>ERZ761602.3664-NODE-3664-length-21293-cov-5.581317_pt1 | contig 21293 bp, 20 predicted proteins | sample MGYA00512165_ERZ761602 | MGnify/ENA primary metagenome ERZ761602 (study PRJEB28899, sample SAMN02445085) | bioreactor sludge metagenome | biome: EBPR sludge; isolation source: Thorneside wastewater treatment plant | place: Australia: Brisbane, Thorneside...
CCCCCTGCTCGAGCGCGCGGCGGGCCGCCGCGACCGCCCGGGGCGAGGGGCCGAACGGATTCTCGTTCGACGCCAGCTTGACGATCCCGGCGGGGTCCAGCCCGAGTTCCCGCGCGACGTATTCGATCGGCTTCCCCGGTTCGTACACGGGTTGCGTGAGCACCGAGGGTCGGGCGAGCGCGGCGAAGTTCATCCCCGCACTCGAACACAGGTGCCCGCGGGCACGAAAGTCCGAAATGGGCGCCCATCGTGACAGCAGCCCGCTTTTTCCCCGGGAGCGCGGCCGTCCGCGGCCGCCGGATCGTCACTTTCCTACGGCCGCGGCGACTTCGGCGCCCGGCTCGGCACGCGCACCCACTTCATGCCGGCGGCCTCCGCGGCGCGCATGCCGGGCTCCGCATCCTCGAAGACGAGGCACCGCTCCGGAGGCACGCCCATCCGCCGGGCGGCCAGCAGGAACATGTCAGGGGCGGGCTTCCCGTGCACGACGTCCTCCGGCGTGACCACGAGGTGGTAGTTGTCGCGATTGAAGAGCGGCGCGAGCCCGCTGAGTTCCAGCATGCCCCGCACGATGTCGCGCGGGCCGCCGGAGGCGACCGACACCGGATGCGTGAGCGACATGCGGCGGGCGATCTCGACCACCGGCTCGATCAGCTTGGCGTCCTTCTGCAGCGCCACGAACAGCGACTCCTTGTGGTGAAAGATCGCGTGCGTATCGACGGTGAGGCCGTAGTGCGCGGCAATCAACTCGGCCACGCGCCTGGTCGGCACACCGCCGAGCGAGTAGAACAATTCCTCGTCCAGCGGCGCCTCGAGCCCCGCCTTGCGCATCGCCTCGTCCCACGCGCGATAGTGCAGCGGCATCGTGTCGACGAGCGTGCCGTCCAGATCGAAGATGTAACCGGCGAAGTCGCCGGCGGGCAGGTCGAGTTTCATGCGGACCGGCCAGCCTGCGCCCCCACGGACGACGACGCAAACGAAACCCTTGGCCTCAACGCTGCCTCCGTCCCGGCAACCAGCGGCGGACCACCCCGACCAGGCGGATGAGCGCAGCCGCGGGCACCCCCAGCCGGCGGCGCCGGCGCAACGACGCGCCGTGCGCCTGCAGGCGCGCCACCATGCCGGTCCGGCCGAACACCGCCGCGAACATGATCGGCGTGAGGCCCGCGCCGTTGTCCGCATCGACGTCGGCGCCGCGCTCGAGCAGCAGCGCCGCCACGGCCTCGTCGCCCTTGAACGCCGCCCCGCCGAGCGGTGTCTGGCCGCGCGCGTTGCGCCGGTCGACGTCCGCGCCGTGGTCGAGCAGGACGCGCGCCGTCTCGGCGTGGCCGTGGTAGCAGGCGAGCATGAGCAGCGTGTTGCCCCGGGGATCGGCGAGGTTCGCGGGCAGCCCGTGCCGCAGCATGGCCGCGAGCGTCGCGGTGTCGCCGTGACGCGCGCAATCGAGCGCGAGGAGCTGAAGCTCGGCATACCGCGTCTCCTCCGCGGGCGTGGTGAGGACAGGCATGGCAGGCGGCCGGCGGCGGACGCGCTCAGGCGCCGGCGGCGGAGTTCCTGATGCCGAGGGCCGCGGCCACGCCGGCGGCGTAGCGCGGATCGGCCCGGTGGAAGTGCGCGAGCTGCCGCTGCACGATGAAATCGGGCACGCCCGCCATCGCGGCGGCGATGTTCTGGAAGAGCCGCCCCTGCTGGTCCGGATTCATCAGCCGGAACAGGTTCCCGGGCTGGGTATAGTCGTCGTTGCCCTCCCGGTGATTGTAGCGATCGGCATCGCCCGCAATCTTCAGCGGCGGCTCGGCGAACCGCGCGTCCTGCGTCGGACCGCCGAAGCTGTTCGGCTCGTAGTACGCATCGGTGCCCCGCGGCGCGTCGAAGCGCATCGGCCCGTCGGCGTGGTAGGTGCGGACGGCCACCTTCGGCCGGTTTACCGGCAGCATCTCGTAGTGCGTGCCGACGCGGTAGCGGTGGGAGTCGGCGTAGGAGAAAATCCGCGCCTGCAGCATCTTGTCGGGCGAGAATCCGATCCCGGGAACGATGTTCGACGGGCTGAACGAAGCCTGCTCGACCTCGGCGAAATAGTGCTCGGGGTTGCGGTTGAGCTCGAGGATGCCGACGTCGATGAGCGGGTAATCGCCGTGCGGCCAGACCTTGGTGAGGTCGAACGGATTCCACCGGTAGGTCGCCGCGTCTGTCTCCGGCATGATCTGCACGCAGAAGCGCCACTTGGGATAATCGCCCCGCTCGATCGCCTCGAACAGATCGCGCTGCGAGCTCTCGCGGTCCTGGGCCACCACCTGCGCTCCCTCCGCGTTCGTCCAGTGCTGGTGGCCCTGCAGGGTCTTGAAATGGAACTTCACCCAGAACCGTTCGTTCTTCGCGTTGAGGAAGCTGTAGGTGTGGCTGCCGTAGCCGTTGACGTGGCGGTAGCCGCGCGGCAGGCCGCGGTCGGACATGAGGATCGTCACCTGGTGCAGCGACTCGGGCGAAAGCGACCAGAAATCCCAGGCCGCGGTGTTGCTGCGCAGGTGCGATTTCGGATGGCGCTTCTGGGTGTGGATGAAGTCGGGAAACTTCAGGGGATCGCGGATGAAGAAAACCGGCGTGTTGTTGCCGACGAGGTCCCAGTTGCCTTCATCGGTGTAGAACTTGAGGGCGAACCCGCGCACGTCGCGCTCCGCGTCGGCGGCACCGCGCTCGCCGGCGACGGTCGAGAAGCGCAGGAAGCACTCCGTCTTCTTCCCCACTGACGCGAAGACCGACGCCTTGCTGTAGCGCGTGATGTCATGGGTGATCGTGAGCGTGCCGTACGCCCCGGAACCCTTCGCATGCACGGTGCGCTCCGGGATGCGTTCGCGATTCTGGTGGGCGAGTTTCTCCAGCAGCTGGTAATCCTGCATCAGCAGCGGACCGCGCGGGCCGGCCGTGAGGGAGTTCTGGTTGTCGGCGACCGGATTGCCGGCCGTGGTGGTCATGACGGGAGGGTTCTGGCTCATGAAGAAGGAGGGGCGAGCATACCCGTTCCGACCGTCGCGATTGAAATACTTGTTTCCTAACCTCACGATAGGCTCCGCCTATGGAGCTCCAGCAACTCCGCTACCTGCTCGCCGTCGCGCGGACGGGAAACTTTTCCCGCGCGGCCGAGCAATGCCACGTGTCGCAGCCGTCCCTGAGCCAGCAGATCCAGAAGCTCGAGGACGAATTGGGCGAGCGCCTCTTCGACCGGCTCAAGTCGGCCGCCCGCCTGACGACCGCGGGCGAGGCCCTGCGCGAGCGGGCCGTCCGGATCCTTGCCGAGGTGGAGGCGGCGCAGCGCGAGGCGACCGAGTCGCGCGCCCTGGTGCGGGGGCACGTGACGGTGGGCGTGCTGCCCACGATCGCGCCCTATTTCCTGCCGCACGTCGTGCCGGGATTCAGCCGTTCGTTCCCCGGCATCGAGCTGGTCGTGCAGGAGAACACCACGGCGCAACTGCTCGGCCTGCTGGCCGCCTGCGAGCTCGACCTGATGATCGCGAGCCTGCCGCTGGCGGACGAGCGGGTCCACGCGGAGAAACTGTTCACCGAGGAGCTGCGCGTCGCGCTGCCGCCGGGACATCCGCTGCAGCGGCGGCGGCACATCCGGGCGTCCGACCTCGAGTCGGAGAGGTTCATCCTGATGAAGGAGGGCCATTGCCTCGGCGACCAGGTGCTGAACTTCTGCACGCGGCGCGACTTTCATCCCAACGTGCTGTGCCGGAGCACGCAGATCGAAACCATCCGCGCGCTGGTCGAGGCCGGCATGGGGCTCTCGCTCGTGCCCGCGATGGCGTGCCCGGCGACGGGAGCTCGCCGGAAACTCTACCGCTCGCTGGCGGCGCCGGAACCGCGCCGCACGATCGTCGCGGCCTGGCTGGAGGCCCGCCCGCCGGGCCGGGCGGCGAGCGCGTTCCTGCGGCACCTGCGCGAGGCGGCGCCGCGTTTCCAAAGCGCGACGCCGTGAACGTCGCGCCGCCGCCCTCAGCGGCGCATGCCGCGGTGCAGGCGGCTCGCCGGCTTGGCCGCGGCGGCCGCGGTCTCGGCGAGGGCCTTTTCGTCGAAGAGCGCCGAGTAGATGTAAGGGAAGCCTTCGATCTTCTTCCGATCCACGCCGATGCCCATGTACCGCTCGATGGAGCGGGCGTCACGAACATCATCCTCGGTCACGAGCGTGAAGGCGTCACCGGTATTCTGGGCCCGGCCCGTGCGCCCGATGCGGTGCACGTAGTCCTCCGGGTTTTCCGGCACGTCGTAATTGATCACGTGCGAGACGCCGGCGATGTCGAGGCCCCGGGCCGCGATGTCGGTGGCGACCAGCACCTCGTACCGGCCCGACTTGAAGCCCTCGAGCGCCTCGATGCGTTCGCGCTGGTTGCGGTCGGAGTGCAGCACCCCGACGGTGTGCCCGCTCGCCTTCAGGCGGTGCGCGATACGGTCGGCGCCCATGCGGGTGCGGGAGAAAATGATGACGCTCTTGAACTCGGTGCGCTCCAGCAGGAGCTGCAGCAGGTCGAACTTCTGCGACGCCACGACGGGATAAAAGGCGTGCGCGACCGTCTCCGCGGGCGACCGCTGGCGGCCGATCTCGACCTTGACGGGATCGCGCAGCGCCCAGCCGGCGAGCTGCTCGAGCTCGGGCGGGAGCGTGGCGGTGAAGAACAGCGTCTGCCGGTCCTTGCGGCACTTCTGCACGATGCGGCGGACGTCCGGCAGGAAGCCCATGTCGAGCATCCGGTCGACCTCGTCGAGCACCAGGATCTCGATGTCGTCGAGGGAGCAGTTGCCCTGCTCGAGATGGTCGAGCAGCCGCCCCGGTGTGGCGGCGAGGATATCGACGCCGCGGCGGAGGTCCTCGGTCTGCTTCCCGTAGCCGACGCCGCCGTAGACGATCGTCACCCGCAGGTCGGTGAACTTGGCAAACTTCTGGAACGCCTCCTCGACCTGCAGCGCGAGTTCGCGGGTGGGTTCGAGGATGAGGCAGCGCATGCGGCCATGCGTGCCGAGGCGCTGGATGATCGGCAGCGCGAAGGCGGCGGTCTTGCCCGTGCCGGTCTGCGCGGAGCCGATGACATCGCCGCCCTTCAACACGACCGGGATCGCCTGCGCCTGGATGGGCGTCGGGTTCACGTAGCCCATCTCCTGCACCCCGAAGGCGAGCGCGTCGCTCAGCCCGAGCGCGGTGAACGCCGTATCCATCTTCGGGATATCGACCGGCGTGGCCGGCTTGACGTCGCCGGTGCGCGGGTGCTCGTAGGACTTGTCGATGACCGGCCGTTCGCGTTCGCCGCGGGGACCGCGGGCGGCCGACCGGCCGCGCCCGCCGCGTCCGCCGGAGCGCTCGCCGCGGCCGCCTTCGTCGCGACGCGGGCGTCCGGCATCGCCGCGACCCGGCTCGCCGCGTCCGGATTCCGCGTGACCGGGCTCGCGCGCCGGATGGCCCGCCCCGCCGCCCGCGGAGCGCCCGCCGTGGCCGCGACCGCCGCCGCTGCGGGAACGCTCGGTCCGGGCTTCGCCCTGGGAACCATGACCATGTGCCTTGGCCGTTGAACCGGAAGTGGATTTCCCGCCCGTCCCGGCGGATTTCGAGGCTCGCGACGGCGCCAGCGTGTCGCGCAGCTTCGCAAATATTTTCTTCAACATGACGGAGTAAACCGGAGAGCGTCGGCGAATCGCGCGCCTTTGCAACCTTCATGTGCGGCCGCGGCCCGCGGCGACGGGCTCGCGCCCTGGCGACGCCCCCGCCCGGCGCCACCACCGGGCGGCCGCGTAAAACGGATGTGTAAACGCGACGTCGTCCGTCAGTTGCAGGCGTTCGCACTTGGCTTGCACCCGGGGGACTTCCAGCCTCCGCGTCTGATTCGGACCGCTGCATGAACGACGACATTCGCTGGCTGGCCCGCCTGGGCATCGACCAGGGGCTCTTTCAACCGGCCCATTGCCGGAAGCTGCTCGCCAAACTCGGGGCGGACGGCGACCTGCTCGCCTTCGCGCAGGAACTGATCGACACGGGCGTCGTCACCGACGTCGAACGGCTCGAGAAAATCGCCGGCCTGGCCCAGGAGAAGGCGCGTCGCGGTCCCCCGGCCGACGATCCGTTCGACACGGATGACCGGTCGCCGGACCCGGCAGCGATGCCGCCGGAGGAGTCGCCGGGCTTCGCGTTCGAGGCGATGAGTGCGCTGGACGACGGCTCGCTCGCCCGGGCGATGGGCGCGCTGCTGAAAGCGACGGCGGCGTCCGGAGCGAGCGACCTGCACCTTTCCACCGGCGCGCGTCCGTTCGTACGCCGCAACCGCGTGCTGACGTACCTTTCTCCCCACGTGCTCACGGCACCGGAGGCGCTCCGCGCCAACACCGTGCTGCTTTCCAGCGGGCAGCAGAAGATCTTCCTCGAACGCCGCGACTACGACTACGCCCTCGCCCTCGAGGGCGGCAGCCGGTTTCGCGTGAACCTGATGTTTCACAAGAACGGCGCGGCCGGGGCCTATCGCATGGTGCCGGCCGAGACCAGGTCGCTCGCGTCGCTCGGTTTCGCGGCGCACCTCGAGACGCTGAAGAAGATGCTGTCCTACCATAACGGCCTGATCCTGATCACGGGCCCGGTGGGCGCCGGCAAGACGACGACGCTCGCGTCGATGGTCTCGTACCTCAACGAAACGCGCACCGATCACATCATCACCGTCGAGGATCCGATCGAGGTCGTGCAGCCCGCGCGCGGCTGCAACGTGACGCAGCGCGAAGTCGGCCCGCACACCCGCTCGTTTGCCACGGCGCTGAAGGGGGCGCTGCGCGAGGATCCCGACGTGATCGTGATCGGCGAGCTGCGCGACCTGGAGACGATCGAGATGGCGATCGCCGCCTCCGAGACCGGGCATCTCGTGATCGGCACGATGCACACCAGCGATGCCGCCACGACGCTCAACCGGCTGCTCGACGTGTTTCCGCCGGCCCAGCAGACCCAGGTGCGCGCCAGCGTGGCCGAGTCGCTGCGCGGCATCGTCTGCCAGCGCCTGCTGCCCGGCAGCCGCGGCGGGCTCGTGCTCGCCTGCGAGATTCTCGTCAGCAACACCGCGATCCAGAACCTCATCCGCGAGGGCAAGTCGACCGGGCTGCGCAACACGATGGAGACGGGCGTGAAGGACGGGATGTGTCTCATGGACAACGTGGTGTTCGGGCTCGCCCAGGAGGGAAAGATTTCCGCCGAAACCGCGCGCGCGAACATCGTCAACCGGGTGCTGCGGGCCAAACTGACCTGATGCCGCTGTTCAGCCTCTCGACTCCCGATGAACCCGCCGCGATCGTCGCCGCCTACCGCCGCGCCCGCTTCGTCCTCCTCTGCAACGGCGCGTTTTTCGTGCTCTGCTGCGTCGTCGCGGTCGTCGTGCGCAAGATGGTGGGCATGCCGCCCGCGCTGCTCACGGTCGTGTTCACCGTCATCCTGGTGCTTTTCGGCGGCGACATCCTCCGCTTCCTGATCCTGCGCCGCAAGTATCGCCGCGTGCTCGAAACCCACTCCTGACCCAACCCATGGCCGCCATCGATCAACTGTTGCGCCTGATGCTCGAAAAGGGCGGCTCCGACCTGCATCTCACGGTCGGGCTTCCACCGAAGGCCCGCATCTCGGGCGCGCTGCAGCCGATCGGCGACACGGCGCTGGATGCGCGCACGATGGAGGGGATGTTGCGCGAAATCTGCGCGGAGAAGCGCTGGACCGACTTCCTCGAGCGCAAGGACCTCGACCTGGCGTACGAGGTGCCCGGGCTCGCGCGGTTCCGCGGCAACTACCTCTACAACCACTGGGGCCAGGCGGCGGTGTTTCGCCAGATTCCCGCGAAGATCCTCTCGTTCGAGGACCTGAAGCTGCCCGAGGCGCTGAAGAAGTTCTGCCACCTCGACCAGGGGCTGGTCGTCGTGACCGGGCCCACCGGCAGCGGCAAGTCGACCACGCTCGCGGCGATGATCGACTACATCAACACGCACCTCTCTCGGCACATCATCACGATCGAGGACCCGATCGAGTTCGTGCACCCGGTGAAGAAATCCGTGATCGTGCACCGGGAGGTCGGCGAGCACACCGAGTCGTTTGCCGCCGCGCTGAAAGGCGCGATGCGCCATGACCCCGACATCCTCCTCCTCGGCGAAATGCGCGAGATGGAGACGATCAAGCTCGCGCTCGGGTGCGCGTCGATGGGCATGCTGGTCTTCGGCACCCTGCACACGAACAACGCCGCCAAGACCGTCGACCGCATCATCAACACGTTCCCGGCCGAGGAGCAGAACCAGGTGCGCGTGATGCTTTCCGGCTGCCTCGCCGGTGTCGTCGCCCAGTTGCTCTGCAAACGCATTCCGAAGGGACGCTGCGCGGTGCACGAAATCCTCCTTTCCCACGAAGCCCTGCCCAACACGATCCGCAGCGGCCAGATCGCCAACATCAAGTCGATCATCGAGAGCGGCGGCGCCGACGGCATGATCACGATGGACAACAGCCTGATGAACCGCGTGAAGGACGGCACCATCGAGGCAAAGGAGGCTTACCTCAAGGCCGCCAACAAGGCTACCTTCGCCCCGCTGCTCAAGCCGGGCGAACTGGACGACGGCCACTAGCGCCAACTCGGCGATCGTGACGCCGGTTCACCGGGGGCCGAATCGACCCGTGAGGTGGAGCCGCCTGTCCCCAGGCGGCTGACGTTCGTCGGCTCCTCGGCAGCCGCCCGAGCGGACGAGCCGCTCCACTTGGACGCTGCCTCGCGTCACGCCTTTCCTCCCGCGCGCGGCTCGTGCCGGACGACGCCGTGGATACGCCAGCCGGCGGCTTCGCGCACGAGCGTGTAATCGTAGGCCACCGCGGCGTTCGGCGCGTGCACCTGCATCGTGACGGTCGCCCGCGCGCCGTCGTCGCGCACGATACCCGGCTCGGCGCGGACGTTGTGCCACACTTCGGGGTAATGATCGCGCACGATGGCGACGAAGGCCTCGAGCGTGCGCTGCGCGCGAAAAGGCGCGGACGCGAAGCCGTACGCGGCCTCGGGCCGGCCGCGTCGAAACGCAGCGAGCTGGTCCTCCACCACCCGGAGCACGGCAGCGCGCACCTCGGGACGGCTCGCCCTGGGCTCGGCGGCGCGGCCGCCCGACAGCGCCGCGAGCCCGAGGGCCCAGGCTGCAATCACGAGGAAAAGCCGCGGCATGCGCGTCACCTTGGCGGTACGGTCCTCGGTCGCAACCCCGCGTCGTCCGTTCACTGGCTGTTCAGCACCTCGCGCAGCGTGCGCGAGAAATCCGCCATCCGATACGGCTTCGGCACCGAGCCACGGAAACCATGGGCGTGGAAGTTGGCCATGACGGGATCGCTCGAGTAACCGCTCGAGACGATGCCCTTGGCCGTCGGGTCCATCTTCAGGATCTCGCGCATCGCATCGGCGCCGCCCATCCCGCCCGGCACCGTGAGGTCGAAGACCACGACGTCGTAAGGCCGGCCGTTCCCGCGGGCCGCCGCATAGGCCTGCACGGCCGCATCGCCATCGGATGCCACGTCCACCTCGAGGCCGAGACGCTCGAGCAGCGTCTTCGTCATCATGCGGATCGGCTCCTCGTCGTCCATGAACAGCACGCGGCCCTTGAGCGGCTCGAATGTCCCGGCCGCGACGGTGGGCCGGACCGGCTCCGGTCGCGCCGCGGGGATCCAGATGCGGAACGTGGTGCCGACGCCCTGGGTCGATTCCACCGCGATGTGGCCGCGGTGCTTCTTGATCACCGAGTAGACGGTGGCCAGGCCGAGGCCGCTGCCGAACTCCTTCGTGGTGAAAAACGGCTCGAAGATCCGCGCCAGGTGCTCCGGTGCGATGCCCCGCCCGGAGTCGGCAATCTCGAGACGGAGGTAGTCACCGGCAGGGAGCGTCACCACCTCGCCCTCCGCCAGCGAGTGATTCACCAGGCCAAGCCGGATCTGACCTCCGCCCGGCATGGCCTGGACGGCATTGATCACGAGATTCTGAACGACCTGCCCGATCTGGCCCTTGTCGGCGTCGGCCGGCCGCAGGTCCTGCGCGATCGCATATTCGCATCGCACCGATGAGCCGTGCAGCGAGAACTGCGCGGCTTCGCGGACGACGTCGGCCAGCGGCACCGCGGACCGCACGGGATCGCCGCCCTTGGCAAAGGTCAGGAGCTGCTGCGTCAGGTCCCGGGCGCGCAGCAGGGCGCGCTCGCCCTCCCGCAGCCGCTGCGCCGCGGGCGAACTCTCCTCGCATTCCATCGCCGCGAGCGAGAGGTTGCCCATGACGATGGAGAGGAGGTTGTTGAAATCGTGGGCAATGCCGCCGGCGAGCACGCCGATCGACTCGAGTTTCGAAGCCCGCAGCAGGTCGGCTTCGAGACGGGACCGGTGCGTCACGTCCCGCACGACCAGCACCGCGCCGATCGCCTGTCCTCTCAAATCGTGGGTGGGAGCGATGCGGCCCTCGACGCTCCGCGGCGGGCCTTCCCGCGGCCGCAGCATCGTGTAGGGAGGAAGGTCGACGGGCCGGTCCGAGCTGAGGGCCTGCGCGAGCGGCGCGGTGAGCGGCTGGCTCGTCTTGTCGGAACCGAGGACGAACACCTCCCGCAGGCTGTGCCCGATGGCGGCGCCGACCGGCCAGCCCGTGAGCTGCGCGGCCGCGTCGTTCATGAATTGCACGACCCCGCCCTTGTCGATCGTCACGACGGCCTCCGACATGGCCCGCAGGGTGACGCTCAACCGCTCGCGCTCCGCCGCCAGCGCCTGTTCCGCCGACTTGATGTCGGTGACATCCACGAGCACGAGCTGCGTGCGTTCCAAATGAGGCAGCCCGGCCACCAACGGCACGCGCCAGCGGAAAATCAGCCGCAGCACGCGGCCGTCGCGCATCTGCACCGTGAAATCCCCGTCCGTCTCGGACCGGCCGTGCCAGAGCGTCAGGAGGAGCTTGCGGCGCGCCTCATAGACGTCGCCGGTGTACAACCGCTCGATGTCTGCGGCACCCTCCTCCACCGAGGAGAGGCCCACCAGGCGCAGCGCGGCGACGTTGGCGCCCACGATCGCCGGCTTCACGACGGGCGAGCGGAGCATCTCCGGATGCTGCCGGAACCAGTCGTTGAGATCCGTCACACCCTTGCCCCGCAGTTCCTCGAACCATGCCACCACCGGGCGGTAGTCGTACTCGACCAGTCCGATCGGCAGGTTGTCGAACAGGGCCCGGTAACGTTGTTCGCTCGCCGCCAGCGCCGCGTTCGCGCGCTTGCGCTCGGAGACGTCGACCGACCACAGCCGGACGTAGCGCGTACCGTCCTCCTGCCGCACGGACTGCAGCGTCTGCGTCACCCAGACGGCCGTCCCATCGGGCCGGCGCAGTTCCACGTCGGTGACCTCGGCGTTCCCCCCGGCCCCGGCCTGCTGCAGGCGCGACTCCCACGCGGCCGGCACCAGATGAAGGCCGGCGACTGCCGCCGGCGACAACGCCGTCAGTTCCTCCGGCGTAGCGCAACCGAACTGGCGGGCGAGAGCCAGATTGGCGCGGATAAACGCGCCCTGTTCGGAGAGTTCACCCACCCCTTCGTGGGCGGAAAGCCAGAGCTGACGCTGTCGCTCGCCGGCGAGCCGCAGGTCACGGGCCCGCAAGGACACCACGCGCGCCCACCACGCGATCCCTGCCACCGCCAGCACGAAGGCCATCACGACCAGCGACGACGCATCGAGCATCGTCGCCGCCACGACTGGGCATGATGCGGGGAAAGGGAAGAGCGGTGGACTCACTCGTGATCGGGCCCAGAAAATCGCAACGGGCGCGGGATGTCGAGGTTGCGTGGAACGGCTCGTCAAAATCCATCGCCCGCGCGTCCGCGCTCCTTCACCCTCCGCCGATGAACCTCGTACTGCGCCCCGCCGTGGCGGCCGACGTCCCCCTGATCCTCGCCTTCATCCGTGGCCTGGCGGCTTACGAAAAGCTCGAACATGAGGTCGAGGCGACGCCCGGGCAGTTGCGCGCGACGCTGTTCCCCGCCGACGGCCGGGCCTTTGCGGAATGCGTGCTGGCGTTCGTGGATGAAAAGCCGGCCGGCTTCGCCCTCTATTTCACGAACTACTCGACGTTTCTCGCGCGGCCCGGGCTGCACCTGGAGGATTTGTTCGTCACCCCGGAATTTCGCGGCCAGGGCGTGGGCAAGGCGCTGCTCCTGCACGTCGCCCGCCTGGCCAACGAACGGGGGTGCGGCCGCCTGGAGTGGACCGTGCTCGACTGGAACCAGCCGGCCATCGATTTCTACGAATCCATCGGCGCCCGGCGCATGCTCGAGTGGCAGATCTGCCGCCTCACGGGACCGAATCTTGCCCGTTACGCGTGAAAGCCGCGTCAACCCGCACTCCGGACCATTTTTGTTTCGCGCCACCCGCAGATTCTTCTCCCCCTCGTGGCTGATGCCCACGCCTCCTCCGAATCCGGCGCTGACCGAGCTGGCTGCGGTGCTCGGAGATGAAAACGTCCGCGCGCTCGTGCGGACGTATCTCCGGGAATTCCCGCTTTCCCTGGAAAAACTCGGGGGCGGCGACCGGCCCACCCGCCACCGGCTCGCGCACAGCATGAAGAGCAACTCGCGGCTGGTCGGTGCCCTGGCGCTGTCGCAGCGGATGGCCGCCCTGGAACTCCGGCTGGCGGATGAAAACGGCCCGGACATCTCTGCCGCGGATCTGACCGCGATCGCCGGCGAGTTCGCCGCCGTTTCAGGACCGCTGCAGGCGTTTGTCGGGGCCTGACTTCGCGCGACCCCGCGGGGCGCCGCTCAAGCCTCGACCAATCCCGCCTGGATGCACCAGCGGGTGAGGCTCGCGACTTCGCGCACCCCAATCTTTTCCATGATGTTGGCGCGGTGCTTCTCGACCGTCCGGACGCTCAGGTTCAACTTGGCGGCAATTTCCTTGGACATCTGACCCGCCGCCACGAGCCGCGCGATCTCCTGTTCGCGGTCAGTCAACGGCACTTCCATCGGCGGCCGGGAAACGGCCAGGCCTCCCGCGCCCCCCTTTGCCCGCACGCGGCTGGCAAAGAACATGCCTCCGCTGCGAACGGTCTCCACCGCGCTCAGGACATACTCGATGGGCTCGGTCTTGTCCACGTACCCATTCACTCCGAGCACCATCAAATCGGCCGGCAACCGTTCGCTCGGATGCGCCGTGATGACCAGAATTTTCATTTCCGGCAACGCCCGCCGGACCTCCCGGGCAATCTCCATGCCGTTGATGTCGGGCAGCATGAGGTCGACGACCAGCATGTCCGGCTTCTCACGCAGGCAGTAATCGAGGCCCGGCTTGCCGAGACCGAATTCACCAATCACCTCGAGGTCCTTCACTTTCCCCAGGGTAAGCAGGATGAGCTGACGAAACATGGTTTCGTCTTCGATGAGAACCGCGCGGAGTTTACGCATGCGATTATGCTATCGTGAATCCGGGAGGAAACTTAAGCGAGGTCGCGGACTTCGTACCAAGGGATGGCGCGCCAGTCTTCAAATGCCAGCATTTTTCACCTGGGGCGTGTCGATTGACCAGCCCGGCGCGGAGGTGGTTCCTTACGCGCGCGCGCCGGTCGGCCGTCCGGTCAGCGGCCTCCCGCCTCGACCCTCCTCACGCGGTCCGCGCCGCGGCATGCCGCCACCGCGCGAGCGCCCGGAAATCCTCCGGCAGAAAGACTTCGCGATGGGCGTCAAAGCGGGTGACGTCCCCGCACCACGCCTCCCGCAACTGTGTCGCCTGCGCGTCGAGCGACAGCGCCACCCAATGCGGGCAGTCGACACAGTGCGCGCCGCTCACCCGGAGCCGGGCCCGGGCAAGCTCCTGCCGCCGGCACGCCCCGTCTCGCGCGACCTCCCGATAGGAATTCCGGCAGATTGTAAACTCCGGATAAAAACACGCCTTCACCAACTGGCGCGCCGCTTCGTGCAGGCACGGGCTCGCGAGGCCCGCGGTCGCCGCAGCCACCCACGAGGAGACATCCGTCTCCGGCAACCCGCCCGGAGCTCCCGGTTCCCCCGGGGGAAGCGGAGGAGGCACTCCGCGCGTTCTCACCACGGCGTGGAGCTGACGGGCCAGGCGGGCGGCGTCCGCCCCCGGAACCGGCTCGCCCGCCTGGGCACAGTAGCGGGTCACGATGGCCGTCACGATCAGCTCGAAGTCCGCTGCGCCGCTCGTCATCCGGCTAACCCGCGGAAATCCGCCGTGCCTGTCAACGGCGCGCGTATTGTCATGGTCACAGCGCCGCCGCTGCTCCAACTGTACCGGTGGCAAACTCCTGCCGCTAGTCCTGCCCGCGCCGCCCGCCTTGCCGTACGATCAGCGCCCCTGGCTCCGCGTCGGTGCCGGGTTCAGCGCCACTCCCGTCATGATTCAAACGCTCTCCGCTCCCTCCGCCGCACCGCTCTATGTGGAGCTGGCGCGCTCCCTCGAGCAGCTCATCGAGCAGGGCACCCTGCGCCCGGGTCACCGGCTCCCTTCGGTCCGGCGGATGTCGCTGCAGCGGGACGTGAGCATCTCCACGGTGCTGCAGGCCTACGCGCTCCTGGAAAACCGCGGCTGGATCGAGGCGCGGCCCCAGTCGGGCTATTACGTCCGGCCGAGGCTGCCGCTGGACGTGCCCGAGCCGCGCATGGCGAAACCCATGGCGCGCGCGAGCTACGTCGGCGTCAACGACCTCACCGCCGAAGTGCTGGCGCTCGCGGTGGAGCCGGGCTACGTGCAGTTCGGCGCCGCGTGCCCCGACCACAGCTTGTTTCCCACGCGGAAGCTGGCCCGGATTCTCGCCGCCGTCGGACGAAACGACCCGGCGCTGCTCGGCCGCTACGCGATGAACTGGGCGTTCGATCCCTTGGCGCGCGAGATCGCCCGCCGCTACCTGCAGGCCGGCTGCCCGCTCTCGCACGACGAGCTCGTCATCACCTGCGGATGCACCGAGGCGATCAACCTCGCGCTGCGCGCCGTGACCAAGCCGGGCGACACGGTCGCGATCGAGACGCCGGCGTACTTCGGCTTCCTGGAGATCATCCAGAGCCTCGGCCTCAAGGCGCTGGAGGTGCCCACCGATCCGCGCACCGGCATCTGCCTCGACGCCACGCGCGATGCCCTCGCCCACAACGCGGCGAAGGCCGTGATCGTGATGCCGAGCTTCTCGAACCCGCTCGGTTCGAGCATGAGCGACGAGAAGAAGGCGAAATTCATCCAGATCCTCGCCGAGTTCGACGTGCCGGCGATCGAGGACGACGTCTACGGCGACCTGCACTACGGCGAACGCCGGCCCAAGCCGCTGAAGGCCTGGGACACCGACGGCCGCGTCATCCTCTGCAGCTCTTTCGCCAAGACCCTCGCCCCCTCGCTGCGCGTCGGCTGGTGCGCCCCCGGGCGCTACCTCGAGCGCGTCCGTCGTCTCAAGTTCACCAATACGCTCGGGACGCCCGTCGTGCTGCAGAAGACCGTGTCGGACTTCCTCCGCAACGGCGGCTACGATCACCACCTGCGCACGATCCGCCGCGCGTACCACCACCAGCTGCACCTCTTCTCGCAGGCGATCCTTCGGCACTTCCCGGAGGGCACCCGGCTCAGCCGGCCGGAAGGCGGCTTCGTGCTCTGGGTGGAAATGCCGCCGCGCGTGGACACGCTGCGGCTGCAGCGCGAGGCGCTCCGGCATCAGATCAACACCGCCCCCGGCCCCCTGTTCTCGGTCAAGGACCGGTACCGGAACTGCCTGCGGATGAATTGCGGCCTGCCCTGGACCGAGGCGGTCGAGACGGCCGTGCGCACCCTGGGCGGCCTGGCCCGCGCCCAGACCGGAGGGCCCCGATGAGACGCAACGTCGCGCTCCTGTTGTTCGACGAGGTCGAGGTCCTCGACTTCGCGGGACCGTTCGAGGTGTTCGCCGTGACGGACGAACTCGCCGGCCACGCCGTGTTCAACGTCTACACGGTCGCCGAGAACATCGGCACGATCCGAGCCCGCAACGGCCTCAAGGTCATCCCGGACTACTCCCGCGAAAACTGCCCCGCACCGCAGGTGCTCATCGTGCCCGGCGGCTACGGCACGCGCGCGCTCCTGCACAAGCCCGCGCTGCTGGAGTGGGTGCGCCAGCGTGCCGGCCGCGCCGAGCTCGTGCTCAGCGTGTGCACCGGCGCCCTCGTCCTCGGGCAGGCCGGCCTGCTCGACGGCCTGCGCGCGACGACGCATCACGAGTGCCTCGACCTGCTCCGCACGACCGCCCCGCGCGCGGAGGTCGTCGCGACGGAGCGCTTCGTCGATGAGGGCCGCATCGTCACCGCGGCGGGAATCTCCGCCGGGATCGACGCCTCCCTGCACGTCGTGAGCCGTCTGATCGGTGCCGAAGCCGCCGACCGCACCGCGCGGTGCATGGAATATCGCCGGCCATGACCCCGGCCGTCCGCGAAACCCGCCGCCCCTCCCTCCCGCCAGCGGTCCCCGCCCCGGCGGCGCCATCGCCCTCCGCCCCGACTCCGGCCAGCCGGACCGCGCTCATCGCCGCGTTTACCGCCATCTACCTCATCTGGGGGAGCACCTACCTGGGGATCCGCGTCGCGCTCGAATCGATGCCGCCGTTCCTCATGGCGGGCACCCGTTTCCTCCTCGCCGGCGGCCTGCTCTTCACCCTCCTCCGTCTGCGGGGCGCCGCCTGGCCCACCCGGCGGCAGTGGGCGGTCAACGCCGTCATCGGCACGCTGCTCCTGCTCGGCGGCAACGGCCTCGTGGTGTGGGCCGAGCTCACGATTCCCTCCGGCATCACGGCGCTGCTCATCGGGGTGGCGCCGCTCTTCATCGTCCTCACGGAGTGGGCCTGGCCCGGCGGTACGCGTCCCTCGCTCACCACGGCGGCGGCGCTCCTGCTCGGCTTCGCCGGCGTCGTGTGGCTGGCCGCGCCGTGGGAGTCCGCGGCGGGCGGCCGGCTCAATCTCGCCGGCGTCGGGGCGATCCTCGGCTCGTGCGTGTTCTGGTCGGTGGGCTCCATCTATTCCCGCCACGCGCGGCACGGGGCCGATCCCTTTGTCGCCGCGGCGCTGCAGATGCTGTCGGGCGGCCTGGTGCTGCTCGCCGCCGCAGGGCTGCACGGCGATTTCGCCGCCGTCGATCTCCCCGCGATCACCACTCGCGCCTGGGCGGCCTTCGCCTACCTGGTCGTGCTGGGATCGCTGGTGGGTTTCTCGACTTTCGTGTGGCTGATGAAACACGCCGCACCCGCCCGCGTCGCGACCTACGCGTACGTGAACCCCGTCGTCGCGGTGTTTCTCGGCTGGCTGATCCTCGGCGAGCCGGTCACCTCCCGCACCCTCATCGCGTCGGCGATCATCGTCACGGCCGTCGCCCTCATCACCACTGAGACGTCGCGACGACCGCGGGCCTGAGTCGGACACATGCGGTTGGCCTTCAACGCAGCCGTGAGAACGGCCGCACTGAAAGGGGGAGCAGCTTGTCCTCAAGCCGCTGCGGACGGGTCCCTCGCACGTCAGCCGCCTGGGGACAGGCGGCTCCACCGCAAACGGCATCATTCCGGACCGATCGCTGAAGCGGCCCGTGCTCGATCCGTTGCGGGCAGGACCGTCGGGCGTCAGCCACCGGGGACGGACGGTTGCACCCGAACGGAATCGCCCGCCCGAGCCGCAACGCCGCCCGGTCTCGCCTTTCCCGCGCCGCCGGTGCATCCACCGTTCCGCCCATGACCATCCGCCCCGCCCGCTCCGACACCGACATCACGCGCTGCTTTCCCGTCATGGCCCAGTTGCGGCCGCATCTTGCCGCCAGCGAGTTCCTCGCGCGCGTGCGGCGGATGGAGGCGGAGGGCTTCCACCTCGTCCTGCTGGAGGACGCCGGCGCCGTGGCGGCCGTCGCCGGGTACCGCTACCTCGACAAGCTTTTTTCAGGGAAGAATCTCTACGTCGACGACCTGGTCACCGATGAAACCCGCCGTTCCGGCGGCCATGGCGCGGCGCTCCTGCGGTGGCTGGCCGCGGAGGCGCAACGCGAGGGCTGCGTGCAACTGGAACTCGACTCGGGCGTGCAGCGCTTTGCGGCGCACCGGTTCTATTTTCGGGAACGGATGCACGTCTCGGCCTATCATTTCGTCGTGGCGCTGCCGAAGCCAGGCGCCGCTCTCCGCTGAATCGATGGCGTCTGCCGGACATTCCCGGACGTTTCAACCGGCATGATCCGCACGCTGCACCGCGAACAGTTCGTCCCCGGCGATCCCGCGCGCATCTGGGATTTCTTCGCCACGCCGCACAACCTGAACGAACTCACGCCTCCCGGCCTGTCCTTCGCCATCATCGGCGACGTGGCGCCCCGGATGTACGCGGGGCAGATGATCGCATACCGCGTGGGCATCCTGCCCGGCGTGAAGGTCCGTTGGCTGACGGAGATCACCCATGTGCGCGAGGGGGAATACTTCGTGGACGAGCAGCGGATCGGCCCGGACCGGCTGTGGCATCATGAGCATCGCTTCGCGCCGTCGTCCGACGGCCGGGGCGTGACCATGACGGACCGGATCACGTACGACCCCGGTTGGGGTCCGCTCGGCGCCGTCGTCGACGCCCTCTGGATCAGCCGCCAGCTCGCCGGCATCTTCGACCACCGTTCCCGGGCCGTCGCGGCGCGTTTTCCCTGACGACGGCCTGGAACATTCCGCGCCGACAAAAGGGGGTGGAGCGCGGGCGGTCATTTGACACGCTTCCTCCGGCCACTTAGTCGGTCGTCGCCATGTCCAGCGACCTGTTGCTCGATCCCGACCGGCTCGCCGCGGTGCGCGCGACCGGCCTGGCCGACACTCCGCCCGAGGAGGAGTTCGACCGTCTCACCCGCATCGCGGCGCGCGTGCTCGGCACGCCCATCAGCCTGCTGACGCTGGTCGAGGGCCAGCGGCAGTTTTTCAAGAGCGCCCACGGCGTGACGGTCCGCGAAGGGCACATCGACTCCAGCCTCTGCCGCTTTGTCGCCGTGCGCGCCGCTCCCATGGTGTTGAACGACGCCGCGACCGATCCGCAGTTCGCGACGCATCGCGCCCACACCGAGCTCGGCATCCGCTCGTACCTCGGCTTCCCCGTCCGCAGCCTGGAGGGACACGTCGTCGGCTCGTTTTGCGTCGCCGACCATCAGCCCCGCCAGTGGAACGCGGACGACCAGCGCCTGCTGCAGGATCTCGCCGCCGAGGCGGAGGCGGAGGTGCAGCGGCGGGAGCGCTCGATGCGCGGCGGCGCCGAGCACGACCTGCTGCTCGAAGTCATGCGCAGCAGCCCCGCGGCCACGTGCGTGCTGAACCCGCAGGGGCAGATCATCTACATCAACGACAACGCGGAGAAGATCCTCGGGCTTCGCGCCGAGGACGTGAAGCGCCGGGCCTACAACGCGCCGGCCTGGCGGCACACGACCGTCGACGGGCGGCCGCTGCCGGACGAAGAACAGCCATTCCGGCAGGTGATGAACACGGGGAAGCCGGTCGTGGACGCCCGTCATTCGATCGAATGGCCCGACGGCCGGCGGCGCGTGCTTTCGATCAACGGCGCGCCGGTGAAGGATGCGGGCGGGCAGATCGTGCGCCTGGTCTTTCACGTGCAGGACATCACGGAATCGCTCGCCGCGCAGGACGCCCTTCGGGCGTCGGAGGAAAAGTTCTCCCGTGCGTTCCGCTCCAGTCCCGATCCGTTCGTCATCACCGCGCTCGACGACGGCCGCTTCGTCGAGGTCAACCGCGGCTTCACCGAGGTGTTCGGCTACACCGCCGGGGACGCCGTGGGACGGACGGCGCTCGAACTCGGCCTCTGGCTTTCCGCGCAGCAGCGCAGCGAGGTGCTCCGGCAGATCGACCGGCAGGGCCGCCTGCACGCGCTCGAGGTGCCGTTGCGCCACCGGGACGGTCGCATCCTCGCCTGCCAGCTCAGCGGGGAGCGGTTTGAAGTGCGCGGCCAGGCCCACCTCGTGGTGGTGGTGCGCGACCTGACCGCGTTTCGCGCCGCCGCCGAGGCCGAGTCGCACTTCCGCCGGCAGTTGCAGCAGAACCAGAAGATCGAGGCGCTCGGCACCCTCGCGGGGGGAATCGCGCACGATTTCAACAATCTGCTGGCCGGCATCCTCGGCCGCACCGAGTACGCGCTGAACCTCGCGCCCGACGCCGCCACGATCCGCCACGACATGGAGGAGATCCACCGGATCGCGCTGCGGGCCCGCGAACTGGTGCGCCGCATCCTGGCGTTCAACCGCGAGCAGGAGGCGAAGCTGGGCCCGGTCTCGCTCGCCGCCTTCCTGCGCGACCACGTGGAACTGCTGCGCGCCACGCTGCCCGCCACCATCGAGATCGCGCTGTCGCTGCCCGGGGAAGACCTCGCCATCGACGCGGAGCCGGGCCGGCTGCACCAGATCCTGCTCAACCTCGCCACGAACGCCGCCTATGCCATGCAGCAGCGCGGCCGGATCGAGTTCGTGCTGGCCCGGCACACCATCAGCGCCGAGTTCGCGCGGCTGCACCCCACGCTGGCGGCCGGCCCCGGCGCTCGGCTGACCGTGCGCGACCACGGCGCGGGATTTTCCCCGGAGGCCGTCTCCCACCTGTTCGAGCCGTTCTTCACCACCAAGCCGCCCGGCGAGGGCACAGGGCTCGGGCTTCCGACCGTGCACGCGCTCATGCGCCTGCACCACGGCACCGTGACGCTGGAGGCCACCCCGGGCGGCGGCGCGACGTTCCAGCTCTATTTCCCGCTCTCCAGCGCCCGCGCCCCGGCCGCGCCGGCGGACGCCCCCGCTGCCCCGCTGCCGCGCGGGCGCGGGCAGCGCATCCTCCTCATCGATGACGAGGAGATCGTCGGCAACGTCGCCAGCCGCGTGCTGGCGCGAGTCGGGTACAAGCCCATCGTCTTCCAGGACCCGCGCGCCGCCCTCGCGATGTTCGCGGCGGACCCGCAGTCCGTCGATCTGGTGATCACCGACTACACCATGCCCGGCTGCACCGGCGACGAAGTGGTGCGACGGCTGCTGGCCCTGCGGCCCGATCTGCCCGTCATCATCTCCTCGGGTCACGCGGCGGGACTCGACGCGGGGAAGGCGCGGGAGCTGGGTGCGCGGTGCTTGATCGAAAAGCCGGTCTCCCTCGACGATCTGACGTCCGCCGTCGCGGCCTGTCTGCCGCCCCATACGGAATGAGGCCGTTGCGGTGGAGCCGCCTGTGCCCACACGGCTGATGTCCGCTGGACCGCTCCGCAGCGGCTTGAGGACAAGCCGCTCCACCTTTCACTGCGGCCGT
>ERZ761602.3666-NODE-3666-length-21280-cov-5.984782_pt1 | contig 21280 bp, 15 predicted proteins | sample MGYA00512165_ERZ761602 | MGnify/ENA primary metagenome ERZ761602 (study PRJEB28899, sample SAMN02445085) | bioreactor sludge metagenome | biome: EBPR sludge; isolation source: Thorneside wastewater treatment plant | place: Australia: Brisbane, Thorneside...
GCTCGACAGCGCGCGCTCGACGCCGCCGGGGAGCGCCTCCTCCGCACCGGCGAGCGCCACGACGCGCGAGGCCCCCCGGCCGAGCGCGAGCTCGATCGCTGCGAGGCGTGGGCCGGGCGCGAGCGGCCCGAGCACCATGGGCACGCCGGGCTTCGCGATGGCGGCCTTCTCTCGCGCGATGGCCTCGGGCGTGGAGCCGAGGCGGTCGGCGTGCTCGAGCGCGGCGCCGTCGAGACCGCGCGCGATCGAAGTGATGGCCGTGGCGAGCGGCGCGCGCACGATGTTGGTCGAGTCGAGCCGACCGCCGAGGCCGACCTCGAGCACGACGAGCTCGACCCGTGCCTCGGCGAAGGCGACGAAGGCCGCGAGCGTGAGCGTCTCGAAGAAGGTGAGCTCCTCGCTCGCGTCGGCGTAGACCCGGCGGAGCGCCGAAGCGAAGGCCTCGTCGTCGATGGGTGCGCCAGAGATGCGGATGCGCTCGGCGAAGCGCACGAGGTGCGGCGAAGTGTAGAGCCCGGTGCGCAGGCCGGCCTCGCGCGCGATGCGCTCGAGCATCGCGGAGGCGCTGCCCTTGCCGTTGGTGCCCGCGACGTGGATGACCTGCAGGCGCTCCTCGGGTGAGCCGAGCGCGCGCGCCCCGGCTCGCGTGGCCTCGAGGTCGAGCCGCGCGCCACGGTGCCCACGCGCCACGAGGGCGCCGAGCAGCTCATCGAGGTCGCTCATCGCGCGGACGTCTAGCAAAGCGGGGCGCCTGCTACCATCGCGCCGCCGGATGACGCCCTCCACGAGCTCGAGTCCAGCCCCCGAGCGATCGCAGCCGCTCGGGCTGCGCCTCGGCGTGCTCTCGAGCCTCTACGCCTCGCAGGGCCTGCCCTTCGGCTTCTTCTCGCACGCGGTGCCCGTCTTGCTCTCGCGCGAGCACCCGCCGTCGTTGGTGGGCCTCTCGAGCCTGCTCGCCATCCCCTGGGCGCTGAAGTTCCTCTGGGCGCCGTGGTTCGATCGCGTCCACAGCGAGCGCTTCGGGCGGAGGCGCGTGCTCCTCGTACCGCTGCAGCTCGCCACCGTGCTCGCGCTCGTGGTGCTCGGCCTGCTCGAGCCCTCCACGCCGCACCTCACGCCCTTGCTCGTGGGCTTCTTCGTCGTGAGCCTCACCTGCGCCTCGCAGGACATCGCCACCGACGCGCTCGCGCTCGACGTGCTCTCGCCGCGCGAGCGCGGCCTGGGCAACGGCGTGCAGGTCGGCGCCTACCGGCTCGGCATGATCGCCGGTGGCGGCGGGCTGCTCGCGCTGGTCGACGACCTCGGCTACCGCGAGGCCTTCTTCGCGATGGCCGCGATGGTGCTGCTGGCCTCGGTGAGCCTCTTGGTGATGCGCGAGCCCCGCGAGCCCCGCGAGCCCGGAGCGCAGGAGGCCGCCTCCCTGGGCGGGCTCGCGCTGCTCAGGAGCTTCGCCACACGCGCGGACGCGCGCTCGATCGTGGGGCTGCTCGTCGCCTACAAACTCGGCGACGCGCTCGCGGCGGGCATGACGACGCGATTTCTCGTGAAGCAGGGGCTCGACACCGCCGACATCGCGCTGAGCCGAGGCCTCGTCGGCGGGCTCGCCAGCGCAGCCGGCGCGCTCGGGGTGGGCCTGCTCCTGCGCAGCTGGCCACGCAAGCGCGCGCTCCTGCTCAGCGCTTCGCTCCAAGCCGCGGCGGTGCTCGCCTACCTCGCGATCTCCGTCGCCCGACCGGTGGGCTCCGGCCTGCCCATGCTGCCGCTCGAGCTCTACTACGCGGCGTCGATCGTCGAGCACCTCTTCGGCGGCGCGGCGACCGCCGCGCTCTTCACGCGCATGATGGACGCCTGCAGGCCCGAAGCGAGGGCGACCGACTTCACCGTGCAGGCGTCGATCCTCGTCGGCGTGACCGGCCTGGGGCTCGCAGCGAGCGGCTTCGTCGTGGGTGCGCTCGGGCACACGGCGCACTTCGCCCTGTCGTCTGCGCTCGCGCTGTTCGCGCTCCCCATCGTGGCGAAGCTCGCCACCGAGCCCGCGAACGCGCAGCCTTCGAGCCCCGCGCCTACAGCGCGCGACGCATGAAGAGGTCCTCCAGGGTCTCGCGCCGCGGCACGACCTCGACGACCTTGGCGCCTCCGTCGAGGGCCACGCGCAGCGCATCGCCGACCTTGGCGTCGCCTTCGACCTCGAGCACCACGACCCCCGCGCGGTCTGTGAGCTCGCCGAGCCCGCCGAGCTCCGGCCGCAGCGCCTCGGGCAGCTCGGCGAGCACGATCTCGGTGCGCAGCACCTCGCCTCGCAAGAGCTTGCGGATCTCGCCGCTCACGACGACCTCACCCTGGCGAAGGATCGTGACCCTGTCGCACATCGCCTCGACGTCGCCGAGGATGTGCGTCGAGAAGAAGATCGTCCGCCCGAGGTCGCGCTCGGCGAAGATGAGATCGCGGACCTCCTTGCGCCCGACGGGGTCGAGGCCGCTCATCGGCTCGTCGAGGATGAGCATCTGCGGATCCGAGACGAGCGCGGCGGCGAGCCCGGTGCGCTGCAGCATGCCCTTGGACAGGCGACGCACCTGCCGATCGGCTGCGTAGGCGATGCCGACCTTCGTGAGCACCTCGAGCGTGCGCTTCGCGAGCTTCGAGCCGCTCATGCCGGAGAGCCGCCCGGACATCTCGACGAACTCGCGAGGCGTGAGATAGGGAAAGACGTAGGGGTTCTCGGGCAAGAAGCCGAGGTCGCGCCGCGCGCTCGCCGAGGGCACCCGCTGCCCGAAGAGGAAGGCGTCGCCTCCCGTCGGGGCGATGAGCCCGGTGAGCATCTTGATCGTCGTCGTCTTGCCGGCGCCGTTCGGGCCGAGGAAGCCGAAGATCTCTCCCTGCCGGACGTCGAAGCTGACGCTCTTCACGGCCTCGACGGTCTTCTTGCGGAAGAGGCCGATCTGGAAGGTCTTGCGCAGGCCGCGCACGTCGATGAGCCGCGGCCGCGCGTCGCCCTCGCCGGCCTCGCCGGAGGCGGTGAGCGGCGGGGGGCGGGAGGACGGGGAGGCCGTCTCGTAGTCGGGCTTGGAGGCGCGATCGCTCATGAGCGGTGGGCAGCGTGCGGCGCGGCGGCCGCGCTCGGCGCGACGATAGCAGAGCCCTCGCGCCCAGAGCACCTGCGCGCCGCGAGGGCCGCCCTCAGCGCTCCGTGCCGCCGCCCGCGTCGAGCGCCTCGCGCGCGGCGCCGAGCTCCGCGGGCGCCTCGTCGCCGCTGTACTCGCGCAGCTTGTACTGGATCTTGCGCGCGCTGATGCCGAGGATCGCGGCTGCACGCGACGACGAGCCCTTGCAGACCTCGAGCGTCTTGAGGATGGCGTAGCGCTCGAGCTCGGCGATCGTGGCGCCCGGGATGCGCGGCGCTTCGTCCTTGCGAGCCTCCTCGTCGTGTTGCTGGAGCGCGCGAGGGAGCTGCTCGACGCCGATGCGCGCGCCCGGCGCGAGCACCACCGCGCGCTCGACCACGTTCTCGAGCTCTCGCACGTTGCCCGGCCAGGCGTAGGCCGAGAGCGCCGCGAGCGCCGCGTCGTCGAAGCCCTCGATCGTCTTGCCGTTCTCCTCCGCGTAGCGACGCACGAAGAAGCTCGCGAGCTCGGGGATGTCGCTCGCGCGCTCGCGCAAGGCCGGTAGCTCGAGCGTGACGACGTTGAGCCGGTAGTAGAGGTCCTCGCGGAAGAGCCCCTCGCGGATGCGCTGCACGAGATCGCGGTTCGAGGCCGCGACGATGCGCACGTCGACCGAGACCGGCTCGTTGCCGCCCACGCGCTCGAAGCTGCGCTCCTGCAGCACGCGCAGGAGCTTCACCTGCGTCGCCATCGGGATCTCGCTCACTTCGTCGAGGAACAAGGTGCCTCCGTCGGCCTGCTCGAAGCGCCCCTCTCGCCGGCCGACCGCGCCCGTGAAGGCTCCGCGCTCGTGCCCGAAGAGCTCGCTCTCGAGCAAGGACTCGCTGAGCGCGGCGCAGTTGAGCCGCACGAGCGGGCGGCTCTTGCGCGGGCTCTGCCGGTGGATGAGCTCCGCGACGAGCTCCTTGCCCGTGCCCGTCTCGCCGAGCACGAGCACCGTGGCTTTGCTCTGCGCGACCTGCTCGGCCATGCGCAGCACGTCGACCATCGCGGGGTGCGAGGCCACGATGTGCCCGAAGGCGTTGCGCTCGCGCAGCTTGTCGCGCAAGCGGCTGTTCTCGGCGAGCAGGCGCGCGCGCTCGAGCGCGCGCTCGAGCACGATGAGCAGCTCCTGGAAGTCGAGCGGCTTCGTGAGGTAGTGGTACGCGCCTTTCTGCACGGCCATCACGGCGCTGGGGATCGTGCCGAAGGCCGTCATGACGACGAAGGTCGTGCTCGGTAGCAGGCTGCGCGCCTTCTCCATGAGCCCCAGGCCGTCGAGGCCGGGCATCTTCAGATCCGTGAGCACGACGTCGGGCGCGAAGTCCTCGAGCTTGCCGAGGGCCTTGAAGCCATCGGCGGCCATCTCGGTGACGTAGCCCTCTTCGTGGAGGATCTCGCTGAGCGCGGCCCGCGCGTTCGCCTCGTCGTCGACGATCAGGATCCGGCCTCGAGAGCGCACGACGGGGCTTCTAGCGCGCGGCGGACCGAGCCGCACCCCCGAGCGAGGAGGCCCGAGCTGCGAGCGCTCGGCGGGGCAGGCTGGCTCCCCTCGGATTTCCTTGGATCGTGGCCCGAGAAAAAGGGTGATACAAAGCGGGCTCCCAGGCTGTACGGACGGAACCCTCTCGAACCCACCGAGTCCCCCGCCATGAACCAACGACGCCGAACGCTCCCCTTCGCCGGCTGCCTCGCGGCGCTCTCTGCCGCCGCCATGGGCCTCTTGCCCAGCACCGCGCACGCCCAGCAGCCGGAGCCTCCCTTCGGCCCGCAGCCTCCTTTCGGCCCGCAGCCCCCCTTCGGCGCGCAGCCCGCGCCCCCGGCAGGACAGCCGGGCGCCGGGCAGCCGGCGGGCGCGGAGCCCGCCCCCGGGAGCTTCGGCGGGCCAGCGGCGCAGCCTGCGCCCGGTGGCTTCGGCGCACAGCCCGCGCCGAGCGCAGGCTTCGGCGCCAGCGCACAGGTCGGCGGCTCGGGCGCGAGCTTCGGCGGCGGCGCCTCGGCCTCGGGCGGCTCCACCTCGACCGAGTTCACCGAGCGCGAGCAGTCGCTGCTCCACCAGAACGGCCTGAGCGGTTCGACCGGCCTCTTGCGCACCGCCTACGCCGGCTCGGGCGCGCAGGGCACCTTCCGCGTCGGCTTCATGTTCGACTGGTTCTCCTCGAGCGGCTTCCTCTGTGATCCGGGCAGCTTCACCGAGGCCAACGTGCCCATCACCTGCTCGGGCGCGAACACCGAAGACAATACGAGCCACGTCGGTGGCACCTTCAACCTCAGCGCGACGCCGCTCTCCTTCCTCGAGGGCTACGCGTCGATCCGCACCTACGCGAACAACACCACCTACGGGAACGGCAGCGGCGGGGAGACCTCGCAGCTGCTCCAGGTGCTCGGCGACACGACGCTCGGCGCGAAGGCCTTCACGCCGGCGCGCTTCCTCGGCCCGCTCAGCTTCGGTGGCGAGCTGCAGCTGCTCCTGCTCAACGGCTCCGGCGACGTCGGCCTCACCGGTGGCGCGACCAGCGCCGCGATCCGCGCGCTCAGCTCGCTGGATCTGCGCAAGCCCGGCGGCAAGGGCTTCCCGCTGCTCGCGCACCTCAACCTCGGCTACAAGATCGACAACAGCGGCGCGGCCGTCGAAGACGTCGAGATCGCGCGCGCCGCGGCCTTCGACGACGGCCGCACCCGCCAGCCGATCTCGCGCATCGAGCGCTTCGGCCTGGGCATCAACAGGGTCGACTCCTTCCAGACCTACCTCGGCGCCGAGGTACCGCTCTGGTTCGTGCAGCCCTTCGTCGAGTACACGATCGACATCCCGGTGAACCGCCAGGGCTACGAGTGCAGCACACGCAGCGTCTCGCGCGGCGACGTCTGCCTCGGCCTCACCGATCTGAGCGACCCGAACGGCAGCGGCGCCGGCTTCAGCGCCGTGCCCTCTCGCCTCACGCTCGGCGCGCGCGTCTCGCCCTTCAAGGAGGCCTTCCGAGGTCTGTCGGGCCTCATCGCCTTCGACATCGGCCTCTCGGGCACCTCGACCTTCATCGAGGAGGTCGCGCCCCAGGCCCCGTGGACGCTCTACCTCGGCCTCGGCTACGCCTACGACACCAAGGAGAAGGTCGTCGAGGCGGCCGCGCCTCCGCCTCCGCCGCCGGTCGTGCTGCCCGCGCCGCAGAGCTTCGCACGTGGCTTCGTGCACGAGCAGGGCAAGACCGAGGGCATCGCCAACGCGATCGTGAGCTTCCAGGGCGGCGCGCAGCCGCCGCTCGCCACGGGCGCCGACGGCCGCTTCCTCTCGCGTCACCTCGAGCCCGGCCAGTACACCTTCGAGATCACGGCGACCGGCTACAAGCCCGGCACCTGCACGGCGACGGTCACGGCGGCGAGCACCACGCAGCCCCAAGCGCCCCAGTTCACCACCGGCGCCTTCGGTCTGCCCATGGCTCAGCCCAGCCAGCCCGCTGGCGGTCAGCCTGGCCAGTTCGGCCCCGGGCAGCCCGGCCAGTTCAACGCACCGCCGCCCGCGCCCGGCCCGACCTACGTCGACGTCGACTGCGCGCTCGAGGCGCTGCCCCGCTCCGGCAACATCGTGGGCTCGGTCCGCGACGCGGCCGGAGGCACGCCCGTCGGCGGCGCGGTCGTCACCGTGGTCGACTCCCTCGGCCGCGAGCAGAAGGTCACCGCCGACGGCAGCGGCAACTTCCGCGTCGAGGGCCTCCCGCCGGGCGAGACTTCGCTGCGCGTCGAGGCTGGCGGCTTCATGAACCACGTCTCCGAGGCCGAGGTCCGCACCAGCGAAGACGTGCGCGCCTCGCTGAGCCTCAACAAGCGACCGAAGAACGCCCAGGTGAAGATCCAGGGCAACGAGATCAAGCTGAGCGACAAGATCCTCTTCGAGACCGACTCGGCGAAGATCCTCGGTCAGTCGAGCGCGCTGCTCGAGGAGATCGCCGAGGTGATGGCGAAGAACCCGAACCTCGCGCTCGTCGAGATCCAGGGCCACACCGACAACACCGGCTCGCGCGAGCGCAACCAGCGCCTCAGCGACGAGCGGGCCAACGCCGTGCGCAACTGGCTCGTCAAGGCGGGCGTCGCGGGCTCGCGCCTCCAGGCGAAGGGCTACGGGCAGGATCGCCCCGTCGCCCCGAACGTGACCGAGGGCAACCGCTCGAAGAACCGCCGCGTGCAGTTCATCATCGTGAAGAAGTGAGTCGATCGCGCTGAGCGCCCCGGCGGGGCGCTCGCCAGCCCGAGCTCGTCGGAACGACCCGAGCCCCGCGCATCCTCCAGGATGCCGCGGGGCTCGCGCTTTCTCAGGCCACGCCCTCCGTGGCCGGGCGGCGCGACCCTTCAGCCGCCCTCGCGCTTCGCCTTCTCGTCGGCGATCTCGCGCAGGAGCTCCGCCACGCGCTCTTGCGCCTCGACGCCTTCGTCGTAGAGGAACTTGAGCACCGGGGCGACGCGCAGCGCGAGCACCTTCGTGAGGTCGCGGCGCAGGCGCGGCGTGGCGGCCTCGAAGCCCGCGAGCACGCGCTTCTGGAGCTTCGGATCCGGCGTCACCATCTCGCGGCGCACGAAGATGCGCGCGTGACCGAGATCGTCGGCGACCTCGACGCGCGTGACGACGACACCTTCGAGGCGCGGGTCGGAGAGGCCTCGCAAGAGCAGCGCGAGCTCTTCGCGCATGCGCTCCGCGACGCGGGATGCTCGTCGTATCTCAGCCATCGTCGTCTTCTCCATCGCCCGAGCGGTGCTCGAGCAGAGCTCCAAGGTTCGATTCGATCCCCTGCCCTCCGTGGCCGAAGGCGAGGATCTCGCTGCGCCTGTCGGCGAGCAGCGCGTCGGGCAGGCACTCGGCGATGCGCGCCACCTCGGCGAGCACCTCGTCGCAGTGTGCGGCCTCGTTGGCGACCACGCACACGCCCAGCGTGGCCGTGCGCGGGTCCTCGAGCGAGCCGACCTCGGCCGCGCTCACGCGCAGCCGCGCGATCGTGCGCTCCTTGAACGAGAGCACCACCCGGCGCTTGTCCTTGAGGGAACGAGCGCCGGGGATGCGCAGCTGGAGCCTGAGGACGCCGACGTACATCGCTGGGTGGAGGCGCGAGCGGCCGGCCCCGAAGGAACCGGCCGCGGCGCTCGAGAGTCGGGCGCGAGCTCGAGGAGGCTCAGCGCGAGCGCCGAGGGGCCCGGCGGCCGCTTGCCCGGCGGCCGCTTGCCCGGCGGCCGCTTGCCCGGCGGCAGAGCGAAGAGCACCGGTAAGCGAGCGGCCGCACATCGCTCAGTCGAGCTTCTGCTTGACCTCTTCGATCTCGAAGCACTCGATGATGTCGCCTTCCTTGATGTCCTGGAAGTTGTCGAAGGAGATGCCGCACTCCATGCCCTCGGGCACCTCGCGCACATCGTCCTTCAGGCGACGCAGGCCACCGATCTTCGCCGAGTGCACCACGGAGCCGTCGCGGAGCACGCGGGCCTCCATGTTGCGGCGGATGAGGCCGCTGACGACCATGCAGCCCGCGACCACGCCGATCTTCGTGAGCTTGAAGACCTTGCGGACCTCGGCCTTGCCCAGCGCCTTCTCGATCTTGGTGGTCGGCAGCAGGCCTTCCATCGCGGCGCGGATGTCGTCGACGGCGTTGTAGATGATGTTGTAGGTGCGGATCTCCACGCCGCCCGCCTCGGCGTGCGCGCCAGCCTTGCCAGCGGGGCGCACGTTGAAGCCGACGATGATCGCCTTCGAGGCGATCGCGAGGTTCACGTCGCCCTCGGTGATCGCGCCGACGCCGGCGTGCACGACGGTGACCTTCACCTTCGGTGCGCTCAGCTTCAAGAGCGCCGCGACGACGGCCTCGACCGAGCCCTGCACGTCGCCCTTGATGATGAGTTTGAGCTCGAGCTGGTCGGCCTCGGCGAGGCGCTGGGTGAGCGCGTCGAGCGAGACACGCGAGTCGGCCGGGATGAGCGACTTGCTCGCCTTCTTGCGGCGCCCCTCCGAGATCTCCTCGGCGGTCTTCGCGTCCTTCACGGCGTGCACCGGGTCGCCTGCGCTCGGCACCTCGGTGAGACCGAGCACCTCGACCGGCGTGGAGGGCCCAGCCTTGGCCACGGAGCGACCGAGCTCGTCGGTCATCGCGCGCACCTTGCCGTAGGACGAGCCGGCGACGATCACGTCGCCGACGCGCAGCGTGCCGTCTTGCACCATGACGCGGGCCACGGGGCCGCGCCCGCGATCGAGCAGCGCCTCGACGACCACGCCGCTGGCGCGACGGTTCGGCGAGCTCGTGAGCTCGAGGACCTCGGTCTGCAGGAGCACGGCGTCGAGCAGGGCCTCGATGCCCATGCCGGTGAGGGCGGAGATGGGGACGTACATCGTGTCGCCGCCCCAATCCTCCGGCGCGAGGTCGAGCGCCGAGAGATCACGCTTGACGCGATCGAGGTCGGCGCCGGGCTTGTCCATCTTGTTCACGGCGACGATGATCGGCACCTTCGCCTGCTTGGCGTGCGTGATCGCCTCGCGCGTCTGCGGCATGACGCCGTCGTCGCCCGCGACCACCAGGATGACGATGTCGGTCACCTGGGCGCCGCGCGCGCGCATCGCCGTGAAGGCCTCGTGGCCGGGCGTGTCGAGGAAGGCCAGCACACCCTTGGGCGTCTCGACGCGGTAGGCGCCGATGTGCTGCGTGATGCCGCCTGCCTCGCCCGAGGCCACGGTGGTCTTGCGGATGCGGTCGAGCAGGCTCGTCTTGCCGTGGTCGACGTGACCCATGACGGTGACGACCGGCGGGCGCGACTCGGTCGGAGCCTCGCTCTCGTCGGTCAGACCCATCGCCGCTTCGAGCGTGGCCTCCTCGCTCACGGCGACGTCCTCGACCGTCCAGCCGAACTCGCTCGCGAGGATCTTCGCCGTGTCGGCGTCGATCGTGGAGTTGATGTTCACGCCCGACATGCCCATCGACAAGAGCCGCATGAGCACGTCGGTGACCTTGAGGCTCATGAGCGCTGCGAGCTTCTGCAGCGACACGTTCTCTTCGATCTTGATGACCTTCTTGTGGGCGGCCATCTCGGTGATCGGCATCGGCCGCTTCGAGGCCAGGCCACTCGACATGCCGGGCCGACCTCGACCTTGCTGGCCGAAGCCCGGGCGACCACGACCACCCATCGGCGGGCGGGGCTGGAAGCCGGCGCCAGGACGGGCGGGCGCGCTCGCGGCGCGCGGATCGTAGGTGGTCCGACGAGCCGGAGGCGCGGTGGTGCGCGTCTGCGGCATCGGCACGCCGGGGCGCCCCTGCCACACGTCGATGCCCGTGCGAGGCGGGGTGGACGGCCGGCGAGGCGCGTCGACCGCGGCCGGCGGCGAGCTGAGCGTCTGCGGCGGCGCAGAGGCGGGAGGGGCGGACGGCGGGGGCGCAGACTGCGGAGGGGCAGACTGCGGAGGAGCGGAGTGCGGGGGCTCGGCGCTGGGAGCGGCCGGTGCAGACACCTGTGCAGCCTCCGCGGGAGCGGGCTCACGCTTGGTGGGCTCGGCGGGAGCCGCGGGCTCCGTGCGGGCGACGTCGGAGTCGAAGTCGAGCGACTCGACCGCGGTCTTCGCGGGGGCGGCGCCGGCCTTGCTGCCCTTCGCCGTGCTCGAGCCCGCGGCGCTCGAGCGCGCGCGGGAGCTCTTGGCGCTCTTGGGGGCGACTTCGGTCGGCAGCACGGCGATCGCGGGCTCCGCGGAGCCCTCGGGCGCCGCGGGTGCGGCCTTGCCACGACCGGAGGGAGCGGGCTTGTCGATGCTCGTGGCAGCCGTGGCGGCCGCGGCGGGCTCGACCTCGGCGGTGGGCGCCGCCTCACGGACGGATGGCGCGGCCTGCGGCGTGGCGGCCTGCGAGCGCCGCGCGGGCGGGATGGCGCGCGAGCTCGGCTTGGCCTCGGGCGCGGCGTCCAGGCCGGCGCTCGAGGGTCGGGCGGCGGGCACGCCACGCTCGGAGGGCGCGGGCGAGACGAGTCGCTGCGAGGGCGCGGCCTCGGGCACGGCGCCACCGGCCGACGACGGCCGAGCGGCCGGGATCTCGCCGCCATCGGTCGCGCGAGCGCGGCGCTTCACGACCGTCGGTCGGATGCGCTCCTCGACGACCTCGGGGGTCTTCTGGCGCTCGAGGTGGCGCTTGAGACGCTCGACGACGTCGGCCTCCACCGCGCTCATGTGGTTGCGCACTTCCGACAAACCCATGGACTGGAAAGCCGCGACCAAGGACTTCTGGTCCATGTTGAGCTGCTTCGCGACCTCGTAGACCCGTACTTTGCTCATGCGCCTCGCTCCACACCCCCGGTACCCGGCCCGACTCCGGGTACGCCCTCGGGCTCGTCATTCGAGCCCGGGGAATCGGTCTCCGGGTTCGCTACCCTGCGTGCGGAACGCGAGCCAGCCGACACCTGGTCGGCCGAGCGCGCGCTCCCTGCAGTCGTCTGTTCCGCTGTTGCGGCGTTCCCACTAGCACGGCGCTCAGCGGCGCCGTCATCGAAGTTGCGTCCTTCGGCGCCACGCGCCTCGTTGGCTGCGCCCACCTTCGCACCTCGGGGCACACGCGCATCGGCTGCGCCCGGCCCGGCCGCGCTCGTGGCGCCCAGTTCGTCGGCGCTCGGCTTCGCGCCTTTGGCAGCCTTCGGCCCAGCCTTCGCGGGCGCGGCTGCGACCCCACGCACCGAGTCGAGCACGTGCACGGCCTCGCGCAGCGCCGCAGCGAGCCGCACGTCTTCGACGGCCAGCACCGCGACGCTCCGTGGATCGACCGGCGCTCCGTCGTCGGTCGTCTCGGCCGTCGCGGGGCGCAGGATCGCACCGAGCGAGAGTTTGTCGCCGAAGGCCACGGCGCGCCCCTCGTTGATCTCGAAGCGCACCTCGCCGATCTTCGCCGCGGCGGCCGCGTCGCCGGCGAGCACCACGAGCTTGCCGCGCCCCGCGCGCAGCGAGGTCACCGTCGCGTCGCTGCCGATGGCGAGCTTGCGCGCGCGCCTGGCTGCGAAGAGCAGCCCCTCGATGCGACGCTGGAAGGCCTGCTCGACGAGCTTCGCGAGCGCTCGAGCCGTCGCTCCCCCACCCTCCACGTTCACCGGGCGGCGGGCGCTCTTCATCAGCCCGCGAGCGCCCTTCTCGAGACAGCTCGGCGTGGGGTGCACGTGCGCTCCGCGGCCGTAGCGCCCATCGCCTGCGTCGACGGTGATCTCGCCCTCGCGGCTCACGACGAGGCGCACGAGGATCTCCTCGCCTGCTGCGCCCGTCGTGCGCGGCATGAGCCGCGACGAGGCCGAGCGCACCGTGGAGAGGGGCGCGGACTTGCCGCAGCCCACGCAGGTACGCGCGCGCCGCTGGGCGCGCCGATCCTGCACGGTGGTGGCTCGGGACTCGTCGTCGACCATCACGCTGGCTCTAGCTCTCCTGCCGCGCGGCCTCGAGGATCGCCTGCTCGTTCTCCATGAACTCGCGCAGCGCCTGCCTCAGGGCACGCACGCGCTTGATCCCGAGGCCGCTGCGGGTCGCGATGCGATCCTCGTCCTCGTTCAGGATCTCGCGGAGCGTCTTGTAGTTGGACTCCTCGAGCACCGTGACCGTGCGCTCGCCGACGCCCTTCACCAGCAAGAGACGCTCGCGATCGCTGAGCGGCTCCGTGGAGGCGGCGGCCTTGGCGATGCGCTCCTGCCGCATGACCTCGAGCGCGCTCGCGGCCTGCGTGCGCAGCGCCTCGGCCTTCTCCGCGTCGTCGACGCCCGCCACCACCGCGAGCTCTTCGGGCGTGGCCTCGATGAGCTCCTCGAGCGCGCGGAAGCCCTGGCGGTAGAGGTTCTTCGCGACGACGTCGCTGATGCCCTCGATGCGCCCGAGCTGCGCCATCGCCTCTTCCTCCATCTGGCGGAACTTCGACTCGCTGATGATGTCGAGCTTCCACCCGGTGAGCTGCGCGGCGAGACGCACGTTCTGGCCCTTGCGGCCGATCGCGAGGCTTAGCTTCTCGTCGGGCACGACGAGCTCCATGCGGTTGTCGCTCTCGTCGACGATGACCTTGTGCACCTCGGCCGGCTGGATGGCCGAGATGACGTAGCGCGCCGGATCGCGATCGTAGGGCACGATGTCGATCTTCTCGCCGCGGAGCTCTTGCACCACGGCCTGCACGCGCGCGCCCTTCATGCCGACGCAGGCGCCCACCGGATCGACGTCCGAGTCGCGCGAGGTGACGGCGATCTTGCTGCGCGCGCCGGCCTCGCGGGCGACGCCCACGATGCGCACGATGCCCTCGTAGATCTCGGGGACCTCGGCCTCGAAGAGCTTCTCCACGAGGCGCCCGTCGGAGCGCGAGAGGATGACCTGCGGACCACGCGCCTCGCGGTCGATGTCCTTCACGTAGGCGACGATGCGATCGCCCGGGCGGTAGGTCTCGCGCGGCGTCTGCTCGCGGAAGGGCAGGATGCCCTCGGAGCGGCCGACGTCGACGATGATGTTGTTGCCCTTCTCGAAGCGGCGCACGATCCCTCGGATCAGCTCGCCCTTCTTGTCTTTGTACTCCTCGAAGACGAGGTCGCGCTCGGCGTCGCGCACGCGCTGCAAGAGCACCTGCTTCGCGGTCTGCGCGGCGATGCGGCCGAAGGTGCTGCGCGCCTGCTTCAGCTTGAGCAGGTCGCCGTACTCCTTGTCTTGCTCGCGGGCCTTGCCGGCGTCTTCGGGGCGCCAGAAGACCTGGAAGCCGAGCTCCTCGCCGAGCTCGGCGTCGAGCGAGCGGCGGGTGACCTCCTCGAGCGAGATCTGTCGCTCCGGGTCCTCCACCTCCTCGACCACCGTCATGTACTGGAAGAGATCGACCTGGCCGGTGTCATCGTTGTAGCGAGCCTCGAGCTCTCGGTTCTGACCGAAGACGCTCTGCGCTGCTTTGTGGATGGCCGCCTCGATGGTCTCGACGAGCACCTTCTTCTCGATGCCCTTCTCCTTGGCGACCTGTTCGAGGATGCCACCGAGATTCGCCTCTTGGGTCGGCGTCGACGAAACCGCTTTCATGTTCGACTCCTGGTCCTACTCGTTCCGGATGTACGCGCGCCTTCGCTCTGGGCCTTGGCCCGCTCGGGTCGCTTCTTCGTGTTCGCTTCGCCCTGGATGACGGGGCGACGTGGTTCGTCGGAGCCGGCCGCGCGCGCTCGCGCGGGGGCTCGTTTCGCGCGGGGCTTCTCGGCCTCGTCGGCGAAGACGTAGACGAGGCTCGCCTCGACGACGTCGCCGAGCGCGACGCGGAGCAGCTTGCCGTCGACGCGCATGCGCAGCACGGCGCCCTCGAGCGCGCGCTCGTCGCCGGCGCGCAGGGCAGCGAGATCGAGCGCGTCGAAGCCCTCGAGCGTACCGCGCAGGAGCTTCTGCCCGTCGGCCGCGGGCTGCGCGAGCTTCACGCGCGCGACGAGGCCGCGGAAGCGCACGAAGTCGGCGACCGAGAGCAGCGCGCGCTCGAGCCCGGGAGAGCTCACCTCGAGCAAGTAGGCGCCGGGCACGGCGCTCTCATCGGCGTCGAGGGCCTCGGAGAGCTTGCGCGAGAAGCGCGCGCAGTCCTCGAGCGACACGCCACCGGCGGGATCCGAGAGCGGCGCATCGGCCGACGCGACCGCCGATCCGGCTCCAGCGGCAGAGCCAGCTCGAGCGGCAGAGCCCGCGCCGAGGGACTCGAGCGCCTCGAGCTGCGCTTCGAGCTGCCGCTCGGCGAGGCCGGCGAGCTCGAGCACGACACGCAAGACGCGTGTACCGCGGTCGCTCGACCAGGCGACGTCGACCAGCTCGACCCCGTGCGAATCCGCGATCGGCCGCGCGAGCTCACGCACGCGCAGGATGGCGGGATCGGGGGTCTTCGGCGAGCGGAGCATGGTCGTGTGACTTGGAATCGGGAGGTTCGAGCCGAGCGTGTTTTCGTCGATCGCCTCGGAGGCGCAGGGCGCCTGGGCGACCTGGGAGCCTCGTGGCGGATCGCGTGAGCGAGCCGCTTCGGGCACCACAAAAACGAAAAGCCGGCCCCGAAACGGGAACCCGGCTCGCGGATCCACCTGATTTCTGGGCGCAGCTTAGTCGATGCCCCCGCACCGGCGCAAGCGTGGCGGGACGGGGGCCGGGCGGCGCGCGCCTCAGGCGCGGTTCGGCATCGGGATGAGGTCGACGTGCAGCGTCTCCTCGAAGGCGCCGATTTCGCGCAGGCACGACTCCGAGGGCCTGCCCGAGACACGCAGCTTCGTGCACACGGCGCGCGCGCCGTCGAAGACGGTGTTCGAGATCTCCTCGATGTTGATGCCGTGGCGCTTGAGCACCGCGAGGGTGTTGGCGAGCGCGCCCACCTTGTCGAGCTGGCGCAGGACGACGACGTAGCGAGCCGGCGAAGCTGCGCAGACGTTGACGACGTTGGGCACGTCTTCTTCGGTGAGGAAGGAGCGCACCACGTGCACGACCTCTTCGGCGAGCGTGCGCTGCGCCTGGCGCGTGGCCGCGCCGAGGTGGGGCGTGCAGAGCGCGTGCGGCAGGCTCGCGAGCGGCGAGCTGAAGCTCGCGCTCCCTTCGTTGGGCTGCGCGGGGAAGACGTCGAAGCCGACCCGGAGCCCCTTGCGTGGCGCGAGCTCGAGCAGCGCGTCGACGTCGACGAGCTCGGCGCGCGCGGTGTTGATGACGATCGCCCCTTGCGGGAGCGCCTCGAGCACGGCGCGCGAGACGATGCCGCGGGTCTGCGCGTTGAGCGGCAGGTGGATGCTGAGCACCTCGCTCTGGGCCGCGAGCCGCTCGAGGCTGGGCGCGAAGCCGACCTCCTGCTTCGCCGCGCGCGCTGCGGTGAGCGAGCGCGACCAGGCGAAGGGCTTGAGGCCGAAGGCGCGCGCGCGCACGAGCACCTCGCGGCCGATCGCGCCGAGGCCGACGATGCCGATGCGCCGTCCGACGAGGCCGCTCTCGGCGGCGTAGGTGTCGTGCTCCCAGCGCCCGGCGCGCAGATCGCCGTGGGCCTCGTAGAGCCTGCGATCGAGGCCCACCATGAGCCCGAAGACGAGCTCGGCCACGCTCGCCGCGCTCTGCCCGGGGCAGTGGGCGACGTAGATGCCTCGCGCGCTCGCGGCGGCGACGTCGACCACGGCCGAGCCGCCGCCGAGCCGCACGATGAGGTTGAGCGCCGAAGCGCGCTCGATGGCCTCGGCGCTGACGTCGGTGTCGCGCACCACGAGGATGCCGACGGGCGCGGGCTCGCGCCCGCCCTCGGCGCCCGAGCCCGACACGCCGGCGAGCGCATCGGCTAGGGTCTCTCGGGTGAGCGACGGGTCGTGCACGACCTCGACGTTGAGGAGGCGGAGCTCCTCGAGCGGGACAGGATCGACGATGTCGGCGACGAGCAGGCGCATCGGGCTTCGAGATCTACCAGAACGCAGCGCCTGGGTGGGCAAGCTTGCTGCGCTCGCCCGCTCCGCGTCGCTCGCGCTGCCGCTCGCCGCGCTCGGCTGCGGCGGGCCCGAGGTCTCACCTTGGGGCACGCTCGGCAGGCCGACGCTCTCGCTCTACGCCGAGCGCCCGGATCTCGAGGGCTGGCTCGCGCGCGTGGACGAAGAGACCCAGGAGAGCGGGCTCGTGCTCGGCGAGGAGCTGCGCGCGAAGGACCCAGCGAGCGGGGCGGAGCTCGTCGTGCGCGCCTACCTCGGCGCGGATCCGGTGGGGCGCAGCCTGCACGCCACGCGCGTCGCGAGCCCCTTCGGCGTGGTGCTCGCCGTCGGTCCGCTCGAGCCGCGCGACGGACGTGATCGCGCGGTCGAGCTCGTGTGGTCGATGGAGCTCGGCGCGGGCCAGGTGTGGAGGTCGCCCTCGGACCTCGACGGCGACCGATCCCTCGAGCTGCTCTTGCGGGCCCCCTCGGGAGCGCTCGAGCTGTGGAGCCTCGGCGCGCGAGGGGCCACACCGCTCTCGCACGACCTGCCCTGCACGCCCGATCGTCTGCTGCCGCTCGAGCCCGGCGTGGGGCTCGGCTGCGCGCGCGCGCCGCTCGGCCGCCTCGAGCTCGAGCTCCTCGAGGTGGCCGCGCCCCAGGCCGGGCGGCTGTCGAGGAACGCACAGGCAGCGCGCGCCTGGCACGCACGACAGCGTGAGCTGCGCGCGCTCGGCGGCGCGAGCCCGAGCGATCCGGGCGCCGAGCTCAGGCGTGGCGTCGAGCGCTGCTTCCACGCGCTCGCGGCGGGCGAGGACCGAGCGGCTGCGCTGAGAGAGCTCTCGAGCCTCGACGCTGGGCCGGCGTGGCGCCGCGAGCGCGACGCCTACGTCGAGCGCCTCGGGCGCTGGTTCCCGAGCGCCACCGAGAAGCGCTGAGCTGCGAGCGCGATCGGCACGCGCGGGTGCCCGAGACGGCGCGAGCCCGCCCGGGGAATCCCGGACGGGCTCGAGCTCGAGCGAAGGTGCCGGAGCGTGGCGCCCGCTGGAGAGCGCCGCGCTCGCTGGACCTCAGTTGCCGCCCATGCCGCCGCTGCCACCGGCGCCGCCGGCGCCGCCCATGCCGCCGCCGCCGCCGCCCGCGCCGCCCGCGCCGCCGCCGCCGCCAGCGCCGCCGCCACCGCCGGTTCCGCCGCCGCCTTCACCGCAGACCCCGAGGTCTGCGAAGCCGTCGAACAGCCCCTTGACGCAGATGCCCGAGCCGCACTCGGTGTCGTCGCAGCAGTAGCGGAAGCACACGGGTGAGGTGGACTGTCCGGGTGCAGCGCAGGTGTTGCCCGGCAGGCAGAAGCTGTTGCCCTGGGGGTTGCAGCCCTCGCAGACGGCGTTGTCGTTGCCGCCAGCGAAGCAGTTGAAGGTCCCTGCGTTGCTGAGATCACAGGCCTCGCCGCCCGCCGTGTTGCAGCCCTCCTGGGTGACGGGGTTGCACTCACCACCGGCTGGCACACAGGAGCCCGCCGCAGGCAGCGTGGCGTCGAGGTCACACTGCGGGTTCGGGAAGGGCACCGGCTCCGGCCCGATGCACTGCGCGTTGCACGAGGCGGAGGCGCAGTCGAAGAGCTCCTGCGTCACCTCGCCCTCGCCGTCGATGACCTCGGCGCAGCAGTTCGCCTCGAGGCAGGCGTCGCACTCGGGGCCGAAGCCCGCGTCGGCACAGCTCGGGTTGCCGCTCGAGGTGCTGGGGCCGACCGTCGTCGGGCCGGTCGTCGTCGTCGTCGTGCCGCCGCCGGTGCCACCCGAGCCCCCCGAACCGCTGTCGTCACCACAGGCTGCGGGAAGGAGCGCCACGGCAGCAGCAGCGGCCACGAGCAGGTAGGAGAGCTTGTTCATCGGGTGTCCTCGTCGCGAAATCGTTGGGTTTCGACGAAAGCCTCGCGCGATCGTCGGAGCTTCACGCGTAGTCGGACAGGCGCGAGAGGGCAACCGTGCACTGCGCGCAGCAAGAAGCCGGCAGCGCGCTAGAGCACACCCGGCGGCGCGATCGCGGGCATGCCGAAGGCCTGCTTGAAGGTGACGACGAACTCGCCGGGGAGGTGGCCGTCGACCCCGAGCGAGGGCTCGAGCTGCAGCGGCACGCCCCAGTCGACGCGCATGACCGTGCGATCGAGCTGCGGGAAGAGGATGCGCAGACCGAGGCCGACGCCTTGGCGCAGATCGACGGGCTCGCCCTCGTCCCAGGCGGTGCCGGCGTCGAAGAAGGCGACGCCGCCGAGCTGCACCGTCCAGAGCTCGACGGGGCGCGTGCGGAACTCGACGTTGTAGGCCACGGCGCTCTCACCGAGGAACGCGCCCGACGGATAACCACGCAGACGGGTATCGCCGCCGATCGAGCTCCGGCGGTTGAGATGGTTGCGGTAGCGATCTTGGAGCACGGCGTCGAGCACGAGCCTGCCGATGCCGAGCCTGGGCGTCACGGCGCGGAAGCCGACGGTGACGGAGGCGTCGGCGAGCCGCTCCGTTTCGGCCTCGGTGAGCGACTCGGCGTAGGCGCGCACCAGCCCGTCACCGAAGGGCGCCGTGTACGAGGCACCCGCCCCGAGGCCGGCGAAGCTGCGCGTGGAGCCCAGCTCACGCAAGACCGGGTAGGCCTTCACGTAGAGGTCGTGCCCGAGCCGGTAGTCTTCGACGAGCCCGAGCGTGTTGAAGTCGACCAGGCTCACGAAGCGGTTGGAGTACGCGCTCCAGCGAAAGAACGGGTAGATGCGCGTATCGCTCACGGGGAGGAAACGGTCGGAGAAGTCGGCGAGCACGCCCGGAGCGAAGTCGCGCTCGTCGACGCCCAGGCGGTAGGCCGCGCGCCGGACCTCGACGCCGCCTGCGAGATCGTTCTTGTCGAGCCAGCCGAAGGAGCGGGTGACCGACCACGCGCCGCTCGTGACGTCGCTCCGGTACTCGAAGGGCACGGCGTCGTCGCCCTCGGTGAGCGGCGAGTCGAAGCGCGCGACCTCGCCGCCGATGAAGCGGCGGGAGATCTGCCCCTGCCAGCTCAGGCTCGTGAGCCACGACCAGTCGGTGCGCGTCGACCAGAGCGGCTGGCCGTAGGCGAAGCCGAAGCTGCCCCCCTCGACCTCGCCCGACGCGCGGTTGATCGTGACCGAGTTCTGCACCGCCGCCTCGAGCCGGCTGTCGGCGATGCGGGGCACGCGGTAGGTGGTACCCAAACTGTACGACGCCGGATCGAGCGAGAAGCGCAGGCTCACCGAGTGATGCGTGCCGAAGAGGTTCTCCTCGCTGGGCGCGAGCACGAGCGACTCGAGCCCGCCGCCCGCGATGCGAAAATCGCTGTTGAGGCGCAGGCTCCAGATGTCCTTGGTGATGACGAGCAGGCGTACGCGGTCGGGCCGGCTGCCTACGAGCGGCACGCAGAGCACGACCGAGAACTGGCGGATCGAGCGCAGGTTGCGCGCCGTCTCGTCGACCGTCACCTGGTCGTAGGGCTGGCCGACGCCCGTGAGCAGCTCGCGTTCGATCGTGTAGGGCCGGCTCGTCGCGTGGAAGGCGTCGAGCACGTCGATCGCGAAGCCCGGTAGAGGGTCGCGCTCCTCGAGCACGTCGAGAGGTCGGAGGATGACGCGCTCGATGATCTTGCCCTCGGGCGCACGATCGATTGCACCTCCGACCGCCGAGAGCTCCTGCTCGATCGTCGCGAGCTCGTAGGGCGAGTAGGGCTTGCCGTCGGCGGGTCCGTGGGCGGGCGCGTCGATGGGAGCGTCGGCGCGCGCGTCGCCCGCGCCGGAGAGCACGAGCAGCAGGGGCGCGAGGGCCCGCCGACCGGCGGCGATCACGAGGGAGGCGCCGAGCCGAGAGCGGGGGCTCGAGCTCACGGCGCGACGAGAGGCTGCGGCTCCGGCGTGGCTGGGTAAGTGACGACGGTGTTGAGCGTGTACTTCTGGTGCTGGTGCAGGATGCGATCCCACTCCGGCGTCGGCAGCGCGCGCTCCACGCAGCGGAGCAGCTCCTTGCGTTTGTTCTTCGCCAGGTTCGTCGACTTGCCGAGGAAGAGGTTCACGCGCTTCTTGGCGAAGTGGAACTCGAGCACGTAGCTCACCACGTAACCCGACTTGCTCGGCGGCGCGCAGGCGACCGAGTCGCGGATCGCGCGAACGAGGCCGTCTTCGAAGAAGCGCACGCCGTCGCAGCGCTCGGGCGGCGTGCGCCCGGGCCCCGGGTTCTGGCACTTGAGCGTCTTCACCGGCGCGATCTCGACGCGCCCCCCGCCGGGCACCTGCACACCCAAGCCGCCCGCCGCGCCAGGCGGCGCGGAGCCCGCCGGAGGAGGCGTGGCGCTCCAGCTACCCGGCGCGAGCGCGCCTGGCACACCAGGCGGCACGTAGGCGCTCGAAGCCCCCACGGCGAAGGGGTTGCCGGGCAACCCAGCGACGGCGTTCGACGGCGGCGGCGGCTGCGCTGCGTCGGCGGAGGCGATCGTCGCCGGCTGCGGCCTACGCCAGAGATAGAGCGGCACCGCGACGAGCACGAGCGCCGCGACGAGCGCGAGGATGATCTGCACACGCACCGGCCGCTCACCACCGCCCCGCCCGAGGTACCGGTAGGGCGAAGGAGCCGAAGGGGGCGAGGAGCGGAAAGGCGGACGCATCGTTCGTGCAGCTGCGCGAGCGACTTACGATCCTTCGCTCCCGAAGAAAAGTCGGATCGCTACGCGCAGTTGCAGGCGCCTAACCTGGGCCCCGCTCCGCGG
>ERZ761602.3668-NODE-3668-length-21265-cov-8.945356_pt1 | contig 21265 bp, 17 predicted proteins | sample MGYA00512165_ERZ761602 | MGnify/ENA primary metagenome ERZ761602 (study PRJEB28899, sample SAMN02445085) | bioreactor sludge metagenome | biome: EBPR sludge; isolation source: Thorneside wastewater treatment plant | place: Australia: Brisbane, Thorneside...
GACACTGCGATGGCGGGTGTGCTCGATCTGCTGGATGTTTTTGATCTGATCGTTGATGGTTTCGATGATCGCACGCTTACGCAACAACAGCTTATCCACCATGGGCATCAATTTGTTGTGCATGTTCTTGCGGATTTTGGTGATCAGGCGCAAGCCCCGCTCCCAGAGAACGTGGAACAGTTGGTGGGAAATGTAGCCGCGATCACCGATCAACTTGCCGGTCAGACCCTGGGTCAGCTCGGGTACCGGCTGGCGGTCGTCGACGTGGCCGGGCGTGATACGAAAGGCCAGGAGTTCCCCGCGCTCGTTGACGACGAGATGGAGCTTGCAGCCGTGGAACCAGCCCATGGAGGTTTTGCCCCGCCGCGCCACTGTTTTGAAGACCTTGTGGCTGTGGATGCGGCGGTTGTGGCGGACCACCAGCGAGGTGGCATCGACGAAGGCGATCCCGGTGTCCTCCCCCCGGCGGGGGTTCCAGTAGATGCGCATCGGCATCAAGGCGGTGGGGATGAGTGCAACAAACCGATTGTAACTCAACAGGTTGGGAAACTCGCCCCGGCAATGCCGGCACAGGTGCAACAGGTAAAAGGCCTTGAAGTTGCGGTACCGCGCCTGATGAAAATAGACCAAGATCGTCATGATTTCACTGAGGGTCAAGCGACTGGCCCGCCGCCGCTGGCGGGTGCCGTCGGTCAGGAGCTGGCGATGCCAGGCGGGCAGGAACACCCGGCAGAAGTCATCGACATCACAGAACAGGTCTTCTAAGCTCATGGGGGTGGCTCCCGGCGTGGTAGGTGTGGTAACCAAAGAACCTTAGCAGGTTCCGCGCCGGGGGCCACCACCCATCCTTATCCGGAACTCACGTTAAATCAACTAAAACATCAACTGACGACCCGGAAACCCACCGATGACCCCCGACTCCCGCCACGCCCTCGCCACCCGCGCCATTCACGGCAGCACGCTCAAGGACGCCCACGGCAGCCCGCACCTGCCGCTTTACAACACCACCACGTTCGCTTTCGCCTCGACCGCCGACCTGCTCGACGTGGTGGATGGCCGGAAGCCGGGCAGCCTCTACACCCGCTACGGCCTGAATCCCAGCCTGTTCGCCCTGGAGGAGACGCTCGCCAGTCTGGAAGACGCGGAGCTGGCCTGGGCCTTCTGCTCGGGCATGGCGGCCGAAACCGCGCTGTTTCTCGCCCACGGCCGCGAAGGCATCGTCTGCATCGGCGACGCCTACGGCGGCACCCTGGAACTGCTGTCCAGCCAGTTGCCGCTGCTGGGCATTCCGACGCATCTGATCCTCGGCGGCGAGCTGGATCGGCTGGACGCACTGCTCGCCGGTGGCGCGAAACTGGTGTTCTTCGAGACGCCGACCAACCCGGCGCTGGAACTGTTCGACATCCGGGCGATTGCCGACCTGGCCCACGCCCACGGCGCGCGAGTCGCCGTGGACAACACCTTCGCCTCGCCGGTCAACCAGCGCCCGCTGGAACTGGGCGCCGACTTCGTCGTCCACAGCGCGACCAAGTATCTGGGCGGTCACAGCGATCTCACCGCCGGCGCGTTGATGGGGTCCAAGGAACTGCTATTGCCGGTATGGAACTGGCGCAAGAACCTCGGCTCGACCATCGCCGCCGAAACCGCCGCGCTGCTTTCGCGCAGCTTGCGCACCCTGGTGATCCGGGTCCGGCAACAGAACGCCACGGCGCAAGCCGTCGCCGAAGCGATGGCCCGTCACCCTCGCATCGCCCGCGTGTACTATCCGGATTTGCCCGACTTTCCCGGCCACGCCTTGGCGAAAGCGCAGATGCACGGTTTCGGCGGGATGTTGAGCATCGACGTGGCCGGCACGGGCGCGGACGCTACCCGGGTGGCCGACCGGCTCCGGTTGTTCGCCCTGGCGCCGAGCCTGGGCGGGGCGGAAAGCCTGGTCACCTAACCCTGCACCACCACCCATCATGGCCTCACCCCGGAGGAGCGCACGCGCCGGGGCATTGCCGACTCGATGCTGCGCCTGTCCATCGGTCTCGAAGATCCCGCCGACCTGATCGCCGATCTGGAGCAGGCGCTGGCGTGAGCGAGCCGGTCTATCTGGATTACAACGCCACCACGCCGGTCGCCCCGGAAGTGGCTGAAGCGATGTTGCCGTTCCTGCGCGCGCAGTTCGGCAACCCCTCTTCGTCTCATGTCTGGGGTGAATTCGCCAAAGCGGCGGTCGATGACGCCCGGCAACAGGTGGCGGCGCTGATCGGCGCGACGCCGGACGAAATCGTCTTCACCGGCTGCGCGACCGAGGCCAACAACCTCGCCCTGCTCGGCGGCGCCGCCGCCAGCGGTGAAGGCAAACCAACACCCTGCACGTCTCGTTTCCCGGCGTGACCGGGCGGGCGTTGCTGTACGCCGCGAGCGCCGAGGTGGCCGCCTCGCTCGGGTCGGCCTGCCACTCGGCACACGACGCCGTCAGCGGGGTGCTGGCCGCGATGGGCATCGACGCCGCCCGCGCGGCGGGCGCGGTGCGGCTCTCGGTCGGCGTCATGACCTTGGAAGAAGACATCGATCGCGCCGCCGCCGGCTTGATCGCGGCCTGGCGGCGGCTGGTGGATGATTGAACCCCGCCCGCTGCGCCTCAAATCAGCCCGGCGACCAGGCCCGCGCCGATCAGTAGCATCATGCCGGCCACGACCCGCTGCACCGCGCGCAGCGTGACCTTCTGGAGCAAACGCTTGCCGAGCACCGCGCCCGCGAACGCGCACAGGACGGCCACGACGACCGGCGCGACCACCTCTCGCGACTGGACCAGGTGGCTTGCCATGAAGCTGGTACCGTACACCAGCAGTCGCGTGGCATCGACGATGACCGCCGATACCACGCCGGTCGCCACGAAGGCGTCCTTCGACAACCCGGCCTTGATCAGGAACGCCGAACGCAGCGCGCCCTGATTGCCCGACAGCCCTCCGAAGAAGCCCGAAAGCGCTCCACCGACTGGAAGCCAGCGCGGCGGAAAAGCCAGCGCCTGAAAGCGCGGCCACAGTTCCAGCAGCGCGAATCCCACGATCAAGACCCCGATGACAGCCTTGACGGGAGTGATTTCGAACGTCGATTCGCCCAGGGTGTAGCGGCTCAGTACCGGCAGGCGGTCGAACAGGCCGAGCAAACCCGCCCCCACCAGGGCGGTGACGGCGGCGGGCACGCCGAACCGGGCCACGACCCGCCAGTCGGCCTGCCCGAACAACAAGCCAAACTTGAAGAGATTGTTGGCGAAATGCACGACCGCCGTGGCCGCGATGGCGAGCGGCACCGGGAAGAACAGCGCGAACACCGGCATCAGGATCGTGCCCAGACCGAAGCCGGAGAACAGCGTCAACCCAGAGGTCAGAAGGGCAACGACGCCAATCAGAACGAGTTCCATGAGAACACCTTCAATCATTCATCGAATTTCGCTATCGAATTTCGATTATTATTAACGCAATCGACGGCGAATCAAGAAGGCGAACGCATGGCGATGCCGCAAACAGCCGGTCGCCGGCCATGATCGGTCGTTCTCGTGTCGCGAAGAACGGCCGTCGAGCAACGTGCCGCGAGACCAGGGCGATGACCGACAAAGACCTGTATGGCGGACTGATCCGCTTGCACATCCTGCATCACGCGGCCGAAGAGCCTCTGTTTGGCCTCGGCCTCATCGAGGAGCTGCGCCGTCACGGCTACGAAATCAGCGCCGGGACGCTGTACCCGATGCTGCACGGATTGGAGAAAAAAGGTTATCTGACGTCGCGGCGCGAGCGCGCCGGGCGGCGGGAGCGACGGGTCTACGAGATCACCGAACAAGGGCGGATGGCGCTGATCGAGGCCAAGGCCAAGGTCAGGGAACTGTTCGGGGAATTGATCGAAGGGCGCTGAACGCTGCGGCGCAGCATAAGCGGGCTTCGATTCGTCAGGGAAGATTTAGAGCCTATCCGAATAACGGGTGGAATAGGCAAATGAACAAAGCACCTTGCTCCAAGCGAACGCGTGTCCGAACGCCGAACAACCGGACGACCACGGGTTTTCGGGTTTCGGGTACCGTGCCCGTTGGCTTGGCGGTGGCCGGTGCCAACCGGCATGACATGAAGCTGGCCCGCGAAACCCTGGAAAGCGTGGTGGTGCCGCGCCCCGAGCCCACCGCCGAACACTCCCAGGGGCTGTGTTTGGACAAAGGCTATGACTACCAGGAAGCGCGCGACATCGTGGCCGAGTTCGGCTTCATGGCCCACATCCGCGTCCGGGGTGAAGAAGCGATCGCGCTCGAACGCGAAGCGGGCTTCCGCGCCCCGGAAAACCTGGCTTTGATCCGCTGGGTGGCCTTGAACATGCCGCGCCACAACGGCCCGCCGCGCGACAGTATCCGCCGTCGCAAACTCCGCGCCGCCCTCAACGATGATTACCGGTCGCGCCTGCTCCTCGGCCAGTCCAGTCCGGCTACCGCAAGCGCGATTGCCCTGGCTCTCTCGCCTGAACTCTTCTCTGGCTCGCCGGAGAGGGATTTTCGCGCGACCCTCGACCTCAAGCCGGGTTTCGAAATTGGGTAAGTTGGTTACCATAATGGGCAGGAATGACCAGGGGCGGCAAAGGATTGCGAGGGGGCGCGCTTGGTGGAGCGAATGGGTGAGGATAATGGATAACGGTTAGGGTTTCGGTTGGTCATGGCTTTGCGATTACCCCGGCGCCAAAGCCGCTGGATGCCATTTCTGAAATTTAATATTAAATAAATCAATGAGTAAGATGCCATTTGGGCGGTGTTTGCCGGTCGGTCTGGGCCTGCTGGCCGGTTCGGCCGCCGCCACCGCGCCCGATTTGACCGGGTTCAGCATCGAGGACCTGATGCAGGTGAAGGTGGTGTCGGCGGCGAAGGTGGAACAAGCCTTGCAAGACACGGCGTCGGCGGTTTTCGTCATCACCGCCGACGACATTCGCCGGTCGGGGGTGACCAACGTGATGGAAGCGCTGCGGCTCGCGCCTGGCGTGGAAGTGGCCCGCATCGATTCCAGCCGCTGGGCCATCACCATTCGCGGCTTCAACGGCCGTTTTGCCAACAAGTTGCTGGTGCTGATCGATGGCCGCACGGTGTACAACACCCAGTTTTCCGGGGTGTATTGGGAAATACAAGACTTGTTCCTACCCGACATCGAGCGCATCGAGGTGGTGCGTGGACCGGGAGGCGCCCTGTGGGGCGCCAACGCGGTCAACGGCGTGATCAACATCATCACCAGGAATAGCAAGGACACCCAGGGCGGACTGGTGGCGTTGACCGCCGGTAACGAGGAACGAGCCATCGCCGGGGTGCGTTATGGCGGCACGCTGGGCGACAGCGCGCAATATCGGCTTTACGGGCAATTCACCGAGCGCGACGGTCAGACGGCCGCCGCGACCGGTGGCGACGCGAGCGACGACTGGCGGATGGGGCGGGGCGGATTCCGGCTGGACTGGGCGCCGTCGGCCCGGGACACGGTTGCGGTGCAGGGCGACGTGTACGACGGCCATTTCGATCAGAATTACACGTTGCCCACGCTCGCGCCACCGTATGTCGAATCGCAATTGTCGCGGGCCACGGCCTCGGGCGGCAGCGTGCAGGCTCGCTGGGAGCGGCAATACTCCGCCACGGCGGGGATGGGTCTGCAAGCGTATTATCAGTACGCGAAGCGCGACGATCCGCTTTACGTCGCCGACTCCGATACCTTCGATCTGGATTTCCAGCACAATTTCGCGCTGACCGATCGGCAAGCCATCGTCTGGGGCCTGGGTTACCGGCGCGATTCCGATCAATTCACCGATACCTTGTTCAGTTCCGTCAAACCCAGCCAGTTGACCACGCAACTCTTCAGCGCCTTCGTGCAGGATCAAGCGGAGCTGATTCCGGAACAGTTGCGCCTGACGGTTGGGTTGAAGGTCGAGCACAACGATTTCACCGGCTGGGAATGGCAGCCCAGCATCCGAATGTTGTGGACCCTGAATGCCGATCATCGGTTGTGGGCGGCGGTATCCCGTGCGGTCCGCACGCCCTCGCGCGGCGAGCAGGATTCACGGGTGAATCTGTTTGTCTTGCCCCCTTCGCCACTCACGGGAAATTTGTCGACGCTTTTTTCGATTTTCAGTCCCCAGAACCTTCAATCCGAAAATCTCATCGCCTATGAAATCGGCTACCGCTCCCGGTGGTCGGAGCGATTTTCCGTGGACGCGGCGGCTTTCTACAACGACTACGACCAGATTATCGCCACGGTTCCGGGAGCACCGTTTCCGGAGACGCGCTCTTTCCCGCCCTATCTGGTGGTGCCCCTGGAATTGCAAAACGTGGGGGCGGGGCATAATTACGGGTTCGAACTGGCGGCCGATTGGCGTCCGACCCAAAACTGGCGCTTGCAACTCGCCTATTCGTATTTGCATCAGGATATTCAGGGAAGCGGTGGCGAGTCGCTCTTTAATTCTGGCGTCCTGAATCAGATTTCCCTGTTTTCGACCTGGAATGTCCAGGATGACCTCGATTTCGATGTGTGGTGGCGCTACGTCCATCGGGATGGGGCGCTGCGCACTTTTTCTCCCTACGGGAACGTGGAAGTCGATCCCTATTCCACTTTGACCCTGCGCCTGGGGTGGCGTCCCCGCAAGGATTTGGAGTTGTCCCTGGTGGGCGCCAATTTGCTGGACGGAAATCACGTGGAATACGTCCAGGAAGCCTACACCTTCCCGGTCGAAGTGGAACGCAGTATCTATGGTCAGGTGAAATGGAATTTCCGATGAACCCGCCCGCGAGATGGCCCGCCCCCACCTGGAGTGGGAGCGGAAGCAGGGTGCCGGTCGCCAGGCGTCGCCCGGCGATTTCATGGCGCCATGGGTTGGCGGTCTTGACCCATTTTTTGCTGAGCGGGTTGTTGCTGGGCAAGGTTTGGGCGGCCGAATTCGACGAGTACGCCGTCAAGGCGGCTTATCTGTACAATTTCGCCAAGTACGTGGAATGGCCGTTAGAGGCGTTCGCCAGCGACGACGCGCCGCTGTGGATTTGCATCGCCGGCGCCAATCCGTTTGGCGACGCGCTGACCATGCTTTCCGGGAAAAGAGTGGAAAACCATCCGGTGGAAGTACGCCACCTGCCAGCGATGACGGGTCTCGACCGCTGTCATATCGTGTTCATCGGCCGCGTCGAGCAAGGGCAATTTAAAACCGTGCTGGCCAGGCTCGCGCGCCTGCCGGTCCTGACCGTAAGCGATATCAACGACTTCGCCCGGATGGGTGGCATGATCGGTCTGGTCGAGGCCGACCAGCGCATCCGTTTCGACATCAACTTGACCACTGCCCGGCGGGCCAATCTCAAGCTCAGCTCCCAGTTGCTCAAGCTGGCCTCCATCGTGGAACAAAACGGCGGAACGCCTTGATGATTACCTTCACCCGGCTTTCGGTAAAAACCAAGCTGATCGCGGTCGTGTTGCTCACCAACACCCTGGTGTTGCTGGCGGTGGGGATGGCGCTGGTCGTCAACGAAATCTTTTCCCAGCGCAAGGCGGCCCAGGCGCAGCTTTTGACGCTGGCCAACGTGATCGGCGCCAACACCGCTTCCGCGCTCCTCTTCAACGATCTCAAGGCCGCCGAGCAGAACCTGGCGGTGCTGCGCGCCAAGCCCGATGTGCCCTATGCCATCGTCGACGATCCCCAGGAAAGGATATTGGCCGAATACCGGGCGGCCGGACTGACCGACGCCCAGCGAAATTCGCTGCTGAGATGGCGCGATGAACTGGAAAACGCATCCGGACAACAGGGGACGACCGCCACCGAGCAAGCGGCTTTCGAAGAGACCGGGCTGCTTGGTGTCCAGGATCGAATGCTGGCGGTCAAGGCGCCGATTCAACAGGATGGCCAGAAGCTCGGTCATGTCGAAATCTATTTGGATATGCGAGATCTGAGCGAAAATCTGCGCCGCTATTATTGGATTCTGACCGGACTGTTGTTGGGTTCGCTGACGCTGGCGGCGGTGCTGGCCATGCGGTTCCAGGCGGTGATTTCGGAACCGATCCTGCGCTTGCGGGCCGCCATGAGCGAAATCGCCGGCACGCGTGACTACACCGTTCGGGTGACGCGCGTCAGCGAGGACGAACTGGGCGCGCTGGTGGACGGCTTCAACGACATGCTGGCGCAAATCCAGCGGCGCGACGCCGAATTGGCTGGCTCCAACGCCCGCCTGGAGGCCAATGTCACCGCTCGCACCCATGATCTTTCGTCCGCCAACATGGAGTTGAAAACCCTGGTTCGGGAGCTGAACGTGGCCAAGGAACGGGCCGAGGCGGCCAACCAGGCGAAATCGCAATTCCTGGCCAACATGAGCCACGAAATCCGCACGCCCATGAACGGCGTGCTGGGCATGACCGAACTGCTGCTGGCGACCAGACTGCAACCCCAACAGCGGCGCTTCGCCGAGCTGATCCAGCAATCCGGGGCGAGTCTGCTGGACATCATCAGCGACGTCCTGGATTTTTCCAAGATCGAGGCGGGCAAGCTCGAACTGGAAAAGATCGACTTCGAGGCGTTGGAAATGGTCGAGGGCGTGGTGGCCCTGTTCGCCGAGCGCGCGCAGCGCAAGGGCCTGGAACTGCTGTGCGATCCGCCGCTGGAGCCGGTCGCGGTTCGGGGCGATCCGGCGCGATTGCGCCAGGTGCTGACCAATCTGGTGGGCAACGCGGTCAAGTTCACCGAGCGGGGCGAGGTCGTGGTTCGCGTCGTGGTGCTGGAGGCGACGCCCGCCACATGCGCGCTGCGCTTCGAGGTCCGCGATACTGGCATCGGCATTCCGGCTGGTTTGCAGGAGCGGATTTTCAGCGCCTTCGACCAGGCCGATGGTTCGATGACCCGCCGGTTTGGCGGAACCGGTCTGGGCCTGGCCATTGCCCGGCAACTGGTGGAGCTGATGGGGGGCGCCATCGCGGTGCGTAGCAGCGAGGGCCAGGGATCGACGTTCGCGGTGACCCTCCGATTGCCGCGCGCGGAGAGTTCGGCGCCGCCGCCGGGAGATTCGGGCATTCCGCCAGGAGTGCGTCTGTTGATCGTGGACGACAACGCCGCCAGCCGCGAGGTTCTGGGCCGCCAGCTGCAAGCCTGGGGGGCGCGCGTCGACGCGGTCGCCAGTGGTCGCGAAGCCTTGGCCAGCTTGCGGGTCGTCCAGGCCGGCGACGATCCCTACGCGCTCGCGCTGCTGGACGAGGCGATGCCCGAGATGAACGGGTTGGAGCTGGCGCGGGCGATTGGCGCCGATCCCCGGTGGCGAGGCATCCAGTTGCTCCTGTTGACTGCGCTGGGTTTGCCGGAGACGCTGGACCGATCGGCGCGTCGGGCGGGAATCACTCAACTACCCAAACCGGTGCGCGGAATTTCGCTGCGGCAATGCCTGCGCGCGTTGCTCGGCAGCGAGACCAGCGCGCATCCGCCGGAGCGCGCGGAGCCGGTCCTGACCCGGCGCGACGCCCGGGTGCTGCTGGTCGAGGACAACCCGTTGAATCAGGAAGTGGCCAGGCTGATGCTCGCGCACTTCGGCTGCGCGGTGGAGGTGGCCAGCCATGGCCAGGAAGCGCTCGAATTCCTGGAGCGGGACGATTGCGACCTGGTCTTGATGGATTGTCAAATGCCGGTCATGGACGGATTCCAGGCCACGACGCTCATTCGCGAGCGCGAGCGGCTGAACGAAAACGGACGGTCGGGCAGGCGCCTGCCGATCGTGGCGCTGACCGCGCACGCCGTCAGCGGCGATCGAGACCGTTGTCTGGCCGTCGGCATGGACGATTACCTGGGCAAGCCCTTCACGCGGAAAGAACTGGCTGCGGTCCTGAACCGCTGGTTGCCCGCGCCGCTTCAGCCTCCGGCGGGGGAGGAATCGTCACCGGCGTCTCCGTCTTCCCCCACGCTGGCGACGCCGGCGGACGCCGTTTTGAAGCCGAGCGTCGATCCGGGAGTTTTGGACAGGATCCGAGCACTTGAGCGGGATGGCGCCACCGGCCTGCTCGCCCGCCTGATCGGGTTGTACCTGCAAGGAACGCCGGCGCTCGTCGAACGGATGCGGCAGGCCATCGCCGCCGACGATGACGGGGCGTTGCGCGCCGCCGCGCACAGCTTGAAATCCAGCAGCGCCAACATCGGCGCGCTCAAGCTGCGCGATTTGTGCCGGGAGTTGGAATTGCGAACTGGTCACCAGCACGGCGCGGACTTTACTGGACAAGTCGCCGCGATCGAACAGGAGTTCGTCGCCGCGCGAACCCTTCTGCGGCAAGAACTTCCGGAGCACGAAACGTGAATCCGCTGCGAGACCAGTCCCTGATCCTGGTGGTGGACGACGACGATGGGCAGCGCCTGCTGGCCAGCGCGGCGTTGCGGCAGGGTGGATTTGCCGTGGCGGAGGCCGGCGACGGTCAGCAGGCCCTGGTCGCGTTCCAGCGTGAACTGCCCGATATCGTGTTGCTGGACGTGGTGATGCCGGGGCTGGATGGCTTCGCCGTTTGCGAGGCGTTGCGGCAATTGCCCGGTGGTCAGTATTGCCCCATCGTCATGGTCACGGGGCTCGATGATGTCGCATCGATCGAGCGTGCTTACGAAGTGGGGGCCACCGATTTCATTACCAAGCCGATCCAGTGGCTGGTTCTGCATCATCGGGTTCGATATATCCTGCGCGCCAGCCAGACCGAGGAGACCATGCGCAAGCTGTCCTGGGTGGTCGAGCGCAACCCCATTTCCATTCTGATCACCGACGTCCATGGGGTCATCGAATACGCCAATCCCAGATTCAGCCAGGTAAGCGGCTACTCCCTGGAGGAGATTCGCGGCAATACTTCCTATTTTCTCCAGACCAGCGCCGTGAGCGCGGAGGAGTATCAGCGGCTGCAGCAGGCCATCGCCACCGGCGGCGCTTGGCAGGGTGAGTTATGCAGCCGCCACAAGGAGGGCAAGTTTTTTTGGGAAGTGGTCCATGTCTCGGCCATTCGCGATGCAAGCGGCGCGATCACGGATTTCGTCTGGTTGCGCGAGGATATCACTACCCGCAAGCAAACCGAGGAGCGCGCTCGCTTCCTCGACCATTCTCATTTTGGCCACAACTCGCCAGAGTATCACTCCCCTTGACGGGAAGCGCCTTGATGGGCGTACCAACGCTGTCGAACGGCACCGATACCGCTCTCCATCATGCCAGGGAGCAGGGGCGGAACGCCTGTCGGTTTTATGCGGACGGGATGAACGGCTAGCCTTCGCCCTTCGCGCCTTCCGGCAACACCGGCTTCATCCGGGCGCTGAGGGTGGACCGCGGTTCCGGCGCGCCCAGGCGGCGCTGGTAAATGGCGACGTATTCCATGACCCGTTGCACGTAGGCCCGGGTTTCGCGATAGGGGATGGTTTCGGCCCAGACATCGGCCGGCACGGCGGCGGTGGCCGGCAACCAGCGCGCGACCTTGCTGGGACCGGCGTTGTAGGCGGCGGTGGCCAGCACCGGATTGTCCTGCAAGCGATCCAGCATCCGCCGCAGATAGTGGACGCCGTAGCGAATGTTGGTGTCGGGTTGCAGCAAGGGTGGATCATCGGCCGCGACATCCCGCAATTCCCCGGCGATTTGCCGGCCGGTGGCGGGCATGATCTGCATCAGCCCCAGCGCCCCCACCGGCGAGCGGGCGGTGGGTCGAAAGCCGCTTTCCTGCCGGATGATGGCGTAGACCCAGGCGGGGTCCAGCGCGCCGGCGCGGGCCTGATCGAGCACGCCATCGCGATAGGCCAGCGGGAACCGCAGCTCCAGATCGTCCCAGTGCTCGGCCCGCGCGATGGTGGCGATGGCCTGGCCGTGCCAGTCCCAACGCTGGGCCAGCAGCGCGGCCTGGCGCAGCGCCGGGCGGTCGAAGGCGCGGACGGCCTGCCGCCATTCGGCGTCGGCGTCCGGCTCGCGACCCAGGATGTACAGTTCCCGCGCCCGCTGTAAGCCCGGCGATTGCTCGAGCAGGGCATCCAGCTCGGTGGCCGGGATTTCCAGCGGGGCGCTAGCGATGGCGTAGGGTAGACCGAGCCGGTCGGCGGCCAGAAAGCCGTAATAATCGCGCTGGTCGGCGATGGTCCGGTAAACCGGTTTGGCGTCCTCGGCGCGACCGAGCATCTCCAGCGCCCGGCCACGCCAGTAACGCCAGCGGGGGCTGTCCCGTTCCGGCGCGGGCAGCCGATCCAGCCAGCCCAGGACGGCGTTCCAGTCGCCTTGGCGCAGGCAAACCCGCACCCGCCATTCCGCCACGTCGCGGTCGACCGCGCTGTCCGGCAGGGCCGCCAGCCGTTCCAGCGCGCTCGGGTGATAATCGCTGGCGAGCCACAGCGCCAGCCGCCGTTCCACTTCGGCCAGCCGGGGCGCGAGGGCCGGGGCGCGCGTTTTGAGGGTGTCCAGAGCCGCCGCCGCGTCGAGCGCGCTGCGTTGGCCCCAGCGTTCCAGCCCGTCGCTCAGGATCGCGGCGGCGCGCGGATCGTCGGGATTGAGCGGGCCCGCGCTCAGGGTCAGGGAGGGATTTTCGGCGATGCCCAGCCACGCTTCGGCCAGCCCCTGGTCGGCGGCTGGCATGGCCGCGCGCAGGGCGCGCGCCAACTTGAGGTTATTGGTTTCCATCGCCAGGGCGAAGCGTTGCCAGAGCCGTTCCGGCGTGGGTTCACCCCGAGAGCTCCAGACGGCGATGACCGGATCGCAGGCGGTGGGCAACGCCGCGCCGCGCAACCACAGCGCGGCGAAGTCGCGCAGCGCCGCGTCGTCCTGACCGGTGGCGAGCAGGGCTTGTCGTCGCCAGCAGTCGAGTTCAGGATTGCGGGTGGGGGTAAAGTCGCGGAGGTAATCGTTCCAGCGGCGGGCGGCGGCCAGTTGGCGCAGCCAGGCATCGCGTAGCCGGGTGGCCGGGAGCGAGTCGGCATGATCGCGCAGGAATTCCCGGACTTCGTCAGCCGGCGATTCCGGCAGGCGGCGGACCAGGTCTTGATAACGCAGGTAGGGGTAGAGTGAGTAGGTTCGCAGTGGAGCCAGGTCCGCGGCGACGCCGTCGCGCAACGACCGCTCGGCGGCCAGAAATGCCTCGCGTGAGGCCGACGGCGATTCGGTCGCGCTCACGTCGCCACCGAGGCCGAGAGCGAGCACGGCCGCCAGCGCCGCTCCCCACCATCCGCGGCGCGCCACCGGCCGCCGGGGCGCGGCGGCTGGATGCAGGTAGCGCGCGCCGCGTGGGGAGCGGAGCGGATTCATCTCTGTTCGATTACCGGTCGTTGCCCGCGAACAGGGGAACGCTGACGGGCTGGGTCGAATTGACCGGCAAATTGACCTGGACCGGGGGTCGGCTGGAACCGCGATTGCCGCCACTGGCGCCGACGAGGATCCGTCCATTGGTCGGTTGCAGATAGGGGCGCGGCAGCGACGTCGAACCGGATGAGGTGGGAACGTTGGTCAGGCGGGCGGGCCGGCCGCCCTGGCGGGGGATGAGGACGGTGACGCCGCTGGAGCTTCGTGGGTAGGAACCGCTCCCGTAATAGCCGCCGTTCCCGTAGTAGCTGCGATTCCCGTAATGATCGCCGTTCATCGCCAGTGGACTCGTACCGCTGGTGCTCGCGGCGTACAGGCCGCCGCCACCGATTCGGTATTGCTGGTAGTAATCCAGCACCTTGACCACGTAACCCTGGGTTTCCCGATAGGGCGGAATCTGGTTGCCGTATTTTTGCACCGCCCCCTCGCCGGCGTTGTAGGCCGCCACCGCCAGTCGGGTGTCGTTGAACTGGTCGAGCAGCCAGCGCAGATAGCGGGCGCCGCCGTCGATGTTGGCGATGGGGTCGTAGGGGTTGTTGACGCCGAACCGGTCGGCGGTGCCGGGCATCAACTGCATCATCCCCATGGCGCCCTTGGGCGACACCGCCCAGGGATTGTAGGAGGACTCGGCGCTGATGACGGCGTGCAGCAGAGCCGGTTCGAGCCGGTGCCGCGCCGCGATGCGGTCGATGTCGGGAGTGAAACGCTGACGGTTGCCTTCGTTGACCCGGGACAGGCGGCGCGTGGCGCGTGGCGCGGTGTAGCCGCGTGGCGCGGTGTAGCCGCGTGAGGCGAAGACAGCGGAGTTGGGGCTGTAGAGATTGGTCGGGGCGAAGCTGGAAGTCTGGGAAGCGTCCTTGCGATAGGCCGGGGTGCGCATCACCAGTTTGTAGCGGGGATCGTTGGGGACGTTGCTGAGGTGCCGAACGCCGTTGCTGTCCACGAAAGCGTAGATGTCCGCCCGCGCGGGGCCGGCCAACATGAGCGTCATCGGAACCAGACTGGCCAAGAGCCGCCACTTCATGAGGTTCTCCTTCGTTATTCGCATGAAGCCCGGATTGCTGGTTGGAGCGGTCGAGAACCGTCCCGGCCCGGGCGGGAGAGTCGAGCGTCTATCGGTCAACCGGACTAAGATTAGCACAAACCGCCGGGTCGCAATCGATCCGGCGCCCCGAACCCGCGCATTCCCCCGCATTTTGTGCCCGAGGAGCCTGGATGTTCAGAACCGCCGAGTTGCAACGCAAGCTGCCCAAGGAGGACTATCGCCAACAGGTTCCCCGCTTGCGGGAGGAACTGCTGATGACGCAGATGGAATTGCGCAAGGCCGATTTCCCGGTGATCGTGGTGTTCGCCGGGGTGGACGGCGCCGGCAAGAGCGAGACGGTCAACAAACTGCACGAGTGGCTGGATTCGCGCTGGCTGGTGGCCCGCGCCTTCGGCGAGCCGTCCGACGAGGAGCGCGACCGGCCCGAATACTGGCGGTTCTGGCGCGAATTGCCGCCCAAGGGGCGCATGGCGCTGTTTCTCAGCTCCTGGTATTCGATGCCGATTCTCGATCAGGTCTACGGCCATACCACCCTGGCCGAGTTCGACGAGCGGCTGGAGCGGATCAAGACCTTCGAACAGACCCTGGCCGACGACGGCGCGCTGATCCTGAAGTTCTGGATGCACTTGTCCAAGGACGCGCAGAAGGAGCGGTTGCGCAAGCTGGAAAAGAATCCGCTGCTGCACTGGCGGATTTCCAAGCGCGACTGGCGACACTGGGAATTGTACGACCAGTTCATCACCGCCGCCGAGCGGACGATCATGAAAACCAGCACCGGGCTGGCGCCGTGGAAGATCGTCGAGGGTCACGACGAACGATATTGCAGCGTGGCCGTGGCCACCGTCATGCGCGATGCGATCCGGTTCCGGCTGGAGGAGGCGAAAGCCGCCCCCGGCGCGGGCAACGGCGAGGCTACGGCCCGGTTGCCCAGGCCGGACGCGGACAGTCTGCCGCCGGTCACCATCCTCTCGCGGCTCGACATGGGCAAGACGCTGGGCAAGGACGACTATGAGGCGGGATTGAAACAGTACCAGGCCAAGCTCAACCAATTGCAGCGCGCCGCGCGCGAGCGCAAGGTTTCGACCATCCTGGTGTTCGAGGGCTGGGACGCCGCCGGCAAGGGCGGCAGCATCCGCCGCGTCACCGCCGCGCTGGACGCCCGCGACTATCAGGTGATCCAGATCGCCGCGCCCACCGACGAGGAGGCCGCCCATAACTATTTGTGGCGGTTCTGGCGACACCTTCCGCGCGCCGGCCGGGTCACCATCTACGACCGCAGTTGGTACGGGCGGGTGCTGGTGGAACGGATCGAGGGGTTCGCCCGCACCCGCGAATGGCAGCGCGCCTATGCCGAAATCAACGACTTCGAGGCCCAGTTGGTGGAGCGGGGCATCGTGCTGGTGAAATTCTGGTTGCACATCACCCCGGAAGAACAGTTGCGACGCTTCCAGGAACGCGAGCAGATCGCCTACAAGGCGTGGAAGCTGACCGACGAGGACTGGCGCAACCGCGAGCGCTGGGCCGACTACGAATTGGCGGTCAACGACCTGGTGGAGCGCACCAGTACTCACCAGGCGCCGTGGACCCTGGTCGAAGCGAACGATAAGCGTTATGCGCGCGTCAAAGTCTTGCGCACGCTGTGCGAGCGGCTGGAGGCGGCGCTGGCCGGAGAATCCAAAAGAGCGCGTTCCAACGACAAAGAACCGACCAATTCCAAGGTGTGAAGATGACCGAACAGGCTGAAGTGGCGCCCGGCGGGAACGAAACCGCCGAAGTCGTGGAAGAACCGAAATCTCGTGGCGGTCGCGGACGACAGCCCGCGGCGCCGACCGCCGAACCGATCGCGCCGGTCGAAACGCCGGTGATCGATCTTGACGCGCCGGAATGGTATCTGAACCGCGAGCTGACTTGGCTAGCCTTCAACCGGCGGGTGCTGCACGAAGCCCAGGACGAGCGCACCCCGTTGCTGGAGCGGGTGAAATTCCTGGCTATCGTCAGTTCCAATCTGGACGAGTTTTTCATGAAGCGCATCGGCGGCCTCAAGCAGCAGATCGGGGCGCGGGTGCGGGAACTGACGGTGGACGGCCGCAGCCCCGAGCAGCAGTTGAGCGAATGTCTGGCGGTGGTGCGCGACCTGGTGGAGCAACAACGGGTGCTGGCCTCGCAGTTGCACGAGCTGCTGAAGGCGCGGGGCATCGTGTTGCGCAGTTACCAGCGATTGAACGAGGTCCAGCGCAAGCAGATGCGGGATTATTACTGGCGCAACATCTTTCCGCTGGTGACGCCGCAGACCATGGACCCGGCGCACCCCTTCCCGTTCCTGTCCAACCTGTCGCTCAACCTGCTGGTGACGGTGCGCTATCCCAACGATGAAGCGACTGGCCTGGCGCGGATCAAGGTTCCGGTCGGTTCGGGGATTCCGCGTTTCCTCAAGGTTGGCGACGAGGAATTGTACGTGCCGCTGGAGGATGTGATCGCCAACAATCTTGACTTGCTGTTTCCGGGGATGGTCGTGGAGGGGAGTGAACTGTTTCGGGTGACCCGCAACGCCATCGCCGACCGCGACGAGGATCAGGCCGACGATCTGTTGCACCTGATCGAGACCGAGTTGCGCGAGCGCCGGTTCGCGCCCATCGTGCGACTGGAGGTGGAAAAGCACATGGACGCGATCCATCGCGGGATGCTGGCCGCCGAACTGGGACTGGACGAGGCCACCGAGGTGTTCGAGATCGACGGGATGCTGGCGCTGCGCGATCTGTTCCAGATCGTCGCCATCAACCGGCCCGAATTGCACGATCCGCCGCATCATCCGCTCGATCATCCCAAACTGGGGGACCGGCGCAGCATCTTTCACATCATCCGCGAGAGCGGGCCGATTCTGCTGCAACATCCCTACGAGTCGTTCGCGACCTCGGTGGAGCGGTTCGTGCTGGAAGCGAGCGACGATCCCAAGGTGCTGGCGATCAAGATGACGCTGTACCGCACCTCGGCGGATTCCAAGATCATCGAGTATCTGATCGACGCCGCGCAGAATGGCAAGCAGGTCACGGTGGTGGTGGAGCTGAAGGCGCGGTTTGACGAGGCGGCCAACATCCGCTGGGCGACCCGGCTGGAGGAGGCGGGGATTCACGTCACCTATGGGGTGGTGGGGCTGAAGACCCACAGCAAGGTGATTCTGGTGGTGCGGCGCGATTTCAACGGCCTGCGTCGTTATGCCCACATCGGCACCGGCAATTACCATGCGGGCACCGCCCGGCTGTATTGCGATCTGGGTCTGCTGACTTGCGATCCGGTTCTCGGCGAGGATTTGACCGAGTTGTTCAACTATCTGACCACCGGCTACGTGCCCAAGCGCAATTACCGTAAGCTCTTGCCGGCGCCCAAGGTGCTCAAACCGGGGCTGCTGGCCCGGATCGAGCGGGAAATCGGCCATGCCAAGGCAGGCAAGCCAGCGCTGATCCAGTTCAAGATGAACGCGCTGGAGGACAGGGACGTGACGGCCGCGCTGTACCGGGCCTCGCAGGCGGGCGTCAAGGTGGATTTGCTGGTGCGCGATACCTGCCGGCTGCGGCCGGGCATTCCGGGCCTGTCGGAGACGGTGCGGGTGATCAGCATCGTCGGCCGGTTTTTGGAGCACACCCGGATTTTCTATTTCCTCAACGGCGGCGCCGAGGAGTATTTCATCGGCTCGGCGGACTGCATGAAGCGCAATCTGGAAAGTCGGGTCGAGGTGGTGACGCCGGTGGACACGCCGGAATTGCGACAGAAATTACGGCAGATTCTCGATGTGCAGCTCAAGGACCGTCGCGGCGCCTGGGACATGCAGCCGGACGGGAGCTATGTCCAGCGGATGCCGGGCGAGGGCGACGATCCGCGCGGTTCGCAGCAAGTCTTGATTGACCTGGCGGAACAGCGACAGAAGGAGGCCCAGCGGCTCAAGAAGCGCAAGCCCAAGGGCATCGCCCGGCGAGCGGGGCTGTGAGGGGTTGTTGAATCGCGCAACTTTGCATTTGAAATGCAAAGTTGCGCGGCATACTTCAACAAAATCCGCGCCAGGCGTACGAGCGCTGCCGGTTGTCGAACTGTAATACCAATTCCTGATAGGTCTTATATTTCTCATGTAGGGCGGGTTAGCGAAGCGTAACCCGCCGAAACCGCGATCGAATCGGCGGGTTACGGGCTGACGCCCTAACCCGCTACGATTCTGAACCACAAAATCCATTGAGAAACGGTATAAATTGGCGGTGCTTCGCGACCTGATTTCAACCCGCTCGCCGCCGTGTTGGTTGTGGCTGGGCATCGGTTGTTGACCGCGCCAATTGCTCCCAAAATTCCAGCCCGTCGCCGCCCATTTCTTTCGCCAACCTTTCAAAATTCGTCAAATCTTCAGCCAAGCCGATTTCCTTAGCGACTTGATAGGCCTCGATCCAGCAGACAAACGCCTATTGATACTTAGAGGGTTGATAATTAGAAAGAGCGCACGGATGCGCGATGATCCCGCCGGTGCAATGACGAATGTCATAGGGCAGGGGGTGCCCGAACTGAAGCGCGTGGAGTGGCGCAGCCCACTCGTCAGTTCGCCCGGTGGGACCGCGATGAAGCGCGAATGAGCCAGACGAACGAGCCCAGTCGGAAACGAGATGAAGTTCAGTCACGGCGCAATCTTCCCGCCCATAGATATGACCCATATATCTGCTGGAGGTTGGAGAAGGTTTCGGCTTCCCCAGCCCGGTCGCCGATGGCCCGACTGATGGCCAGTGCCTCCTCCAGATACCGCAGCGCCACGTCGTAATGCCCCCGCTTACTGTCAATCTGCGAGAGGTTGTTGAGGGTCTTGCTTTCCCCGGATCGGTCGCCGAGCGACTTAGCCAGCTTGAGCGATTCTTGATAGTGATCCAACGCCTTGTCGTACTGGCCAAGGCTCTCATAAAGGAGACCCAGTTGATTTAAAAGGCGGTGGTTAGTTTGTTTTACCTGCTTGTCTTGATGGGCCAGAGCTTGTGAAGTTCTCAGCAATTCTTCAATTCGAGTGATTGCTTTTTGCTTATCCTCCACAGAAAGTAGAGACACATAGTTATGATTGCCGAGTGCCTCGATGCTTTCCAATATCCAAAGAGTGCTGTCCGTCTGAAATTCATAAACGCCGGAGCGCCACGCCCAAAAATCCGGTGCGCCGCGCGCAACATAATCCAGCGCGAAATCGGGTAGCCAAATCAGCAATGCGGCCGGAACGGATTGGCGAAGCAAATCCCGCTCGTGATTGAGCCGCCCCAGTACCGGCGAGTTTTCGCCTTGCTCGCGCAGGGAATATTCCAGCCCATAAACGCATACCGCAACCAGCGGTTGGTCGGGATTCCAAAGCGGCCTGACTTCGTCCAACAGGCTGACAATCGGTTTCTCCAGTGTGATTTCGAGAACGCGCTGATCATGCAATCGATCCAGCAGCGAGCGCCGCAGCGTCTCGCGCTGGGCTGGGTGGTTGCATTTAACAAAAGCAAGCCGGAATTCGTCACCCCAGCGAATGACGCGCTCGATTTGATCAAGAATCGAGTCGTTATCTATTTTTTTTATACGCCGCTGGCGTTTGCTGGGCATGGCTTAACGAGATTGGGATCTGGTGGTGCGTCTTGGAGACTTGAATTTCTCCAGCGCCTTAACCGCCGGATTGACGACGTACCACACCTCGCCATTCAAGTATTCCAGCACGCTGAGGTTGTAGAGCAGCATTTGATCGTCCTTGCTGCCCGGTAATTCTTTCGTCCGGTCGATAGTCCGCAAGGTCTTGAAGAAGTCGGGGTGGTTCAGGGCGCGCTCGAAATCATTGCTGATTCCCCTGACCGCTTGTTCGATGACGCGATGGTTCAGCGGCAAAGTCCCCGCCGCCGTGCAGGCGGAACGAATGAGGATGAGCAAATTGCGAAGATGGCCGCCGCTCATGCGGCACAGATAATTCCAGGTGTCGAGCGAATCGAAGGCGTCTGTCCATTGGGTGATGCTTGCCGCGTTGAGGCGTTTCAGGACGATTTTCCGCAATGCCTCCATTCCGTCAGGATTGTCGCCGTCATCCTGATTGGCGACTTTCACCATGGGCAGGACCGCCGGATCTCTGCCGAAGATGTTCAACAGCGCCGTTGCTTTTGGCGAATACACCATCGAAATCGGCAGGGTATAGACCACATGGCAGCGCAGAGCGTGCAACTGAGTTCCGCGATTGAGGAACAACCGCTCGTGAGTCGTGATACCGCCCTCCAAGTCGCGCAACACGATGCGATCCAGGTTATCCACGATCAGTACCAGGTTCCGGTATCCCTTGTCCTTGAGCCGGATGACCGCTTCATCGAGCAAATCGTTGGCGGCTTGAATGAGATTGGAAACGTTCGGTTCCAATGCCTCGCGGATTTTGAGACGAGCGTCAGGGCTGCTTTTGATGGTCGCCGTGAACTTGGCAATCTGGGCATCCAGTTCCAGCTTCTCGAATTCCACCTCGCTGCCCAGGAATCGCTTGAGGTCGCCCACGAAGCGACTTAGCCACGTCGGGCGCAACTCGACATTGACCCGCTCCCGCAGCGCCTTTCCGACTTGGCGGATAATGGCGAGCAGCAAATCCGGGAAATCGACATCGTTGACGTCGATATCTTCCTGGTCGGCCTCAAAGTACACCACGAAAAATTGGTCTTCGCCCTCCGGCGGTTCCGCCAGGTTTTTCTGCAAGCGGAGCAGTTCGGTCGATTTGCCGCCCCCTCGATGGCCGGAGAACAACAGGTGCAGCGGCGTTTCCGACCAGCGTATGGCGTTCGTCAGTTGCGCGATCAAGTCGCCTTCGCCGCGTGTATTCTCGCAAGGCACGTAGCGCGGATCGCCGGGTTCCAGCGGCCTTGCCGGGTCGCATTGTCGGTATACTCTGGCGATGT
>ERZ761602.3669-NODE-3669-length-21260-cov-394.814714_pt1 | contig 21260 bp, 20 predicted proteins | sample MGYA00512165_ERZ761602 | MGnify/ENA primary metagenome ERZ761602 (study PRJEB28899, sample SAMN02445085) | bioreactor sludge metagenome | biome: EBPR sludge; isolation source: Thorneside wastewater treatment plant | place: Australia: Brisbane, Thorneside...
TATTCTGCCAAAGGCCTCGAAAATTGTCTAGCCCCCCTTTGCGAAAGTTTTTTTTTGCGGTGGCCGCCAAGCCTTGCCAAGACTGGGGTGCGCGGGTGATGCTTCAGGGCTGTCTCAGCCTCCTCATCCACCTGCCGCCGTGCGGCGCCTTGCCGGCTGCGCTGACCACGCCGCATCGGGAGAAGTGGTCGATGGCGAAGCGCGCTCTCGCTGCCGTGGCGGGTACAATCGCGGAGAGAATGGCGGAAAGAGATGAGTCGATTGCTGCTTGCACCGATGGAAGGTCTGCTCGACGACGTACTGCGCGATGTCCTGACGCGGGTCGGCGGCTACGATCTGGCGGTCAGCGAGTTCATTCGCGTTTCCGGCACCCTGCTGCCGCAACGAAGCTTCGTCCGCGTTTGCCCGGAGCTCGCGCGGTCCGGCCGCACCCGGGCGGGGACGCCGTTGGTCGTGCAACTGCTCGGTAGCGACCCGAACTGCCTGGCCGACAACGCCGGACAACTCTCCCGCCTGGCACCGGCGGGGATCGACCTCAATTTTGGCTGTCCGGCGGCGAAGGTGAATCGTCATGGTGGCGGCGCGACCCTGCTTGCCGACCCCGAGCAACTTTTCCGCATTGCGTCGTCGGTACGGCGTGCGGTACCGGCAGGCATGCCGTTTTCGGCCAAGATGCGGCTCGGTGTCCGTGATACGTCGCGGACGCTCGAATGTGCGCGGGCGCTGGCCGATGGTGGTGTCGATTCGCTGGTCGTGCATGCCCGCACACGGGCCGAAGGCTACCGGCCGCCGGCGCACTGGGAGTGGGTGGCCCGCATCTGCGAGGTGGTGGCGCAGCCCGTCGCGGCCAACGGCGACGTGTGGACGATCGCCGACTATCGGCGTTGCCGTGCCGTCAGCGGCTGCCGTGATGTGATGCTCGGCCGTGGCGCCGTCGCCGATCCTTTTCTTGCCCGCAACATCCGGCGGGTGATGGCCGGCGAGGACGACGACGGTGAGGTCGATCGCAGCGCCGATTGGCAGGAACTGCTGCCCCTGCTGGCGTCGTACTGGCAGCAGGTCTGTGCCAAGGTTGCGCCGCAACACGCGCCCGGACGTCTGAAGCTGTGGTTGGCAGCGTTGCGGCCGAACTTCGCCGGGGCTGCTGCGCTCTTCCTGGCGATTCGCCCGTTGCGCACCGTGGACGAGGTCAACCAGCGGCTGTGGCAGCACGGGGTATTGGCGGCCGCGGGTGACGGCCGGCCGCCCGATGCCGGCTGACTCGCGCTTGCCGGTCAGCGGCCAGGATGCCGTCCATCGGCACCTGCGGCGGTTGCTCGATCGCCATTCCCGGGCTCCCTTCCGCAAACCCTGTGCCGAACACAGCCGGTATGCCTTTGCCGACAGCTTCGAGCGCTATCAGCGCCTCGCGGGCGGTTCCCGGCTGATTCTCGACTCGGGTTGCGGGGTCGGCGAGAGCAGCATCGCGCTCGCCCGGCGCTTCCCGGATCACTACGTGATCGGCATCGACCAGTCGGCGGTGCGCCTGGCACGCGCTCGCCGCGGCACCGCCGGCTGGCCGGAAAACCTCGATCTGGTACGCGCCGATCTCGTCGATTACTGGCGCTTGCTGCGGGACGCCGGCGGCCAGCTCGATCGCCACTATCTGCTCTATCCGAACCCTTGGCCGAAGATCCGCCACGTCGGCCGGCGCTGGCACGGGCACGCGGTTTTCCCGACCGTGCTGGCGCTTGCCGGTGCCCTCGAATGCCGCAGCAACTGGCCGATCTACATTGCCGAGTTCTCTCTTGCAGTCGAGTTGCTGAGCGGACACGCGGCAACCTGCGAGGCTTACGTTCCGCTCGCGCCGATGACCCCCTTCGAGCGCAAGTACCTCGCTGCCGGCCATCCGCTCTGGCGCTGCCGGGTCGATCTCCGCTAGCATCCGGGCCGCCGCCGCGGTGGGCACCGGGAACATCGTCGGCCCATGTTGCTGCGGCATCGCGCGCGATGATAGTCCGGCACCCGCCACCGACTGGTCATTGTGCTGGCAAACTCGGATGCCTGCTGGCGACCGTCACATTGATCCGTCTCGTCGTTTGCCCCACAGCGCCTTGCATCGCGGCCTGTGCGCGACGATTCCTTCCCGGGGTCTCAGCCGCCGCCCCGCCGCCAGCTGTGCCAGCGTTCGACCCAGCGCAGCAGCCCTGCCGGCGCGTGCGCCTTCTTCCAGACGCCGGCGACGTACTTGTTCGCTTCGGCGAGCGTCGGGTAGATGTGGATCGTGCCGAGGATGCGGTTCAGCCCGATTCCCTGTTTCATCGCCAGGACGTATTCGGCGATGAGGTCGCCGGCGTGCTCGCCGACGATCGTCACGCCGAGGATGCGGTCCTTGCCGGGAACGGTCAGCACCTTGATGAAGCCATGCGCCTCGCCGTCGGCGATCGCGCGGTCGAGGTCGTCGATGTCGTAGCGCGAGACCTCGTAGGCGATTCCGCGCTCCTTCGCCTCCTGCTCGTTGAGGCCGACGCGGGCGACCTCGGGCTCGACGAAGGTCGACCACGGGATCACCGAGTAGTCGGCGCGGAACTTGCGAAACGGCGCGAAGAGGGCGTTGACCGCGGCGTACCACGCCTGGTGCGCGGCGGTGTGGGTGAACTGGAACGGCCCGGCGACATCGCCGGCGGCATAGATGTTCGGGTAGCGCGTCTGCAGGAATTCGTTGATCGCGACCGTGCGCTCACCGGCGATGCCGAGTTCCTCGAGTCCGTAGCCGCTGAGGTTGCCGATGCGGCCGAGCGCCACCAGCAAACCGTCGAAGGGGATGCGGACCGCGCTGCCGGCATGTTCGGCGACCAGGATTTTCTCGCCCTGCTCGATGACGAACTGCTTCGCCTGGTGCTCGAGCAGCAGCCGCACGCCCTCGGCGCGAAAGCGTTCGGCGACCATCGCCGACACCTCGGGATCCTCGCGCGGCATGATGCGCGGACCACGCTCGACCTGCGTCACCTGCGCGCCGAGGCGGGCGAAGGTCTGCGTCAGCTCGGAGCCGATCGGACCGCCGCCGAGAACGAGCAGGCGGCGCGGCAACTGGCGCAGGTTCCAGACGGTATCCGATGTCAGGTAACCGACCGCATCGATCCCCGGCAGCGGTGGCACGAAGGGCCGTGCACCGGTGGCGATGACGATGCTGCGCGTGCTGAGCGTCTGCGTCGTGCCGTCGTGGCGGCTGATCTCGACCTGCCACGGCGAGACGATTCGCGCCGAGCCCTCGACCACATCGACGCCGAGCTGGCTGTAGCGCTCGACCGAGTCGTGCGGCTCGACGGTACGGATGATCCGCTGCACACGTTCCATCACCTCGGCGAAGTCGAAGCGTGCCGTGGCCTCGGCAATGCCGAACTCGCGCGCGCGGGCGATGTGCGACAGCAGCTTGGCCGAACGGATCAGCGCCTTCGACGGCACGCAGCCGGTGTTCAGGCAGTCGCCGCCCATGCGGTGCTTCTCGACCAGGGTCACCCTGGCCTTGACGGCGGCGGCGATGTAGGAAGTGACGAGGCCGGCGCTGCCGGCGCCGATGACCACCAGGTTGCGGTCGAAGCGCTGCGGCTTCTGCCAGCCGGCGTAGACCTTGCGTGCCTGCACCGCGTCGACGATCTTGCGCGCCAGCAGCGGAAACAGCCCGAGCAGCGCGAACGAGGCGAGGAGGCCGGGCGAGACGATGCCGGCGAGGGAATCGATGCGCGCCAGTTGCGTGCCGGCATTGACGTAGACGACGGTGCCGGCGAGCATGCCGACCTGGCTGACCCAGTAGAAGGTGCGCGCCTTCATCGCCGTCAGTCCGAGCAGCAGATTGACCAGGAAGAAGGGGAAGACCGGGATCAGGCGCAGCGTGAACAGATAGAACGGGCCGTCGCGCCGAATCCCTTCGTCCACCGCCTTGAGGCGTTGGCCGAAGCGCCCGCCGACCCAGTCGCGGAGCAGGAAGCGCGCGGCGAGAAAGGCCAGCGTGGCACCGATCGACGAGGCAAAGGAGACGATGACGGTGCCCCAGAGCAGGCCGAAGATGGCGCCACCGGCGAGGGTCATCAGCGCAGCGCCGGGCAGCGAGAGCGCGGTGACCGCGATGTAGGCGAGGAAGTAGAGGCCGGCAACCTGCCACGGGTGCTGCCGATGGTAATCGCCGAGCGCCGCCTGCTGCGCCTTCAGCGCATCGAGGCTGAGGTACTGGCCGAGTCCGAGCTGGAAGTAGGCGACGACGGCGACGACGATCAGGGCGAGGATGACGATCTTCTTGCGGTTCATGCGGATTCCTCCGTTGGCGGCCGTCTGCTGCGCCGAGCTGGCAAAGCCCGGCTGGCCCGGGCACCCGGGCGCGGCTGGCCTTGTTTCGTCGCCGTCGCCGGCAGGAACTTACGCGCCCTGTAGTGTTGCATGCGCTGCCGCCGGCTGGCGGCAGCATGCCGACGATTGACTCGCTTCGCGGCCGGTCCCTATACTTGACCGGCCCATTCGGCTTCCCAACCATTGCCGGAGACCGTGATGAAACGGAATTCACCGCCGCTTCAGGCCAGAGCCCGGTCGACCGCCGCCTGCGCGTGGATCGCGGCGGTGTCGAACAGAGGCAGCGGAGAATCGTCGGCGTCGACGAGCAGCGCGATTTCGGTGCAGCCGAGGATGATCGCCTGCGCCCCCTGCGCTGCCAGTTCGTCGATCGCCTGCCGGTAGAGTTCGCGCGACTCGCGGCGGATGATGCCGCGGCAGAGTTCGTCGTAGATGATGCGATGGACGGCGGCACGCGCGGCGGCGGCGGGAACGACCACTTGCAGGCCGTGGACCTGTTGCAGGCGGTCGCGGTAGAAGGCTTCCTCCATCGTGAAGCGGGTGCCGAGCAGACCGACGGTGGCGTAGCCCGCATCCGCGACCGCCGCCGCCGTGGCGTCAGCGATGTGCAGCAGGGGAATCGTCACCGCCGCTTCGATCTCGCCGGCGACACGGTGCATGGTGTTGGTGCACAGCAGCAGGAAGTCGGCTCCGGCCGCCTGCAGCGCGACGGCGCTCCGCGCCAGCAGGGCGCCGGCGGCATCCCAGTCGGCGGCCTGCTGCAGCCACTCGACGTCGTGGAAATCGACGCTGTAGAGGATCAGCTTCGCCGAGTGCAGGCCGCCGAGACGGGCGCGGACTTCTTCGTTGATCTGCCGGTAGTAGGGCAGCGTCGATTCCCAGCTCATGCCGCCGATGAGGCCGATCGTCTTCATCGCGCGCACCGGATCTGTCCGGCTGCCTCGGGTAGCGGCTTCACGCGCTTCCTCCGGGCAGATCGGTAAAGAGCCGCATGAAGCGGCGGTCGATCCAGTCCTTCCAGTGCCAGACCCAGCGTCCGGCGGCAAAGAAGGCGCCGCGCGAGGCGACGGCGCAGCGGTCGCCGGTGCTGATCAGCGCCAGCCAGCGGCGCTGCGGGCGGAAGTGGATGAGCGTGCCGCCGGCGACGGCGCGGCGCAGGTTGCCGGCCAGCGGCTGGCCCATGCGGACGGCGAAGACGCCCGCCTTCTCGCGCGGGTGGTCGATCATCGACGCGCAGTCACCGGCAGCGAAGATGCGCGTTTCGTCCGCCACCTGCAGCGTCTCGCCGACGCGCAGGAAGCCGTCGTCATCGACCGCCAGGCCGCTGTCGCGCAGCCACGCTGCGCCGCCGGCGCGGGTCACCCAGACCACCTCGTCGGCGGCCAGCCGCTCGGCGCCGTTCGTCCCCTGCCACTGCAGCCAGCCGGCACCGGCGTCATCGACGGCGGCGGCGAGGTGGAGCCGCACGCCACGCGCCGTGAGCACGCGGCGAAAGTGTTGCCGTACGGGTCGCGAGTGCGTCGGCAGGATGTCCGCGTCGCGCGTCAGCAGGTGCCAGTGCAGGCGTTCGGGGTCGGCGCGCAGGTGCGCGAACTCCTGCCGCAGGCGGTACTGCATGGCGAGCAGCAGCTCGACGCCGGCGGCACCGCCGCCGACGACGGCGATCGTCAGCGGTTGTGCCGCCGCATTGCCGGCAGCGGCGAGCAGCCGCGCACGTTGCAGCAGCGCCAGCCAGCGCTGGTTGAAGCCGCTGATCGGCTTCACCGGAACGACGTGTGCTCTGCCTTCGGCGCCGAGGTCGATGCGCGGCGTCGAGCCGACGTTGATCGACAGCAGATCCCATGACAGGCTGCGGCCGCTGCGGCAGTGCGCCAGGCGGGCGCCGCGATCGATGCCGATCACCTCGTCGGCGACGAAGCGGGCGCCGGCGAAGGCCGCCAGCCGCGGCAGGTCGATGTGCACCTGGTCGAAGTCGTAATGCCCGGCGACATAGCCGGGCAGCATGCCGGAGTAGGGGGTGCGCGCGGCGCTCGAGACGATCGTCAGGCGGGCGCCGGCAAGCGGCTGCAACCCGAGTTCGCGCAGGACGATGACGTGGCTGTGGCCGCCGCCGACGAGCAGGATCTCGCCTGGGCGGCCGGATTCGGAGGAGGGCATGGCTTGCAGGCTGGGCAGTTTCCGGGCGCGAGGTCGACGAGTGTAGCGAAAGCGTGGCCGCGTGCGCGGCGCGCTGTAAGGAAAGAGCCGGCGCCGGCGACGAAACGGCAGCAAACGGCACCGGAATGGCGCCAAGTGGCACCATTTGCGCTGCAGCGTGGTCGAAGAGGCCTGGGCTGCAGAGCCTGTCCTGCCCAAATGGAGAAGAGAAACGATGAACCGCAGACAACTGATCACCGGCGCCGGCGCCCTGTTTGGCCTCGGCATGCTGCCCTTCACCGTTGCCGGCGGCGCCGGGCGCAGCTTCCCGCTGCAGAAGACCAGCGCCGAATGGAAGCAGCTCGTGTCGCCGGCGGCCTACCAGGTGCTGTTCGAGGAGGGCACCGAGCGCGCCGGCAGCAGTCCGCTGAACGACGAGAAGCGTGCCGGCACCTACGTCTGCGCCGCCTGTTCCAACCCGCTGTTCGACAGCGCCAGCAAGTACGACAGCGGGACCGGCTGGCCGAGTTTCTGGCAGTCGCTGCCCGGGGCAATCGGTACCTCGACCGACTACAAGCTGATCTACCCGCGGACCGAGTATCACTGCGCGCGCTGCGGTGGCCATCAAGGCCACGTCTTCAACGACGGCCCACCGCCGACGGGCAAGCGCTACTGCAACAACGGCATCGCGCTGGCCTTCGTGCCGAAGGGTACGCCGCTGCCGGCGCTGCGCACATGAGCGAGGGCCAACGCCGCTGGCGGGCAGCGCGTCGTCCCGTTGCCGCTCGCTCCCTGGCCGGTCCGCTGTGGCTGCCCGGCGACGCCGGCCGGGGCCGCTGCCGGTGACGCCGCCATGACCGCCGGTCGGCAAGGCAGTCTGCTCCTCGCGCGGCACGGTCGCCTGCTGGCAGTCATCGCGTTCCTGGGGCTGCTCGTCGCTGCGTTCGGTATGTTCGGCGCCGACGAGCACTTCAGCCCCGAGACGATCCAGCAAGGGCTGTTGCGGCACCCGGTATGGGGCTTCCTGATCTACGTCGGCCTGTTCGCCCTCGGCAACCTGCTGCAGGTTCCCGGCTGGCTCTTCCTGGCGGCGGCGGTGGTGGCCCTCGGACCGGCGCACGGCGGCGTGCTCACCTATCTCGCCGCCGCCACCGCGTGCGCCGCGACCTTCCTCGTCGTCCGCCAGATCGGCGGCAACGCGCTGCGCGAATTCCACCAGCCGTGGGCGCGGCGGCTCTTCGCGCAGCTCGATTCCTCGCCTGAGCTGGCGGTCGCCGGCCTGCGCCTGATGTTCCAGACGATGCCGGCGCTCAACGTCGCCCTCGGCCTGTCGGGCATTCCTTTCCGTGCCTACCTCAGCGGCACGCTGCTCGGCCTGCCGTTGCCGATCGCCGCCTACTGCCTGTTTTTCGACCAGATCGTCCGCATCCTCGGCAGCGGCAGTTGAAACCGCCGGCGATGGCGCGCCCCCGCCGGCAGGACGCCGGGCCACCGGCCTGCAGGGTGCGCGCGGACTGCCGTCGTGCGGCCAAGGAGCCGCGGCAGTCGCCGGTTGACGACCGTCGGCAGAAGCGGAGATACTCGCGCCGGGCGGCCGGATGGCGTCTCCCGGGGCGGTCGCACGACAGGGGCCGCGTCCAGCCCATCATCCACCTCTTGCGGAGTGATCGCATGCGACATGCACTGAAATTCGTCGCCTTCGGGCTGCTGGCTGCGGCGCTGCTCGGCGGCTGCAGCAAAAAGGAAGACCCGGTCGCGCAGGCGGCGAAGAAGGAAGTCGCCAGCGGCGTCCCGGCGCCAAGCATCGCCGAAGTCAAAGCCATTGCCGAGGAAGGGTTCATCTACGGCCTGCCGCTGGTGATGAACTACGGCGTCATGTACGAGTACATCATCGACAGGAACTCCGGACAGTACAAGGCGCCGTTCAACACGATGTACAACGAGCATCGCGTCTTCACCTACGAGGACACGGCGATCCCGACGCCAAACAGCGACACGCCGTATTCGCTGGCGTGGATGGACCTGCGCGCAGAGCCGATGGTGATCTCGGTGCCGGCGGTCGACAGGAAGCGTTACTACTCGGTGATGCTGGTTGATGGCAACACCTTCAATTTCGGCTACATCGGCAGCCGCGCCACGGGCAGCGAGGCCGGCGACTACCTCGTCGTCGGCCCGCGCTGGAAGGGTGAGACGCCGCCCGGGATCAGGAAGGTGTTCCAGTCGTCGACCGACTTTTCACTCGCCGTCTTCCGCACGCAACTGTTCGACGCGGCCGACATGCCGAACGTGATCCAGGTGCAGGAGGGCTACAGGCTGCAGCCGCTTTCCGCCTTCCTCAAGCAGCCGGCGCCACCCGCCGCGCCCGAGGTCGCCTGGGCGAAGTTCGACAAGGATCTCGTCAAGACCGAGTTCTTCGAGTTCCTCGACACCGCGCTGCAATTCGCGCCGGCCGGCGCAGACGAGGAAGCCATCCGCGCCCGGCTCGCCAGCATCGGCGTCGGCCCGGGCAAGAAGTTCGCGTTCAAGGACCTCTCGCTCGAACACAAGGCGGCGATCCTCCTCGGCATGAAGGAGGGCGACAGCAAGGTCAGCGAGCGCGTCGCCACGCTCGGCAAGGCGATCAACGGCTGGAACGTGGGCGCGGCGTTCGGCGATCGCGCCTTCTACAACGGCGACTGGTTGCTGCGGGCGGCGGCGGCCCGTGCCGGCATCTACGGCAACGACGCGGTCGAGGCGATGTATCCGATGAGCAAGACGCTGGCCGACGGCACGCCGCTCGACGGTAGCAGCCACAAGTACACCCTGAGCTTTGCCAAGGACCAGCTGCCACCGGTGAATGCTTTCTGGTCGGTGACGATGTACGACGGCAAGAACCAGCTGCTGGTCAAGAACCCGATCAACCGCTACCTGATCAACTCGCCGATGTTGCCGGCGATGAAGAAGAACAAGGATGGGTCGCTGACGCTGTACGTCCAGAAGGACTCGCCGGGCAAGGACAAGGAGGCGAACTGGCTGCCGGCACCGGACGGTCCCATCTACCTCGTCATGCGGCTGTATTGGCCAAGGGCCGAGCCACCGTCGATCCTTCCGGCCGGCCAGGGCAGCTGGAGTCCGCCGGCGATCGTCCAGGCACCATAGCGCGCGCCATCCGGCCGGTGGCATGTGTTGCCGGCCGCATGCCCGGGGGGAAGGCGCCAAGGTCGGCGTCCAGGCGCCGAACCGCAGACGTTCGTCTCGCCACCCGGCTGCTCCGCGGGTCGGGCACCCCTGTGCGGGCGGTAGCCGCCGTCGACGGCGCGCGGCCGTGTTTCCATGCTGCCCGGATTGGAGCCGTGGTGCGGCTCGGTCAGGCCGACGCAGCCGATCCACTCGCCGGTCGCCAGTTGCGGCAGGTCGCGCCGCTTCAGCGCCTCGCTGGCGAAACGGAAGATCGGCAGCATCACCAGGGAAGACTGCACGCTCATCATCGAGCGGCAGCCGGAATCGACGCGCTCGATCTCGCGCGCGATCAGGCCGTAGCTGACTGGTTGAGCCCGGCGCCGCCATACTTGGCCGGGATGGTCGGGCCAAGCAGGCCGAGTGCGCCCATTTCGCGGAACACGGCGGGGTCGCTGCGCTCGTTGCAAAAAGGCCTCGGTGACGTGCGGCATCCGGCGACCCTGGCAGTAGTCGCGTGTCGCGTCGCGGATCATTCGTTCGTCTTCGCCCAGTTGTGCGTCGAGCCGCAGCGGGTCGTTCCAACGACATGGTGCCTTGGCCATCAGCGGTCTCCTGTTGTGGGTCGACGGCGATTGCAGGGCCTGCGCGCCGCCGCTGGCGCGTGGGACGGCGCCTCAGGCGGCAAACGCAGCGCCCTCCGGGCACTGCGGTTCGCGGTTCTCATCGCGGTGCCCAGGAACAGCGGGGCCAGTTTCGATGTTGACTCTCCTTGATCGAGGCTCCTATACTCCCTCGGCAGCGCTGGGACTCATATGCTTTTGGATTTCGTGTCCTCTTCAAGAGAAGGTCAAACGAAAGGAGATTGAAATGAGATTTCGCCAGTTTTCCGGTTTCGCCCGTGCCCTGTTCCTGAGCATGGTCCTTCTGGGCGGCGTTCTTGGCGCCCAGTTCTCGCACGCCGAAGCCGCCAAGCCCAACGTGGTCATCCTGGCCACCGGCGGGACGATTGCCGGTGCCGGTGCCGACGCGATGAACAGCGCGACCTATCAGGCCGCCAAGGTGCCCGTCGACAAGCTGATCGCCGGCCTGCCCCAGTTGGAAAAGATCGCCACCGTGCGCGGCGAGCAGGTCTTCCAGATCGCCTCGGAGAGCTTCCGCAACGACAACCTGCTGGCGCTCGGCAAGCGCGTCGCCGCGCTGGTCAAGCAGAACGACGTCGATGGCATCGTCATCACCCACGGCACCGACACGGCCGAAGAGACCGCCTACTTTCTGAACCTGGTCGTCAAGACCGAGAAGCCGATCGTCGTCGTTGCCTCGATGCGCCCGGGCACCGCGATCTCGGCCGACGGCGCGCTGAACCTCCTCAACGCCATCACCGTCGCCGGCAGCAAGGATGCGCGGGGCAAGGGCGCGCTGGTGGTGATGAACGACACGATCAACAGCGGCCGCGACGTGAGCAAGATGATCAACATCCGTCCCGATGCGTTCCAGAGCCCGTGGGGTCCGCTGGGTCTGGTGGTCGAAGGCAAGAGCTACTGGTTCCGCAAGCTCGACAAGCGTCACACGACGACGTCCGAGTTCGACATCGAGAAGATCGACGCCCTGCCACTCGTCGAGATTGCCTATGCCGCCGGTAACGTGAATGACACCGCCTACCGCGCTTTCGCCAAGACGGGCGCCAAGGCCATCATCCACGCCGGCCCGGGCAACGGCTCCGTCGCCGGCACGCTGGTACCGACCCTGCAGGAACTGCGCGGCAAAGGCCTGCACATCATCCGCTCGTCGCACGTCAATGCCGGTGGCTTCGTGCTGCGCAACGCCGAACAGCCGGACGACAAGTACGATTGGCTGGTCGCGCATGACCTGAATCCGCAGAAAGCCCGCATCCTGGCTACGGTGGCGCTGACCGCGACCAACGACACCAAGGAACTGCAGCGCATCTTCATGGAGTATTGACCTCCATCGGGTCATTCGCGGTGATCCTGACAATCGCCAGGATCACCGCAGACACCTCTCCAATCGGTTGCTCAGCGGGCTGACCGGCTCGCGCAGGCCGGGCAGCTGGCCGTGGCGATCGAAGTCTGGGTGTGCAGGGAGCAGCAGGTTCACCCCGACGCCGAGACGCCCCGCGGCAGCCTCAGGCGCAGGAATTCGCCGGCCTTGTCGGGCTGTTCGGGCTCGATCACTGGCGAGGTTCCTGCAAGCGAACGGCCGTGACTGATGAGGTACCTCATGTTGAGGGAAGCCATGACCGTTTCCCGCAGGCGTCGGCCCTTCTCCAGCGGCCGGCCGCATGCCCGGGGGAAAGGCACCGAGGTCGGCGTCGCGGCGCGGCGACCGGCAGACTTTCGTCTCGCCACCCGGCTGCCCCGCGGGTCGGGCAGCCGGTGCGGGCGGTCGAGCCGTTCGCGGGGTGGGCGAGGGCAGCGTGCAACGCCGCTTCAGAACGCCGCGATACCGGTCTGCGCGCGACCAAGGATCAGCGCATGGATGTCGTGCGTGCCCTCGTAGGTGTTGACCACTTCCAGATTGACGAGGTGGCGGATGACGCCGAACTCATCCGAGATTCCATTGCCGCCGAGCATGTCGCGCGCCGTGCGGGCGATTTCGAGCGCCTTGCCGCAGGAGTTGCGCTTCATGATCGAGGTGATCTCGACCGAGGCCGTGCCCTCGTCCTTCATGCGGCCGAGGCGCAGGCAGCCCTGCAGGCCGAGGCTGATCTCGGTCTGCATGTCGGCGAGCTTCTTCTGCACCAGTTGGTTGGCGGCCAGCGGACGGCCGAACTGCTTGCGCTCGAGGGTGTATTGCCGCGCCGTGTGCCAGCAGAACTCGGCGGCGCCGAACGCACCCCAGGCGATGCCGTAGCGCGCCGAGTCGAGGCAGGCGAAGGGTCCCTTGAGGCCGCGCACCTCGGGAAAGGCGTTGTCCTCGGGGACGAAAACCTCGTCCATGACGATCTCGCCGGTGATCGAGGCGCGCAGACCGACCTTGCCGTGGATGACCGGCGTCGTCAGCCCGGCCATGCCGCGGTCGAGGACGAAGCCGCGGATGGCGCCGGCGTCGTCCTTTGCCCAGACGACGAAGACGTCGGCGATCGGCGAGTTGGTGATCCAGGTCTTGCTGCCGCGCAGGCGGTAGCCGCCGTCGACGGCGCGCGCCCGTGTTTCCATGCTGCCCGGATCGGAGCCGTGGTTCGGCTCGGTCAGGCCGAAGCAACCGATCCTCTCGCCGGTCGCCAGTTGCGGCAGGTAGCGCCGCTTCAGCGCCTCGCTGGCGAAACGGAAGATCGGCAGCATCACCAGCGAAGACTGCACGCTCATCATCGAGCGGTAGCCGGAATCGACGCGCTCGACCTCGCGCGCGATCAGGCCGTAGCTGACGTGGTTGAGCCCGGCGCCGCCATACTCGGCCGGGATGGTCGGGCCAAGCAGGCCGAGTGCGCCCATTTCGCGGAACACGGCGGGGTCGCTGCGCTCGTGGCGAAAGGCCTCGGTGACGCGCGGCATCAGGCGACCCTGGCAATAGTTGCGCGTCGCGTCGCGGATCATTCGTTCGTCTTCGCCCAGTTGTGCGTCGAGCAGCAGCGGGTCGTCCCAACGGAATCGTTCCCTGGCCATCAGCGGTCTCCTGTTGTGCGTCGACGGCGATTGTAGGGCCTGCGCGCCGCCACTGGCGTGCCGGCGCCCGCAAGCGTGTCGGAAATCTTTACACCTTCGTTCGGCGGGCCGGAGATCAGTTGGCTGGTGACGACCATCCGTGCAGCTTGCCCTTCGGACCGGATACGTTCTGCAGCGGTTCGGTGCTCGGACCGCTGTCGCAACTGGCTGGGCAGATCGATTCCGCTGGCCGGTTGAGCTTTGCCGGCTTCCAGCCAGCCGGTTTCTTCTTCGAGGGATTCAGTTACCAGGTGAGCGCCGCGGCAGTATCGTTGCCGGCGAGTCCCTGGCTCCTCGCTGTGGGACTCGGGCTGCTCTGGCGGGAGAACCGGCGGCGTGCTCGATCGTTGCCGCAGGAGGCGACTCGGCGCCGAACCGGCAGTGGCCAACGTCCACGATCAGGCGCACTGGGTCGGCGGGTCCGGCACGTGCGTGCGCCGTTGAGTCATCGGTCTCCTGTGGTGAATCGAGGGCGATTGTAGGCTCTGCAAGCCGCTGCTGTCGCGGCGGCGGAGCCCAGGTGGAAAGCACGCGACAGCGGGCGGCCTGGACGGTAGCTATGTGAGGTTTGGTGCGACCGCGTCTGAAATTGTTGTAGGCAACGCTGATTTCGTCGGTGTGGGCTCGGCGGAGGCGTTGGCGCCGATCAGAAAACTCAGCGGCGCCAGTGGCAGCCGGGCCTCGGGATAGCTCTTGAAGTTGCTGCGGGTGAGCTCGGTCAGCATGCAGGCCTCCTCTGGCCAGGGCCGGTTCGCAGCGGCCGTGTGGCATTCATGGATGTGCCGTGGTTTGTATGTCGGCCCAAGCCAGCAGCTCGGCCACGATCGACAGCGCCTGTTCCGGTGTCAGCAGTTCGGGCGCCTCGTCGTCGTAGCGGTATTCCACGGCGTAGGGCGTGAGCAGGCGCAGGCCGGCTTCCGCCACGCTGGGCGGGTGGCCTGCATCGGCCAGCTGCCCGGCCAGTTCTTCCAGGTCGTGTGTGCGGCGGTACTCCAGCCCATGCAGGCACATGGCCGCCTTCAAGACCTTCTCGGCCGCCTGCTGGGCGTGGAAGAAGGCCACCGCCACGCCCACGCCCGGCGCAACCAGCAAGGCCTGCAGCGCGGCGTGGTCGCGCCGAGCCAAACGCAGCAGACGGGCTGCTTCCTCACGCTGCGGCGTCATGCAACACCTTGCCTTCCTTCTTGGCCCAGTAGGGCAGCGTGCCAGGCACTTGGCTGCGGCGGTCGAAGTCGGGCCGCGCAAACAGCAGCAAGTCCACGCCGACGCCCACGCGGCCCAGAGCAGCTCTCAGGCGCAGGTATTCACCGGCCTTGTCGGGCAACTCGGGCTCGATCACCACGAGGTCGAGGTCGGAAGCCTCGCTGGCATCGCCGCGGGCGTAGGAGCCGAACACTATGACTGTGGCCGGGCGTGTGGCGGCGGATGCCAGGCGTTCGGCGGCACGGCTGAGTTGTGCTGGGTCGAGCATGGTCTGGGCTCCTCGCTTCAAATGCTGACGGGTCCGTGCTGCAGATTGGCCGACAACGGGCTATGCCCCAAGAGCAGACGCAGCTCGCCCAGCATCATGGTGCGCGCAGCATGCGGGCCGTCGATGCCAAACCGGAAGCCCAGTCGGGCGAGGAGTGTCTGACGATGCCCGGTCACGAAGGACTTCCTCGCCGGTTGGTGCGGGCAAGTGTGCCGCTTGCGAGACCTGCGGGCGGGTAGTCTCGAGCACGGCAACAGGCCGCGGCCATGAGCTCGACCCGGTTGGCGGGGCTGTGCATCTCGCGCTCAGCGGCGGGTTGTCGAGCCGACTTGATACGAAGCTCCACTCGGACACTGACTCCCTGGGGCTTGGCTACAGCCATTGCGAGATTCCTGTAAGCGAACGGTCATGACGGACGGGGTAGCCCTGCTGAGGAAAGTCATGACCGCTTCCCCTCATCCCCGACCCTTCGCCAGCGCGCGGGAGAAGGGAGATTCGCGAGTCGCTGGCTGGACTGCTCCAGCAAGTGCTGCCGTTCCGCAATCCTATCAGCTGCGCGCGCGCACGGTCATGCATTCGCTCGCCTGCAGCCACGCTTTGCGCCTGAGGTGCGCAGCAAGAATCGTGCTCACACGCGGGCGGAACGTCGTTGGCAGCCGTCGGAGTCGGCCATGCTTTCGGGGGCTGGATCACTCCTCGTCGCAGCGCGGAGCGGAAAGCGCGCTGGACGGGTTCGACGACAATTGCTTGAGATCCTGACCGCCAGCACCGCGGGCAGCGCGCCGCAGGCGGTCACGGACCGCCGCCCATGCGGCGGTCGCCGGTACTTCCTCGACGAGGATCAGGTCGGCGCTCGCCTCATCGAGCTCGCGCAGCGCGGCGTAGAGTTCGCGTGCGTAGCGCGCCGGTTCGGCTGGCAGCTGGCGAACGAGCAGCGCCGCCGCGGGCGTCGCCGGCAGCCGGCTGTGGCAGAGCAGCGCGCAGCTTTGGCCCGCGGTCACCGCTTCGGCGAGGTGAGCGAGCTCGGCTGCCGGCAGCAGTCGCAGTGGCGTCAGCGGCGCGTAGTGCGCCGCCAGCGCTCCCGGCACGCGCGGCAGCGCCGCGGCGTCAGCGCCGGGTGGCTGGCTGGCGATCTCGGGCAGGCGACCGAGCACGCTGGCGATGCGTTCCGGCGTCACCGCTCCCGGACGCAGGATGCGCGGCGCTGCGGCGGCGCCGCGGCTGAGGTCGAGGATCGTCGACTCGATGCCGACGCCGCAGCGGCCACCGTCGAGGATCAGCCGCACGGCGTCGCCGAGCTCGGCGCGCACGTGCGCCGCCTCGGTCGGGCTGATGCGGCCGAAGCGGTTGGCCGACGGCGCGGCGACGCCGCAGAGGCCGCCGAGGCCGCCTCCGGCCTCGGCAAAGGCGCGCAGCAGCGCCAGCGCCTGCGGGTGCGCCGGCACCCGCAGGCCGATCGTCTCCTGGCCGCCGGTGACGGCGCTCGGCACGCCGCGGGCGCGCTTGAGGATCAGCGTCAGCGGTCCGGGCCAGAAGGCTTCGGTCAGTTCCCAGGCCTGGCGCGGGATGTCGCTCGCCCAGTTGTCGAGGTAGCCGTCGGCCGGCAGGTGGACGATCAGCGGGTGATCGGCGGGACGCCCCTTGGCGGCGAAGATGCGGCGGACGGCAGCCGGGTTGGCGGCGTCGGCGCCGAGGCCGTAGACCGTTTCGGTCGGGAAGGCGACGAGCTCGCCGGCCTGCAGCAGGACGACGGCACGGTCGATGACGGCGGCTTCAGGGAGCATCGCTGATGCCGATCGCCGCGCGCGCCGCGAGGGCGATGTCGCGGGCGCTTTCCAGGTCGCCGGCGAGCACCGTGAAGTGGCCCATCTTGCGACCGGGGCGGGCGTGGTGCTTGCCGTACAGGTGCAGCTTGAGGCCCGGGCAGGCGTACAGCGACGACCAGTCGGGCTCGCGGTAGTGCTGCCCGGCGACACCGTTCGCGTACCACAGGTCGCCGAGCAGGTTGACCATCGCCGCCGCCGAATGCGCGCGCGGGTCGCCGAGCGGCAGGCCGCAGAGCGCGCGCACCTGCTGCTCGAACTGGCTGGTGATGCAGGCGTCGAGCGTGTAGTGACCGCTGTTGTGTGGCCGTGGCGCCATCTCGTTGATCAGCAGTTCGCCGTCGACGACGAAGAACTCGACCGCCAGCGTGCCGATGTAAGCCAGTCGCTCGGCGATCGTCGTCGCCAGTCCGGCGGCGCGCGCATGCAGCGCGGCGGTGGTGCGTGCCGGGACGAGAGAGACGTCGAGGATGCCGCGGCGGTGACTGTTCTCGGCGACCGGGAAGCAGCGGACTGCTCCCGCCTGGTCGCGCGCCAGCACCACCGAAACCTCGCTGTCGAGCCGCAGCTGCTGTTCCAGCACGCAGCTCTCGCCCTTGAAATGCTGGAAGGCGGCGATCGCCTGCGGGCGGTCGGCGACGACCGCCTGTCCCTTGCCGTCGTAGCCGAAGCGGGCGACCTTGAGGATTCCCGGGAACAGCTCGTCGCTGGCCTGCCGCAGTTGCTGCTCGTCGAGCACCGTGGCGCAGCGCGCGTGCGGCAGGCGGTTGTCGCGCAGGAAGTCCTTCTCGGCGATGCGGTTCTGGCAGACGCTGACCGCCGCTGCCGAAGGGTGGACGACGACGAACTTGGCGAGGTAGTCGAGCGTGCCCGCTGGGACGTTCTCGAACTCGGTACTGATGGCGGCGCAGGCCTGCGCGAGCTGGTCGAGCGCGGCATGGTCGTCGTAGGCGGCGCGCAGATGGCGGTCGGCGAGCAGCGCCGCCGGGCTGTGCGGGTCGGGGTCGAGAACCCAGACGCGGTAGCCCATCTCATGCGCCGCGGCGACGAAGAAGCGACCGAGCTGGCCGCCACCGAGCATGCCAAGCGTTGCGGGCGGAAGGATCATCTTCGGGCAGGCGGAACGCGGCAGCGGCTCACACCTCGGGCAGTTTCATCGCCATGACCTTGTCGGCCTGGGCGCGGCGGAAGTCGGTCAGACGCTGCGCCAGGGCAGCGTCGCCGGAAGAAGCCAGCATGGCGACGGCGAAGAGCGCGGCGTTGGCCGCGCCCGCCTCGCCGATGGCGAAGGTGGCGACCGGGATGCCCTTCGGCATCTGCACGATCGAGAGCAGCGAGTCCTGCCCGGACAGTGCCTTCGACTGCACCGGCACACCGAGCACGGGAAGCGTCGTCTTCGCCGCCAGCATGCCGGGCAGGTGGGCGGCGCCGCCGGCACCCGCGATGATCGCCCGCAGGCCGCGCGCCACTGCTGCGCCGGCGTACTCGAAAAGCAGATCCGGTGTGCGGTGCGCCGAGACGACGCGCGCCTCGAACGGCACGCCGAACTCCTTGAGCACGACGGCCGCCGCCTGCATCGTCGGCCAGTCGGAATCGGAACCCATGACGACGCCGACCAGCGGCGCGCGAGCGGAAGACATCAGCCCGCCTCCCGTTCGGCCGCCTCGAGGGTGTTGGCGAGCAGCATGGTGATGGTCATCGGTCCGACGCCGCCGGGCACCGGGGTGATCGCCGCGGCGACCTCGCTGACGCCGGCGAAATCGACGTCGCCGCAGAGCTTGCCATCGGGCAGGCGGTTGATGCCGACATCGATCACCACCGCGCCCGGCTTGACCATGTCGGCGGTGACGAAGCGGGCCTTGCCGAGCGCGGCGACGAGGATGTCGGCGCGGCGGGTGTGGAAGGCGAGGTCACGCGTCTGCGAGTGGCAGACGGTGACCGTGGCGCTGGCCTGCAGCAACAGCATCGCCATCGGTTTGCCGACGATGTTCGAGCGGCCGAGGACCACCGCCTCCTTGCCGCGCAGGTCGATGCCGGCGTCGGCGAAGAACTTCATGACGCCGTAGGGGGTGCACGGGATGAAGCGTGGATGACCCTGCATCAGCGCGCCGACGTTCTCGGCGTGGAAGCCATCGACGTCCTTGGCGGGGGCGATCGCCTTCAGTACGGCGTCGCTGTCGAAGTGCTTCGGCAACGGCAACTGCACCAGGATGCCGTGAATGGTCGGGTCGGCGTTGAGTTCGGCGAGCCTGTCGAAGACCACCTGCGGGTCGACGTCCGGCGGGTAGGTGATCTTCTCCGAGTGGAAGCCGGCCTGGGCGCAGGCGTTGACCTTGTTGCGCACGTAGACCTGCGACGCCGGGTCTTCGCCGACGAGGATCACCGCCAGTCCCGGGCGGGTGCCGCGCGCCGCCAGCGCTTCGGCACGGGTCTTGAAATCGGCGCGCAGCCTTTGCGCCAGCGCGTTGCCGTCGAGGATTCTTGCGGTCACGTGGATTCTCTTCCGAGGAGGCCGGGGGAATGGGGAGCGAAGCGGGAAGGCTGCGATTCTAACGCAAATCAGGCGGCATCAGGCTCGCCGCGCAGCGCCTCGGCGGCGGCCGCGCGGCCGGCGGCGAAGGCGCGCCGGTTCATTTCGACGATCTCCGGTTTCTTGTGCGCGAAGCGTTGCAGGACGCAACGCTCGAGTACCTCGGCGGGGAAGGGCAGGTGATCGGCGATGGCGCCGAGCATGACGGTGTTGCCGAGCCGGATGTCGCCGAGTTCGAGGGCGATCGCCGAGGCGTCGAAGGACACCACGTGCGTGCCGGCAGCACGCACCTCCGCCACAGGGTCGTCGGGGTAGTCGTAAAGACCGAGCTCGACGATCGGTGGCACGAGGCGACCGGTGTTCATCAGCACCAGGCCGTCGGGCCGCAGCATGTGCCGCCAGCGCATCGCCTCGGCGGCCTCGAAGCCGAGCAGGACGTCGGCCGAGCCCGGGCTGATCTGCGGCGACAGCACCTTCTGGCCGAAGCGCAGGTGCGAGGAGACGACGCCGCCGCGTTGCGCCATGCCGGCGACCTCGGTCTTCTTGGCGTCATGGCCGAGGGCGATCGCCGCCTCGGCGAGGATCTCGGTGGCGGTCATGACGCCCTGGCCGCCGGTGCCGACGACGAGAATGTTGGTGGTGTCATACTTGCATCGGGCAGACATCGGATTCGGAACCTCTCAGCAGGGGAGGGCAGGCGGCCGCGGCGGCGGCAAGGCCCGCCGTGGCCGACGACTGCGCCGTCTAGGCGTTCTGGACGGGCACGGTGGTCTTGCGGACGACCTTGATCGGCATCGCCAGGGTGTCGACATGGACGATCGCGTCGGGCGCGCAGGGTTTGAGGCACAGCCCGCAGCCGGTGCAGGCGGCGCTCTCGATGCGCACGAAGGCGAGGTCGACCTCGCGGCCACTGGCCTTCGTCACCCGGTCGCGGCGCGTGACGTGGATCGCCGGACAGCCGACGTCGATGCAGTTGCCGCAGCCGGTGCAGCGCTCGTCGATCACCGTGTAGGGTTTCAGCGCATGGTAGTCCGGGATCAGGACGCAGGGCTGGCTGGTGATGATCACCGACGGTTCGGGGATCTTCGTCTCCTCGCGCAGGGTCTTCAGCAACACCGGCAGTTCATAGGCGTTGACCAGGTGCACGCGTTCGTCGCGCACGCCGAGTGCCTTGACGAGGCGGACGAAATCGACCCGCGGCGCCTCGTTGCCATGGATGTCGCGACCGCTGCCGGGATTGTCCTGGCCGCCGGTCATGCCGACGGCGCGATTGTCGAGCAGCAGGACGGTGACGTTGCCCTGGTTGTAGACGATGTCGAGCAGGCCCTGCATGCCCATGTGCAGGAAGGTCGAGTCGCCGATGACGGCGACGATCTTGCGCTCCTTCTCGTTGTCGCCGCGGCCCTTGTCGAGACCGAGCGCCATGCCCATCGAGGCGCCCATCGAGATGCAGGCGTCGAGGGCATTCCAGGGTTGCCCGAAGCCGAGCGTGTAGCAGCCGATGTCGCCCGAGATGGTGACGTTGCGCAGCTGCGACAGCGTGTAGTAGACGCCGAGGTGCGGGCACGCGACGCACATCGTCGGTGGCCGCGGAAAGACTTTCAGCGGCTCGGCCGTGCTGTCCTCCGGCACCGGTTCGCCGAGCAGGCGGGCGATCGCCGGTCGCAGCACCGGCGGCGACAACTCGCCTGACAGCGGCAGGATCCGCTTGCCGGTGACGTCGATTCCCTGCGCCTGCAGTTCGGTTTCGACCAGCGGCTCGACTTCCTCGACGACGACCACGCGCTCGCATTCCGCGGCGAAACGGCGCAGGCTGTCGAAAGGCAGCGGGAAGGAAAGGCCGAGCTTGAACACCGGCGCATCGGGGAAGCTCTCGCGCACGTGCATGTAGGCCGGGCCGGAGGTGACGAAGCCGATCCGCCGGTCGCTGCCCGGCTCGGCGAAGTTCAGCGGTGACACCTCGGCCTCGGCGCGCAGCCGGCGCTCGCGCTCGAACATCAGTGGCAGCCGGCGACCGGCGGCGCTCGGCACCATCACCCAGCGACCGACGTCCTTGCTGAAGCCGGCAGCGCTGTGGGCGCTGCGTTCACCGGTCCTGACGACACCCTTGACGTGGCAGATGCGGGTCGTCATGCGCAGGATCACCGGCACCTCGAAAC
>ERZ761602.3670-NODE-3670-length-21253-cov-17.941645_pt1 | contig 21253 bp, 16 predicted proteins | sample MGYA00512165_ERZ761602 | MGnify/ENA primary metagenome ERZ761602 (study PRJEB28899, sample SAMN02445085) | bioreactor sludge metagenome | biome: EBPR sludge; isolation source: Thorneside wastewater treatment plant | place: Australia: Brisbane, Thorneside...
TCGTGGATGCGACCTATGAGGCGCAAGCTGCGCTCGGACGCGAGATCAACCCCAAGGTGATGAGCACAAGCGAATGGCAGGCGAAGAGGTCGGAGCGCAATGCTTTCCTCCAGGATGTGTTGAACAAGCCCAGAATCATGCTGATCGGAGATGCCGATGCCCTCTGAGGTCGCGCTCGAGAATCTCGCCCGCATCGGTCAATTGGACAAGGTGCCGTTCTCGTCGGACCTGATGATGCGGATGCTGGCAACTGCACAGAGCAGGTTGGTCGACGCGCAACGAAACGAGAACAGTATCGAGACCCGCTTCGACTGCGCTTACACGGCGATCCGTGCCATCGCAGACGCTGCATTGCTCGCGCACGGTTACCGAACTTCGACCAGCAAGCCTGGGCATCATCAGACGACGATCCAGTGCCTGGCGCACACGCTCGGCGTCAGCGTTGGCGTCGTGCGGGTTTTGGATGCACTCAGGAAACAGCGGAATCTAAGCGACTACGACGGCGAGTCGATCACCGAGCAAGCCCTGGCGGAGTGCATTGAACAAGCCTTCCGCCTGCAGGAACTTGCGTTGCGGAAGTTTGCTGCCCAGGGTTGAGTTCGAGATGGGGGGCGCAGGGAAACCCCGAAGCCTTGCATTCGCTCAGGTCTCCCGCCGCTCCCTTACCCCGCACCTGGGTGCGCCGCTCAGGCGGGATCGACGTTGCGTGCGATCAGCTCGCGGATGAGGTGCAGCTTTCCGTGGAAGAAGTGGTCCGCGCCCGGGACGACCACGATGGGCTGCTCCTGCGGTCGCGCCCAGTCGAGCACGTTGGCCAGCGCCACGGTTTCGTCGTGCTCGCCGTGGATGACCAGGGCGGGGATGTTCTTCGGCAGCGCGGGGGTGTCGTAGCTGCGTCCGCTGCCGGTGGTGTCGCCCGCGGCCATGCCGACGAGGACGAGCTGGCGCGGCGGTGCGATGCCGTCGGCCAGGCGGTTGGCGACGCGTACCTGCACGTAGCCGCCAAAAGAGAAGCCGCCCAGCGCCAGCGGCTTCGCCCCCCAGCGCGATTCGGCCCAGCTGATCACCGCCAGCATGTCCTCGGTCTCGCCCTCGCCATGGTCGTGCGTGCCCTCGCTCTTGCCCACACCGCGGAAGTTGGGACGGATCACGGCGTAGCCGAGGTCGCGGTAGGCCCGCGCCAGGGTGTGCGCCACCTTGTTGGTGTTGGCGCCGCCGAAGAGCGGGTGCGGGTGGCATACCAGGGCGATGCCCTTGACCGCCTCGGGGGCGTCGATGAGTGCTTCGATGTGGCCGGCGGGGCCGCGCAGCAGGGCGGGCTCGGTGGGCAGCGGCCGGCTCATGCCGCGCCCTCGGGCAGGCGCAGGCGGTCGACGATGCGGCCTTCGCGCAGGTGGCTGTCGATGATCTCGTCGATGTCTTCCTTGTCGACGTAGGTGTACCAGACGTTGTCCGGGTACACGACGATCACCGGGCCGTCGTCGCAGCGTCCCAGGCAACCCGCCTTGTTGACGCGCACGCTGCCCTGGCCCTTGAGGCCGAGCGCTGCGGTGCGTTCCTTGGCGTAGGTCTGCAACTCGCTGGCGCGATGGTCGTTGCAACAGGACTCACCTGCCGGACGCTGGTTGCAGCAGAAGAAAACGTGGTGTTTGAAGTAGCTCATGCCATCTCTCTTGGGCGGGGCAGCGGCGGGGGCGCTGCGCTGGCGGCCATTATAGGTGGCGCCGGCGCGGGTGTGCCGGGCTGGCGAGGCGTTCGCCGCGCCACAGCCCGAGCGCGGACAGATAGGCCAGTGCCAGGTAGGGCCACAGGCTGTCGACCAGCTGGGTGAGGCCGTGGAAGTTGAGGAAGTTGCTGTAGCTGGTGAGCTGCTGGTTGTAGGGCAGGTAAGGGTTCTCCGGGATCAGGTTGACCAGCGCCGTGGCCAGCAACAGGCCGGCGCCGGCCAGCGCGTGCTGTGCATAGCGCGGCAGCAGCAGGCAGGGCAGCAGCAGGGCAGCGCCGATCATCATGCCGCGTTCGGCGCCGGGGGTGAGCCAGGCCAGCGGCGCGGCGGGTTCGAAGAAGGTCCACGTGGCAAGCGTCTTGGCGAGCACGCCCAGGCCGAGCACCAGAAGTACGGGGGCCGGGTTGGCGCCGCGTGTCATGCAGCGCGCGAACAGGCCCACGGCGAGCAGTGCGCTGGCGGTGAGCGCGGTGTCGAAGGCGATGAAGCGTTCCGGACTGAAGGGCAGGGGGGCAGGGATGCCGAGCAGGCTGCGCAGGTCTCCACTGGAGAACAGCAAGTCGTTGGCGGTGAGTTGGCCGAGCAGCCACAGGCCCAGCAGCACCAGCCCGGCCTCGCCGCTGCGTCCGCCGATGACGTATTGCGCCCGCCAGCGTTGCAGCCGGCCTTGCGGGCCGAACAAGGCGCCGCCCCAGCGTGCGCCAAGCAGTGCGCCCACCAGTGCGCCCGCGATGTTGCCGCCCAGGTCGAGGTTGCTGGCGACGCGGGTGGGCAGGTAGTTCTGCGCCGCTTCCAGGCCGAAGCTGAACAGGCCTGCGAGTACCGTTGCCACCGCCAGCTTGCGCGCCATGCCCCAGCCTTGCGGCAGCGCGGCGGCGAACAGGAAGCCGAGCGGCAGGTAGCCGAGGATGTTGAACAGGAAGTCCTCGACGATGAAGTAGCGCGGCCATGGCGCCCACAACCAGTCGAACGCCGGCAGCCCGCTGTCGCGCCATCCGGTCAGCGGATGCAGGCAGGCATAGGCGACGAGCAGGGCGTAGGCGAGCGCCAGGGCGCGCGGCAGGGATGATGATGTGCTGGCGGGCATCGTTAGAGGGCAGACGAGCCCACGAGTGTAACGGCAACGGAGGGTGGACAAGGCAGGGTAGGTGAGGGTTGCCGGGCAATGACACGACTTGCTGCATCGGCGCAGGGCGCTCGGACGATGCAAGGCTCGCCGTTGGCGCAGCGCGATGGTGCCAGGCACCAACCTGGTGCGCGTGCGGGCGGGCGTGGTGCGCCAGTCCGCGAAAAACCGCCCCCTGCTGCTGGCGATGCCTTGTGCTGCGGTTGGTTTGTCGGTTGCACGAATCTTGCTGTCGAGCTTGTATCGACCACCTGCACGCCGCGAGGGCTCCGTGTCCATCCACGTCAAACTGAACCACGTCACCCACTACCGCTACGACCGTCCCGTGGCCCTGTCGCCGCAACTCGTGCGCCTGCGCCCGGCGCCGCACTCCCGCACCCCCATCCATGCCTATTCGCTGAAGGTCGAGCCGGGCACGCACTTCATCAACTGGCAGCAGGACCCGCAGTCGAACTATCTCGCCCGCCTGGTCTTCCCCGAGAAGACGACCGAGTTGCGCATCGAGGTGGATCTGGTGGCCGAGATGTCGGTCATCAACCCCTTCGACTTCTTTCTCGAGCCTGAAGCGGAAAAGATCCCATTCGCCTACGACGAGGGGCTTGGCGTGGAGCTGGCGCCCTACCGCCTGCATGCGCCGGCGGATGCGCTGGGCCCGAGGTTCGACGACTATCTGGCCGCGATACCGCGCACGCCCCGGGCCAGCGTCGACTTCCTGGTCGCCCTCAACCAGCGCCTGCAGCAGGACATCCGCTACCTGGTGCGCCTCGAGCCCGGCGTGCAGACGCCGGAGGAGACGCTCACCCTGGCCAGCGGCTCGTGCCGCGACTCGGCCTGGCTGTTGGTGCAGTTGCTGCGCCACCTCGGGCTGGCGGCGCGCTTCGTGTCCGGCTACCTGATCCAGCTCACGCCCGATGTGAAATCGCTCGACGGTCCATCGGGCACCGAGGTCGATTTCACCGACCTGCACGCCTGGTGCGAGGTGTACCTGCCCGGTGCGGGCTGGGTCGGGCTCGACCCGACATCGGGACTGTTTGCCGGCGAGGGCCACATCCCGGTGGCGTGCACCCCAGAGCCCTCGTCCGCTGCGCCGATCACGGGCTTCACCGACGAGTGCGAGTGCGAGTTCGAACACCACATGCGGGTCGAACGCGTGTGGGAGGCGCCACGCGTCACCAAGCCCTACACCGACGAACAGTGGGCGGCAATCGAGGTCCTGGGGCAGCGCATCGATGGCGACCTGAACGTCAACGACGTTCGCCTCACCCAGGGCGGCGAGCCCACCTTCGTGTCGCTCGACGACCGCGACGGCGCGGCCTGGAACAGCGATGCGCTCGATCCGCAGCAGCGCGACACGAGCAAGCCGAGCAAGCGCACCCTGGCCGAGAACCTGATGTTCCGCCTCAAGGACCACTATGCGCCGCACGGCCTGCTGCACTTCGGCCAGGGCAAGTGGTACCCGGGCGAGCAGCTGCCGCGCTGGTCGCTCAACTGCTACTGGCGGCGCGACGGCGAGCCGATCTGGCGCAAGCCCGAGCTGTTCGCGCGCGAGCTGTCGGGCACCGCGGTGGACGAGGCCGTGGCGGCGCGCTTCCTCGCGCGCGTCGGCGAGCGCCTCGGCGTGGATACGCAGTGGATGATGGCGGCCTTCGAGGACGCCTGGTACTACCTGTGGCGCGAGCGCCGGCTGCCGGCCAATGTCGATCCGCACGACGCGCGCGTGGATGATCCGCTCGAGCGCGCGCGCTTGGCCAAGGTCTTCGACCAGGGGCTCAAGCAGGTCATCGGCCACGTGCTGCCGATCGTGCGCCAGCACATCGGCATCGCGGGTCGCAGTCCGCGCTGGCAGAGCGGGCCGTGGTTCCTGCGTGCCGAGCGTCTGTACCTGGTTCCCGGCGACTCGCCGATCGGCTATCGCCTGCCGCTGGATTCGCAGCCGTGGGCGGCCAAGGGCGACTACCCGTGGGTTCACGCCGCCGACCCCAACCAGGCCTTCCCGGTGCTGCCCGCCCATGCCGAACTGCGCCAGCAATTGCGCCCGTCCGGCGGTGCGGCCAGCGCCACCATCGGCGCCGACAGCGGCCTTGGCTTCACTGCCCACGGTGGCGGCTGGACGCCCGGCCGCGTCGAGCATGCCGGCTTTCATGAGGCCGAGGGCGCGCACGGCGGGGCGGCCATGCCGCTGCCCGGCGCGGCCGAGGCCGAGCTGGCGACGCGTGACGAACGCATCGATCCCGCCCGTCGCCCGAACCCGCACGAATCCGCCGCCTGGATCACACGCAGCGCGCTGTGTGCTGAACCGCGTGGCGGCCTGCTCTACCTGTTCATGCCGCCGACGGTGGCGCTGGAGGACTATCTCGAGATCGTCACCGCCATCGAGGACACCGCGGCCGAGTTCGAGCTGCCGGTGGTGCTCGAGGGCTACGAGCCGCCCGCAGACCCGCGCCTGGCGAACTTCCGCATCACCCCCGACCCGGGCGTGATCGAGGTCAACATCCACCCCGCGGCGAGCTGGGACGAGCTGGTCGAGCGCACCTCGACGCTCTACGAGGAGGCCCACCAGTCGCGCCTGTCGACCGAGAAGTTCATGCTCGACGGCCGCCACACCGGCACCGGCGGTGGCAACCACTTCGTGCTCGGCGGCGCCACGCCGGCCGATTCGCCTTTCCTGCGCCGGCCCGACCTGCTGCGCAGTCTGGTGAGCTACTGGCACAACCACCCCAGCCTGTCTTACCTGTTCTCCGGCTTGTTCATCGGCCCCACCTCGCAAGCGCCGCGGGTGGACGAGGCTCGCCACGACTCGGTGCACGAGCTGGAAGTGGCCTTCCAGCAGTTCCCCGCGCCCGGCGCGGCGGTACCGCCTTGGCTCATCGACCGTCTGCTGCGCAACCTGCTGATCGATGCCAGCGGCAACACCCATCGCGCCGAGTTCTGCATCGACAAGCTCTACAGCCCGGACACTGCCACCGGCCGCCTCGGCCTGCTGGAATTGCGCGCCTTCGAGATGCCGCCGCACGCGCGCATGAGCCTCGCCCAGCAACTGCTGCTGCGCGCGCTGATCGCGCGCTTCTGGCAGCAGCCCTACGCGCCCGACCGCCTGCGGCGCTGGGGCACCGAGCTGCACGACCGCTTCCTGCTGCCGCACTGGGTGGCGGAGGACTTCCGCGACGTCGTCACCGAGCTGCGCGAGTTCGGCTACCCGATCGAGTTCGACTGGTTCGCGCCGCACTTCGAGTTCCGCTTCCCCAAGTACGGGGAGTTCGCCGCGCGTGGTGTGCATGTCGAGTTGCGCATGGCGCTCGAGCCCTGGCATGTGATGGGCGAGGAGGGCGCGCCCGGTGGTACCGTGCGCTATGTCGATTCCTCGGTGGAGCGTGTGCAGGTGAAGGTGTCCGGCCTCAATGACGATCGCCATGTGCTCACCTGCAACGGCCGCGCCGTGCCGCTGCAGCCCACCGGTGTGGTCGGCGAGTTCGTCGCCGGCGTGCGCTACCGGGCCTGGCAACCGCCGTCCTGCCTGCACCCGACCATCGGCGTGCATGCGCCGCTGGTGTTCGACCTGGTCGATGGCTGGATGCGGCGCTCGATGGGGGGCTGCGTCTATCACGTCGCGCATCCGGGCGGGCGCAACCACGAGACCTACCCGGTCAACCCCTACGAGGCCGAAGGCCGGCGGCTGGCGCGCTTCACCACCACGGGGCACACCCCGGGGGCGATCGAGCCCGTACCTGCGCAGAGCAACGCCGACTTCCCCTTCACCCTTGATCTGCGCCGCAGGGGCGGCTGAGCGCGTCCATGCAGGTCCAGCTACAGCGCCCGCCCGAACTGCTCGCCGGCTATACGGCACGGCCCGACCGCTACGACGAGTTGTGCCAGCGCATCGGCAGCGTGGTGGTGGTGCGGCCGCATTGGCGCGACTTCTTCCACGGCGTGGCGGCGATGCCGCCCGAGGAGCTGTCGGCGCGCCGTGCCGCCTTGCGCCGTCAGGTCCATGAGAACGGCATCACCTACAACGTCTATGCCGATCCGCGTGGCTTCCAGCGCCCGTGGGAGCTGGATCTGCTGCCCTTCATGCTGCCGGCCTCGGAGTGGGCGCAGATCGAGGCTGCCGTCATCCAGCGTGCCACCTTGTTCAACCACATTCTCGCCGACCTCTACGGAGAGCAGCGCCTGCTGCAGGAAGGGCTGATCCCGCCGGCGCTGATCTACGGCCACAGTGGCTTCCTGCGTCCGCTGGTGGGGGCGAAGCAGCCGGGCGACCTGTTCCTGCACCTGTACGCCGCCGACCTTGCGCGCTCGCCTGACGGGCGTTGGTGGGTGGTGGCCGACCGCACCCAGGCGCCGTCCGGGGCCGGCTACGCGCTGGAGAACCGCAGCGTGCTGGCACGTGCCCTGCCCGAGCTCTACCGCGCGACCGGGGTGCAGCCGCTGGTGCCCTTCTTCGAGCGCTTCCGCGACAACCTGGCGGCGCTGGCGCCGGCTGGCGCCCTGGGAGATGACGAGGATCCCCTCATCGTCGTGTTGACGCCCGGCCCCTACAACGAGACCTACTTCGAGCACGCCTTCCTGGCGCGCGAGATGGGTTTCCCGCTCGTCGAGGGCCAGGACCTGACCGTCCGCGACGAGGCCGTCTTCCTGCGCACGCTCGACGGCCTGCAGCGGGTGCACGTGATCCTGCGCCGGGTGGACGACATCTGGTGCGATCCGCTCGAGCTGCGCGAGGATTCGGCACTGGGGGTTGCCGGGCTGGTGGCCGCGGTGCGTGCGGGCAAGGTGACGGTGGCCAATGCGCTCGGCAGCGGCATCCTCGAGACCGGCGCCCTGCTCGGCTATCTGCCGCACCTGTGCGAGGCGGTGCTGGGACAGAAGCTGCGCATGCCTTCGGTGGCGACCTGGTGGTGCGGCGAGCCCGCGGCACGCGACTACGCCCTGCAACATCTGCGTGAGCTGGTGGTGAAGCCGGCCTACCCGAAGCTGGGCGCGGGACCGGTGTTCTGCCGCGACTTGCCGGAAGCCGAGCTGGCGGCGCTGGCCGCCCGCATTGCCGCCCGACCTTTCGACTTCGTCGCCCAAGAGATGGTGAACATCTCGCAGGCCCCGGTGCTTGCGGTCGATGGCGAGGCGCCCGGCGAGCGCAGCGCCGACGGACGGCGTTCGGCGGACTTCCCGGGCTGCAGCATGGTGGCCCGCAACGTGGCCTTGCGCGTCTTCGTGGCGGCCGGGGCCGACGGCTTCCGGGTGCTGCCCGGCGGGCTGACGCGCGTGGCTTCGGGCTCCGACATGCGTATCGTGTCCATGCAGCAGGGCGGCAGCAGCAAGGACGCCTGGGTGCTGAGCCCGACCGCGGTGGAGCGGCCACCGCAGCACATCGTGCCCGGCCAGCTTGCGCCCCCTCCGGGCGGGCTGCGCAGGCTGGGGCTGTCGAGCCGGGTGGCGGAGAACTTCTTCTGGCTCGGGCGCTACAGCGAGCGGGCCGATGCCGCTGCGCGCCTCGGCCGCGAGACCCTGGCCCGCCTGGGCGGACTCGCGGGCGGCGCGGCTGCGGCGCCTGTGCTGCAGGGTGGTCGGCCGGAGCGCGTCTCGCAGGCCGCGGCGGCGGCCGACCCGGCGCTGGCCGCGCTGCTGGGGCTGTGCCGCCGGCTGGCGATCCTGCCTGCCGAGGCGCCGGTCGAGGCCGGTGCGGCGCGCGCACCCGTGCCGATTGCTGCGGGGACGCTCGCAGGCGCGCTCTTCGACCCCGACTGCAGCGGCAGCGTGGTGGCCAACCTGCGCGTGGTGCTGGGACTGGCGGCGCAGGTGCGCGACCGGCTCTCGCCCGATAGCTGGCGCATCTACAACCGTCTGTCGGACTTTGCTGCCGCGCCCGCGCAGGCGCTCGCCCTGGGTGACGCGCTGCATCGCCTGGATGAGTCGCTGCTGTCGCTGGTGACGCTGTCGGGCTTCGTCATCGAGAGCATGCCGCGCGACGCCGGCTGGCGCTTCCTGTCGATCGGCCGGCGTATCGAGCGCCTGCAGTTTCTGGCCGCCGCCTTGTCGGCGCTGCTGACGGCACCCAGTGCCGAGGCCCTGCAGGCGCTGCTCGCGGTGACCGACGGCGACTTGCGCTACCGCAGCCGCCATGCGCGCGGGCTGGCGCCGCTGCCGGTGGCCGAACTGGTGATGCTCGATGCGGACAACCCGCGTGCGTTGCGCTACCAGCTCGAGTCGCTGGTCGAGCACCTGCGCCTGCTGCCCGAGGGCGATGTGCTGGCCGAGCCGCTGACGCAGCAGCTGGAAACGCTGCAGGCCTTGTCGCTGTGCGATTGCCTGATCGTCGACGCGGCCGGGCGTGCCGCAGGCGGTGCTGCCGAACACGCGCGCTGTGCCGACCTGCACGACTTCCTCGCCCAGACCTGGGCATGTGGCAATCGTCTGGCGGATGCGCTGTCGCACCGGTACTTCACCCATCTCGACGCCCGTAGCCGGGCGACGGCCTCGTCCTGAAGCGGTGGCCTGCGATGCCCGAGTTCGAGATCCGCCATGACACCATCTACCGCTACGACAGTCTGGTCACGCTGTCGCAGCACATTGCCCACCTGCATCCACGCGAGCTCGCCTACCAGCGTTGCCTGGCGCACACGCTGGAGCTGTCTCCCGCCCCCGCTCAGCGCAGCGCTGCCGTCGATTTCTTCGGCAATCCGGTAACGCGTTTCGCGCTCGACACGCCGCACGACCGGCTGCTTGTGCGGGCTCACAGCCGCGTCCGCGTCGGCGTTCGCGACTGGCCGGTCGCGGGCAGCGGACCGAGCTGGGAGGACGCACGCGACCACCTTCGCGATGGGCTGTCCGGTCATGCACCCCTCCAGCCCGAGGCGCGTGACGCCGGGCAGTATCGCTTCGCCTCGCCCTATGTGGCGCTGGGCGACGAGGCTGCTGCCTATGCAGGCTATGCGACGCGCTGCTTCACGCCGCGGCGCGCGCTGGTGGACGCGCTGCTGGCCTTGTGCGCGCGCATCCATGCCGATTTCCGCTTCGACGCCTCTGCCACCAGCGTGGCCACGCCGGTGGCAGAGGTCTTCGCCAAGCGGCGCGGGGTATGCCAGGACTTCTCCCATCTGATGATCGCCTGCCTGCGGGCGCTCGGCCTGGCGGCGCGCTATGTCTCGGGCTACCTGCTGACCCAGCCGCCGCCGGGGCAGCCGCGACTGGTGGGCGCCGACGCCTCGCATGCCTGGGTGGCCGTGTGGTGTCCCGGCCTGGGCTGGATCGAGGTCGACCCGACCAATGACCTGCAGCCGGGTGCGGATCACATCACCCTGGCCTGGGGGCGCGACTATGGCGACGTGGCGCCGCTGCGGGGGGTGATCCTGGGCGGGGGGGGGCACAGTGTCGAGGTTGCGGTGACGGTGACACCGACCGATGAGGGTGTGCGCGCACCAAATTGATGCACGCTCAGCGCATCCTGGTGCGCACCAAGCCGGTGCACTCCTGCTCGTGAGCCCGCAGAGCGCGCAACTGCGCGCCTGGAGTGCATGGCACGCTTCATGCTGAATGCTCGTTCAAGGGAGTCCAACCATGAGCGCAGACAGCACAATGACAGCCGCCAGACCTTTTGACGAAATGCATGCTGCCGACGGTACGGTGCGGGCGCATTACGGCCCGTACGCCGATTGGCTGGAGCAGATGCCACGCGAGAACATTGCGCGCAAGCGCAAGGAAGCCGACATCGCCTTTCACCGTGTCGGCATCACCTTCAACGTCTATGGCGAGGGCGGTGGCAAGGAGCGGCTGATCCCCTTCGATCTGTTGCCGCGCATCATCCCCGGCGACGAGTGGAGCGCCCTCGAGACCGGCCTGCGCCAGCGCGTGCGCGCACTCAATGCCTTCCTCGCCGACATCTACCATGGCCAGGAAATCCTGCGCGCGGGCCGCTTGCCGGCCGAGCAGGTGCTCAACAATGCCCAGTTCCGCCCCGAGATGAAGGGGGTGGAAGTGCCCGGAGGGCTGTACGCGATGATCGCCGGCATCGACCTGGTGCGTGCAGCGGGGGCGGACGGCAAGGGCGAGTACTACGTGCTCGAGGACAACCTGCGCGTGCCCTCGGGGGTGAGCTACCTGCTCGAGAACCGCAAGATGATGATGCGGCTCTTCCCCGACCTGTTCTCGCGCTACAACGTGCAGCCGGTCGAGCACTACCCCGACCTGCTGCTCGAGACCCTGCGCGCGGTGGCGCCGGCCGGCGTGCTCGATCCCACCGCGGTGCTGCTGACCCCGGGCGCCTTCAACAGCGCCTACTTCGAGCACAGCTTCCTCGCCCAGCAGATGGGCGTCGAGCTGGTCGAGGGCCAGGACCTCTTCGTCAAGGACGAAACCGTCTTCATGCGCACGACCCAGGGGCCGCGGCGGGTGGATGTGATCTACCGGCGCCTGGACGACGACTTCCTCGACCCCGAGGTGTTCCGGCCGGATTCGATGCTCGGCGTGCCCGGGCTGATGTCGGCCTATCGCGCCGGCCGCGTGACGCTGGCCAACGCGGTCGGCACCGGGGTGGCCGACGACAAGTCGATCTACCCCTACGTGCCCGAGATGGTGCGCTTCTACCTCGGCGAGGAGCCGATCCTCAACAACGTCCCGACCTGGATGCTGCGCGAACCCGACGACCTCGCCTACACGCTCGCCCACCTGCCCGAGCTGGTGGTCAAGGAGGTCCACGGCGCCGGCGGCTACGGGATGCTGGTGGGGCCGGCGGCGACGAAGGCCGAGATCGAGGAGTTCCGCCAGCGCATCCTCGCCGCGCCGGAGAAGTACATCGCGCAGCCCACGCTGTCGCTGTCGACCTGCCCGACCTTCGTCGACGCCGGCATCGCGCCGCGCCACATCGACCTGCGCCCCTTCGTGCTTTCGGGTGGGCGCGAGATCCGCATGGTGCCGGGCGGTCTCACCCGGGTCGCGCTCAAGGCCGGCTCGCTGGTGGTCAATTCCTCGCAGGGCGGGGGCACCAAGGACACCTGGGTGGTGGGCTGACCCGCCCGCCACCGCGCAATCTCCAAGGAGAACCCACATGCTGAGCCGAACCGCAGACCACCTCTACTGGATGGCGCGCTACACCGAGCGCGCCGAGAACACCGTGCGCATGCTCGACGTGTCCTACCGCATGTCGCTGCTGCCCGGCGCCAACGGCGGCGACACCGAGAGCTGGTCGGCCATCCTCGACATCAGCGAGCTGTCGGAGGCCTTCGCACGCACCGGCCGGCCGCTGTCCGCCTGCGACGTGATCGAGTTCGTCGTGCTCGACCGCGACAACCCCTCGAGCGTGTGGAACTGCCTGCGCGCCGCGCGCGAGAACGCGCACGCGGTGCGCGGCACGCTGACCGCCGAGATGTGGGAGACCACCAACGCCACCTGGCTCGAGATCCGCGACATGACGCCGCAGAAGCTGCGCGCCACCGACCTGGGCGAATTCTTCGAGTGGGTGAAGTTCCGCTCCCACCTGCTGCGCGGGGTGACCTTCGGCACCATGCTGCACGACGAGGCCTTCAAGTTCGTGCGCCTGGGCACCTTCCTCGAGCGCGCCGACAACACCGCCCGCCTGCTCGACGTGAAGTACCACAGCCTGTTGCCCAGGGCCGAAGGGCTGGGCAGCTCAACCGACTTCTACCAGTGGGGCGCGCTGCTGCGTTCGGTGTCCGCGTTCGAGACCTACCGCCACGTGTACCGCGACGTCATCACGCCGCACAAGGTCGCCGAGCTGCTGATCCTCAACGCCGCCATGCCGCGCTCGCTGCATGCCTGTCTCGACGAGATCAACGACATCCTCGGCGAGATCGCCAACCTGCACTCGGCCGAGGCCGCCCGGCAGGCCGGCGAGCTGCATGCCACACTGCACTACGGGCGCATGGACGATATCTTCGCCACCGGGCTGCATGCCTGGCTGGAGCGCTTCCTGGTGCGCATCAACCGCCTCGGTGACAGCATCGGCGATAACTTTCTCGTTCCTGTCGCCGCCTGAGCGCAGCCGCCCGCGCGGCGGCTTCTTCGATCAATGACCCAATCGGGATGACTCGATGACCTACTGTGTCGCCATGTGCCTCGACGAAGGCCTGGTCTGCCTGTCCGATTCGCGTACCAACGCGGGTGTGGACCACATCAATACCTTCCGCAAGATGACCGTGTTCGAACGCGCCGGCGATCGCGTGCTGGTGCTGATGAGCGCGGGCAATCTCGCCATCACCCAGGCGGTGATCAACATCCTGCGCGAACATGCCGCGGTGCAGGACCGCGACAGCCTGTGGAACGCGCCCACCCTGTTCGAGTGCGCCCGCCTGGTCGGCGAGACCATTCGCGGCGTCTATCGCCAGGACGCCGAGGCGCTCAAGCAGTTCGGCGTGGACTTCAATGCCAGCTTCATCCTGTGCGGCCAGATCGGCGACGAGCCGCCGCGCCTGTTCAACATCTATGCCGCGGGCAACTTCATCGAGGCCTCGGTCGATACGCCCTATTTCCAGATCGGCGAGTCGAAGTACGGCAAGCCGATCATCGATCGCGTGGTGAGCGCCCGGACCTCGCTCGACGAGGCCGCCAAGTGCGCGCTGATCTCGATGGATTCGACGATCCGCTCCAACCTGTCGGTGGGCCTGCCGCTCGACCTCCTCATCTATCGCCGCGACGAGTTGCGCGTCGCCCGTCATCTGAACGTGGATTGGGACAATCCCTATTTCGACATGATCCACAAGGAGTGGGGTGCGAACCTGCGCAAGGTGTTCGAGGCCCTGCCCGACCCGGATTGGTCGCGCTGGCCCGGCGAGGATGCGGCAGCGTCCCGCATCGAAGTGGTGACGGCCAGCGTTGCCCGCAGCAGCGAGGCTTGAGCGCCAGCGCAGAGGGCGTCAGGGCACGCAAGTGGTGCAAGAAAACACTTGCGATTTATTATGTTGCAGTGCAACATAAAGCCACACCGATTCAACCCACGGTGTCACCTATCCGTCAGGAGAACACCATGAATGCTTCGCCCGAGAAAATGCTCGCCTCCGCCCGTGCCGTCGCCGAGGGGCGTGTCAATGATGTCGCCCTGGCCAGCGGCAGCCTGCTGTCGATGGTCGAACACCTGACCGCGCTCAATCTCAACACCGCGCGCGCGGCGCTCGACGACACCATCGTGTTCCACCAGTCGATCTGTGCCGCGCGCGAGCCGCGCGACCTGCTCGCCATCCAGGTCGGCAGCATCACCCCCGCACTCAAGCGCGGCTTTGACTACGGCAAAAGCGCCAGTGGCATCGCCAGCCTGGCACAGGTCGAGCTCTTCAAACTCGTCGAGGCCGGCATGTCGCAATGGCTGCAGGGCGTCATCGTCACGCTCGAAACGCTCAATCGCGCAGCGCCCGGTTCCGAGTTGGCGGTCAAGGTCCTCAAGACCGCAGTCGCCAACGCCTCGTCGGCCTACGAGGGCGCAAGCGAGGTGGTCAAGCAGGTCTCCGAGGTCGCCCAGGCCAATGCCGACCAGGCTGCCGCTGTTGCGGTCGATGCCGTGAGCAAGACCACCAGTGCTACGGTGTCCTTGTTCAAGAGCGCGGCGTAAGCAGCGCAGGGTCTGCATGGACGGGCCCGGATGTGGGCCCAATGAAGAAAAAGCCAGTTCCTCTTGGACTGGCTTTTTTGCTTTCGGGGAGCCCAGGTGGGAGCCTGTGGTGGGCCTTCAGTTTCCTGGGCAAGGTATCGAAGAGCTGTCTATATTGAGTCTGATGTGTATTAGCGACACTGTGCGCGAATTGCACTGTGGATGAATGAAGTTGCCTTCATGCGTCCGCCTGGGGGAGGTTTTCAAGGGGCTGGGTAAGTTCACGGACTGACCGGTTTGGTGCGACGTGTGTCGATCAGCAGGAGACCAGAAGTGACTGCCATATCCGTGAGCTACGTGGTGCGCCCCCGGACCGGGCATGTTCGCAGGATGCTGGGGGTGGCTGCCGTGCTTGTCGGTGCAATGGGGATGGCAGCAAGTGCCCAGGCTCAGGTCGCGAGGCCGGACTGCGAGGCCGTTGCGCCTTGGGCTGCCGGCTTCGATCGCAATGACGAATGGCAGCCGAATGCCTTGGGCAGTCGTCACCGCCTGCCCAGGCTCTTCGTGTCGCAGGAGACGGAGGCGCTGTTCGGCAAGCCGATGCTGTCCTGGACCGAAGCGGATGCCATGAGCGTTCGGGAGGTGGTGCTGGCCTGTCGTCAGGCAACCAAGGATCGCGAGTTGTCCGGCGCCTACAACGCGATGCAGAGCGCCTTGGTCAGTCGCGTCGCCAACTTCTCCAAGGCCTTGGCCGATGCTCGGGGCAGGGCCGGCACAGCGATGAACGCACTGCAGAGTGCGCCGCCTTCCTTGCCCTTGCTGAGCTTTCACTCCGCGCTCGAGCAGGCCGCAACGGCGCAAGGGTATGCACGCCTGCCGGCGTCCGCCAACGGCTTGGCGCCCGCGGCGTCGAATGCTGCGCGTGAATTGATTGCCGCGCTGCGGGACCTGCCGGAAGCCGAGATCGCGGCGCTGGTGGCAGAGCCTGCAGCGCGGACGGCGCTTGCCATGCGTGATGGGGTGGTCGAGGCCCTGCTTACGGAAGTGCGAGCGGTGCCGGTCAGCCTGCCAGGCCTGGGGTTACTGGACCGCATGGCGCAGGCGCTGCCGCGTGACTACGCGCCGGCGCTGGGGAAGGAGGCAACGGAGAGCATGCTGCGCGCCGTGACCGAACGGCGGGCGCACATCGCGACCGAGATCGCGGATGTGCTGGTGGCGCAGATCGGCGAATCGTCTCGGGACTTCGATGCCTTTGCGCAGATCGATCAGGCTGCGGACGGTAACCTGCTGCGACAGCTGCCCCAGGCGCAGGCCGCGCGTGTCCATGATGCGGCTCAGGCCCGCCGCCAGGTGGTTGCCGATGCGCTGTTCAGTGACATGACGACGAAACTGGGTGCCTTGCCCGCGACCGATGCCGCGCTCGATTCGGTCGACGCCGCCTTGAGATCGATTGCGGCTTGGCCAGCGAGCGCAGCGCCGTTCAAGCCTCGGTTCGAGGAAGGGGCCAGGAAGCGTCGGGCAGAGATCCTTGCTGCGGTCGATAAGGCCGAGGCAGGGGCGATGCGAGGCCGGGTCTATGAAACAGGTGACAAGGCGCACCGTTTCGAGTTTGTTGATCGCACCCGGGTGTTCGTGCATGAACCCGGACATACCGCCGCCGGTACGTACACCGAGGAAAAGGACGGCCGCATCGTGGTCACGGTCAATGGCGAGTCGACCGTCCTGACGCGGGAGGGGCGGCGTCTGAACGGTTGGCACACCCAGGTCAGTCGCACGAAATAGGGCTTTGACCAGTCAGGACTCGGGGCTTGACTTGCAAGCCCAAAAGCAAAAAGGCCAGCTCGCGAGAACTGGCCTTTTTGCTTGAATTTGTTGGTGGGGGCACTAGGACTCGAACCTAGGACCAATTGATTAAGAGTCAACTGCTCTACCAACTGAGCTATACCCCCGGTGCCTTGCGGCAGATCGCCGTTTCCGTCGATCAAGAGACCGCGATTATACGCAAGATTCGGCGTACTGCAACAGCTGCCGCAAGGTATTTGACGCTGCCTGCGGCGCTGCGCTCAATTGCGCGGCACCTTGTCGAGGGCGAGGAAGAGCTGTTCGGCACTGAAGGGCTTGGCGATGAAGTCGTTCATACCGGCTTCGAGGCAGCGTTTGCGGTCGGCGTCGTAGGCGTTGGCGGTCATCGCGACGATGTGAGGCTGGCGTCTGAGGGGTAGCGTGCGGATGGCCCGTGTCGCGTCCACGCCGTCGAGTTCGGGCATCTGCATGTCCATCAGGATCAGGTCGAAGTCGCCCTGCTGCGCCTTGTCGACGGCAATGCGGCCGTTTTCGGCCGTCTCCAGGGTATGGCCGCCCTGCTGTAGCAGGCGGATGGCGAGCAAGCGGTTGATCGCATTGTCCTCGGCGATCAGGACCTTCAGCTTCGACTGGGTGCTGCGCTCCAATGCCAGCCGGGCTGCCGAGGGTTTGCCCGAAACTTGGGGGCTGGCGGGTGTATCAGATACCCGCAGCTCGAGCGCGAAGTCGAAGCACGCACCCTTGCCAGGTTCGCTTTCGAGCTTGATCGCACCCCCCATCGCTTCGACCAGGCTGGCGCTGATTGCCAGGCCAAGGCCGGTCCCCCCGTACTGTCGGGTTGTGGAGCTGTCGGCCTGGGAGAAGGCCTTGAACAGGTGCTGGCTCTGCTCGGGCGAGATGCCGATGCCTGTATCGCGGACCACGAAATGCACCTGTGTGCACCGTGCGTCGCACGACAGTTGGCGCACCTCGAGTGCGACCTGGCCGTGAGCGGTGAACTTGATTGCATTGCCGAGCAGGTTCCAGAGCACCTGGCGCAGACGGGTGCTGTCGCCGGTGACGTTCGGAGGCAGCTGGTTGTCATAGTGCAGGGTCAGCGCCAGGCCCTTGCCTTGGGCGAGGGGTCGTATCAGGCCGAGCAGGGCGTCGATCTCGTCGCGCAGTGCGAAGTGGCGCGCCTCGAGCTCGAGCCGGCCAGCCTCGATCTTGGCGAAGTCGAGGATGTCGTTGATCAGGCTCAGCAAGGTTGTGCCACTTTGCTGGATGGTGCTCACGCACTCGCGCTGGTCCGCGGCGAGCGGGCTCAGTTCGAGCAGCTGCGCCATCCCGAGGATGCCGTTGAGCGGGGTGCGAATCTCGTGGCTCATGACCGCGAGGAACTCGCTCTTGGCCCGGTTGGCCGCCTCGGCGGCGAGGCGTGCCTCCTCTGCGTGCGCGCGCAACTGCTCTGTACGCTCGAACTCCAGGCAGGCCCGACAAGCTGTGTCCAGGCGCGCGAGAATGGGCGCGAGTGCCGTCAGCAGCCTGCTCTCGAGCGGAGTCCCTTCGCGCACCAGAATGACGAATCCGCTCCCCGCCATGGGCAGCAGGTACAACTGCCTGCCTTGCTCGCGAGTCAGAGCGTGGGCGGCGTCGGGGCGGTGTTGATGTGCCTCGATGAGTTGGGCGAGCTGAGTGTCTTCCGACAGGGTCGCCTTCTCTCTCGCCGGAAACGAAAAGCAATGCGCCGCCGTGCCCGTCCCGGTGTCGAGCCAGACATGCCCGGCCCGGCAGTCGAGCAGCTTCAGTGCGCTGGGCATGAAGCTGCGCAGCATCGCGCTCAGGCGCGGAGACTGGCCGATCAGCAATGCCAGCTCATACTGCAGGGAAAGCAGGCTGAGGCGGCTGGGGTCGAGCGAGTTCATGGGCGTTGGGCCTGAATGGGGGCTAGCTGCCTGCCAGCACCATGGTCTTGTTGAAGAACTCCAGGCAACCGTCTCCGCGGTTGGCAATCTCGCCCAGGGTCAGGGCGCCGAACAGCGCCCTACCGTCCAGCTGGGCAGCGACCGCCGCAAGCTCCTCCTCGAAGCGAGCCTCCAGGAACAGGACTCGACTGATGCAGTCGATCATGATGACTGGAGCGTCTCCTGCGTCCTTGACGGCGAGTGCGGCCGATTCGGCAGCGGCGATGAGCGCCTCTGGCTGGCCCTTGAGCAGGAACACGATGCTGTTCGGGCCGACCTCGCCGACGCACACCAAGGTTCCGTCAACAACCGTGATCGGATCGCGAACCACCACTTCGCCGCCGGCTCTTTCCATTCCGAACGGATAGCCCTTGGCGATTTCGAAAAAGTTCTCGCTGTTGATACTGTCCCCGCAGTCTGCATCGACCAGTGTCCGATAGAGCTCGAAGGCGGGTTGGTAGTCGAGGCTGATGATGCGGTTGCGCTCAGCCTGGGTAACGACGAATGGGCCGGCGTGCTTCTGCCAGCCATGCCTGACGCCGACACGCGTGGGTCGATCGATCAGCACCATCTGGGCGTGGTCGACGAGCAGGCCCTTGTTGCTGAAGATGCAGGGGCGCTGCTGAAAGTCCAGACTGCCGGCGCCACCGCCAAAATACACCGGGTCGCTGCCCAGCATGTCGTAGACGCCGTCCAGGAAGGCTGCGATGCGCTGTGCAAGTCCGTCTACGACGATGAACACGGTTTGCGGCGATGGCAGGTCCTGCAGTGCGGATTCGAGTTCGGCGGAGTAGTCTGCCTGGGAGGACGACAAACCGTTGGTTTCGATAATGCGCACCGGTCCCTTGAGGCCGTGGACGATGCAGCCGGTCTCGTGATGCATGCGACCGAACACGATCTGCGGGAAGATGCCACCGCACACGGGCACTGGCAGTGCCTGCAGCCAGGATGAAAGCTCGACTGGGTCATAGCGGTTGCCATCGGCCGCGAGAATCATCAAGGCTTGCGCACCGTCCGCCAGCGCCTGCTCGGCAAGTCGGAACAAGGCTTTGCTGGTGGGCTCCGGTGAGAAAAGCAGGGTTTCATCCATGATGGCGCCTCGATTGAATCGTTTATGGCGTTTATGGCATAAAGTTGCGATTAAGGGAAGCCTGCGGTTAGCCGCCTTTGTGAAGAATTACCCGAGAATGCGACCTGCGCGACGGCGCGTTCCGATGCCGTCCATGCTGCCCAGGCCCTGGGTGCCGTGTGCGTGGCAGATGGCGCAGGCGAGCGCGTCGGCGGCATCGGAGCTTGGGCTGGCGTCCAGCGTCAGCAGCCGTTGCACCATGTGCTGGACTTGTTCCTTGTGCGCCTTGCCGTACCCTACGACCGACTGCTTGACCTGAAGTGCCGTGTATTCGGCCACCGGCAGGTCGCAGGAAACCGCGCCACAGATCACCGCGCCGCGCGCCTGGCCGAGCAGCAGGGTCGATTGCGGGTTGACGTTGACGAAGACCTTTTCGACCACGACCACATCGGGCTGGTAAGTGGCAATCACCTCACGCACGCCGTCGAGCAGGGTCTTGAGGCGTCCGGGCAGTTCGCCGTCCCGGGTCTTGATGCAGCCACTGGCGACATAGCGCAGCTGGCTGCCGAGCTGGTCGATGAGACCGAAGCCGGTGATGCGCAGCCCGGGGTCGAGGCCCAGGATGCGGGTGACGACGGCGCGGGTGGCGTTGCTCATGGACGGCCTCCAGGGCGCGGGCCGGTCGATTCTAGCCCTTGCGCGCCAGCCATACACCCGATACCGCAATCGCCATGCCGGCGAGCGCGAGCGGGCTGAGAGTCTCGCCGAACATCGCCCAGGCGATGAGCGCGGTGGTCGGCGGCGTGAGGTAGAACAGGCTGGCCACATTGACCGCGCTGCCGCTGCGGATCAGCAGGTTGAGCAGGCTGATCGCGCCCAGCGACAGCACCAGCACCAGCCACAGCAAGGCGAAGACGAACTCGCCACTCCAGTCGATCTGCATGGTCTCGACCTGGCTCGCCACCAGGGCGGTCAGCGCCAGGCTGGGCAGGAACTGCAGCACCGAGCCGGTGCGCAGGTCGAAGCGCGGGCAGAAGCGCTTCTGGTACAAGGTGCCCGCAGTGATGCCGACCAGCGCGGCCAGCGCCGGCAGCAGCATGCGGCCGAGCGCGTCGGTGGCGACGCCATCCACCGAGACCTTGCTTCCCACCACCAGGGCCACGCCGGCGAAGCCCAACGCCAGCCCCGCCCACTGCCGCGACGACACGCGCTCGCCCAGCAGCGCGCCCGCCAGTGCGCCGGTGAGCAGCGGTTGCATGCCCACCACCAGTGCGGAGATACCCGCCGGCAGGCCATGGTGGATGGACATGAACACCCCGCCCAGATACACCGCATGCACCAGCAGCCCGGTGACGGCGATGTGCATTGCATCGCGCGGGCTTGCCGGCCAGGGGGCACGCATGGCCAGCGCCAGCAGGGTCATCAGGCCGATGACGAGCACGTAGCGCACGGCCAGGAAGGTGAGCGGTTCGGCGTAGGGCAGGCCGTACTTCGCGCCGATGAAGCCGGTGCTCCACAGCACGACGAACAACAGGGGCATCAGGCGGGTGAGCTGGGTGGGAACTGGCATCGCGTGCCTCGCGTGAGGCCTGCGCCTCCCATGGGGGAGTGAGGCTGGGGTGGCAGGGTGTCGAATGAAAAAAGCTCGCGGCTTGCGCCGCTCCCACTGTGATGCCGGTCACTCCGTGGGAGCGGCGCAAGCCGCGAGCCTTCAGGGCAGGGCGCAGCCCCCGCGCTTACTCGGCGAACTCGGCGGAGGTATACACCTCCTGCACGTCGTCCAGGCCTTCGAGTGCGTCGAGGAGCTTCTGCATGCGCGCAGCCTCGTCGCCGGCGAGCTCGATCACGTTCTCGGGCTTCATCGTCACCTCGCCGAACTCGGCGGTAAAGCCGGCCTGCTCCAGAGCCTCCTTGACGCTGGTGAACTCCCAGGGGCCGGTGATCACCTCGATCGAGCCGTCGTCGTTGGTCTGCACGTCCTCTGCACCGGCCTCGAGCGCGGCTTCCATCAGCGCGTCCTCGCTGGTGCCGGGGGCGAACAGCAGCTGGCCGCAGT
>ERZ761602.3672-NODE-3672-length-21250-cov-367.459448_pt1 | contig 21250 bp, 20 predicted proteins | sample MGYA00512165_ERZ761602 | MGnify/ENA primary metagenome ERZ761602 (study PRJEB28899, sample SAMN02445085) | bioreactor sludge metagenome | biome: EBPR sludge; isolation source: Thorneside wastewater treatment plant | place: Australia: Brisbane, Thorneside...
CCTGCAGCCCCGTCAGACCAGCAAGCGCCGACACGTCGCTGACCGCGGTGTCCTGTAGCGAGAGTTTCTGCAGCCCCGTCAGACCAGCGAGCGCCGACACGTCGCTGACCGCGGTGTTGTCGAGAGCCAAGAAAAGGAGCTCTGGAAAAGAGTCGAACGCGATGCTGTCCGACCAATCGGAATCGCGAACGATCAGCAACCTGAGCGCTTTCGGCGAACCCAGGTGCTGCAATTCGGCCACTGTGCAATGCGGAATATCCTCGAAACCTCCGGGCAGCGCATCGCTGCCATCACGATGACTGTCGTCGCCACGCACGATGCACGCTATCCCCCCCTCAACCAGCAGCGGCAGGACGCCAGAGCTGTGCACCCGCCCACTGCGCATCCCCCAATATTCCAACCAAACCGTTTCCAAGCAGCGCGAGATCAGTGCCTCCCTGGTCGATGCGTCAAGGCGTACATGGCGGTCACCGATAACCCTGGCAGCAAGAGCCAGTCGTGTTTGCGACACGGGATCGCTCGGCGAAGCTCCGGCATCCTCGGGAAAAACGTCATGCGCAAGGTCTTCGATCCATGCGGGATCCTGCTCGGCCGAAAGTTTCTCGAACAGGAAGACAAGAGTCTCGCGCCACAGTGTCTGGCCAGCCCAGTCTCGTAGATCCTCGCGTCTGAACGTTTCGTCGGGGCTGACACCACGACGGATGTACGCCGGAGTGAGCATGCGTTGCGCCAAGTGACAGGCGCAGAAGTACTCCTGGAAACTCAGATGCACGAAGGCATAGATGCCGTCGCCGCGCGGCAGCAACAGGCCGCTGCGCCGCGCGACCCAGGCCAGACAATCGCGTGCAGCCAGCCGCGCATCGGCGACTCCCGAGCGTCGCATGGCTTCCGCAAGCCAGGCGCAAACCTCGGTCTCCCCGGCGAGAAGGCCCGATTGTTCATCCTCCGACGAGCGCCGCTTCTGCAGGCAAAAGGCCACGTACGCCAGCCAGCTCTTTCGTTCCTTCCAGTCGTGGTGCGCGAGACGATCGGGAACTCCCGCCAGCTTGCGGCCGCTGTCGATGCTGTTGATGTAGGCGTTGGCGATTTCGTCGTAGAGGACGGCTTTACCGTCGGGCAGGTCTGCTCGCTCGCGATGTACGACCGCCATCAGCGTCAGCAGATTGGGTGTGCGGGCGAGGCGGAGGGTAACTGCGTGGCGCGAAACCGCCGCCACCAGATCCGCCGCCTTCTCGCCTGCCTCGATCGCGGAGGCGCAGCGCTGGGCGTACCAGTTGGTCGCGAAGGCCGCAATCCGCGCGTCATCAAAGGGCATCAGGTAGCGGCGTGTGGCCCAAGCAGGCTCGTTCCGCAACGCCTTACCGTCGGGAACTGCAGGCTCGGAGTCGCCACCCGGGTTCCCCTCAAGGAACGTTTTCGTTGCCGACAGGTAATCAACACGAGCCTTGATCGTCGCCACTTCGAGGGAACGAAACCATGCCGTGAATGGTTGGGCAACCGGCGTCACCCCCTTTGGAGTTGTGGCCTCGGTCGCGGCAATACTCGGCGGCGTGGGCTGCCACAGGGACTCCGGAAGTCGATCGCGCAACCAATTGTGCGGTGTCATTCGGTCCACCGGCCAATCGTCGTAGCCGACGATGCGCGAAGTGGCGAGCACGCAGGCGTCCTGCGCGCTCGCCGTGCGCAGCCAGTGGCGCACCCGGTCGCGCCCCGCAAGCGGGATTTCATCGATACCGTCGAGAATCAGTACGTACCTGCCAGCGGCGACACGGGCCTGCAGTGTCGCTCGAAGCTCGTCGCTGGGCTGGTCACCAAGCAGACGGCGAACGACGTGCTCGACCAGCCCGGAAAGCGGCGTTTCCCGCGCCAGCACTGCTGCCGGCACCTCGCGCAAGACACAGGGCAACGGTACCTTGTCGGCGAGAAATGGCGGCAGGGGCGTCGACAACCCCGCTGACAGTCGCCAAGCCAACCAGTTGGCGAGCGTCGTCTTGCCGCCCCCAGGATCCCCAAGAACCACCAGCCGCCGGTACTCGGCCAGGGCATCGATCAGGCTCTGCCCCGGTGGCCAGCGCTTGGGGTCGCTCTCGGCATCAACGGCATACTCCGCCAGCAAAGGCGGCACGTAGATCGTCTCGATCCGAATCCGCGGCAGATCGCGCAGGTTGTCAAGTGCCAGGATTTCGACGACGCCCATGCGGGTCGCCACTTCGCTCAGGTAGCGACGCAGTGGCAGATCGTCCCACAACGGTTTCACGCTTGCATCTCTGCTCATGTGGGCGGGCGCGCGCACTTAAGCAGCGCGTCGAAGTCGTTGGCAACGAGAATCGCCCTTCGCTTGCGCACCAGCGGCGCAATCCAGAAGATCTCGATCGCGTTTGGGTCTGGATAGTCCGAGCCCCAGGTTTCGTCGTCGGTCTGGCCGGGCAAGCGGCGTTCAGGCAAGCGCAGCGCACCGATCCACTCGGCTGGCTTGAGCTGTGGCCGCTCTTCGTCCTGCATCGGCCTTTCGGCGCCACCCCGTGCCGGTATCGACCGGAGAGCGGGAAGTTCACCGCAACACCACGCCTTGATCTCTTCCCAGAAACCCGGCTGGAAGCACCAGCGCTCCCAAAGTTCGCGATGGAACTGGCAGATGTAGGCGGCAACCAGCACCCGCGCCGCGAGCGCTTCCTGCTCCGCATAACCCTCAGGCCAATCCACACGGTCGATGAAGCGCGACCACTGGTTGGCAAGTGCCTTCAGCCGGCGCGGATTGGGTGGCAGACAGTTCAGATCGCCGATGGCCATCAGCAGGGCTTGCTTCTGCTCGAGGTCGTTTAGCCAGTCCCCCAGGTGCCGCGGCGGATCTGGTGGCGGCGGGAGGCGAAAGACATTGGTACAGATCTTCTCCAGGTAATGGGCGGCGCGCAGTTGGACCACAGCGTGCGGCACATCTTTGGGCAGCGCCAACTCCTTGGCGATGGCGTCGACCAGTGTCTGCTCGTTCATGCCGATGATGAAGACGCAACGGGGAACATTGAGGTAGATCTTCAATCCCTCGAGCAAACGGAAGGCGGCTGTCGAGTTGCAGCGGTCAAGGTCATCGATGAACACCACCAAACGAGCGCCGTTGTCTTCCGGCAGGAGTTCCTTGATCGCCTCGCTCAGGAAGCCCCGGATCGAGTCGGTCTGCAAGGACTCGGCAAAATGCGCCCTCTCCCACCTCTCGCCAATACTCTCGATTCTACTCGCGTCCGGTAGCACCGCTTCAACACCAATGGTCCGGGCAGCATCGCTCAGACTGCCGACAAGGTAGCGAACCGTAACCTGGCTGAGCTTTGACAACTTGTCCTTCACCACAGCCGCCGTCGAGAGTTGCCGGCGCATCTCATGCAGCAGCGCCACCACCGGCACCATCTCGCTCTGGTAGCGCCAAGCTTCGAACCAGATCGTGACCATCTTCTTGCCCCGCCGCTCGCGCGCGTCGCGCTGATCATCATCAGTGCCACTGAATGTGTCGCTTTCGCTCCCGACCGAACCGTCGTTCCTGGCCACTTCGCCGCCGAGAAGCCACTGCAACTGGCGCATGAAGCTGGTCTTCCCGGAACCCCAATCGCCATGCACACCAAAAACGTGCGGCGGCGTGCATTGCTCGATGCTCCCGCACAGGTGGGCAAGTTCGTCGCCCCAGTTCAACCGATCGACAAGGGTCGGCAGATCGTCGTGCGGCTTGCTTGGCATGAGTGTGACCATCCAGACACGTATTGCCACTGATTGTGGCAGCATGCACCCCGCTTGACCAGAGCCTCGCTGAGCCACCGGCGACCCGGCCTTCTGGTGGAGGAACAGGCACGGCCCTTGCGCGCCGAACGCGGAGCGCTCGACGGCAGCGATGCCCGTTCGCGCGTGCTATCCTCGACACCCTCACCAGTTGGCCCGCAACCGGATCCCCGGAGAAAACCATGCCGCTCATCCGTTCTCCCGCTCGCCGCGGAAAAGGAAGCAACCATGCCCGATGAGGCGCTGTAGCCATGCCGAACTGCCCGACGATGCTGATTGCCGCCGCCGCTTCCGGCCAGGGCAAGACGACCGTGACGGCGGCCCTCGCCCGCCTGCACGCCCGCCAGGGACGGCGCGTCACCGTCTTCAAGTGCGGCCCTGACTTCCTCGACCCGCAGATCCACGCCGTCGCCAGCGGACGCGCGTGCTACAACCTCGACCTCGGCATGTGCGGCGAGGACGACGCGCGCATCCGCCTGGCGCGCGCCGCTGCCGATTCCGACCTGATCCTGATCGAGGGCGTCATGGGGCTCTTCGACGGCGAGCCGTCGGCTGCCGACATCGCCTGCCTGTTCGGCATTCCCGTTCTGGCGCTGATCGACGCGCGCGCGATGGCGCAGACCTTCGGCGCCGTCGCGCACGGGCTGGCGACCTACCGCCCCGGGCTGCCCTTTGCCGGCGTACTGGCGAACCGGGTGGGCAGCGCGCATCACAGCGACCTGCTGCGCCGCAGCCTGCCGGCAGGAATGGGCTGGTTCGGCGCCGTCCCGCGCAGCGACGACAGCCTGCCGGAGCGCCATCTCGGACTGTTGCAGGCGGCCGAGATCGCCGACCTGGCGGGCCGCCTCGACCGTCTCGCCGACGCTCTGGCGGCCTCGGCGAGCGTCGGCCTGCCGCCGCCGGTGCACTTCGCCGCCCGCGCGGCAGCCCCCGTCCCTGCCCTGCTTGCCGGCCGCCGCGTGGCGATCGCGCGCGACGCCGCCTACGGCTTCATCTACCCGGCCAACGTCGACACGCTGCGCGAACTCGGGGCCGAGATCCGCTTCTTCTCGCCGCTCGCCGGCGACGCGCTGCCCGCCTGCGATGCGCTCTGGCTGCCTGGCGGCTACCCCGAACTGCACGCGACGGTGCTATCGACGCGGCGCGACCTCTGGCAGGCGCTGGCCAGTCACGTCGCCGCCGGCAGGCCGCTGCTCGCCGAGTGCGGCGGCATGATGAGCCTGTTCGACGAGGTGATCGACCGGGAGGGCGAGCGGCACGCGCTGGCCGGCCTGCTGCCCGGGCGGGCGGTGATGCAGCCACGTCTGGCGGCGCTCGGCATGCAGGTCGCCGACCTGCCCGAAGGCCGGCTCTCCGGACACACCTTCCATTACTCGCGCAGCGACACGCCGCTGGCGCCGCTCTGTCGCGCGCGCCGGCCGGCCGGCGGCGACGGCGAGGCGATCTACCGGCATGGTTCGATCACCGCTTCCTACGTCCACTTCTACTTCGCCGGCAATCCGCCGGCAGTCGCCCGCCTATTCGGCGCCGGTGCCTGATCGCTGCAGTCGCTCGCCGCGTCTTCTCTCGACGCATCATCCTGCACGACTCCCCGTCCCGCCACGCCTCGAATCCCGACTGGCTCCAGCGGTTGCTGGCCGCATGCAGCACACACACGACGGCCATGCCGGCGGGACGCACGGAAGCGCCCGCTCCAGCACGGCTGCGCTTTCAGTCGATGCCGGATTCCTCGTAGATTTCTTCGAAAGTGAGCTCAAGCCCCACGCTGTCGAGATGGACGGGTTCATCCGGCGCCGGAATCTCGAGCACCATTTCGCCGTCTTCCTCCTGACGATAGATGTCGACCCGCCTGCTGGCGCTGTCCACCAGCACGTACTCGAGACGCCCCGGCAGTTGTGCGTACGCCAGCAGCTTCTCCCGACGGTCGATGCTTTCCGTGCTCGCCGAGAGAACTTCGACGATCAACGAAGGGGCCGTCAAGTAGTCCCGCGGACTGGCCGGCGCCAAGTCTGCCGCGTCGCACGTAACGACGACATCCGGGTAGCAATGGCTGCGCGCTCCCTCGATTCGCACTTTCATGTCGGCAATGAACGCACGGCACGGGCGGCCGCGCAAGTGCGTTCGCAGGCGCGCCGCAATGTTCAGGGCGATCGTGCTGTGGGCCTTGCTGCCGCCTGGCATGGCGAAGAGCTGTCCGGCGACATACTCGTGGCGCACGACCGCCGCGCGCTCCGCACGCAGGTAGTCGCTCTCGCTCCAACGGGTCACTCTGCCGTGCTGCATCGCGCGCTCCTCTCTGCGGCAAGAAAAGCTGCATGCTAGCAGCCCAAGCCGCTTCGTGCAGTGTTCCGCGCACTGGCAGGGTCGTCAAGTCATGGGATCCGCCAACAAGCGGCGGCAATGTCGAACCTGGCCCCGGGAACGCCTCCGGGAACGCCTCCGGGAACGCCTCCGGGAACGCCTCCGGGAACGCCTCCGGGAACGCCTCAATCCGTTCGCCCCGCGACCTGCCGGCAGTCGTCCGCCGCTTTGGCGCCGCAGCCTGATCGCCGCAGCAGCTCCCCCGAGGATCCTTTCGACGTATAATCAATCCCGTTTCGGGTGCCTTGCTCCGCAGTCACGGGGCGGGTGAAACGGGAAGCCGGTGAAGTTGGCCGTCCATGGTGACGGTGACCCATTCCGGCGCAGCCCCCGCTGCTGTAAGCCTGACGACTCCGCAATCCGCCACTGTGCCCAGGCACGGGAAGGCGCGGGGAAGATCGAGGGCAAGCCAGAAGACCGGCCCGAAACCGGATTGCACCATTCCCCGGGGTGACGGGAAGGCGTCTCTGGTCGCGCCCGCTGCGCATCGAGACCACCTTCCTCCTTCGGGGTTTTCGGCTGACGGGTCGTCAGCCTTCGAAAGGGGGAACGCGATGCACATCATGGAAGGCTTCCTGCCGGTCGAGCACGCCGTCGGCTGGACCCTGGCGTCGGCGCCGTTCGTCGTCGTCGGCGTGCGTTCGCTGCGCTGCCGGCTGCACGAGCAGCCCGAGCAGCGCATGCTGCTCGGCGTTGCCGCTGCCTTCTCCTTCGTCCTCTCGGCGCTCAAGTTGCCCTCGGTGACCGGCAGCTGCTCGCACCCGACCGGCGTCGGCCTCGGTGCGCTGCTCTTCGGGCCGACGGCGATGGTGCCGGTCGGCCTCGTCGTCCTGCTCTTCCAGGCGCTGCTGCTGGCGCACGGGGGGCTGACGACGCTCGGCGCCAACCTGTTCTCGATGGCGATCGTCGGTTCCTTCGTCGCCGCCGGGCTGTTCCGCGCCGGCCGCCGGCTGCACCTGCCGCTCGCCGCCTGCGTCTTCGCCGCCACCTGCTTTGCCGACCTCGCGACCTACGTCACGACCTCGCTGCAACTCGCCTGGGCCTTCCCCGATCCGGTCGGTGGCTTCGCTTCCTCGTTCGCCAAGTTCGCCGGTATCTTCGCCATCACGCAGATTCCGCTGGCGATCAGCGAGGGACTGCTGAGCGTGCTGGTGGTCAAGGCGCTGCTGCGCTTCAACGGCGACGAACTGAAGGGCATGCCGCTGTTTGCCGGTCGCGAGCTGCGGGCATGAAGCGCACAAACTGGTTGCTGATCGCCGCCGTGCTGCTCCTGACGGCGTTGCCGCTGTGGCTGGTGCCGCGGCCGGCCGCCGGCCCGGACGGCCAGCCGAGCGAGATTTTTGCGGGTGCCGACAGCCTCGCACAGAGAGCGATCGAGGAGATCGTGCCAGGTTACCAGCCATGGTTCGCGCCGCTGCTCGAGCCGGCGAGCGGTGAGATCGCTTCCCTGCTCTTCGCCCTGCAGGCCGCCATCGGCGCCGGCATCATCGGCTACTGGCTGGGGGCGTCGGTCACCCGCGACAAGATGCGTCGCGCCGCCGAACGGGAACGCTGCGATCGTGCTGATTGAGCAGGCGGCCTACGGCAACCGCTGGCGGCGCGTCAGTCCCGCCGCCAAGGGCAGCCTCGCCTTGGCCGGGCTGCTCGCCGCCTTCGTCGCCGCGACGCCGGCGACAGCCGCCTGCGTCGCGCTGTTGCTGGCGCTGACCACCGTGCTCGGGGCCCGCGTCGCCGCCGGCGTGTACCTGCGCGTCGCCGCGCCGGCCGTCGGCTTTCTCGCCATCGGCAGCCTGTCGCTGCTCGTTGCCGTCGGCCCCGATGCCGCCGGGCAGTTCACGTGGGGGCTGGCGCCGGACGCGGCGCGACGCGTCGCGACGCTTGCCGGCCGCTCACTGGCGTCGCTGGCGGCCTTGCTGCTGCTCGTGCTGACGACGCCGCTGCCGGACCTGATCGGGCTGCTGCGCCGCCTGCGCGTGCCGGAGGTCCTGCTCGACCTGATGGTGCTCTGTTACCGCATGCTGTTCGTCCTCGCGACAGCCGTGCGCGACACGCTGACCGCACAATCCGCCCGCCTCGGCTACGCCTCGCTGCGTCACGGCTGGCGCTCGCTCGGCCTGCTGCTCGCCAACCTCGCCGTGCAGATCTGGCAGCGGGCGCAAGCACTGCACGTCGCGGCGGTGGCGCGCAATGGCGGCGGACCGCTGCGCTTCCTCTCTCCCGGCTTCGCCAATGCCGGGCGTGACACGCTGCTCGCCGTCGTCGCCGGCGCCGCACTGATCCTCTTCGCGGTAGGTCTCGGCTGATGGCCGACGAACTGCTGCTCGAACTGCAGGCGGTCAGCCACGTCTTTGCCGACGGCAGCCGCGGCCTCGACGACTGTTCGCTGGGCATCCGCCGCGGCAGCCGCAATGCGCTGCTCGGTGCCAACGGCTCAGGCAAGACGACGCTGCTGCTGCACCTCAACGGCCTGCTGCAGCCCTCGGCGGGCGGCATCCGCATCGACGGCAGCCCGCTCGACTACAGCCGCGACGGCCTCGTGGCACTGCGCCGGCGGGTCGGGCTGGTGTTCCAGAACCCGGAGCGGCAGCTCTTCTCGGCCAGCGTCTTCGAGGACGTTTCGTTCGGCCCGCTCAACCTCGGCCTCGACGAAGCCGAAGTGCGGGCGCGGGTAGCGCAGGCGCTGGCGGCGGTCGGCATGACGGAACAGGCGGAGCGCCCGGTGCATCATCTCAGTTTCGGGCAGAAGAAGCGCGTCTGCATCGCCGGCGTTCTCGCCATGCGACCCGAACTGCTGCTGCTCGACGAACCGATGGCCGGTCTCGACCCCGGCATGCAGAACGAACTACTGCAGGTTCTCGACGCGCTCACGGCGCGGGGCATCAGCATCGTGCTGGCCACCCACGACGTCGACTTCGCCTACCGCTGGGCCGACGACATCCACCTGCTGAGCGGCGGCCGCTGCCGCGCTTCATTCGCCGCGGCGGACCTGCCGCAGCAGGTGGCGGCGCTGCACGACGCCGGCCAGCCCCTGCCGGCGGTCATCGCCCTGCACCGCGCACTCGTCGCCCGCGGTGTGCTGCCAGCCGAACCCGTTCCCGGCGACATCGCACAGTTGCTGGCATGGCTCGCCGAGACGCCATCAGGAGAACCGAAGATGAACGAAACGCCGCCTGGCCGGCAACGGAGTGCCGCCTGATGGCCGGCAAGGTCTGGTTCGTCGGCGCCGGCCCCGGTGACCCCGACCTGATCACGGTCAAGGGCCGCAATCTGCTCGCGGCAGCCGGTGCCATCCTCTACGCCGGCTCGCTCGTCGACCAGGCGGCGACGCGCTTCGCCCCCGCCGGCTGCACGATCCGCGATTCGAAGGACATGACGCTGCCCGAGATGACCGACTGGCTGCTCGAGCAGGCGGCGCGGCACGCCACCGTCGTCCGCCTGCAGACCGGCGACCCCGGCCTCTACGGCGCCCTGATCGAGATGACGCGGCCGCTGACCGCCGCCGGCATCGACTGGGCGGTGGTCCCCGGCGTCTCGTCGGCACTGGCGGCGGCGGCCGCCGCCGGTGAGACGCTGACCCTGCCCGAAGTCACCCAGACGGTGATCCTGACACGCGTCGCCGGACGCACGCCGATGCCGCCCGGCGAGGATCTCGAGGCGCTCGCGGCGCACCGCACGACGCTCTGCATCTTTCTCTCGATCACCCTGCTGCACCGCGTGCAGGATGCGCTGCGCGCCGCCGGCTGGGCCGAGGACGCGCCGATCCTGGTGGTGCAGAAGGCGAGCTGGCCGGGCGAGGAACGGATCGTCCGCGGCACCCTCGCCGACATCAAGCAGAAGTGCCAGGCACAACGGATCGCCGCGCAGGCGATGATCATCGCCTCGCCGACGCTGGGTGCCGCCGACTGGCCCGACCTCGCCCGTTCCAAGCTCTACGACCCCGCCTTCTCCCACCGCTTCCGCAAAGCCAGCGAGCCCCAGCCATGATATCGGACACCAGCATCCTTCTCGTCGGCCACGGTTCGCGCAACCGTGACGGCAACCGCGAAACCCTGCATTTCGCCGCCCAGTGGCGCGAGCAGCATCCCGACTGGCGAATCGAGGTGTGCTTCATCGAGCACGCCGACGTGCTGCTCGATGAGGGACTCGATCGCGCCGCCCGCGACACCCGGCGCGTCCTCCTCATCCCCTTCATCCTCAATGCCGCCGGCCACGTCAAGATGGAGCTGCCGGCGGCGCTCAACCGCGCCCGCCTGCGCCACCCGCAGGTCGAGTTCGCCGTCACCCCGCACCTCGGCATGGGGCGCCCGATCTTCGCTGTCCTGCAGGCGCAGCTCGAGCGGCTGATGAAGCAGCTGGCGGTGCCCGATCCACGCAGCACCGGCGTCATCCTGCTCGGCCGCGGCTCGTCGGATGCCGGTGCCAACGGCGAACTGGCGAAGATGGCGCGCTGGATTTTCGAGGCGAACGAGCACGAACTCGTCGACCTGGCGTTCACCGGCATCACCTGGCCGCGACTCGAGACCGCCGTGCAGCGTCAGGCGCGCCTCGGCATGATGCAGATCTGCATCGTCCCGGTCTATCTGTTCACCGGCGTGCTGATCGAGCGCATCAAGGAGCAGGTCGAACGCCTGCAGCGGCAATACCCGCAGATCGCCTTCGCCCTCGGCACGCATTTCGGTTTCGACCGCGGCATCTTCGCGCTGCTCGACGCACGGGTCGAGGACCAGGGCCTGCCCGAATGCCGCATGCTCGAGTGCGATGGCTGCAAGTATCGCGAGCTCGCCGAGGACGGCCACCTGCCCGACCACAGTCACACCGCGACCGGCGGCAGCCAGCTCGAGCATGATCACGATCATGGACAGCCTGCGGCGCACGCGCATCATCACGGCTGTTCCCACAAACCCGCCTGAAGACCCGGAGACGCCATGACCAACGACGCCATCACCGAACAGCTCACCGCCGCCGGCCGCGCCATCGAGCACGATTCCTTCGCCATCATCGACGCCGAGGTCGGCCCGCACGGCTACAGCGAGGAGCAGTGGCCGCTGGTGCGGCGAATGATCCACGCCAACGCCGATTTCGAGTTCAACGGCCTCGCCGCCTTCCACCCGGATGCCATGCGCGCCGGCCTCGACGCCGTCCTCAACGGTCCGCGGGCGATCGTCGCCGACGTCGAGATGATCTGCGTCGGCCTCTCGGCGCCCCGCCTGCAGCACTTCGGACTGAGCCCGCGGCACTACATTTCCGACGCCGACGTCATCGAGCGGGCGCGCGCCGAGAACACGACCCGCGCCGTGCAGGCGATGCGCAAGGCGTGGCGGCGCGGCGAACTCGACGGCGCGATCGTCGGCATCGGCAACGCGCCGACGGCGCTGATCGAGGTCGTGCGACTGATCCGCGAGCACGACGTGCGGCCGGCTCTGGTCATCGGCATGCCGGTTGGTTTCGTCTCGGCGGCCGAGTCGAAGGATCTCCTGCGCACGCTCGGCGAAGTGCCGTGGATCACGGTCAAGGGACGCAAGGGTGGTTCGACGCTGGTCGTCGCCGCCATCCATGCGTTGCTGTCGCTCGCCGAGGCGACGCAGAGACAACGGGCGGCATGAGCGAAAAGGTCCGCAAGGGCGACACCCGGCGCACGCGCGGCAATCGTACCGGCTTCACCACCGGCGCCTGCTCGGCCGCGGCGGCGCGCGCCGCGACCTGTGGACTGCTCGGCGGCGAAGTGCCGGCGAGCGTCGTCTGCCGGCTGCCGAACGGTCGCGAGCTGATTTTTGCCGTCATCGACGGCCGCGTCGACGGCGAAGGCAGCGACCGCGTCGCCCATGCGGCCGTCGTCAAGGACGCCGGCGACGACCCGGACGCGACGCACGGCGCCCACCTCACCGCCGACGTCCGCCGGCTGCCGCAGCGCGCCGGCGAGATCAGCCTCTGCGGCGGCCCCGGCGTCGGCGTCGTCACGCGCGAGGGGCTCGGTCTGGCGGTCGGCGGGCCGGCGATCAACCCGGTGCCGCAGCAGAACATCCGCGACAACGTGCGCGCCGTCGCCGCCGAAATCCTCGCCGTCGATGGCATCGAGGTGCGCATCTCGGTGCCCGGTGGCGAGCAGATGGCGAAGAAGACGCTGAACGCCCGCCTGGGGATCCTCGACGGCATCTCGATCCTCGGCACCACCGGCATCGTCCGGCCCTACTCGACCGCCGCCTTTCGCGCCAGCGTCGTGCAGGCGATCGACGTCGCCGCCGCGCAGGGGCAGAGCAGCGTCGTCCTCACCACCGGCGGCCGCAGCGAGAAGTTCGCCATGCGCCAGTTGCCGGCGCTCGACGAGGCCTGCTTCGTGCAGATGGGCGACTTCGTCAAGGCTGCCTTCACCACCGCCATCAAGCGCCGGATGCGCGCGGTCCATGTCGGCGCCATGGTCGGCAAGCTGACCAAGATGAGCCAGGGGCTGGCGGTCACCCATGCCTGGCGGGCCGAGGTGGACCGCGAGATCCTCGCCGACGCGGCGCGCGCCGTCGCCGCCCCGGCCGACCTGATCGCCGACATCCGGGCCGCCGAGACCGCCCGCTTCGCCGCCGAGAAGCTCGCCGTCCTCGGACTGACGGTTCCCTTCCACCGTGAACTGGCGAGCCGGGCGATCCGCAGCCTCAAGCGCCAGTACCCCGGCGACTACCGGCTGTCGATACTGGTCTGCGACTTCGAGGGCCGCTTCATCTGCCGCGTCGATGAACATGAAGCCCTCTGAGCCGGCACCGCAGCCGACCTGTACCGTCGTCGGCATCCTCGACGACGGCTGGCGCGGCCTCTCCGGCAGCGCGCGTGACTGCCTGCGCGCTGCCGCGCTGGTGATCGGCGTCGAACGGACGCTGCAGCTCGTGCGCCATGAACTGGCAGCGAGCAGCGAGCTGCGCGCGCTCGACGGCGCCCTGGCGCTGTGCCCGGGATGGATTCGCGACGCCCTCGCCGCCGGCCGCAGCGTCGCCGTGCTGGCGACCGGCGATCCGCTCTGCCACGGCATCGGCAGCACCCTGATCGACCGCCTGCCCGGATTGCAGGTCGCCGTGCTGCCGGCGCCATCGACGCTGCAGATCGCCTGCGCGCGTTTCGGCAAGGCCTGGCAGGAGGTGAAGATCGCTTCCTGCCACAGCCAGGATGCCGGCGAATGGACCGTCGGCGCGACCCCGGACCACGGCCTCTACCCGGTGCTGCGGGCGATCGCGCTGCACCGCCGCGTCTTCGTCTTCACCAGTCCGGCCAACGACCCGGCGCGGCTGGCGCGCGCGCTGCTCGCCGCCGGCCATGGCGACGAGTTGCGCCTGTCGGTCGCCAGCCGCCTGCTGCTGCCGGACGAGACGCTGCATGCGCAACTGTCGGCAGCGACAGCGGCGACGATGCACTTCGCCGAGCCGAGCGTCGTCCTCGTCGAACGCGATGAACTGGCGGCGGGCCCGGCGTTCGGCCGCGAGGACGACGAGTACCTGCAGCGCACGCCGGCCAACGGGCTGATCACCAAGCTCGAGGCGCGTGCCGTGTCGCTCGCCAAGCTGCGCCTGACGGCAGCGGCAACCGTCTGGGACATCGGCGCCGGCTCCGGAGCGGTCGGTCTCGAATGCGCGCGACTGGCGCCGCACGGCCACGTCTGGGCGATCGAGAAGAACGCCGCCGATGCCGCCATCGCGCGCGCCAACGCCGCCCGCCTGCGCATCGGCAACTACACCCTGATCGAGGGGCGGGCGCCCGCCGGCCTCGCCGGCTGGCCCGACCCGGAGGCGGTGTTCATTGGCGGTTCCGGCGGCGAACTCGGCGAACTGATCCACCTCATCCTCGGCCGCCTGCGACCCGGCGGCCGGCTGGTGATGAACTTCGTCACCCTCGAGAACCTGGCCACCGCGACCAGCACCCTGCAGGCTGCCGGCGCCGTCTGGGAGGTCGTCCAGCTGCAGGCCAGCCGCAGCCAGCCGATCCTCGGCCTGCACCGGCTGGCGGCGCAGAACCCGGTCTGGATCGTCACCACCCGCAACCCTGACAAGGAAAGCGCATGACCGAAACCCCCCGCTACGGCAAACTGATCGGCGCCTCGCTCGGCCCCGGTGACCCCGGGATGATCACCCGCCGCGCCTGGACGGCGCTGCAGTCCGACGCCCGCTGGCTGTACCCGGTGAAGAAGGCCGAGGAATCGTCGTACGCGCTGGCGATCGTCGAGCGCGGCGGCCTCGCTGTCCCGGCCGATGCCGAGCAACTCGTCTTCCCGATGACCCGCGACCCGGAGATCCTCGGCAAGGCCTGGGCACGCGCCGCGACGCGCACCGTCGAACTGCTCGCCGAGGGCCGCGACCTGCTGTTCCTGGTCGAGGGCGACGCGTCGACCTTCTCGACCTTCGGCCACCTCGCCCGCGTCGTCCGCGAACTCGCGCCGCAGGTCGAGGTGGAGACGATTCCCGGCGTCTCCTCGTTCGCCGCCGCCGCCGCAGCGACCGGCACGACGCTCGCCGAGGAGGACGAGACCTTCGCCATCATTCCGGCCGCTTACGGCGTCGAGGTCATCGACCACCTGCTCGACGAGTTCGACACGCTGGCGCTGCTCAAGGTCAAGCCGCTGCTCGACGAGATCATCGAACTGCTCGCCCGGCGCGACCTGCTCGCCACCTCGTGCTTCATCGAGAAGGTCGGTGCGCCCGACGAGCGTGTCGTGCGCGACCTCGCCAGCCTCCGCGGCAGCAAGGCCAATTACCTGTCGCTGTTGCTGGTGCAGAACCCGAAGCGGCAGCGCGGCGAACTGCGGCGCGGCTGCCGCAGCCGCCAGGAAGCTGCGGCAGCCGCCGCTGCCGGCAACTGATGGCCGCCAGCCGGAGCCTGCGGCGATGAGGATCGCCGTCGTCGCCATCACGCGCCACGGCATCGCGCTCGCCGGCCGCGTCGTCGCCGCCCTGCCCGGCGCCCAGCTCTTCGCCCCCGACAAGTTCCGCGCCGAGGCCGAGAACGCCGCCGCCGGCGCCGCGCACTGTTATGCGGGCAAGGTCGGCGACCAGGTGCCGGCGCTCTTCGCCGGCTTCGACGGCATCGTCGCCATCGTCTCGCTCGGCGCCGTCGTCCGCCTGATCGCGCCGCACCTGCAAGGCAAGGAGGCCGACCCGGCGGTCGTCGTCGTCGATGAGGCCGGCCGATTTGCCATCCCGGTGCTCTCCGGCCATCTCGGCGGCGCCAACGCGCTCGCCGGTCACCTCGCCACCGCGCTCGGTGCGACCGCCGTGCTGACCACCGCATCCGACGCCCGTGCGACGATCGCCGTCGACCTGCTTGGGCGCGAACTCGGCTGGGAACTCGCGGCGACACACGGTGAACTGGTGCATTGCAGCGCCGCGATGGTCAACGACGAGCCGGTGGCGCTGGTGCAGGAGGCGGGCAGCGGCGACTGGTGGGTCAACCATGCCAATGGCCGCGACGGGCCGCTGCCGGCCAACGTCGTCCGCTTCGAGCGCATCGAGGAGGTCGCCATCGACGACTACGCCGCCATCCTCTGGATCAGCCACCGCGTCATGCCTGCCGCGCTCGCCGCGCGCCTGGCCGGCCGCTGCGTCACCTACCGTCCGCCGGCGTGACGACGGCGCCGGCGAACATGGCGCCGCCGCTGGCGCTCGGCCTCGGTTGCGACCGCGGCACCCCGGCGACGACGATCGCGCAGGCGATCGCCGAAGCCCTCGCCGCCTGCGGCGGCGAACTCGCCGACGTGCGCGCCGTCGCCTCGATCGACCTCAAGGCCGACGAGGCCGGACTGGCGGCCGTGGCACACGCGAACGGCTGGACGATCGTCTTCCACCCGGCGAGCGAACTCGCCGCCGTCGAGGTTCCCAACCCGTCGGAGACCGTCCGCCGGCATACCGGCACGCCGTCGGTCTCGGAGGCGGCGGCCCTGCTCGCCGCCGGCAGCGACAGCCGCCACCTGCTCGTCGAAAAACACAAGCTGCGTGGCCCCGACGGCCGCAACGCCACCGTCTCCATCGCCAGGATCCCCGCATGACGCCAGACACCCGCACCGCAACCGCCACACCGACCGGCAAGATCATGCTCGTCGGCCTCGGACCCGGCAGCCTCGGCCACCTGACCGCGCGCGCGCGGGCGGCGATCGCCGAAGCCGACACGGTGATCGGCTACACCACCTACATCCGCCTCGTCGCCGACCTGCTGGCCGGCAAGGAGGTGATCCGCAAATCGATGACCGAGGAACTCGATCGCGCCATCGAGGCGCTCGACCGCGCCCGCCAGGGCCGCAAGGTGGCGCTCGTCTCCTCCGGCGACGCCGGCGTCTACGGCATGGCCGGACCGACCTTCGAAGTGCTGTTCGACGCCGGCTGGACCCCCGAATCGGCGATCGAGGTCGAAATCATCCCCGGCGCCTCGGCACTCAACACCTGTGCCGCGCTCGTCGGCGCACCGCTGACGCACGATTTCTGCGCCATCTCGCTCTCCGATTTGCTGACCCCCTGGCCGACGATCGCCCGCCGCCTCGACGCCGTCGCCTACGCCGATTTCGTCGTCGCGCTGTACAACCCGAAAAGCGGGCGGCGGACGCGGCAGATCGCCGAGGCGCAGCGCATTTTCCTGCGTCACCGCGATCCGCAGACGCCGGTGGCGATCGTCAAGTCGGCCTACCGCCCGAAGCAGCGGGTCGAGTTCTGCACGCTCGAGAAGATGGGCGACGCCGACATCGGCATGCTGACGACGGTACTGATCGGCAACTCGAACACCTTCGTCCGCGACGGGCTGATGATCACGCCACGCGGCTACGCCAACAAGTACGCCGTCGAGGACGGCGAACGCGCCACGCGCGACGGCGAGCAGGCCGGCCGCTCGCTGTCGACGGGACTCGACGGCTGGATCGCCGCCATCCAGGAGAGCGGCCGGTCGGCCGCCGATCTGGCACGCGAATACCGCCTGCCGGCCGACTACATCCAGTCGGTGCTCGATACGCCGCTGGCGGCAGCGGAAGACTGAGATCGGCGGCGCCGGCGCGCTACCCCTCAAAGACGAAAGGCCAGGGAAGCTCACAACCCCGACGTCCCTTCCGTCACCACTGCCATCGAACACTGCCTATGAGCCACCTACATCATCCACGCCACCGCGCTTCCCTCCTCGTTGACCCCCGAACTTTCCACGCCGTCCCGGAGATTCACTGGCTAACGCCGGGGATGGTTTGGTGGCCCTTTTGCTGCGCAGAGGGCGACTGGTGGCCGGTTCCCCTCAGGAGGGCATAGAACCCACCGCGAGGAACGGAAGTCTGTGAGGCGAATGGGCAGGGTGGTGGCCTGTGCGGTAGATGCCGTCAGCGCGTCGAACCAACGCTCGCTCTCCAGATCAATGACCAGTTCGTAGAGCTCATCGGCGTGGCGCAGCCGCGCGACGGCTGTATTTGCGCCGTCTTGGTCCAGGTACGGAGAGTCGAGCACTTGGTGGCTGCCGACGTGGTCATCGCTCCCGACACCGAAACGCCTCACCTGCAGCGATAGTGCAAGCGAATCGCCGCTCGGCAACACCTTCTGAGGGAATCCTTTTGCTCTTCCGAACTCAGAGGGGAGAACCGTGGTCGCGCCCCCTGTGGCGTTCTCGACCAGGACGGTATAGCTTGGTGAGACCGCTCCGTAGCGTACGCTGCCCGGCAGAGGGACGTGGTTGGTGCAAGCGGCAAGCGCAAGCAGTGCGGTGACCAGCAGTACGTGCAGCCTGCACCAGGACAATCGGCAAGCGGAAGTGTTCATGGCCAGATTTCTTCAGGATAGGGAGAAACCGTCGACCAGCGTGCGGAAGTGATCGGCGGGCAGGGCAAGCAGGTCCTCTGGACGACGCCTGCCGGCTTGCACCTCGCCCAGTTCCGCCTCGACCTCGGAGTGCTTCGCGTAGTGCGGACCTGGTGCCGTCGCCTGCGGGCCCGGCAAGACCGGCTGGTTGGACATCAGCTTCCAAACTACATCAAGCACGGTGGAATTTTCGGCCGCTCCACCGTGCGCAACGCCCTGCACGTCGAACACGTTCGCGTCGGGTGTGCTGGCAAGACGTGCTGCCCAGAACGGCACGGTACCGTCATGCATGCCGGCATTGTGTCCGATCGGGTCGGCGCCCGCGCCGGCATTTGCGGCCCACTGCAATTCGAAGGGTATGCTCGCACCGGCGACGTCATTGCTGCGGATGTGGAAAACCCGATCCGCCACCTGCGCAGGCAGCGGCGCGTCGATCTGCGTGAACTGGTGGCGCGCGGCGACGAGGTAGTCGTCCGACACGTATGCCGGTAGGCGGGGGCGCGTATCGGCGTTGAATGGATCGCATTCGATGCCCTGGTTCATTGCATCGCGCACCGGGTAGCGCACCAGCCCCAGTTGCGCGAAGCGCGGTGCCAGAACGGCCTTTGGCGCTGGCAAGAGGATATAGGGTCCCTTGAGGGACGCCACGATGCGCGACACCCTGCCCGCACCGCCCGTTACCATGTTTGGCAAGGTTTCCCCCACGTAGTAGCGCGACAGGTGCGACCAGGTACCATAGAACGGCGAGCAGCAGGTGATCGTGCGCTCACACCAATCGGTGACGTTCTCGCCGCGCTCTACGACATCGTTGAGGAAAAATTTCGCGACCAGCCCGCCTTGGCTGTGCGCGTACAGAGTCAACCGGCGACGTGGATCGGCATGCCCCCTGGCCACCACCTTTTCGGCGATACGCCTCAGGAAGCCGCGCACATACATGAATTCCTTGTCCGGTGTGCGGCGCCAGTCGTAGCCGAGTCCCGCGAAGTTGGCCCTGCCTGCGAAGAAGGCACGCACTCCGTCGTACTTCTTGACGATCGACGACAGTTCGCCTGAAGCGACGAGAGGGTGACCGCTCTCGTCCTCGCCGAACGCGTTCATCGCGATGTATTGCAGCTCGCCTTGTAGCGCCTTGGCAAAATCAAGCCAAAGTTCGTAAAACCGCGTGTTGGTGAATGGCACGCCCGGCGTGTACGGCACCTCGCTGCGGATCAGTCGGGAACCCATGCCACCGGGCAGCAGCAAAACCGAAGGCCAACCGGGGTTGTACCCGTCGGCGAAGGCCTGCGCACGCAGTTCCAAGTCCTTTTGCCGAAGCTCATCCACTACGGTGCTGTAACTCATGTCTCACCTCCCGGACGATCGGAAAGGCCAGATGAGAGTCTGGCCTTTCCCCTGCCGTAGTAGCCTTTCTCTACAGCTGGACGCTCTTCGTCTTGTCGAGGCCATCCTCATCAAAGAGCTGAACCTCGATGCCGTCGCCAGTTACATTCAGGATTCCGAAATTGCCACTATCCCCGCCAAACCCAGGCCGAGCCGCGCCTGACGCCGTAAACTCCCACAGACCGTGCAACGATTTATGCTTCTTCGAAGCTATGGTGTGAATGTCGCCGGACAAGATGACTGTTCGCTGGAAACGCTGCTGCTTGAGCCAGCTCAGATCCAGGTATTGCTCCCAGGCGTCGGATCTCCCCGTGATGGTGGAGCCGGAACATAACACTATTATACCAGACCACTCATTGATCTTTTCAGCCAGCCAGTTCCTCTGTGAGTCGCCAAGCAAGCTGGTTGATTCTGGCCTTCTCTCGGGCTGGCCGTCAATTGGATCAATCTCCACGACCGCTTCTTCCCGGTAGTAGCGACCGTCCAGCATGACAAAACGGACCGCGTCGATATCGAAAACCTCCTCTATGCCGACATCAGGGCCTGAAAGCAAGCTTTCCATCTCCGGCTGTCCCGGATAGTCCGGCGGCAGAGGTCGCGTTCGCAGCCATTCCCGGAACTGCATGTGCAATCCTCTCGCTATCGACTTCTTCTCAGAAGGCATCACGTTCCATCCAATTCCCTTGCCCGACGCGCCGTTCCAGCCAAAATCGTGATCGTCCCAGATGGCTCCCACCCGCCCGACCGATCCAACGAGGTTACGGAAACTCGGCACTTGAGACTGCGCCTTGTAGCGCCCATGCATTTCCTTGGCAAATTTTGGTAGGTCCCATTTCTGCGGCCTACCCAGTGGGTGATCCGAGAAACCCGGAAGGCCGAAATCCATATAGATCGAATCCCCGAGCAACAGCAGAACATCCGGGTTTTGGGCAGCGACATGATTCCATACTTTCTGCACATCGTCATCGAGCACATCAAGGCAGGACGTAAAGGCGGCTTTCATAACGAACTCCTAACTAGATGAAACAGGCGTCCTCTGGAAAACATGAGGAACACGAGGAAAGAATCGGCGGAGTCTCAGGTCAACGGAACCGCTGGCGGGGCACCTCGTTACCCGTTTCGCCGAGATCTCTCCCACCGTCATGGCGGTGCCTTCGGATCGAACGTCAGATCACACGCCCGCTGCCCGTCGGCAGTGACCTGGCCGGTCGCAATGACCCTCGCCAGGTGCCGCAGCACGGGACTGACATTCCCGGTCACCTGGTAGCCCGGGTCGTTCGGGTCATCCTTTTCGTCGGTGAGCAGGTAACTGTGCCCTGCCATCGGATCAAAATAGTCGTTGAACTGATCACAATTTATCCGATAGACATTCCGCCTAGTCTTCTCCGGATCGTCTGGGCCAGTATGGCCGAGTCTCGTGCGCACGTCGCCAGCGAAATACACGGTCTGGCCAATCGTCTCGCTAGGATTATCCTCCATCGAGAAATATCCCCGAACTGCATTCGCCAGGATGCTCTCCTCCATGCGCTTGTCGTCTCCGGCGTAGTACACGACGACATTGCGCGCTGCCAGCGTAATCATGTTGCCGGGCTGATCACGCTCCAGCGCGGTGCTCGGAACATCTGCCGCGACCATGAACACGTTCCGAAAAACCAAAGGGACCAATCCACCACAGAAACTGTGGCCCCAGGAGTTGAGGATGTTGCTGAGTACACGATTGCCCATGGAATGAGCGAGGACGTTGATTCTCTTTGGACACGGACTTTTCACTTGGTCTGGATGTGCCCGCCAAAGCATGAAACGGGAAAGAACACGGGCGAAAACGGGGCCGGACATGTCTGCCGCGTCCTGGTCGGTCCAGTACGTCTTGACACGGTCCGTAACATCCCGGCAGGGCCAGACAACCCGAGTTCGACACTTTTCGCGTGCCATACGCATAAACGGGGCCTCGGCCCCAA
>ERZ761602.3674-NODE-3674-length-21242-cov-4.550007_pt1 | contig 21242 bp, 20 predicted proteins | sample MGYA00512165_ERZ761602 | MGnify/ENA primary metagenome ERZ761602 (study PRJEB28899, sample SAMN02445085) | bioreactor sludge metagenome | biome: EBPR sludge; isolation source: Thorneside wastewater treatment plant | place: Australia: Brisbane, Thorneside...
GGGCAGGAGACGAGCGCCAGCACGGGCCGCGCGAAGGCCGCGACGGTCGCGCGCTCGCCCGGCGTCAGGCTGGCATCGATGCAGGCGGCGGTCGCACCGCAGGCCCAGACCGCGAAGAGATCGGCGAAGAAGCCGGCGCTGCCGCCATGGCCGATGACGATCGTGGCGCCGCGCCCGACGCCCTTCGCCTTGAGAGCGGCGGCCCGCCCGGCGATGGCCGCATGCAGGTCCGCGGCGGCGAGCGCCCGGCCGGCGGCGAGGTCATGGATGGCGCCGCATTGGGCGAGTGCGATCCGCATGGCTCGGTTCTGATGGATGGCCGCCCCGCGCGCAAGTGGAGCGGCCCAGCGCAAAAAAGGAAGCGGCGCGGGATTGCTCCCGCGCCGCTGCAAGAGCATCGCGCGCCGACTACAGGAGCGGGAGCGGCAGGCCGGTGAGGGTGCCGGGCTCGAGCGTCGTCGTGCGATGCTGCTGGGCGAGCGTGCCCTCGGTGCCGAAATAGACCTTCAGCTTGGCCGAGAACGAGAACATGTCGATGTCGTCGCCGAAGCCGCCGTCGAGCGTCGCGTAGCTCAGACCGCCGGTCAGCGACAGGTTGCTGTCGAGCAGGTACTCGACATCGCCGCCGACGCCCCACGTCGAGAGGTTGTTCGACGACACGTCGATCTCCGTGTCGGACCCGTTGAGACGCAGCGAGAGCGCGGTCTTGGGGCCGGCGTAGTAGGTCGCGAATGCGGTGCCCGTCCAGGCGTCGAACTCGGCGCCCTTGCCCTCGAACGCGTTGTACGAGATTGCCGCGCCATAAGTGAAGCTGTCGGAGGCGAACACCTCGCCCCGCAGTCCGATCAGGACGCCGTCGATCGAAAAGCCGGCGTCGATGCTGGTATAGGCGAGCTCGAATCCCGCAAGGCCCTGGCTCGGATCGCGCCAGAAGGCCTGGCCGCCGGCCCGCCAGGTGTCGATGCCGAAATCTTCGGGCGCGCCATCGGCCGAGAGCTTATCGGAGCGGAACGAGAAGTCGCCCTGGACCATCCAGTTCGAACCGACATCGTAGCCGGCCGAGCCGTTGAGGTTGAACTGGTTCCAGTTGAGCGACTTGCCGCCGAAGAGGTCTTCGTTGAAGTCGAGATAGGTGTAGCCGGCCGAGACATTGCCGACCGGTCCGGCGGCCGCCGCCCCGGTGAGGGCAAGGAGGCTGACGCCCGCCGCCAGAAGTGCCTTGTTCATGTGTGGTCTCCCAAGTGTGAATCGGTCTCGCCGGCATCCGTTGCGACGCGCATAGGCGGTCGCCGGGCTGTCGTCGAAGCGCAGCGGCGGTTTAGTGGGATCGGAAAATGTCAACAAGTGGGCCGGCATCACACCGGCTGCGCGTGGGGCCGCAAGTGCGGCGGCGGGGACACACCAACCCGAACGGGTTGACGTAGCGCGAGCACACGTCGCGGCCAACCCTAACGCGATGGTAAGGATTGGCCGGTCAGACTCTGCGTCCCGTGGCTCTGCCGGCGTCGGCATAAGCCCCGACCGGCGCGCCCCGCCGAAAGCTTTGCCGGCCGTCTCGCGGATCCGGCCCAGGACCGGGACCTCAGATGACCGCGATCTCACTTGCGCTTGACCCCGGGCTGGCGATCGAGGCGGCCCCGGCGCCATCGGCGGAAGCGCCGTTCGAGGTTCACGAACTCTTCTTCTCGCGCACCGATGCGGCAGGGATCATCCAGGCCGGCAACGACGTCTTTCAGCGGGTCAGCGCCTATGAGTGGGACGAACTGATCGGCAAGCCGCACAAGATCGTCCGTCACCCCGATACGCCGCGCGCCGTCTTCTGGCTGCTCTGGGACACGATCCGCCAGGGACGCCCGATCGGCGCCTATGTGAAGAACCGGGCCAAGGACGGCCGCCACTACTGGGTGTTTGCGATCGTGACGCCGGTGGACGGCGGCTATCTGTCCGTGCGGCTGAAGCCGACCAGCCCGTTGCTCGCGGTCGTGAAGCAGGAATACGCGGCCCTCGCCGCCGCCGAGCGCGCCGAGGGCATCGCCCCGCCCGCCGCAGCCGCCGCGCTGCTGCTCAGGCTGGGCGAGCTCGGCTTCGCCGACTACCCGAGCTTCATGTCCGCCGCGCTGGGACAAGAAATCGCCGCGCGCGACAAGGCGCTGGGCCGCCAGCCGGACGCGACGGGCGCCATGTTCGAAGCCCTCTCCGCCACCGCGCAGTCCCTGCTCCGGCAGAGCGAGATCATCGCCTCGGCCTTCGCCAGCTATGCCAACGTGCCGTTCAATTTCCGCGTCCTTGCCGCGCAGCTCGGCCGCGAAGGCGCCGCGATCAGCATCATCTCCGGCAACTACGGCGCGCTCTCCGCCGAGATGCAGCGCGTTCTGGCCCGTTTCGTCGCTGCCGCGCAGGACGTCTTCCGCACCATCAATGACGGCTTCTTCCTGCTCGGCACGGCGCGCATGCAGCGCGAATTGCGGTGCTTCTTCGCCGAGGAGGAAAGCGAGGGCGAGGGCGGCACCGGACAGTCGCGCGAGCGCGAAATGGCATTGCTCGATGCGCAGCAGCGCGCCTACCGCGCGAAGGCGCTCGACGGCCTGCGCGAGATTTCCCGAACCGCCGTCGATTTCGAGGCGACCTGCGTGGAGATGAACCGCCTGGCCGCCGGGCTTGAAGTGACCCGCGTCATGGGCAAGGTCGAGTGCGCCCGCCATACCCATGCGCGCGACCGCATGGACGAGCTGCTCGGCGATCTGGAGACCTTTCAGCGGACGATCGCGGCGGCCCTGAAGGAGATCGACACCATGAACCGCGACATCCAGAGCCGGGCCGACGGCCTGCTGATCGGCGCGGCCGCCTAGCGCCGACCCAGCCGCAGCCGATCGACGTCCTGATAGAAGGCGCGGGCGTCGCGCAGCACGGCCTGGCGCCGCGCTTCGCCGGCGGCTTCGGCGGAGAGATAGTTCCTGTCCTCGAAACGCCAGATCGTGCGCTCGAAGCGCTCGAAGGTCTCGGGCTGAGGCGTGCGGGCGTCGATCTCCTGCACCGTCAGATAGAAATGGGCGAGCGGGTCGCCCGCCTGGCGCTCCTGCTCGGCCCGGAAGGCGAGCTTGGCCGCCTCGCGGCGATCGGCCCAGGCCTTGATGTGGTGGCGCAGACCCAGAACCGCGGTCAGCGCGAAGCAGGCGACGAGGACCCAGAAGAGGTCACGGCTCACGGCCGAGGCCCTCTGCGGCGAGCGCCGCGAGATAGTCGGCGAAGACCTTCTCCTGCGTCGCGCCCAGTTCGGCGAGATAGCGCCAGGTGTAGAGCCCGCTGTCATGGCCGTCGTCGAAGACGAGGCGGGCGGCATAATTGCCGACCGGCTCGATACGCGCGATCCCGACATGGCGCTTGCCGGCGACGATCTGCTTCTGGCCCGGACCGTGGCCGCGCACTTCGGCGCTGGGCGATTCCACCCGCAGCAGCTCGGCCGGCAATACGATCGTCCGGCCGTCCTCGAAATCGACCTCCAGCGCCCGGGTGGCGCGGCGATAGCGCAGTTCGACCGGCCAGGGCGCGCCGCCGGTCGTCACGGCCGCCGGCGCTCCTCGTCGGTCAACTCGCGCGCCTCGCCGATCAGCATGATCGGGATGCCGTCGCGGATCGGGAAGGCGAGCCCCGCCTGGCGGCTCACCAGTTCCTGCCGGTCGCGGTCGTAGCTCAGCGGCCCGCGGCTCTGCGGGCAGACCAGGATTTCGAGCAGCTTGGGATCGGCGTCCATGATGTTCCGTTCAGTTGATCGTGGCGCCGCCGCCGGGACCGGCGAAGCCGCCGCCCGCTTCGGCCACCGCCAGTTCCATCAGCGCAAAGGCGCTCTCGGCGCGTTCCTGGAGCGACCCGGCTTCGAGCAGCGCCTGCTTTTCCTGCGGGCCGAGCGGCGCGAGCATCGCAAAGGCATTGATCAGGATCTCCGCCGGCGCCTTCTCGACCCAGTCCCAGTCGATCTGGACCTGGATGGCCCGCAGGTAGAGCTTCAGCGTCGCCAGGAACCGCGAGCGGTCGAACGAGGCTTCCGCGGCGGCCGGGTCGGTTTCCCTGAAGTCGGCTGCGAACGGGGCGTAGTCGACGCGCGCCTGGCGATAGGGCGTCATCGCGGTGAGTTCCTCGCCGAGGCGGAAGCGGCAGATGCCGCGCAGCGAGATCACCATCCGCCCGTCGTCGGTCTCGCCATAGGACATGATCCGTCCGGCGCAGCCGACCCCATAGAGCGCGGGGCGCTTTTCGGGGCCGCCGGCCGGCTGGATCATGCCGATGATGCGATTGCCGCGCATGGCGTCGTCGATCATCGACAGATAGCGCGGCTCGAAGATGTTGAGCGGCAGGTTTGCGCGCGGGGAGAACACCGCGCCCGCCAGCGGAAACAGGGGAACGATGTCCGGCAGGTCGCCGGGCTTGGCATAGACGACCGGCCAGTTCTGGTCCGTCACCGTTGCGCGCCTCCTAGCTGAACAACAGGGCTGAGAGCTTGCGCCGCGCCGCCAGGACCAGCGGATCGGCGAGCCCCAGTGCCTCGAACAGGGTCAGCAATTCCTTGCGCGCCTTCTGGTCGTCCCAGGTCTTGTCGCGTTTGACGATGGCGAGCAGCTCGTCCATCGCCTGCTCGTGGGCCTGCTCGGCGACCAGCGCCATGGCGTAGTCGTAGCGCGCCTGAAGACTGTCGGGATCGGCCGCCAGCGCCGCCTTCAGCCGTTCGCTCTCGCCCGCCGGACCCGCCTTGCCGGCGAGCGCCAGCGCCGCTTCGGCGGCCTTCACGTCCTCGTTGCCGCGCGCCTCCTCCGGAACCGCCGCGAGCGTCGCGCGCGCCCCCTCAAGGTCGCCGGTCGCCAGATAGCAGCGGGCCAGACCGGCAAGGGCCTCGACCCGGTCGGGCTCGGCCGCCAGGACTTCGCTGAAGGCCTGCGCCGCGACGGCGATCTCGCCCGCCTCCAGCGCCGTCCTGGCACCGGCCAGCAGCTCGTCGACCGGCGAGTCGCCGCCGCCGGCCATCGCCGCAAGGCGCTTGATGAAGTCCTTCACCTGGCTCTCGGGCAGCGCCCCCATAAAGCCGTCGACCGGCTGGCCCTTGTGGAAGGCGTAGACGGCCGGAATCGACTGGATGCGCAGCCGCGAGGCGATCTGCGGGTTTTCGTCGATATTGATCTTGACCAGCTTCACCGCGCCCTTGGCGGCCGCCACCTGGCGCTCCAGGACGGGGGTCAGCTGCTTGCAGGGGCCGCACCAGGGCGCCCAGAAGTCCACGATCACCGGCTGGGCCAGCGATTCCTGGATGACGTCGGCGGCGAAGGCCCGGTCGGTCGTGTCCTTGACCAGCGGGGCGGCTTGGGCGGCGGCTTGGGTGGGCGTTTCCATCGTCTCGGTCGTGATCGGGGACGCCCGGCGGGCGTGCATGAGCGCCTATATAGGGGCGGGGGACGGCTGCCGGAAGTCAATCGCCACCGGCACATGCCCGCAAGACGCCAGAAAAGCCACCAGATCTCCCGGCGCCAGGGCCAGCGTCGCGTCGTTGCGCATCGGGTGGAAGTTGACCGGATCGAAGCCCATGAGGTGGCGGTCGAGCGCCACCGTCAGCCGTCCGGGGGCGGCGTTCATCGCCGCGAAGGGGGTGACCGAGCCGGGCGCGACGCCCAGCACCTCGGCCATCAGTTCGGCCCGCCCGAAGGACAGCCGCGCCGCGCCCAGCAGCCGCTCCAGCGCCTTCATGTCGACCGCTGCCTCTTCCTCCGCCACCACCAGGAACAGCCGGTCCTTCTTGTCTTTGAGGAACAGGTTCTTGGCGTGGCCGCCGGGCAGTGCGCCGCGCAGGGCGCGGGCCTCGTCCACCGTGAAGACCGGGGCGTGGGCATGGCGCGCATAGGCGATGCCGAGGCGCTCCAGCCGGGCCAGCAGCGCGATCTCGGCGGCGGCCGGATCGATCACGGCTGGGCGATCGAGCGGGCGAGGCCGTCCATCGCCTCGGCATAGGGCGGCGCGACCGGCACGAGGCGCAGCGCCCGGGCGGTCGGGACGGTGGTCTCCTGCACCACGAAGAAGCCGGTGACGCGCAGCGCCACCTGGGCGGGCAGGCCGGGCGCGTAGTCGCACGAGACCGCGTTGTAGGGCGCGGCGGCGCCCGGAGCGATCTCGACGGTCAGCAGCAGATGGGTGTCGATCCGCCCCGGCGCGAAGCTGAGCGCCGAAAGGCCGCGATCGATCATCCCCCAGGCGCCCGGCGAGCAGGGGAAGGGCTCGGCGGCGGCGCCCGTCGGCGTCAGCGCGGTGACGGCGAAATCCAGTTTCGAGGTGTCGTTGGGGTCCAGCAGGGCCGGGGCGATCGTGAGATCGAGGAAGATCAGTTCCGGCGCCGAGGGCAGCCTGGCCAGGAAATCCACCGAGGCGGCATGCTCGGGCGAGCCTTCCGCGGCGCTGAAGTCCACGGTGCCGTCGAACACCGGCACAGGACGGGGCAGCGGCGGATTGGCCGCCTCGATCGCGCCGGCGGATCCGCCGGCGAGCGCCGCGACGGCGAGGAGCGCGGCGGGGCGCAGAGGCAGGCGGCGAGGCGGGCGGATCATGGGGCGTCGTCCTTCGTGTGCATTCCCGTTGCCGCTCTCTTGCATCGCCCGGCGATTTCGGCAATAAGGCCCGCCTTCCCGGCGGCCCATTACCCATTTGGCCGGCGGTTCGTGAGCGGGCGTAGCTCAGGGGTAGAGCACAACCTTGCCAAGGTTGGGGTCGGGCGTTCGAATCGCCTCGCCCGCTCCAAATAATTAATTAAGATCAATAATTTAAAGGGGTTGGGTGCTGGGGCGCCAAATCTCTCATTTTCCAGGAGCGCAATAGCGGGGCACTGCACGTGCCTCTAAGTGAAAATGAGCGCCATTAGGACGGGCCGCTCACCATGAACCTTGATGACTTCAGGACCGCGCCCACCCGCAAATTTCCTCATTCTAGAGTTGTCCACAGCCGATGTGTATAACTCCGCAGACGCGAAAGGCAGACCCCAAGCCTATTCCTATATACAGATAAGACCCCTAAGTGGCTAACACTGCAGGCTTTTCCCAGTGGCTTCTTCAGCAGCCTGAGGCGGCGAACCAGCACGCCATGGGACGAATCGCCATTGCCAAAAAACGTATCCCAGCTGTTCTAGATCGCGATACCGTCGCGTGTCAGAGAACGCTGGAACAGAAGATTTCCGAGCAAGGCCCAAGCGATCAACGCGTAGATCCCCACTTAGTTGGTCTCGCCTTGAAGGATATGCTCGAACTGGGCCGTCTGCGCAAAAACCTGCACGTTGCAACTAGCACCACTAAGTGGTTCTCAAATCTCATTACCCCGCAAGAACTCATCGACAAACGACTCGATGAACTCGCGCCGCTCTACAGCCAAGTAGCCGGTGCCGGCTTCGGCAATTTGACGGGTGACGCGCTTGAAATTATTACCTTCAAATGCCTCGATGAGGTCCATCGGGCCAAGCCTCGATATGTTTATCAAGGCTTCTTCGATCTTGATCCCGCTAAAAAAAATCTGCATGGCCGCTATCCCAAAGTGCAGCCGCCAAAAACTGTCGCCGGACGAGTCACACTAAAAGAAGCTGATTTCATTCAGTTTGGTTATGACGACGGCGGATTATGCATCGAATGTAAAAACTATAGGGAATGGCTCTACCCTAACAGCCAAATAATTAAGGATCTGATTATAAAATCTATCGATCTTGGACTGATACCAGTGTTGATACACCGTCGAATTCATTACACTGCTATTACCAATCTTCTAGAACCGGCCGGAATTATTGCTCACGAAAGTTATTATCAATATTATCCAGACGACGCTCAAGAACTTGCTACCAAAGTCAAACATAAGCGCTCACTTGGATTTACAGACGTGACGGCGAGCGAAGAGCCTCACCCCCGAACGCGCAAATTCATATCAGACACTTTGCCTAAGATTGTTCCCCGCATGGCGAGCAAGTGGGTGAAAAACCGAAATGCCCTTTTCGAGTACGCGACAAGTCAAATTAATCTGGCGCAGCTCTACACCGAGATAGGAAGTCCCGCAGGCGGCAAGTGGAAGAGTCAGGTTGACGGCGACCCGTCGAACGGCTGAGCGCAGCCCTACTTCAAGGCATAGCGGATCGGCATCTGCATCATGGCACGCCATTCCGATACTTGCGCTCCAGCAGCTCCGCATTCTTGTCTGGCCGTTCGACCTTGATGCCGGCACGGCTGACGGGAGTTAGACCTATCTCCCCGGCCGCTCGCATCATGTCGCGTCTAGCGGTGACGTGACCCCCGTTTCTCATCCTGCGGGGACTGGAATCCGGTCGTCATTGAACGCCCCCGATGGGCGTCCTTAAAGGTCTTCGTTTTCCGTACACCGCGCTGCGTAGCCGGCGGGGTGAGCCAGCCCAGCTTCGAGTGCGGCCGGCGCGGCGGCGACTTCGCGCGCCACGGTTGATCTTCGTCAAAGCGGCCCGGCGCGGTTGCGACACTGTGACCGGGGATAACAGCCCGCGCGGCGTCGCGCCGAGGGGCAGCAGCAAGGAAGTTTTCAGCATGCGCAACAGAACGATCGCCCTGGCCGCCCTGTCGTCGGCGGCCCTCCTCTTGGCCGCCTGCGGCGGCGGCGGCGCCAGTTCCGCTCAGCGCGCCAAGCTGGTGGAGCTCTGCAAGGCCGGCGATTCCAAACCCGAGTCCTGCGAATGCCAGGTCGACGCCATGCTGAGCGAAGGCGATCCCAAGATCGTCGCCTTCATGGTCGCCATGGCCGACCTCGAGGAGAAGGCGAAGGCCGATCCCGCCTACGCCGAAAAGATGATGGAAGAGGCGATGAAGGCCGCCGGCTTCGCCACGCAGGAAGAATTCCAGAAGGCGATGATGGAGATGTCGACCAAGGTCCAGCCGAAGATCGACGCCTGCAAGAAGTAAGCGGCGGCGGCCGGACAGGGGGCGCGGCCGCGGCCCATTGCAACGGACCGACGCCGCCGGTGTCGGCGATCGCAAAGGAGCATCGGCCATGTCCCAACGCCTCTGGCGCGCCGCGCTGGCAGCCTCTCTCGTGACGGGCCTCTCCGCCCTGCCCGGTGCGAGCGAAGCGCTCGCGCAACGCAGCCGCGCCGTCGATCCGAAGCTTCATGTGCGGATCTTCGAGGCCGCAAGCGCGCCGGCCCAGCACGCCGAGGCGCGCGCCTGCGTGCCGGAGGGGTGGAAGATCGTCTCGGGCGGCGCAAGGGTCGAATGGACCGGGCCCGGCGCGCTGCTCACCGCCTCCTATCCCGAGGCGAACTGCTGGGTGGCGCGTTCGAAGGATCACATCGCCGCCGACACGCATCGCGTCTTCGCCTACGCGGTCGCGATCCAGGATCCGTCGAACCAGTGGGACGTCGCGGTCGATGAGATGACCAGCGGCTATGCGTCCCACCCCGAAGCGAGCTTCGAGGCTTCGCGACCGGGCTATGTCATGACCGGTGGCGGGGCGCGCGTGAACTGGGAGACCGACCCAAGCCACGCTGGCCAGATCGTCACGCCCGTCGGCAGTCTGCTGACGGCGAGCTATCCCGACGGCGAGCAGGCCTGGGCCGCGCGAGCCAAGGATCACATCAAGATCAGCCGCGCGTCGGTCACCGTCTATGTCATCAGCCTGAAAGCGCGCAGCGGCGCGAAACTTCGGACCACGATCTTCACCGGACAGAGCCAGGTATCGGATGCGCCGGCCGCGTCGGTCTCCGTTCCCGCGCCCTGGACGATGATCGGCGGCGGCGCGCGGGTGAACTGGCATGGCATCGGCAACCTGCTGACGGCCAGCTATCCGGACGGCGCGGCCTCGTGGTCGGGGGTGGGCAAGGCCCATCTCGAACCCTCTCCCGCGAACCTCACCGTCTATGCGATCGGCGTTCGACTGGAATAGGCAGCGAGCGCGTCAGGAGGAATGCGATGGTCGTCAGCGCTCCAGCGGCCGGCCGGAACGGCCGGTCATCCTCCGGTCTGCGCCGGGCAGCCGCCTCGTTCTGCGCCGTCCTGGCGGCCGCGCTACCCCTCGCCGGGCCGGCGTCGGCAGGCGGATACGACACCGGCGAACAGGACTGGGACATCCTGTTCTCGCAAGGGCCGGTGACGGTCGAGGCCGCCGTGCGCCACATCCGCCCGGAGCGCAGGCTCGGCCGGATCGTCGGCGTCCTCGGACCCAGTCCCGACGCCGACGAGGCCGCGCCCTTCGCGCTGCCGCGCTTCGGGGTCGCTTTGCGTCTCGGCGACGCGGTGCGCTGCGCCGCCGCCTATCGCGAGCCATGGGGCGGTCACGCCGACTACGGCACGGCCTGGACCTATGCCTTTTCCGCCATCGAACAGCACTTCTCCTCGCGCGATCTCGGCGCGACCTGCGCACTCGCGCTGCCGTTTGATGAAGGCCGGCTCAGCGTTCTGGCCGGCCTGTCGCATCAGCAGATCCGCTACGAGCTCATCCAGAGCGGTGGGCCGGGCCTCTCGCGCACGACCGAGGTCAGCGACGGCGCCATCGGCTGGCGCGCCGGCCTGGCCTACGAAATCCCGGCCTATGCCCTGCGCGCCAGCCTCATCTACCAGTCGCAGATCGACTACGACATGGACGGCGAGGTGTCGGTTGGCGGCTTCGCCGGCACACCCGTCTACGGCTCGATCGCGATGCCGCAATCGGCTGAGCTCAAGGTGCAGTCCGGCGTCGCGCCCGGCTGGCTGGCGTTCGCCGCGGTCAAATGGACCGACTGGAGCGTCGCCGGCTCGATGCCTCTCTGTGCCGCCGGGACCCCGCTCTGCACCCAGGCCTTTGCGGTCAGCGGCCTCACGCTGCTCTGGGAGGACAGCTGGACGGTGACGGCCGGTGCGGCGCACCAGGTTTCCGACGTCTTCACGCTGGCGGGCAGTCTGACCTGGGACCAGGGCGCATCCGCGGGTTTCACCTCGCAGACCGACACCTGGGTGGCCGGCCTGACCGGGATCTTCACGCCTGGCGATGCGATCGCCTTCAAGCTCGGCGGATCGGTCGGCCTGATGGAGGGCGGCACGCTCTCCACGCTCGTCCTGCCCGACGGGATCGCCAACCCTGTCGGCTACACGGCGCGTTTCGGAGACGATCTCGTCTACAGCGCCAGCCTGTCGGTGGCGCTCCGCTACTGAGTGCTGCGGACAGCCGGCCGGACGCGGAGCTAGAGCGCCTCGCCCTTCAGCAGCCGCGGCGCGTCGGCCGCACCCCTGCCGCCGGCGGCGCGGGCGAGGAAGCGGCGGACCGGCGTCGCCGCGTTGACGAGGCCGAGGCCGGCCTCGCGCACCAGACGCAAGGGCGCACTGTCGTTCGAGAAGAGACGGTTCAGTCCCTCGGTCACGGCGGCCATCAGTGCGGCGTCGATCCGGCGGCGGCGTTCATAGGCCTCCAGAGGGGTCGCCGAGCCGATGTCGAGGCCCAGCCGGTCGGCATCGACCACGGCTTCGGCCAGCGCCGCCACATCGCGCAGCCCGAGATTGAGACCCTGTCCGGCCAGCGGGTGCACCACGTGGGCGGCGTCGGCCACCAGCGCGAAACGCCGGCCGACATAGGATCGCGCCAGTTGCAGGCGCAGCGGAAAGGCCCAGCGCCCGCCGAGCGGCGTCACGGCGCCCAGATAGTCGGTGAAGCGCCGCGCCAGCTCGGCCGCGAAGTCGGGCTCGCTCAGCGCCATGAAGGCGGGCACCAGTTCGTCGCGCTCGGTCCACACGATCGATGAGCGGTTGCCGGTGATCGGCAGGATGGCGAACGAGCCGGACGGCAGGAAGAACTCCTGCGCGATGCCGTCATGCGGACGCTCGTGCGCGACCGTGCAGACGATGCCCGACTGGCCGTAGGACCAGCCCGTCGTCTTGATGCCGAAGCGCTCGCGCAAGGGGCTGTCGCGGCCCTCGGCGGAAACCAGCAGCCGGGCCGCGACCGGGCGCCCGTCCACGAGCCGCGCCGCCACCCCAGCCGGGCCGGTCTCGACCGTTTCGATGCGCGCGCCGTGGAGGAGGCGGATGCGCGGCTGGTCGGCGGCCGCCGCGTTCAGCGCCGCCAGCATGAAGCGGTTCTCCACCATGTCGAAGGGCGGCGCATCGCCGTCGCCTTCGCCGAAATGGAGGAAGAAGGGGGAGGCGTGCCCGTCCGGCGTGCCGCCGGAGACCACGATCTCGCGCACCGTCTGGAATTCGGGGAGGCGCTGCCAGACGCCGAGCCGTTCCAGCATCCGCCGCACATCGGGCGCGAAGGACGAGACGCGGCCGTCGAAGCCGGCCTTGCCGCCGCCGCCGGCCGGACCCGGCTCGACCACCGTCACCTCGAACCCGGCGCCGCCCAGCGCAAGCGCCAGGGAGAGGCCCGCGAAGCCGCCGCCGGAGACCAGGACATCGGTGCGCAGTGCGGGCGCCGTCATGAACGGCATGTGCGCTTCCCGAGGGCGTTCGTCCAGCCCCCGCGACTGACTGCCCTAATAATAGGCAAATTCGGAAGACTGCCTTCAGAACGTGCACGAAGCCAGGGCGATGGCTCGATCATTGCCGGTGGCATTCTGAAAAGATACGAAAAATCAATGAGTTACTGCACTGCAGCCAACCGGCACGGTTCTTGATTCCCTAGCGCTTGTCATTCTCGCGCCGCGCCCGGCAGGGGGCCGGAGCGGGTCACAAAGGGGGCCACATGAAGCTCGTCACTGCCGTTATCAAGCCGTTCAAGCTGGACGAGGTGCGCGAAGCGCTCACCGCGCTTGGTGTGTTCGGCCTCACCGTCACCGAGGTCAAGGGCTATGGCCGCCAGAAGGGACATACCGAGATCTATCGCGGCGCCGAGTACGCGATCAGCTTCGTGCCGAAGCTCAAGCTCGAAGTCGCCGTGAAGTCCGAGATCGTCGACGCGGTCATCGAGGCGATCGTCTCGAAGGCCAAGACCGGCCAGATCGGCGACGGAAAGATCTTCGTCTATCCGCTCGACCATGTGGTGCGCATCCGCACCGGCGAAACCGACACCGAAGCGCTGTGATGCGCCGGGTCACACATCAGTCTCTGGGACACAGCCAAGGGGAACCAAGAATGTCCAATCTGAATCGTCTGGGCGGAGCGTGCGGCGCGGGGGCGTTGGCCGCCCTGGCGTTCGCCGGTCTCGCCTTTGGGCAGGACGCGCCCGCCTCGCCCATCCCGGCGCCCGCCTTCGACAGCGGCGGCACGACCTGGATGATGATCTCGTCGGTGCTGGTGCTGGCGATGACCATTCCGGGCCTCGCGCTGTTCTACGGCGGACTGGTGCGGGCCAAGAACATGCTCTCGGTCCTGATGCAGGTCTCCTCGATCCTCTGCCTCGTTGCGATCATCTGGGTCGTCTACGGCTACTCGATGACCTTCACCGACGGCGGCAGCCTGAACGCCTATGTCGGCGGCTTCAGCAAGATGTTCCTCGCCAATGTCGACTTCGCCGGCCTCGACCCGACCAAGGGCGCGGCGACGTTCTCGAACGGGCTCTATCTGCCCGAGCTCGTGTACATCCTCTTCCAGATGACCTTTGCCTGCATCACGCCGGCGCTGATCGTCGGTGCGGTGGCCGAGCGCGTGAAGTTCTCGGGCCTGATGGTGTTCGTCGCGCTCTGGGTCACGATCGTCTATTTCCCGATCGCCCACATGGTCTGGTACTGGCCGGGCCCCGACGGCGTCGCCGCCGCGACCCTGGCCGGCGAAGAGATCCGTTCGGGCCTGATCTGGGGCTGGGGCGGTCTCGACTTCGCCGGCGGCACCGTGGTGCACATCAACGCCGGCATCGCGGGTCTCGTCCTCTGCCTGCTCATCGGCAAGCGCCTGGGCTTCGGCAAGGACGCCATGCCGCCGCACAGCCTGACCCTGTCGATGGTCGGTGCCGCGATGCTGTGGATCGGCTGGTTCGGCTTCAACGCCGGCTCCAACCTCGCGGCCGACGGCATCGCGGCGCTCGCGGCGATGAACACGTTCGTCGCCACCGCCGCCGCGGCGATGGGCTGGGTGCTGGTCGAGTGGCTGACCCGCGGCCATCCCAGCCTGCTCGGCGCGATCTCGGGCATGGTCGCCGGCCTCGTGGCCGTCACGCCGGCCGCCGGTTTCGCCGGCCCGATCGGCGCGATCGTCCTCGGCTTCGTCGCCGGCGTCGCGTGCTTCTTCTTCTGCACGACGGTGAAGAACGCGTTCAAGTATGACGACTCGCTCGACGTCTTCGGCGTGCACTGCATCGGCGGCATCATCGGCGCCATCGGCACGGCGATCGTCGCCGACCCCGGCTTCACCGGCCAGGGCTGGCTCGACTACGCCGCCAGCCCCGGCACGGCGGTCGCCGGCGCCTACGACCTCACGGCGCAGCTGATCACCCAGGCCAAGGCCGTGGGCGTGACGCTGGTCTGGTCGGGCCTCGTCTCGGCGGTGCTCTACTATGTCGTCCACCTCACGATCGGCATGCGCGTCACCGCCGACCAGGAGCGCGAAGGCCTCGACATCTCCAGCCATGGCGAGCGCGCCTACAACAGCTAGGCGCCCGTCCCGAACCAGCCGTCCGTCTCTCCTCCTGACGGCTCTACACTGGGCCCGGCCGCAACGCCGGGCCCTTTCTTTTTCCGCCCATGCCCGTAAGCAGAGCGCATGAGCGACCTTCCGCCCCGCACCGCCGCCCTGCCGCCCTCGCCCTTCGTGCGCCTGAACGCGCTGCTGGGCGCACCGCCGCCCGGCCTTGTCCCGGTCGCGCTGTCGGTCGGCGAACCGCAGGGACCGGTGCCGTCCTTCGTCGCCGAAATCATCGCCCGCGAGGCGGCGGGCTTCGCCAAATACCCGCCCATCCAGGGCACCGACGCGCTGCGCGGCGCGATCGCCGCCTGGCTGACCCGCCGCTACGCGCTTGCCCCCGGCGCGATCGATCCGGAGACCATGGTGCTGCCGCTCAACGGCACCCGCGAGGGGCTGTTCATGGCGACCTTCGCCGTCGTCCCCGAGCGCAAGGCCGGCGGCCGTCCGGCGGTGCTGCTGCCCAACCCGTTCTATTCGGCCTATCCGGCCGGGGCGCTCGCCAGCGGCGCCGAGCCGATCTACGTCAACGCCCTGAAGGAAACCGGCTTCCTGCCCGATTTCGCGGCGCTGGACGAAGCGACGCTCGCCCGCACCGCCGCAATCTTCATCGCCTCGCCCTCCAACCCCGAAGGCGCGGTCGCCGATCTCGCCTATTGGAAAGGGCTGTTCGAGCTCTCCGACCGCCACGGCTTCGTCATTCTGGCGGACGAATGCTACTCCGAGATCTATCCCGGCGAGACGTCGCCGCCGGGGGCGCTCCAGGCCGCGCAGGCGCTGGGGCGTTCGTTCGAGCGGCTGCTGGTCTTCAACTCGCTGTCCAAGCGCTCGGGGCTGGCGGGCCTGCGCTCGGGCTTCGTCGCGGGCGACGCGCGGCTCATCGCCGCCTATCGCGACCTGCGCTCCAATGCCGGGCCGCAGCTCTCCGGCCCGCTCCAGTCGGTCTCCGCCCATGCCTGGGGCGATGAGGCCCATGTCGAGGCCAACCGTGCGGTCTATCGTGCCAACATGAAGATCGCCGCCGAGGAGCTGGGCAACCGGACCTGGTTCCGCCTGCCCGAGGCCGGATTCTTCCTCTGGCTGGAGACCGGCGCGGGCGAGGAAACGGCGCTGAGGCTCTGGCGGCGCGCGGCCTTGCGCGTCGTGCCGGGGGCCTATCTCGCCAACGCCGCCGGAATCGGTTCGCGCCCCGGCAATCCCGGCACGGACTTCATCCGCGTCGCCCTCGTTAATGGCCCGGAAACCACGCGGGCCGCATTGAAAAGCCTCGCCAGCGTGCTGACCGGGCCCGGCACGTAGATTTCCCATCTTGCGCGTCAGGCACCGGGCGCACGGGCCCCATGCCGACTCGACTGGAACGTCCCGCCCTCGTCCGCACCGCGCCGCGATCGCGCCGCGCCGCCGCCGCGCGCCAGCCGGAGAGCCTCGCCGCGCGCCTGTGGGCGCCGCTGGCGGCGCTGACCGGCGGGCGCAGCGCCCAGCTGATCGGTCCCTGGGCGGTCCAGGCGGCCGGACTTCTATGGCTGACCATCGGCCTCGCTCTCGTCGCCGCGCTGCTCACCTTCCACGCCTCGGACCCCTCCTTCAACAACGCGACCGGCGAGCCGCCCCTGAACGCGCTCGGCCTGACCGGCGCCTCGCTCGCCGATCTCGGCTTCCAGACCCTGGGCCTGGCCGCCTTCGCGCTCGCCCTGCCGCTGATCGCCTGGGGCGTCTTCGGGCTCACGGGCCGGGCCGTCCGGGCGCTCTGGCTGCGGACCGCGCTGCTGCCCATGGCTGCCCTGCTGATCGCCATGGCGCTGGCGGCGCTGCCGGCGCCCGCCGGCTGGCCGCTGCGCACCGGGCTCGGCGGCATGCTCGGCGACGCCGTCCTCGGGGCGATCGCCACGCTGGCGGCGATCGGGCCTGGCATTCCGATGACGCCGGTGATCGGCGCGCTCGCCGCCGGCGCCGGCCTTGCCCTGCTCGTCTACATCGCCGGCTGGACCTGGACCGGCGTCGCCGTCTGGGCGAGGCGCGGCTGGTCGGCCCTGATGACCCCGCTCGGCGGCGCCTGGCGCGCCGTCGGCGCCGCCCGCGCCGCGCGGCGTGAGGCTGCGCCCGCCGGCCGTTATGCGGACGACGAGGACGAACACGACGACGCCGGGGAGGACGGCGAGGCCGCCGCCCGTCCGTCCCTGTGGCAACGCTTCAGAACGCTCTTTTCCGGTCCCGCCGTCGATGAGGATGGCCCGGCGCGGCGCATCGAGCCGGGCTTCGCCGACGAGGCGGACGGCGAGGACGACGACCGCCCCGCCCCCCGCATCGCCCGCCGCGGCCGCCTGGCCGCGCCCGAGGAGGAGGGCGAGGACGACGCTCCCGCGCCGTCGAAGCGCGTCGCCCGCGGCCCCGCGGCGGTCAAGGAAGGCCGCCGCGCCAAGGCCGAGGCGCAGCCCATGCTCGATCTCGACAAGGGCGAGAGCTACGAACTGCCGCCGCTCGGCGTCCTCGCCAAGCCCAAGGCGGTCGGCGAGGTGACGCGCGACAGCGACGAGGCGCTGGAGACCAACGCCCGCATGCTGGAATCGGTGCTGGGCGATTTCGGCGTGCGCGGCGTCATCAACGCCGTGCGTCCCGGTCCGGTCGTCACCATGTACGAGCTGGAGCCCGCCGCCGGCATCAAGGCGAGCCGGGTCATCGGCCTCGCCGACGACATCGCCCGCTCGATGAGCGCGGTCAGCGCCCGCGTCGCGGTGGTGCCCGGCCGCAACGTCATCGGCATCGAACTGCCCAACCGCCGCCGCGAGACGGTCTATCTGCGCGAACTCCTGGCCGCGAACGACTACGAGAATCCCGGCTCGGCCCTGACGCTGGCGCTCGGCAAGGACATTTCCGGCGCGCCGGTCTTCGCCGATCTCACCCGCATGCCGCATCTGCTGATCGCCGGCACCACCGGCTCGGGCAAGTCGGTCGGCATCAACACGATGATCCTGTCGCTGCTCTACCGGCTGCGCCCCGATCAGTGCCGCTGCATCATGATCGACCCCAAGATGCTGGAGCTCTCGATCTACGAGGGCATCCCGCATCTCCTCGCGCCCGTCGTGACGGAGCCCAAGAAGGCGATCGTCGCGCTGAAATGGGCGGTGCGCGAGATGGAAGACCGCTATCGCAAGATGGCCAAGCTCGGGGTGCGCAACATCGACGGCTTCAACGAGCGGGTGAAGAAGGCCGCCGCCAAGGGCGAGCAGCTCAAGCGCACCGTGCAGACCGGCTTCGACCGCGAGACCGGCGAGCCGATCTACGAGGAGGAACGCCTCGACCTCGCCCCCCTGCCCTTCATCGTCGTCATCATCGACGAGATGGCGGACCTGATGATCGTCGCCGGCAAGGAGATCGAAAGCCTGGTGCAGCGCCTCGCCCAGATGGCCCGCGCCGCCGGCATCCACGTCATCATGGCGACGCAGCGCCCGTCGGTCGACGTCATCACCGGCACGATCAAGGCGAACTTCCCGACCCGCATCTCGTTCCAGGTGACCAGCAAGATCGACAGCCGCACCATCCTCGGCGAGCAGGGCGGCGAGCAGCTGCTCGGTCAGGGCGACATGCTGTTCATGGCGGGCGGCGGCCGCATCCGCCGCATCCACGGGCCCTTCGTCTCGGACGGCGAGGTGGAAGAGGTCGTGCGCCACCTGAAGTCGCAGGGCCATCCCGAATATGTCGAGGCGGTCCCCGCCGATCCCGACGAGGACGAGGGCGGCGCGGCGCTCGGCCTCGACGACGAGGGCGGCGGCTCGGGCGACCGCCTCTACGACGAGGCCTGCGCCGTCGTCCTGCGCGACCGCAAGGTCTCGACCTCCTACATCCAGCGCCGTCTGCAGATCGGCTACAACCGCGCGGCGCGGATCATCGAGCGCATGGAAGAAGAAGGCCTCGTCACCGCCCCCAACCACCAGGGCAAGCGCGACATCATTCCGGGGGAGTGAGGGGAGGCGGCTGAACCCTGGCCAAACACCGATCACGCCCGCGCCATCGCCGGGGCCCGGCCTTGCTTTCGCCCCATCGCCCCGTTAGCTGCGGGCCATGATCAAGCGCGCTCTTGTCGGCCTCGCCGCCGCCCTCGCCCTCGCCTCGCCCGCCTTCGCGGCGCTCGACGCCGCGCAGCAGGCGGAGCTGAAGCGCATCACCGACTACTGGAACACGATCCAGACGGTCGAGGGCCAGTTCGCGCAGGTCGATTCCAGCGGCGGCGCCTCGTCCGGCGGCTTCCTCATCAGGAAGCCGGGCCGCTTCCGCTTCGACTACGACCCGCCCGAGGAGCTCACCGTCGTCGCCGACGGCTACACGGTGGCGGTCGAGGACCGCAAGCTGGAGACCCAGGACCGCTACCCCCTGGTCGAAACCCCGCTCTCCATCCTGGTCGACGAGAACATCACGCTCCAGCGCCCCGACCTTGAGGTGATGGACGTCGAGAAGAAGGACGGCGCGGTCCGCGTGCGGCTGAAATCGCTGAAGGAGGACGCCCAGGGGGAACTCCTCATCGCCTTCACCGAGGCCGACCTGACGCTACAATACTGGGTGGTGCGCGATCCGCAGGGGACGACCGTCACCGTGCGGGTCAGCGGCGTGAAGCTCCAGGGCGACATCCCCGCCTCGAAATTCTTCATCCGCGAGCCGGAAGAAGACGACGGGCGCTGAGCCGCCCTGCCGAGACAGTGGCATCGGGTCTATCTCGTCCTCATGGCCGGGCCTGACCCGGCCATCCAGCATGGGTGTCCGCCGACGCTCTGGATGGCCGCCTCAAAGGCGGCCATGAGGAAGAGGTCTGGGGTCCGGGCTGAACGAATTGCGCTCTGTTGCCCGCCCGCCCGGCCGATTGGACAGCCCCCCACCCCGCCGGGCTAGACTGGCGGGCAGAAGAGGGACCCATGGCCAGCCGCACCGCCGTCGAACTGAAGGAATGGATCAAGGAACACCGGATCACCGAGGTCGAGTGCCTGGTGCCCGACATGGCCGGCATTCCGCGCGGCAAGATCCTGCCCGCCGCCAAGTTCCTCGCCACCATCGACAGCGGCACGCTGCGCCTGCCGGATTCGGTCTTCGGCCAGATGGTCACCGGCGCCCATGCCGAAACCGAGCAGACCACCTATCAGTCGCCCGACATGGTGCTGAAGCCGGACGCCGAGACCATCCGCGTCGTCCCCTGGTATCAGGAGCCGACCGCCCAGGTGATCTGCGACTGCTACGACCGCGAGGGCCGGCCCGTCGGCGTCGCCCCGCGCCAGGTGCTGAAGAACATTCTCGCCAAATATGCCGCCAGGGGCTGGAAGCCGGTCGTCGCGCCCGAGCTGGAGTTCTATCTCAGCCAGAAGAATCTCGATCCCGACTATCCGCTGCAGCCGCCGGCCGGCAAGTCGGGCCGGCCGCAGACCGGACGCCAGGCCTACGGCATCGACGCGGTCAACGAGTTCGATCCGCTGTTCGAGGATGTCTACGATTTCTGCGAGAAGCAGGAGATCTCGATCGACAGCCTGATCCACGAGGAAGGCGTCGCGCAGTGCGAGATCAACTTCAATCACGGCGATCCGCTGGAACTTGCCGACCAGGCCTTCCTCTTCAAGCGCACCGTGCGCCAGGCGGCGATGCGCCACGACATCTACGCGACCTTCATGGCCAAGCCCTACGAGCAGGAACCGGGGTCGGCCATGCATATCCACCAGAGCGTGACCGACGCGCGCGGCAAGAACCTCTTCTCGTCCAAGGCCGGCAAGGATACCCGCCTCTTCCTCGCCTACATCGCCGGCCTTCAGAAGCATCTGCCGGCGGTCATGCCGCTCTTCGCGCCTTACGTGAACTCCTATCGCCGGCTGGTGCGCTTCCTCTCGGCCCCCATCAACACCCATTGGGGCCATGAGAACCGCACGGTGGGCCTGCGCATTCCCGAATCCTCGCCGCAAAGCCGCCGGGTCGAGAACCGCGTGCCGGGGGCCGACGCCAATCCCTATCTGGCGCTCGCCGCGACGCTCGCCTGCGGCTATCTCGGCATGGAGGACAATCTCAACCCGACCCGGGCGATGGAAGGCAACGCCTATGCCTCCACCCGCTTCGCGCTGCCGCGCCATCTGCTCGACGCCATCGCCAAGTTCCGCGCCTCGGGCGACCTGCGCGAGATTTTCGGCGACGCCTTCGTCGATCTCTATTCCGACGTGAAGGCCGGCGAACACGACGCCTACCAGCAGGTGATCAGCCCGTGGGAGCGCCAGCATCTGCTGCTGAACGTCTGACGCTCACGCGGCGGTGTAGCCGCCGTCGATGACGAGTTCCGATCCGGTCATGAAGCTCGACTCGTCCGAGGCGAGGAAGACGATGCCGTTGGCGATCTCCTTCGGCACGCCCATCCGCCCCAGCGCGTGGCGGGAGATCAGCACATCGCGCATCTCGTTGCCGTTCTCCGCCTGGTGCAGCGCGTTGGCGACCATCGGCGTCTCGATATAGCCGGGATGGACCGAGTTGACGCGGATGCCGGCCGGGGCCAGCTCCAGCGCCGCCGCCTTGGGCAGCAGCGTCACCCCGCCCTTCGAGGCGCAATAGGCGGCAGCCCCCGGCTGGCCGACCTTGCCGAGGATCGAGGCGAGGTTGATCACCGAGCCGCCGCCGGTCGCCGCCATCGCCGGCCCGGCATGGCGCAGCCCCAGGAAGACGCCGTCGAGATTG
>ERZ761602.3675-NODE-3675-length-21239-cov-10.547583_pt1 | contig 21239 bp, 16 predicted proteins | sample MGYA00512165_ERZ761602 | MGnify/ENA primary metagenome ERZ761602 (study PRJEB28899, sample SAMN02445085) | bioreactor sludge metagenome | biome: EBPR sludge; isolation source: Thorneside wastewater treatment plant | place: Australia: Brisbane, Thorneside...
GCTCCAGCCCCCGCCCCGGCAGCAGCAGCAGCAGCGGCGGCAGCCGCGCCCCCCGTCGAGGAACCAGCCGGGGAACCAGTGGGGGAACCCGGCGAGACCTCTACGCCCGCAGAGCCCGCAGACATGACCAACGCTGACGAGCCCGTTGCGGACGCCCAGCCGCCCGCTGCCCAGCCCCCCGCGGCGCCCACCAAGACAGCGGCAGCCCCCCCCCCGGCGTCCACCAAGACGGCGGACGCTCCCCCTCCGGCGGCCGCTCCCTCTCAAGAGGCCAGCAACACCGTCGACCGGGTCAAGTTCCACGTCCCCGGCGCCAGCAAGGTCGAGGCGCGCTGCGGCGATGTCCAGCGCAGCTCCACCTCTGCCTCGGTCAACCTCAGCCGGGTCCCCGCCGGGGGCTGCTCGGTCACGGCGACCGTCGAGGGCATCGAACACAGCGCCCGGGTCCAGGTCAACAGCCCCAACGGCTTCACCTGCCTCCCCGGTGACGGAGGGCTGGCGTGCACCTCGCAGCTCTGAGCCTGCTCCTGTCCAGCGCCCTCGTCGCCCCCGCGGAGGCGGCGGGGACGGCCCTCTGGCTCAGCGGCCGGGTCGACCCGACCGCCCTGCCCGAGGCCCGCCACCTCGATCCCGAGCAGGTCGCGCCTGACCTCTCGTTCACCACCCGCGACGAGCAAGCCAGCGCCCACCTCGCCGCCGAGCTGGGCGCCGTCCGACCCCTGCTCGATGTCTTCGACGGCGAGCTGCAGATCCTGCGCCGGCTGGACCTCGCCCTCGACGCCCTGGAGCTGCTCCGGGAAGAGGACCGCGAGCTGGTCTTCAAGGCCCGCAGCCTTCAAGGTCTCGCCGCCTGGCGCTTCTTCGGCGAGGACCTCAGCGCCGAAGAGGCCGCCTCCTGGCGCATCACGCTGGTCGACCCCAGCGGAGACCCGGTGGTCGCCAACCGCGCCTGGGCCGACGCCATCGCCCTGGATCCGGACCGCCTGCCGGGCGCCGAGATCCTCCCCGACGAGGCCGCGCGACAGGCCTTCCAGGCGCTGCGAGCCCGGATGCTGATCCTCCCGGACGCCAGCGTCCTCGTCCGCGACCTGCCCGCCGACTCCCGGCTGGTCGTCAACGGCCGCGAGCAAGCGACCGAGCGGGCCCGCCTCCTCCCCGGCCAGCACTGGCTCGCCGTCCAGGGCAGCTCCGGGACCCGCCTGCGGACCCGCGTGCGGGTCGAGGGCGGCCAGAGCCTCTCGCTCGAAGCCGGCCTAACGGCCATGGACCTGCGCGCGGTCGCCTACAGCCTGGATCCCCGCTCCGGCGCCGCCCTCAGCGCGGCGGTGGTCTCCCGGCTGGCCACCCTCGAACAGCCGGTCACCCTCTTCGTCTCCGACGACTCGGGCACCCAGCGCTACACCGTGATGGACGGCGTGGCCGTGCCGGCCGCAGGCCAGCCGTCCTCCAAGACCCCCTCCACGACCGCTCGTTTCACCCTGCGCGCGGGGGCCTCGGCCGCCTGGCTCAGCGACGGCGAGTGGTACCTCCAGCACGCCACCGAGGGCGCCCCTCACACCGCCGCGACCGTCAACGGGGTCCTGCCTGGGCTGCACCTGGGCGGCCAGGGGCTGCTCGGACCGGTCGCCCTGGGCCTCGGCCTCGACGCCCGGGCCGGCCTCGGCACCCACCAGAGCTTGCTGGTCGGAGATCAGAGCTACCGCCTGCGCCTGTATCCCCACCTCAGCGCGGGCCTGCCCTGGGTCCAGGCCACGGTCGGGGCCTCGCTGCCCTGGCGCCTGGGGCTGGGTGCGCGCGCCCATGTCCCCATCGCCGGTCCCCTGGAGTGGAGCAGCGGCTTCCTCTACGAGCTGGGGCTGGGCGTCCAGCGCCCCGAGGGCGACCCCTTCCAGCCCCTCGACGCCCTCTCGGCCTGGACCGGCCTGGGGCTGCGCTGGTCGCCCTGAGGCCACCCCCTCCTCCCTCACGCCCTCTCGCTCTTCCGGAGCCCCCATGATCCGTGACCGCCTGAAGAACGTGGCCCGCAAGGCCGCCGTGCGCCTGCTCAACATGGAGTTCGACGTGCAGGACCGCGACCCCCGCGGCAAGACCGTCGGCGTCGTCGGCGAGATCGACGAGAGCGTCATCCCCAGGGTCGTCGATGGGGACGGCGACACCCCCGGGCCCAAGCACCGCGAGGACATCGGCCGCACCTGGGTGGCCGCCCAGCTCGTCAGCGGCGAGGCCCCCTTCTTCCTGGACCTGCGCCCGCCGGCCGAGTGTGTCGCCGGCGTCCTGCCCGGCGCCCTGCTGGCCCCCGGGGACAGCATCAAGCGACACCTGGACCTGCTGCCCTCGCCCGAGACCCGCATCACCGTCTACGACCAGACCGGCGCCCTGGGCAGCGCCGAGCTGGCCGCCTGGCTGCGCGACAACGGCTACCCGATGGCCCGCCGCCTGCAGGGCGGGTACGCCGAGTGGATCGAGCACGGCGAGCCGATCGCCCTGCCGACCCCGCCCCCGGGCTCCCGCTTCAAGGTCGGCGACCCCGCCCGCCTCACCGACGGCCGCGAGGGCCACGTCCTGCGCATCGTCGAGGGCCCCCGCTTCGTGATCTGGCTGCCCGGCGAGCAGACCGAGGCCGGGCCCGTGGACGCCGACGCCCTCTCGGGATGAGCCTCCTCTCGCTGCTGCTGCTGGGCCTGCTCGCGCCGGCCCTGGGGGCGGGCCAGGTCCTGCCCGAGGCCCCCTCGGCCGCGCCCGGCACCGTCCCTGCCGCCCCGGCCGATCGCCTCGCCCTGGCCCGCAGCCGCTGGGCCCAAGGCGACGCCGCCGGGGTCGTCACCGTCCTGGCCCCCTGGCTGGAGGCCAAGGCCGCCCCCTACGGCCGGGAGCGCACCGCCGGGCACCTGCTGATGGGCCTGGCCTGGCGGGAGCAGGGCCAGTGGAACCAGGCCAGCGCGCACTTCTACCAGGTCCGCCGGTCCGAGGATCCCCTGGCCCCCTGGGGGGCCTGGTACGAGGCCGAGGTCGACCATCAGCGCGGCCGGCACCGCGCCGCGATCAGCCAGTGTACGGAGTACCGGCGCCGCTGGCCCGAGGGCCCCCACGCCGACGAGTGCCTGGTGCTGATGGGCGAGGCCTGGGCCGCCGAAGGCAAGCCCGGCGCGGCGGTCGCGGCCTTCCAGGCCTGGCTGGAGCACAACCCCGACACCGTCCGCACCGAGGAGATCGCCCTGGCCAAGGCCACGGCCGTCGCCCGCACCGAGCCGCAGCGCGGCATCCCGATGCTGCACGAGCTGCTGCTCTCGCACACCTTCCCCTCGACCGCGGTCGGCGTACACCAGGTCCTCGACGAGCTGAACAAGCAAGGCCAGGACATCACCATCCCCTCCGATGTGCGCAGCCGCCAGCGCTACGCCTCCAGCCTGCGGCGCTCAGGCAAGCTGGTCGAGGCCTGGGCGGTCTTCACCCAGCTCCAGGCCGAGGCCGACAAGGTCGACCCCCAGGGCCAGCCCCTCGATCCGGGCCTGCTGCGCTGGGTCGACGACAACGAGGACCAGTTCTCCTGGGGCACCCGCCAGTTCGACGTCTGGGTCCAGGCCGCCACCGCCCGCTACGAGGCCGAGCCCTCCGCGCGGCTGGCCTGGCGCATCGTGCGCGCCTGCGAGCGCGGGGGCATGTACGCCCAGGCCGTGGCCTGGATGGACCGGATCGAGGCCGAGCACAAGGACCGCCCCGACCGCCTCAAGCGGGCCTGGGCCCAGCTGCACGCCGGCGACTACCCCCGCGCGCGCGAGGCCTTCGCCGAGCTGGGCAAGGCCGGCGGGCAGGCCGGACGAGAGGCGCGCTTCTACGCCGCCTTCGCCGCCTTCCGCGCCGGCGAGCACGCCCTCGCCGCCAGCGAGCTGGAGGCCCTCGCCGAGGGTGGGCACGAGGAGGCCACGATGGCCGCCTACTGGGCCGCCCGCGCCCACGCCGCCGCCGGAGAGGCCGACAAGCGCAGGGAGTGGGAGGAGCGGGTCATCGAGCAGGACGAGATCGGCTGGTACCGCCGCCTCGTCGAGGACCGCCGCTGGAGAGAGGCCGGGGCCAGCCCGCCGCCGCCCCCCGCCCTGGCCGGCACCGACACCGAGCGCTGGACCCTGCGAGACGGGAGCTGGAAGGGCCACCGCCCCAGCGAGCCCCTGCCTCTGGCTCGGCTGGAGAGCCGGGCCCTGGCGGCCACCGGCCAGGTCGCCAGGGCCACCGAGCTGCTCGCCCCCGAGGGCAACCCCGGCTGGGCCAGCCTGAGCTGGAGCAGCCTGCGCGCCGCCACCGTGGTCGAAACCAGCTCCGTCGAGGTCGCCCCCCTCCCCGTCGCCCAGGAGCGCCTCCCCGACGGCTACGGGGCCTGCGCCTGGTACGACCCCGCCACCGCCGAACAGACCTTCGCCCGCCTCGCCAACGCGCTCTCCAGCGAGCTGCCCGAGCTGCCGGCCGCCTACGACCTCGCCCGCGCCGGTATGACCGTCGAGTCCGGCCACATCCTGCGGGCCGCCTTCGAGACCTGGGAGCGCTCCCGCGGCCGCGCCGACGCCGCCAGCCAGCGCATCCAGTCGATCAAGCTCGGCGACTGGCGCGACATGAGCATCTTCGCCCGCGAGCCCCACCTCAGCTACCGGCTCTGCATCGGCCTGCACAAGTACGCCGAGGACGACGTCGACGCCCTGGCCGCCTGGCGGCTGGCCTACCCGATGGTGCGCACGCACGAGCTCTGGCGCCACGGCCGGAACTACGGGGTCGACCCCTTCCTGATGATGGGCATCATGCGCCAGGAGAGCCGCTACCAGGCCACCGCCGTCAGCCACGCCGGCGCCGTCGGCCTCGTCCAGGTCATGCCACGCACCGGCGCCAAGGTCGCCGCCCTGCTGGGCGAGGGGCGCTACTCCCCGGCCGCCCTGGTCGACCCGGCCACCAACCTCCGCTACGGCGTCTACTACCTCTCGCTGCTGCTCAAGCGCTTCGACGGCAACTTCCCCCTAGCCGTCGCCAGCTACAACGGCGGCCCCCACAACATGTCCCGCTGGCTGCGCCCCTGGCTGGAGAAGGGCGAGCCGATCGAGATGGACGCCTTCGTCGAGCAGATCGAGTACGACGAGAGCCGCGACTACGTCAAGAAGGTCACCGCCTACTACGCGACCTACGCCGCGCTCTACGGGCCCGAGGGCGCGCGGGTGGCGATCCCGACGCACCCGGTCGGCGATCACCCCGAGGTCGTGGACTTCTAGCTCCCCGCCCTGCCGAGGCGCCCGGTCTTTTTCTGACCGGGCGCGTAAGCCCGAGACGGGTCAAGGCGTAGACTGCCCCCGGAGGTGGACTTGACCCGTCCCTCGACCTTTCCCTGGCGCAAGCTGCTGCTGGCCTTCACCGGCACCGTCCTGCTCCTGTCGGTGCTCTGCGCCTCGGCCTTCCTCTGCCTGCCGGCCTGGCTGCGCTGGGGCCTCGTCGTCGACACCTGCCCCTCGGGCCGCCCCGTCGCGGGCGCCTCGATCGACGCCTGGGATCTGCGCCGCGACGTCTGGCGCGAGGTCAACATCAGCAGCCTCGCCTGGTACACCCCCGACCTCGCCGATCGGAGCTGGTCGGCCCCCCTTCGGGCCGGCGACGTCGAGCTCGTCCTGCTCTCCCCCGACGGCAGCTCCCAGCCGCTGCCGCCCCGAAAGAAGTGGAAGCGGCAGGACTCTCACCGGCGGGTGGCCGAGATCATGCTGCCCGCCGCGCTCTCTGACGGCGACTACACCCTGCGGGCCACCGTCCAGACCCGCCTGGGCCCCGCCAGCGTCGACGCTCCCCTCCCCCTCTACGCCCCGGCCCGGGTCCACCTGCTGACCGACCGCCCGCTGTACGAGCCCGGAAACACCATCCAGATGCGGGCCGTGATGCTGCGGGCCAGCGATCGCCTGCCCCTGGCCTCGCGCCAGGGCACCTGGGAGGTGCTTGATCCACAAGGCGAGCTGCTGCTGGAAGAGCGGGCCGTCGCCGACGAGTGGGGGGTCGTCTCCGGCAGCTTCCCGCTGGACGCCTGGGCCGAGTCGGGCGACTGGCAGGTCCGCTGGCGCAGCGGCCCGGCCTTGGGAGAAGCCACCGTCCGGGTCGAGCCCTTCACCCTGCCCCGCTTCCGGGTCGAGGCCCAGGCCTCGCAGGCCTTCTACAGCATCGGCGACCAGCCCAGCCTCAGCGGCCGGGTGGTCTACGCCTCGGGCGCCCCGGTCGCTGGCGCCGAGCTGCGCCTGCGCTGGGGCAGCTCGGGCGACTGGCCGCCGCCTTCGGAGTGGCTGGCCCAGGACGGCTCCGGCCTGCCGACCACCGCCACCACCGACCGCCGCGGGGCCTGGAGCCTCAGCCTGCCCCAGGTCCCCGCCGACCTCGTCGGGCAAGCCACCCTCTTCGCCAGCATCGACGCCACCGACCCGGCCGGCGACCGGGTGCCCGGCTCGGCCAGCCTGCTCTTCAGCCAGGACCGCATCCAGGTCCAGGCCGTCACCGACCTGGGCGAGGGCCTGGTCGAGGGCTTCAACAACCGCCTCTACCTGCGGGCCAGCACCGCCTCCGGCCAGCCCCTGCGCGAGGTCGATCTGCGGGTGAAGCGGGCCTGGGACCCCGGCGACAAGGGCCAGACCGTGCGCACCGACGTCGACGGCGTCGCCGCGATGCAGGTCGACCCTGGCCCCGCCGTCAACATCGTCGTGCCCCCCATCCCGGTCCGGCCTCCCCCGCAGCCGCCGGCCATCGGCAGCGCCCGGGTCGAGGACCTGATGGACGGCCAGACCGTCGACCTCAGCGACCAGCGCAGCATCGACGGCTGGGCCGCCGACCTCGCCCCCTGCGCCCGCTTCCAGGAGCAGGGCTCCGGCCAGCAGGAGCTGGTCCTGCGTATCGAAGCCGACGGCCGGATCGAGGCCATCCCCTCCACCGACCCCTTCGCCGCCTGCCTCGCCCGGGTCGTCAACACCAGGCGGCTGCCCGCGGACGAGGATCGGCTCTACAGGGTCCGCTGGACGGTCTCCTCCCCCGATCTGCCCACCCTCCGCCTCGACGCGCGGGCCTGGCCTGGCGACCCCGGCATCGAGTCCCAGCTGCAGACCCAGGTGCTGGACGCCCGGGCCTGCCTGCCCTCCGACAGCGCCGCCGGCTCCCTGCCCCGGCGCTTGCAGTGGCGGGTACGACAAGGCAGCGCCGCCGTCCAGGCCCGCTGGCTCGATCGCAGCCACAGCGGCCTCAGCCCCAGCGCCGTCGCCTGCGTCGAGGACAAGCTCAGCCGCCTCTCCCTGAACCGCCCGGCCAACCAGGACGCGATCGGGCTGGTCGACATCGAGCTCGAGCCCACCCCACGGGCCCGCCATTCCCGCCCCCAGGCCACCACCATGCTGGGCTACGAGCTGCGGGTCCAGGCCCTGTCTGGCTCCGAGGACCTCGGCCAGACCACCCTGCGGGTCAGCCCCGGGGTCGTCCCGCCCGTTCGGCTGCGCCTCAGCCCGATCCTGCCGACAGCCGGGCAGGAGGTCACGGTCGAGGTCCTGCGCGGCCCCGACTTCGAAGGCGAGCTGCCCGAGAAGCTGGTCCTCCAGCACCAGGCCGGCAAGCGCCTCGTCGCCGAGCTCGACCCCAAGACCCGGATCGCCCGCTTCCCGCTGCCCCCCGAGCTGGACGGCTGGTACAGCGTCGAGTGGTACGGGGCCGTCGCCCGCGCCTTCGTCCGCCCCCAGGGCGAGCTCAGCGTCTCGGTGCGCGCCGACCAGGCTGGCTACGCCCCCGGCCAGACCGCGACGCTCAATCTGCTCACCCGCCAGGGCGACAAGGGCGCCCCCGCCTCGGTCGGTCTGTTCGGGGTCGACGAGAGCCTCGGCCAGATCGCCACCCTGCCCGGGCCCGACGCCCTCACCTCGCTGCGCGACCCGATCCAGACCGGCGTCCCGGCCTTCGGCTCGCTGGACGGCCAGGCCCTGGCGCTGGGCCGCATCCAGGGCGAGAACGCCGCCGCCGCCACGGTCTTGCGGGTCACCGGCGTTCCCGCGCCCGAGGACACCGACACCGGGGTCAGCCTCTCCACGACCTCGACCTTCGATCCGGTCGAGGGCCTGACCGACCGCTTCTACACGGTGCTGGGCGAGCTGCACACCCAGGTCCGCGCCTGGGAGCGCAGCGCCCCGGCGGGACAGCTCCTGGACAACACGACCATGGCCCAGCTCTGGGACAAAGCTCGCACGGCCTGCCAGCAGCGCGGCGAGTCGGCCGACGACGCCTGGGGCCGCCCCCTGCGCCTGCACTGGCTGCCAGACGACCTGCTGGCCCTGACCGACCCCCGGGTCGTCGTGGTCGACGGCACCCGCCTGCCCGAAGACATCGAAGCCTGGAGCCGCTGGGTCTCCGAGGAGAAGCCCCGATGAGCCGGAACCTCAGCCTGCTGGTCCTGCTGCTGGCCTCTTGCGCCACGAGCGACGAGGCCCCCATGATGCAGCGCCCCGCGGAAGAGAGCGAAGCCGACTTCGGCGCCACCGGAGGCGGCATGCCCGGCGCGCCTCCGCCCGCGGCCTCGGCGCCGGCTCGGGACGAGGGGCGAGCCGGACGCGGGGCCAAGGACGCCGCCATGAGCAAGGCCATGGGCAACTCCGCCGAGATGTCGCTGGATGGCAGGTTCGAGAGCGACGACCAGAAGCCCGAGGAGCCCGCCGACGCCGGGGCCCCCGCCACCCGCAGCTGGTTCCCCGAGACCTTCCTCTTCGCCCCCAGCATCGTCACCGACGACCAGGGCCAGGCACAGGTACGCCTGACCGTCCCCGATCGCCTCACCACCTGGCGGGTCCTGGCCCTGGCCCACGACCGGCAGGGAAACCAGGCCGGCGATCTGACCACCTTCCTGGGCACCCTGCCGGTCTACGTCGACCCGGTCCTCCCCCCTTTCCTGATGGCCGGCGACCGCGTCCTGCTGCCGATGCAGCTGGTGAACACCACCGACACGGACTGGTCGGGTGCCTTCGAGCTGCGCATCAGCGGGGCGGCCGACGCCAGCAGCTCGGGATCTGTCCAGATCCCGGCCGGCGGCAGCGCGCTGGTCAGCGTCCCCGTACAGATCGACCGTTCGGGTGAGCTCAGCCTGCGGGCCCGCCTGGGCACCAGCGACGCCATCGAGCGCAGCATCCCCGTCCTGCCCGTCGGACAGAAGCTCGAACAGGTGCAGGGCGGCACCCTGGCGGGCCCGCGCACCATCCCCCTGGACGGTCCCCGGGACATGGACGAGGCCAGCGCCCAGCTCCGCCTCGTCGTCTTCCCCGGGGCGCTCTCCGTGCTGCGCCGCGAGCTGGAAAGGGCCGGCAGCTCCGACGGCAGCGCGGCCGCCGACGCCCACGCCCTGCTGCTGGCCGGCGCCGCCCCCGCCCTGCTCAGCGCCCTGGGCGAGACCGTCGAGCCCGCGCGCACCGAGTCCCTGCGCACCCTGGGCCTGCAAGCCAGCCAGCGGGTGATCCGCCACGCCCGCGCCCCCAGCGTCGAGCTGGCCAGCACCCTGCTGCCCGCCGTGGCCACGCATCCCGACAACCCCGTGCTGGAGCGCATGAGCATCCGCCTCGCCGATCAGCTCGCCAGCCAGCAGCGCCCCGATGGCACCTTCCAGGGCGCGGGCACCACCGCCCAGCGCATGCTCGTCGCCACCGCCGAGGCCGTCGCCGCCGTCGCCAGCGCCCAGGACGAAAACGCCGCCAAACGAACGGCCCGGGTCCGCCTCTCCGCCTCGGCCGCCTTCGAGCGCAACCAGGGCCTGACCCAGGATCCCTACACCGCCGCCGCCGTGCTTGTCTCCGGCGCCGCCAGCGCCGAGCTGAGCCAGGCCCTGCGCGCCCGGGTGCGCGAGGCGATCGTCGAACAGCCCGACGGCAGCCGGGTCCTGCCCGTGCCCGAGCAGGTCCAGCGCGGCGACGGCCGGGTCCCCTCTCTCGCCGAGTCCACCGCCCTGGCCGCCCTGGCCCTGGCCGACGATCCGGAGTCCACCGCCCTCGTCGCCGACCTCGCCGGCGCCCTGCTGGGGCTGTGGCGCCCCTCCAGCGGCTGGGGCGAGGGCCGGGCCGACCTGCTCTGTACCCGGGCCGTCACCGCCCTGCTGCGCGAGCCCCTGCCCGAGAAGATCGAGATCGTCCTCGAGCGCGACGGCGTCGAGGTCAAGCGCGGCAGCCTCAGCGGCGCCCGCCGCACCGAGCTGCTGATCCTCGACGCGCCCGGAGCCCTCGCCCGGGGCAGCCACGACTGGACCGTCCGCGCCGAGCCGGCCCTGCCCGGGCTTGGCTTCAGCCTCTCCCTGACCAGCCACGTCCCCTGGCCCGCCCCGCCCCCCGGGCAAGGCGTCCAGAGCGAGCTCCGCCTGCCCACCGACATGGCCGTCGGCCGCCGGGTCGCGCTCGGCCTGGACCTCGCCGCCCCCGCCCAGACCGCGCTGCAGGTCGAGCTGGCCCTGCCCGCCGGGGTGCAGGTCGATGGGCCCGCGCTGGACGCCTTGCAGTCCGCGGGGACCATCCAGGACTGGAAGGGCGAGGACGGGATGTTGCGCTTCAGCATCCCACCGCAGGAGTCCACCACCTGGAGCGCCGAGCTGGGGTTGATCCCGACCGTGGCGGGGACCCTGCACGCGGACGCGCTGCGGGTCCGGCTGACCGCTCGGCCGGACCTGGTGTTCGCGACGCCCTCGCCGGTGTGGCGGGTCGGGGGCTGAGGGCCCTTGCCCGCCCCCCGCAGACCGATACCCTCTCCCCATGACCACCTGGACCATTCAAGTCTTCTTCGACGGCGACTGCCCCCTCTGCGCCAAGGAGATCGCCCTCCTCCGCCGGGCGGACCGCCGCGAACGCATCCTCTTCACCGACATCTCCTCCCCCGAATTCGAGCCCTCGGTCTACGGGCGGCAGCTCTCGGACTTCATGGACGAGATCCAGGGCAGCCTGCCCGACGGCACCTTCCTGACGGGGATGGAGGTCATCCGCCGCCTCTACGAGGCCGTCGGCCTGGGCTTCCTGACCGCCTGGACCCGCTGGCCGGGCGCCTCGCAGCTCAGCGACGGCGGCTACCGCCTCTTCGCCAAGAACCGCCTGCGCCTGACCGGCCGCTGCACCCCCGAGGCCTGCGACCTGCCCGGCGCTCCGGCGTAGCGAGGACCGCGGCCCTCGTGCCAAGCTCCTCCACGGAGCGCCCATGATCCCCCTCCTCCTCCTCCTCGCCTGCAGCCGCCCCTTCCTCGACGCCGGCCCCTGCCAGGAGCGCTTCACCGGCCCCGGCATCGCCGAGTGCGAGGTGCCCGGCTGGGAGGACCGCGCCTACGACCTGGTCCTGCCGCCCGACTACGACGGCGAGACCCCGGTGCCCCTGGTCCTGGCCCTGCACGGCGGAGGTGGCAACAAGCAGGCGGCCGAGCGCACGACCTGCAGCGAGGGCGAGGTCGAGGACGAGAGCTGCCTGCACAAGCACGCCCAAGACAACGGCTACGCGGTGCTCTTCCCCAACGGGACCGGCTTCGGCCTGCTGCCCGAGCTGCGCACCTGGAACGCCGGCGGCGGCGACGATGAGTGGCGCTGCGCCTCAGGCAAGGCCTGCGAGCGCGGCATCGACGACGTCGGCTACATCCAGGACCTGCTCGACGACGTCGAGGGCCGCGCCGCGATCGACACCTCCCGGATCTACGCCACCGGCCTCTCCAACGGCGGGGCCATGAGCCACCGCCTCGCCTGCGAGCTCTCCGACCGCATCACGGCCATCGCCGCGGTGGGCGGGGCCAACCAGTTCACCACCACCGGCACCTGCGCGCCCGAGCGCCCCGTGCCCGTCCTGCACGTGCACGGCACCGCCGACCCCTGCTGGTCCTACGAGCAGGGCTCGCCCGACTGCCCGGTCGGCGGCGGGGACCTGCCCCACGTCGGCGTCGATCGCACCATGGACGAGTGGGCCGCCCTGCTGGGCTGCGACGGCGGCACGGTCGAGGAGGCCCTGCCGGACACCGCCCAGGACGGCACCACCACCGTCCGCATCACCTGGACCGGCTGCGAGGCCCCGCTGGAGCACCTGCGCGTCGAAGGCGGCGGCCACGCCTGGCCGGATGGTTACGCCTACCTGAAGGAGAAGACCATCGGCCCGGTGCCCCGGGACTGGGGCAACGAGCTGATCTGGGACTTCCTCGGGGCGCAGGAGCTGTAGTCAGCGCACCGCACAGTGCCCCTCACCGTCGATATGCCCCAGCGTCGCCGTCTGCGCCTCCAGGAAATCCCACAGGTTGGTCACCTGTCCGAACGACCCGACATCGTACCCAAGCGTCGCGATGGCCACCGCGTCCAGCTCCGCCATACTGACCGCCCCATCGCCATCCCCGTCGGCGTCCACCAGCGCCTGGGCGCGCAGCACGGAGTCGGGGTTGTCCAGCGAGTCGTAGAAGAGGTGGTCCCCGTGGATGGTGAGCTGGGTGCCGGCCGCTCCCCCCGAGGCGATGGTCAGGTTCTCTGGCTCGCAGGCGTAGGCAGCCGCCGCCTCAAAGACCCAGTCGTAGGCGACCGATTCGCCGCCGCAGCTCAGCTCGCCGGTCAGCTGCAGGCCGCTCGTGCGCATCCAGACGGTGTCGTAGTGCTCGGCCGGGACCTCGAAGCTCCCCAGGAGCTGCGGCCCGGGCTCGACCAGGTCGAAGGTCAGCGGTGCGTCGATTCCCGCCACCGCCTCTCCCTCGGCGTCGAGCAGCTCGGCCTCGGTGAAGCCGACCTCGAAGCGGTTGAAGGTGACGCTGCAGCCGTCCTCGAATGCCTCCGCCGGGATGCCGTCCTCGATGAACTCTTCGCCCCAGGTTTGGAGCTCCCAGGTGCCGGTGGAGCCGCAGGCAAACAGGAGTGTGAGCAGGATCATGGTTCCTCCGATTGAGCGCTGGCGGACCAGCTCAGGGTTGAGAGCAGGGCGTAGGGCAGGCTGTTGGCGAGGCTGCTGTCGGTCAGGGTCAGAGAGCCGTCACCATCGGTGTCCATTGCGACCTCGATCAGCGAAAGCTCTAGCATTGCTAGTGCGTGGCCTAGCAGCGTTAGCGTCGGCACTGCTCCTTCTGGACTCAACTCGAAGGAGAGCGGAACGCCGCTGATCTCCTCCTCCTCCAGGTCGAGGGAGAGGTCGAAGCCCAGCACCTGCCCGCCCAGGGTCCGATGGCCGACGAGCCGGGCGGTTCGTGCGGTGAACGTGAGCTGCGCCAGCTCGCCGCTGTAGACCTGGGCCTCGCCCAGCAGCGCCGGATCGGCGAGCAGATCCAGCTCCCAGTTCCCCAGCAGCTCCCCCAACACATCCCCCGCGTTGTCGTGGCCGGGGTGGGCACGGGCGGTTCCCAGGTTTTGAAACCAGGAGACTTGGGCGGGCGCGTACAGCCGAAGATCTGCGACCTCGAAGGTCAACGCAGAGAGCTCGAAGCGGGCACCGCCAAGCTCGATCTCCGGCGTCGGAGCCCCGCCGGCGAACAGGGGGACGTCGCGCAGCACGGGCGAGGGGGCACAGGCCCAGAGGAGCATCCACATCAGAAGACCCGTCCGACTTCGAGGCGGGCGACCCGGGGGCCGCCCATGGTGAGGTGCAGCACCGGAAGCTCGCTGGCGGGATGCTGGCGGTCGAAGGCCGAGGCGAAGACGAACTCGCCGTCGCGCTGCGCCCCGAGCAGGTTCTCCAGATCGAGGTCCACGCTCCAGGCGTCCCGGTCGAGGTGCAGGCTCAGATCCAGGCCTCCAGTCGAGCGGCTGGCAAAGCCACCCGGCAGCGGCCGAGGCCCCAGCAGCCAGCCCCGCAGCCCGCCCGTCCAGCTCCACTGCGCCAGCCGCTGCTCCACTACCCGGGCGAGGCCGACCGCCATCAGTCGAGGCGCGTAGGGGATCGGCGCGGTCGACTCCCCTAGCAGCGTTCGGGAGTAGGCCCCGTCGGCCAGGGTAAGCTGGGCCTCCAGCTCGGCCCAAGGGGCAACGCGCAGCTCGTTCACCAGCTCCAGGCCCAGGCGGCGGGTCGCCCCGGTGGCGACAAAGCGCGCCTCGAGATGGTCGAAGACAACCTCGTTGTCGACACGGGTGGCGAAGCCCACCAGCTGCCCCGACCAGCGAGGGTGCGGCTCGCTGGCGACCCCGAACTCCACGGCGTCGGCCAGTGTGACGGGGGCCCGTTCAGCGCCGCCAAGCCCACGCGCCTCGGGCGAGCGATAGCCCCGACCCGCCGCCACCAATAGACGGGTTTTTCGATCAGGAAACAGCGTCATGCTGCCGCGCGGCACGAAGACGGGCGCCCAGGCGCTCCACGCTCCCTCCTCTTCAATCCGGCTCAGGCCCAGTCGCGCCAGCCGCCCCCCGCCTCGCAGCTCCACCGGCTCCACGGGCCGCAGTCGGGCGCCGGCCCAGACCCCCAGCTCGGCCTGCCGGATCTCGGCTGCGTAGCGGTCCTCCCAGGTCTCGCCTTGCAGGTCGATGCCCTGCTCGACCTGATGGTGGCTATCGGCTCGCACCTGGATCCCGCCCTCGATCGTAGCCTTCCTCCCCAACGACACCGCAGCCTCGGCCCGGCCCCCGCCCGCCAGTCCATGCTGTGCCTGCCGGCTGCCGTCGCCGTGTTGAGGGTCGACCAGGAATCCCGAGTAGTTCTGCTCGACGGCGAAGCCCCGCGCCCCCGCCCAAAGCCCGGCCTCCCCTCGCGCGCGTCCCGACAAGCCGCTCAGGGTCAGGGCGCCCATGACCCGCCGCGAACGGCCTCCCCCGACCACCGGGTAGGCGTCGAGCGCATCGACCTGCCCCGCCTGCAGATCGTCGGCCCGCAGCACCCCGGGCGAGGCGTAGCGCGAGTCCATCGCCAGCAGCCAGGCCCGCAGGTTCCTGCCCTGCAGCCCCAAGCCCACCCGAGCCTGTCGCCACCAGCGCCGGCTGCCCCCCCCTCCCCCGGCGTCCAGCTCAGCCAGAGCGAAGTTGCCCGCGGCTGCGTTCTTCGGCCTCCAGGCGAGCTGCTGCCGACCCGATCCATCGGTGCCAAGGCCCCCGCCCAACCAGAGCCCCGGCTGCTCCAGACCCAGCCGAAAGCTGGCGATCCCCGCAACCGCGAGGTCGCCGTCGGAGGGTTGGAAGGGTCCCGGCCGCAGCTCCAGCCCCGAGATCAGCCGGGGCGGGAGCAGGTGCAGGTCGAGGTAGCCATGCCCATGGATCTGCGAGGGCTCGTTCAGCGGGACACCCTCGACCTGAGCCGCGAGGTCGGCCCCGTGTACAGCGTCGAAGCCGCGCAGGAAGTACTGGGGAGCCTTGCCGTGCCCGCCATGGGAGGAGAGGTGCAGCCCCGGCAGCGCCTCCAGAAGATCCTGGGCGCTGCGGGCGGGCAAAGTGTCAATATCCTCGCGGTCGAGCACCACCGTCGCGGCCGTTGAGGGCGCGGATTGGCCTTCGACCGTCAGCTCTTCAGAGGGCTCGGCATGTGCGGCGACAATGGTGAGCAGCAGGCACATCGGGGACGATAATAATTACCAAATACAAGTATTACCACTCACCTCAGCACAGCCCCCACCACGAGCTGCCCGAAGAGCACGCCCTTCACACCAATCACATGGGCGGCGTAGTGCTCGACCTCGGCCCGGCTGCCCCGAAGGGCCGACAGCTCCATGCAGCGATCGGAGTCCAGGTGCAGGTGCATCGTGGACATGACCAGCTCGTGGTGGTCGTGGCCAATCTCCTGGAGGTGGTCGGCCAGCTCGCGCGCGCCATGCCGGTAGACCGTGGTCAGCGAGGCCACCACAGCCTGTTCGGGGCCGCCCTCCAACAGCAGCCGCTCGCGGATCAGATCGCGGATGGCCTCGGAGCGGTTGCTGTGGCCGTGTCGGATCAGCCAGGCGTCCAGATCCTCCAACAGCGGTCCGTCGATGCTGATGCTGATGCGTTCCACGCCTGCCATGTTCACCTCGCCGTCCGCCCTGCTAACATCGAGACCAGAGGCGAAGGAGGCGACCTCCACCGCCGCGGAGCGAGGAGCCGTGAACAGCACCATGGAGATCCCCGAGCTCGACGCCGACGATGTGGCTGCGGCCACCTTCGCCGCTACCGCGCAGCGCTGCGTCGGAACCGACGTCGTGATCATCGCGGTCGACGGCGCCTCCTTGAACCCGACGGAGCGCCCGTGGAACCGGGCCGACGGCGCAAGGGGCGGGGCGAGCCCGGGCGTACGCGCCATCCAGGTCCTGACCGCCGTCGGCATGCATCCAGACGGGACACCCCTGGGCCTGCTCGGGCAGGGGTGGTGGATCCGGACCGAGATCGGCGCCTCGAAGCAGGCCCGGGACCGGGATCCCGAGGAGAAGGAGACCTGGCACTGGCTGACCCTCCTGGAGTCCGTCCGCGAGCTCTGCTACGCGTACTGCAGCCGGCCCTGGTTTCAGCTCGACCAGGCCGGCGACGCCTGGCTCCTGCTGCTCGCCGCCCGGTACGAGGACATCTACCTGACGATCCGCGCAGCCCACAACCGCCGGGTCGTCGCCGACCACATCACCGAGGAGCCCATCTCCCTCTGGCCCATCGTCTCGCGGGAGCCCTCCCTCGGCCAGGTCAGCCTCGACCTGCCGGCTGAGCCCGGCCAGCCGCTCCGGACCGCCACGGTCGAGCTGCGGACCCGACCGGTCACGGTCAAGGCCAAGAACAAGAAGACGAACCGGGTCCACCTCATCGATGTCTTCGCGGTGCTCGCCCGCGAGGTCGAGCCCCCGGCCGAAGGGGTCGAGCCCCTGGAGTGGATGCTGCTGACGAACCGCCCGACCGCAGGGCTCGACGAGGCCTGCGCGGTCGTCCTCGCCTACACCTACCGCTGGACGAGCGACACGATCCTGAAGACCTGGAAGGCCGGTGCCGGGCTCGACCCGGACACCACCCTGAGCTTCGACGGGGACTCCCGCACGCTGGCGCTCCTCCTGGCCTCGCTGGCGGTGCGCGCCCAGCGGCTGCTGTCGATGGTCTACGAGGACCCGGATCGGCCCGCCCTCGATGAGTTCACCGCCGACGAGCTGAACGCCCTGATCTCGACCCGGATGCGGCCCGACCTGCACCGGGACACGATCACGATCGCCCAGGCGGCCCGCTGGCTCGCCGAGCTGGGGGGGACCTCCACGCGGGAGGCGGCCCGCTCGCTCGATTCGTTCGCGCTCAGCCGGGGCCTGGAGCTGCTGGAGCCGCTCGACAGCGCCTTGCAGGAGCTGCGTCGCAGCTGAGCGGCGAGGGCGCTACGAGGGCCCGCCGCTGGTGCGCCCGACCGGCCCGTCGGCGCGCAGCTCCTCCTTGCGGCGGCGGGCCCAGGTGCGGGTGGGGTCCACGCGCAGGATCCGGTCGTAGAGCACCGTCGCCGCCGCGGCGTCGCCGGCCCGACGGGCAGCCTCGGCCTGGGCCATCCAGGCGTCGGCGTGCGCCTCGACCAGGGCCCGGCTCTGTGGATGGTCCGGATGCCACTCCACCAGGGTCGCCAGGTCCGCGCTCGCCGACTCCGGGTCCGCTGCAATCCGACCGCGCAGGCATTCCCCGAGCGCCTCGGCCAGCACCCGCCGGCTCTCGGCGGTCGGGCGACGATCCCGAGGGCTCATCAGGCGCAGCGCCTCCCAGCCCGCCTGGGCGCCGTCGCAGTCGCCCCGCGCCGCCTGCTCCACCAGGAGCTGACGCGCTCCGTGAAGTCGGGCGGCAGCCTGCTCGACCGGGACCACCCGCACCGTCCCGACCTCCTGCCCCTCGCTCCCCTCGACCCGCACCCGCAGCCCGTACAGTCCGGGCGGCACCGCCTCGCCGACCCGAAAGACCGCCCGGGTGCGCACCGTCTCGCCGACCCGCCAGCTCCTGGCCGGGTACCAGGCACGCCCGGCCTCGACCCTCCATCCGTCCACTCGTACAGACTGCGGGTCCAGCAGCTCCACCTCCAGGACCACCGGGCCCTCCACCTCGTCCAGCCGCGCGAGCCCCAGGTCCAGCAGGAAGGTCTGTCCCACCGCGATCTGATCGTTCCAGAGCTCGGTCTCGACCAGCACCAGCCCCTGCCCCATGGGGGGCATGGCCAACAGATCACGGCGCACCCGCTGCCAGCCGGCCGGCGCGAGGTGGCTGCGCCGCACCCAGATCCCGGGGTGACGTTTGTCTTCGGGTCTGTTCAACGGGTAGCCGGAGACCTCGACCATGTCGCGTTTCCACCACGCCTGCCGGTCCAACCGGGTGCGGTTCGCCCAGCGGCCGTGCAGGTGGGCGAGGTCGACCCGGTGCCAGGTCGAGATGTGCTCCTCCAGCACATCGGCTCTGTACCGGTGGTGGGCCATGGGCACGTCCAGCAGCCGGCCGTAGTCGACCACCGCCATCCGCGACCAGGTCGTCGAGGCGCCCATGTCCACGTCCAGCCAGGTCGGGTCCTCCAGCAGCAGATCGGCCTGGATGTCTCGGGCGTGGGTCATCCGCGCCCGCACCGACATCGGCGAGGTCTCCGGCGCCTCGGCGTAGGCGGAGGTGGTTCGCACCTGGGAGACGGTCCAGGAGGCGACCCCCAGCAGGCTGAACAGCAGCGCCGCGAGGCGGACCCGGCCCGCCGAGGGCACCAGCCGGGCGAGCCCCAGCCCGCCCAGCACCGTCAGCAGCGGGACCAGGAAGGAGAGCCAGCGCGCGCCCTTCATCCAGTCGCCGCCCGACCAGACAGCGAAGAAGGCCGCGGCAGCGACCCAGGCCACCAGCAGCAGCCGGCTGTCCCGCCCGACCGCCCCCAGCAGGGCCACCGGGAACAGCCAGGGCAGGGTGCCCTCGCTCAGGTGCCGCCTCAGGTACTGGACGCCGGCGCTGTCCGGATCCAGCCGGGCCAGCAGCGTCTCCTGGCCCGCCTTGGCGTAGTAGGTGTTGGGCAGGGGCCAGGCGAAGTACCACAGCCGGGCCAGCTCGGCGGCGGCCAGGGGCAGCAGGAAGGCCGGCGCCCAGCGAAGCAGGCGACGCGGGCCGCGGAGCAGCAGCCAGGCTCCGGCCAGCAGACCGTACATCACACCTTCCGGGCGGGTGAGGCCCAGCATTGCGAAACAGAGGCCGCCGAGCAGGTCGCGTCGGCCGGTCACCGACAGGCCTCCCAGCAGCAGGAGCAGGACGAAGAGGGGGTTCTCCAGGCCCGAGGCGGACCAGGTGGCGTGGTGGGTGGAGCCCGCCAGCAAGGCCGCCGCCGCCAGCCCCGCGACCTCGCCCTGCGCAGGACCGGCCAGCCGGCGCGCCAGCAGCCCCGCCGCCACCACCGCCGCGCTACCGCAGGCCAGGCCCAGGCCCCGGGCGAGGTCGAAGAGGTCCGCCCCCGAGACGAAGAGCAGGGCCAGCAGGGCCACCCAGGTCGGGTTGCTGTAGCCCTCGACCGGCTCGGCCCCCGGGGTGTGCACCAGCCCGTAGCCGTTGACCAGGTTGCGGGCGTAGCTGAAGCTGATCGCCGCGTCCTCGACCAGCCACTGCCAGAGCAGCGACTGGTGCGCCGCGCTGAGCAGGGCCAGCGCCAACAGCAGCAGGGGGAAGGCGTGGACGCGGAGGTTCTGAGGCACGGTGGAGTCAGGTCCGGCTGGTGGGCAGGCCAGCGTCGTCCCAGTTGCCGAACATCGTCCTCGCCGCCGTCTTGGCCACGAAGTTGGCGAGCCGCTTCTCCCACTCCTTCGCGTCGCGCCGCCGCACCTCTTCGATGTAGCCCAGCCGCACCCGCTGGTAGAGGGCCGGCAGCGTCTGGAAGTACTCCCAGGCCCCCGGCGCCGCCTCCAGCCGCGCCTGGATGTCGGGGGGAACCCGCACCGCGGCCTCACTCAAGTCCGGCAGGGTCCGCAGCCCCGCCTCGGTCATCAAGCCCGCCGCGATCAGCCGCCGCGCGCGCTCCTTGTTCAGCTCCGTCCAGTTGCTGCGGGGGCGGCGGGGCGAGAAGCGCTGGGCCGTCGCCTCCCCCAGCTGCTTGGCGGTGCTGTCGATCCACCCGAAACAGAGGGCCTCCTCGACCGAGTCCAGGTAGGTGACCGTGCCCGGCTGGGTCCGGCGGGTCAGCAGCCAGCACTCCCTCTGTGTCGAGTGGTTCTCTTCCAGCCAGGCGCGCCACCCGCGTCGGGTTCCCGGATCCACAGTCGAGGTGTTCAACACGGGGGAGCTCCAGGGCTCAGTATCGACCGCCCGCAGCGGCGCCGACGGGGAGGTGCTCGTCCAGGAAGGCCAGGTCCGCGGCGCTGAGCCGCACCTCGTTGGCGCCCTGGTTCTCGTCGAAGCGCGACTGTTTGCGGGTCCCGGGGATGGCGACGATGTGCTCGCCACGGACCAGCACCCAGGCCAGGGCCAGCTGTGCGGGCGTGACGCCCTTCTCGGCCGCCAGCGAGCGCACCGCGCCGACCAGGTCGAGGTTCTTCTGGAAGTTGTCGCCCGTGAAGCGCGGGTTTCTGCTCCGGAAGTCGTCCGGCGCGAGGTCCGCGGGCGAGGTGATGGCGCCCGTCAGGAAGCCGCGGCCCAGGGGCGAGTAGGCCACGAAGGTGATCCCCAGCTCCAGGCAGGTGTCGAGCAGCTCTGCCTCGGGCTCACGCGACCAGAGGGAGTACTCGGTCTGCAGCGCGGTGATGGGGGAGACGGCGTGGGCGCGGCGGACCTGCTCAGGCGTCGCCTCCGACAGGCCCAGGAAGCGCACCTTGCCCGCCCGGACCAGCTCGGCCATGGCGCCGACGGTCTCCTCGATCGGCGTGTTCGGGTCGACGCGGTGCTGGTAGTAGAGGTCGATCGTCTCGATGCCCAGGCGCTGCAGCGAGGCGTCGCAGGAGGCGGCCACGTACTCGGGCCTGCCGTTGAGGCCGAGGAATCCCCCGTCGGCCGTGCGTACGACGCCGAACTTCGTCGCGATGACGGCCTCGTCGCGGCGGGAGCGGAGGGCGGCGCCCACCAGGCGCTCGTTGGTCCACGGGCCGTACATGTCGGCCGTGTCGAAGAAGTTCACCCCGGCGTCGAGGGCGTACTGCAGCAGCGCCGTGCTGGCGGCCTGATCGGCCTCGCCGTAGAAGTCGGACATGCCCATGCAGCCCAGGCCGATGGGGGAGATCTGGACGCCGGTGCGGCCGAGCGGGCGACGGGGGGAGGCGGTCATGGGGGCTCCGGGAGAGAGGGAGGGGGGGAGTCTATGCCGCGAGAGGGGGGCGCGGGCGGGGGGCGCGGGGGGCGGCACCCACATGGCGCGGCGGGGGGGGGGTGAGGGTTGAGGCACGCCAGGGGGAAGGG
>ERZ761602.3677-NODE-3677-length-21238-cov-5.162489_pt1 | contig 21238 bp, 15 predicted proteins | sample MGYA00512165_ERZ761602 | MGnify/ENA primary metagenome ERZ761602 (study PRJEB28899, sample SAMN02445085) | bioreactor sludge metagenome | biome: EBPR sludge; isolation source: Thorneside wastewater treatment plant | place: Australia: Brisbane, Thorneside...
CGGCGGGCCCGGCGCCACCGCAGTTCGATGGCTTATTTTCGATAGAGTCTATTGTCTGTGATTGATTTGATTGTGGACCCAGATATCCGCGGGCTACTGTCGTTGGGTCGAAAAGCTCTGGCTGTCACGAATTACGCCGATAGTGCCCGCCTAAACTTGTGGGCCCTTCAAGCAGCCATCGCATCGATCTTCGATCTTGATGACGAAATCATCGGCGATGTAGTGACGACAAATCAAATACTTTACGGTGCGGACCTGGAGGGGTTTCTTGTTGCCCATGGGATGTCAGATGATAACGTGTCAATGCTCGGAAGTGGGCTGCGCGAATTATCGCGTAGAGTTACCATGGCTCAAAACATGGCCGCCTTGCTCTCTCAAGGAGTTCAACTTTCCGATTACAAACACTACAAACAGATACTAGACACCCCTGAAGAACAATGTAGTGAAGGCGACGCTCGTTGGCTGCATGATTTTGCGAGCCGGACCATTTCTAACTGGCAGACTGCCGGTTTGAATCCGACAATGCCTGAGTCGATGATTAAGGATATCCGCAGCTTACTTGAAGACAGTAATCGTCGAATAACTACAGGCAAGCCTCGTAAGCAGAGACGTTCGGTCTATAAGAAATAGATACATGTCCATCGCCCGCCACCACGCCGAATGGTTGTCCCTGCTGGAGGTCTCCGGCCCGTTTCTGTCCATGCCGGCCCTCCTGCGCGCCTTCCCGCAAGGCCTGGACGCCCATGACCCCGCCGCCGCCCGCGATCTGCGCCTGGCCTACGGCGAGTGGCAGGGCCGGCCCCGTGATCCCGCCCTCCACACGGCTTGGACGCGTTTTGTCCTGAGCCGGCTGCTGGATCTGCCCCCGAACGCTCTGGCCGAAGGTCAGGCTCTGCCGCCCTCGCTCAAGGCCGTCATCGCCGAACAAGGCGAGGTCCTGCGGCCCGACCTGGCCGTGGTGAGCCCCGCCGACGGCCGGCCGCAGTTGCTGCTCCAGGTGTATCCTGCCACACAGGACCTGGACCGTCCCGCCGCCGACCGGCGCTGGAAGGCCTCGCCGGCCACGCGTATGATGGAACTCCTGCATGCCGTGGACGTGCGCCTGGGCCTGGTCACCAACGGCGAGCGCTGGATGCTGGTGGACGCGCCGCGCGGCGGCACCACAGGCTTCATCTCCTGGTATGCAGCTTTGTGGCTGGAAGAGCCGCTCACCCTGCGCGCCTTCCGCAGCCTGCTGGGCGCGCGCCGTTTCTTCGCGGTGGCGGAGGCGGAGACGCTGGCCAAACTGCTGGAGGCCAGCGCCGATGAGCAGCACGAGGTTACAGATCAACTTGGCTACCAGGTGCGCCGCGCCGTGGAGGTGCTGGTGCGAGCCATGGACCGCGCCGACCAGGACGCCGGCCGGCGTCTGCTGGCGGACGTGACCGAGCCGGCCCTGTATGAAGCCGCGCTGACGGTCATGATGCGCCTGGTCTTCCTGTTCTCGGCCGAGGAGCGCGGCCTCCTGCTCCTGGGCGATCCCCTTTACGATCAGCATTACGCGGTCTCTACCCTGCGCGCCCAACTGCGCGAGGCCGCCGACCAGCACGGCGAGGAGGTGCTGGAGCGCCGGCACGACGCCTGGCCGCGCCTGCTGGCCACGTTCCGGGCCGTGCACGCCGGCGCCTGGCATCAGGACTTGCGCCTGCCGGCCTACGGCGGCAGCCTGTTTGATCCGGCCCGCTTCCCGTTCCTGGAGGGACATTGGGCGGCCGATGACCGGCGGCCGGGGGACGCTGACGCGGCGCCTGTCGAAGAGCGCGGGCATCCCGAGCGGAGCCGCGCAGCGGCTCAGTCGAGGGACCCGCGCCCAGGGTCCGAACCGCTGCTCATCAACAACCGCACCATCCTGCACCTGCTCGAAGCGCTGCAAATCCTGCAAGTGAAGGTCCCGGGTGGCGGACCAGCCGAGGCGCGCCGGCTCTCCTTCCGCGCGCTGGATATCGAGCAGATTGGCCATGTGTATGAAGGCCTGCTGGATCATACGGCCGTGCGCGCTGGGGAGTGGGTGCTGGGACTCACCGGCACCAAGGACAGGGAGCCGGAGGTGGCCCTGGCCAGGCTGGAGACGCTGCAGGCCCAGGGCAGGGCGGCCCTGCTCGAGTATCTGCGCGAACAGACCGGGCGCTCCGAGTCCGCGCTCAAGAAGGCCCTGGTCCAGCCGCCTGACGACCTGGACCACGCCCGCCTGCGCGCGGCCTGCGGCAATGACGATGCCGTGTACCGGCGCCTCCTGTCCTTCGCCGGCCTGGTGCGCGAGGACGATCTGGGCTACCCGGTGGTGATCGCGCCGGGGAGCGTGTACGTGACCGCCGGCGCGGACCGCCGCTCCTCCGGCACGCACTACACCCCGCGCTCGCTCACCGAGCCGATCGTGGCCCGCACCCTGGAGCCGCTTATCTACCGCGGGCCGGCCGAGGGCGCGCCCAAAGACCAGTGGCAGCTCAAGCCGCCGGCCGACCTGCTGGCCCTCAAGGTCTGCGATATGGCGATGGGCTCAGGCGCTTTCCTGGTGCAGACCTGCCGGTTTCTGAGTGAACGCTTGGTGGAAGCCTGGGAGACCGCGGAGAGCGAAATCCCAACTCCCAAGGACCAAGGCCCGCGGCCGAAGATCACGCCGGACGGCAAACCGGCCTTGGGGGAACCTGGCGAACAGCTCATCCCCGATGATGCGGAAGAGCGCCTGGCCTTCGCCCGCCGGCTTGTGGCCGACCGCTGTCTGTACGGCGTAGACAAGAACCCGCTGGCCGTGGAGATGGCCAAGCTCTCGCTGTGGCTGATTACGCTCAGCCAGAACCGGCCGTTCACGTTCCTAGATCACGCCCTCAAAAGCGGCGATTCGCTGGTGGGCGCAGACGAGGCCATGTTCACGGGCTGGGCACGCAGCCTGCTGGCGGGTAAAAACGCCAGCGCCATGACGCTGTTTGACGAGGACCTGCGCGCGGCCGTGGCCGTGGCGCGTGCGAAGCGCCGCGAGCTCGAGTCCTTTGAAGTGCGTGACGTGCGCGACGCCGAGCGCAAAGCGGCCCTGCTGAAGGACGCGGACATTGCCCTGCGGCGCGTGAAGCTGGGTTGTGACCTACTGGTGGGCGTGCGGCTTCTGCCAGACCTGAGCAAAAAGGAGCGGGAGCAGCGCCTGAGCGACTTGCTGGTGGAATACACCGCCAGCGAACAGCCGGTCAGCGCCGCCGCCGGCGAGAGTCTGGCTGCGGCCCAAAAAGCACAGGCCTTCCATTGGCCGTTCGAGTTTCCCGAAGTATTTGAACGGGGCGGTTTCAGTGCCTATGTAGGCAATCCGCCTTTCATTGGTGGCCGGCGCATCCGCGAATCACTAGGTGACCAATACCGGGACGCGTTATATGGCCTTTTCCAAGGCTCAAGCGGCAACGCCGACTACAGCGCCTTCTTTTTCCTGCGAGGCTATCGCGGTCTACGACGAAATGGTACTTTGGGCTTGATAGCAACCAACACGATTGCCCAAGGAGACACGCGGCGAACTGGCCTGGATAACATCCTAAAAGAAGGCGGTACTATCTACGCAGCCACCAATAACATGCTCTGGCCCGGTGCGGCGGCGGTAGTGGTCAGTGTCGTTCATATTACTCGAGGGCTAGCAGCCCCGCCGCACTTACTAGACGGCAGGCTTGTGGACGGTATTTCCAGTCTGCTTAATAGCGGTACACAGCAGGTTGCGCCTTTGGTCTTGTTTGCCAACCAGAACAAAAGCCACATTGGATCTCTCGTACACGGCACAGGCTTTACGCTTGAGGCTGAGGCCGCACAGGCACTTACTCAGCGTGACGCACGCAACAAAAACGTTCTCTTTCCATATCTTGGTGGCGAGGATCTAAATACGGCGCCTGACCAGATACCAAGTCGCTGGGTCATAAATTTCTTCGACTGGCCGATTGAGGCTGCGGAGAATTACCCTGATTGCTTCGACATAGTCCGCCGCTTAGTTAAGCCTCACCGTGATGAGGTGAAACGCAAAGCCTATCGAGATAAGTGGTGGCAGTATGCCGAAAAGCAACAAGCTCTCTATCGAGCTATTGCTCGGCAGAAACGAGCCATAGCTGTGGCCGTAGTCAGCAAGACGGTTGCATTTGCCTTTGTTCCTGTAAATTGGGTGTTTGCCCACAAGGTGGTCGTCTTTCCTTTTGATGATGGCGCACACTTCGCCGTTTTGCAGTCGTCCCTGCATTATTTCTGGGCCTGGAAATACAGCTCGACAATGAAGACGGACTTAAACTACAGTCCCACGGATTGCTTTCAGACGTTCCCTTTTCCGCAGTCGCATAATCCACTATTGGATGCATTGGGCGAGACTTACCACGACTGTCGTCGGCAACTGATGCTTGTGCGACAAGAAGGCCTCACCAAGGTTTACAATCGCCTGCATGACCCACAAGAGACCAGCGCGGACATCGCGGAGTTGCGCCGCCTGCATGTAGAGATGGATCACGCCGTCGCCGCGGCCTACGGCTGGCAAGACCTCGATCTCGGCCACGGCTTCCACGAGACCGCGCAGGGCGTGCGCTACACACTCAGCGAGCTGGCGCGGCGGGAAGTGCTGGCGCGCCTGCTGCATCTGAACCATGAGCGCTACGAAGAAGAGGTCCGCCAGGGCTTGCATGACAAGGGCAAGGGCAAGAAGGCCGCGGGCGGTGAGGGGAAGGGCGCGCCGGCGGCCAAGCGCGGACGGAAGAAGAAGGCTGAAGATGGGCCGGCGGACGGCGGGCAGTTGGGTATGTTCTGACGGTCGCATTCAGCCAAGAGTGACCTCCGACAACGGGAGAGCCTATGCGCCGAGCAAGCTTCAGCCTGGACAAGGTCGAGATCAAGCTCAAGAACGAGAAACGCGCGCGCTGGAAGTGGGGCAAGCGAGACGTCGCCGGCTGGCAGTATGACTATGACGTAAAGGACAAGAACCGGGGCAACTATCGGCGCTGGATCTTCCAGGTGCAGGTCCCTGACAGGTTTACGAAGGGCGCGTACATCATTGTCCAGCCAATGGCCCACCCTCAGTTGCGTGTTTTGGCCGGGATCGATCGGCGCAGTATCAGCTTCGGTCGGGCCACCCGGGGCAAATATCTAGCCAAACCCTATGCCAAGGTGATGTTGGGGGATATATACGATGACAAAAACAAACGCGGCGTCCGCCTGGATCAGAAAGACGATCTGCCGCGGTGGATGGACGCGTTCGTCTTGAGAGCGAAGGAGATCGTCACCACCACCAAAGGCACCGACGGCAAGGCGCTGGTGGCGGTGGTGGAACAAGGCGATTACGCTCAAATGATCCGCCTGTTCATGGCAACGCGGGTGTGGGTCTTGTATACCGGCTTTGGCCTGGAGTGAGCAAGTAGTGCGCACATGTGCGGCGGCCACTTCTGGAATTCTTGGTTGCGCCACTCTCCCAGCACGTCGCCGGCGCGCTGGGAGGTGCTGGCTCGTCTTCTGCGCCTGAACCATGAGCGCAACGAAGAAGAGGTCCGCCAGAGCCTACAGGGCAAGGGCAAGAAGGCCGCGGGCGGTGAGGGGAAGGGCGCGCCGGCCGGGAAGCGCGGGCGGAAGAAGAAGAAGGGCGGCGCCTTGTCGAATGGCGAGCCACAACAGGGATCGCTGTTCTGAGATCCCATTGCGCAGGGTAAATACTATGGCTGATGAATTGCCCACTCATCCTTCCGGCGTGAAACTGGATGCGGGAGAGGCCGCCATTGGCGGTGATGTGATTGGACGCGACAAGATACTTCAAGTCACCAACAACTACTACGATGGCCAACTGGCCTCGGCGCAATACACCGTAATGGCCTCGACCAGTACGCCCGGCCTCATTATTTTCGTCATTGACACGGGTTCGCATGCGCAACGTCTCGTAGATCAGCGTCCGGTACTGGAAGTAGTGAAGAGTGCCATTGATGCTTCGCTGCGAGAATTGGTCTTCCGTTCCACCAAGGGCTCGCGCGTATCTGATCGATATCACGTCGGTTGCTGGACGTATGGGCGGGAGATTCTGAATCTTCTGGATGGGATTAAGCCTTTGAGTCAGGTGCTTCAGGTCGGCTTTCCAACTCTCCAGGTACAACCCGGCGAATCAAAAGTCAACCTCTATAGGGCCTTTCGCGTCGTGGAGCAGATCTTGACGCAAAGCATCCGGACCTTCGAGAACAGCCCAGCGCCTTTGATCTGTCACGTCGCATGCGGCGAATATGGCGGGCGCGACCCTGGGCCAGTAGCCGCACGCATCCGCGAAATGGGGGTTGCTGACGGAAATGTACTGATTGAGAATGTGCTAATCGATGAGGGCGCTTGGCTTATTCCAGTTACCCAAACCGATGACTGGACGGGTACTCGTGATCCGGGCGAGTTGGCGACGGCGTATGCCCGTGAGTTGTACCAAATGGCGTCACCCATGCCAGAACAGTATCAAAGGTATGCCCACGAGCTTGGATACAACCTCGGATCCAAGGTGCGGCTCCTGTTCCCAGGTACACCCCCGGAATTGATGAGCTTAGGTTTCTCTTTGCCGGCAGCCACTGCTGTTGGGGCGAGGCGCTAGATGTTCACCCCGGCGGCCGGTGATACGTTGCTTCTTGCAGGTCGCACATATTCCTTCGCTGAGCATCCGGCTTTGCCTGGTCGTGGCATCGCTTATGGTCAGCAGGGCCGGCGCGCTACGGTTTATTGCATCACTGATCCGAGCGGTCGGCGCCTGGCTCTAAAGGTGTTCAAGCCCGGCTATCGGTCAAAGCGAGTGGTCGCAGTGATGTCCCGACTCGGTGACCTGGAGCAGGTGCCAGGTCTGGAGGCGGCGCGCTGGACGGTCATTGCGCCTGATACTGCACCTGCGTTGGTGCAGCAGCACCCCGAACTGTCCTACGCTGTGCTTATGCCGTGGCAAGCAGGCGAGTTGTGGGTTGAAACCTTCCTGAATCGATGCCCGGCTGCGCCGCACCAGTGTCTGCGGCTAGCCCGAGCGATTGCCAGCACGGTGGCCGGCTTGGAGGTGCGGGGCCTAGCGCACGCCGACCTGTCGGGCAGCAACATGATCGTAGATTGGTCGGCGGGACGCGTTGCATTATTGGGTCTGGACAACATCTACATGCCCAATCTGGAACCACCCTCAAGTCTGCCTGGAGGATCACCGGGCTATGCTCACCCGGCTGGTGTCGGAGGGCAATGGAATGCGGACGGCGACCGTTTCTCGGCGGCGGTGGTATTGGCGGAATGCCTTGGTTGGCATTCGGAGACAGCAAGGCAGGCCAGTGCGGCGGAACAGTTCTTTGAGCCCACCGAGGTCGGGCGAAGTAGCGAGCGCCTGGAGATTCTGTGTGCAGCTCTCGCGGCAATTTGCCCGCCGGTGGTTGACCTGTTTCAGCAGGCCTGGTTCTCTCAAGACCTGCAGGCCTGCCCACCATTGCGAGCTTGGGCTGAAGTCCTGGATGCGGCTGTGGTTTGACCGCTCAAGAGGTGTGCCCTCGGGTTCTGGGTTCCGCGCCAACCACCTTTGGAACGAGGAGGCTGCCCTTCGGATGGGTGTTTCTGGTCGCGCTGAGGCAGTGAGTTGATATCTAAGCCAGCGCAATGTGCCGCACCGACCCGATCGATATGAGGACCTCTGTGTGACAAACCTTGATGTCGAGACGGCTGACCAAGCTTCACAAGCCTGCGATCGGGCGCTCCAGGTGTCTGGCCGCGGCAGCCTCCTGCCAGGCAAACCCGAACAGCGGTGGCCGACTGACCGCGATGCAGTTATCGGGCGTGCCTAAGGGCATCTGGCAACTCTTCACAGAGCCATCTCATGAAGGCATTATTCGCCCCTATGCCACCTGCTTCATATGCCTGGCCCCACCTTTCCTCTCTGCGTCTGGGGCGCTATGCCGAATATTGGGCGATCATGGAGTTCACTCGCCGCGGCCTGGATGTGTATTCAGCCGAGGTGGATGATAAAGGTATTTATCTGATCTTGCGGTTGGGGCAGCACAGCTATTACGACGTGCAGGTCAAGACTGCCCGCAACCTATCCTACATCTTTTTTCGTAAGGATCGCTTTCAGCCATGCACGAACCTGCTGGCGGCAATTGTGCTCTTCTTTGAAGGCGGGCCGCCGGAGCTCTATGTGGTGCCCTCGCTGGCCTGGAAAAAGCCGAACGCGCTGTTTGTGGACCGGGATTACGTCGGCAAGAAGAGCGCGCCGGAGTACGGCCTGGCGCTTTCCCTGGGACGTTTGGATAAGTTCCGGCGAGACTTCGCCGTGGAGAGGCAGATACTGCGCCTTAATGGCGCAGCGCGCCGAAGCCGTGACGGATCGGTACCTGAGAAGCGGCTCGGATTTCCCACCAAGGAGCAACCGTGACAGCCAATTATTCCCTCGCCCTCGGCGCGGCGTCGGTCTTGCTTGCGCTCGACTTGACGGAGTCGGAGCGAGATGCTAAGCGGCGCCGTAAGAAAGAACGTGTCACGGCCGAGAAGCGCCGTCTGCTCAAAGAGGCTTTTCCCAAGGAAGTTGGCTCACTGAAGCCCGGGGATGGCTACGAGAAACTCCTGGCAGGGGATTGGCCCAGACCGACGGCGCTAACGCTGGGCATCGACCTGATGTTCAGCAACCCCTTTGCGCCTTATGAACTAAGAGTCTCCGACGCCGACATGGACAAAGCCCTGGTTACTGTCGTGCGGCATATCGGCCTGAGCGAGGCCGATGTCAAGCGTCTGCGAGCCACCCAGATGGCTGCTTTCCGTGCCCACTCGACTGTGAACTATGGCCAGGCCTTCCTGATCGGGGCTGGTGGGTTAATTGTGATGGCGTTGGGCGGCTGGTTACTGGCGCCGGCAATTGGCGGGGCCATCGGTGCTGCCGCCGGCCTGTCTGGGGCGGCGGCCACGGCTCACGGTCTGGCGATCTTGGGCGGCGGCAGCCTTGCCATCGGCGGGGCCGGCATGGCCGGGGGGATGTGGGTGGTGACAGGCGCAGGAGCTGCCATCGGCTTGGCCGCCACTAGCGGGTCAACCTTGCTTTTGCAACTGGGCGCTGACGCTGCCCGGCAGGAGTTGATCAAACTCCAGGTTAATTACAAAGAAGTGCTGATCGGCACCCAGATAGAACTTGCCAAAAGCCAGTCCGTAATTCAATCTCTGACCCGGCAACAGCGAGAACTGGAAGCCCAGCTGAAGCTGGAGCGGGACCTGAACGACGCCAACGCGGCACGGGTCAAGCAGATCGAAGCCACTTTGAAGGCCGTCGAGAAGAGTCTGAAGTGGATGCGCGCGCAGAAGCCCGACGGTGGATCGACCTCTGCGCCAGCAGTGAAATGACCATGGACACGCAGGGGTTGGCGATTACGCTCACCAGCCTGGCGGCTGCCCAGCGAGACCTCCAACAGCAAGCAGATGCCGATCTCGCGGATATTCAACAGACATCCCAGGCTCTGGACGATATCGAGGCGCGCCTCGCCGCGCTCGGCCTGGCAGTGCCTAGCGTTCAGCCCGAACCCGCTGCCCGGCCAACCCTTCCAGCCATACTCCGCGCCGATGACTGGGGCGCGGTCCGCCGTGCGGCGGAAGCTAATCTTCGTGAGCGCGGCCTGGAGCCGGCCCAAGTGTCCCTGGAGGCCCTGCTCGATCCGGCTGAAGCTCGCCGGCTGGAACGACGTTTTTCCGGGGGCTTTCAAATCTCGGCTAGTCTGGATCGGTATGATCTGGCCGCAGCCGCCGTGGCTGCTTTGGTGGCGGGTGCCGTGGACTTCTTCATTGTCCGTATCCCCGCCGACATTGACTACCTGGGCAAGTTCGCCCAGGCCGGCAGTCCGCTCACCAAGTGGCTGCAGTCGCTCACTGTGCCGGCGGACAACTGGCTGGCCCGCTACTTCAAGACCGCCTATGACTCAGTGCAGGCGGGCATAGGCGTCGTTGAGGGCTTTGGGCCGCGCACCCATCGGTTCCAAACCTTTGGGCATGACCCGTTGGTTGGCCTCATCATCGGCACAATCGATATCATGCGAGGCGGGATGACCGCGATTTCCAGCGGCGGGCAGATCATCTCCTTGGCCGGCACCGGAACCGCGCACTTCAATCCCTTCACCGCCTTCGTGTGGCAGATCATGCACTTGTTGTCGGACGGCTTCACCAAGATGGGCTTGCCCGTGCCCGGCTGGTCACTGATGCAGTTGTTCCAGGTGGGCAGCTTTGGTGAGAAGGAACGCACCATTGCCGAACTGGCGCGCTTCATGTATCTGAAAGGCTATGACTTCCGTCATTTTTTGACCATGAGCACGTCGGTGGCGGCCGTGGAGGTGGTGCTGCGCGGTTACTTTGCGGTGCGCCAGAAACTTGACCCAGACTACGCCGCCGAGGTCGAGCAGGCCGGACAGGCCGCTGGCGCACACGGCATGGGCGATCATCCGCGATTTCAGGCAATAGCCCTGGGGGCCCATATGGCCGCCGCCGCAATCAACGCCGGCAAGGTCGCCGTGTATCAGGGCAATCCCTTGGCGATCAACTACGCCCAGTGGCTGCGTTTCTTCCACGCCGCCTTCGCATTTGCCAAGACCAAGCTCCGCTCGCCCAGCAGCGTTTTGATGGGTCGGGCGGCCGCGAACTGGCGGGCGCTTGAGGCCGGCTGGCCAGTGGTGGACGTGGCTGCGCCTGACTTCCCTGCGTTGTAGATATGGGTACCCGCAGCGCGTTGTTCTTTTGAGAGGCCCAGATGACCAATCGCGACCAGGTATTGGCCCTATTCACCAGCGGTCACGTTGTCGAGGTCACTAATTCGGAGATTGAGGAGTTGACGGGCATATCGCCGCATCAGCAGGTCTTTCAGATTACACAGGCCTTGGTGGCAGAGGGGTTATTGAGGGGGAGACGGCACGGTACAGAGTGGTACTTCTCGTTGGCTAGCCAAGCAGGCAGCTCAAGCGGGCCGGTTCCCCGGCAGACTGCTCCGGCGTCCAGCCCCTATTACCCTTTTTGTATCTACACCATTCGACACACTCAAGAATTGACCGCCGTCTATCAAGGAGGCGGGGCGGGGACATTCACGGAAAAGAAAAAGTGGAAATCGGGCCTGGAATTGCTCCTTGCGGCGCGGCAAGCTGGCCAGAAGTTGCTGGTCGTATTTGCGCCTGCTGAAGCAGTTACGGGGTTGATCTACTATGCGATCCTGAAGGATATCCAGTTTCGGGAGGACGGCGTTGCCGCTTTTACGGACTACAACTTCACCGAGTTGACCCCGATCTTGCCTTCGCCACTGATCAACTCTCTGGTCCTGATGGAATCTGGCCGGCCATTGAGCGAGAACTTCATCCGCCCGTATGCAATCTGCCATACCCCTGAGTTTCTGGTCGTTGACCAGATGATCCAGGCTGACCTCGAAGGCCTGACCGGTGAGGAAGCACCTCCGGCGCCAGTGACCGGTGCCGTGAGTAGGACAACGCAACGGCTGTCAAACTACTACGAGCGCAAGCCGGCTTTGCGCGCGGCTGCTGTCCGTATACATGGCACCCAATGTATGGTTTGCGGCTTCGACTACCAGGCGGCTTATGGTGAGCATGGCGCTGGCTACATCGAAGTCCATCATCTTGTCCCGATCAGCCAGCTCAAAGAGGATACCTTGATCGACCCCGCGAAGGACATGGCGGTGCTCTGCGCTAACTGCCATCGAATGATCCATCGGCGATCGACTGCGGTCTTGACGCTGGACGACTTGCGGCGCATGTTGAAAAAGCCAATCCCGCAAGCACGCTGAGTTTGGCCTGGGTCCCGCAATAAGAGGTACGGCAAATGACCGAAACTTCTCCACTTGGTGCCGCCGCCGCATCGCCGCTCGGGATCCGCGCCGAACTGGAAGAGCTGGTGCTGAAGGACCTGCACGGCCCGGCCGGCGGCGCGGACGAGATCGTTGAAGAAGCCAGCGTCCGCGGCCGCTATGTACTGGGCCTGCTCGCGCCGCGCGGCCAAAGCGCGGTCCCGGACGCGGACGACGACGACGATGACCTGGCCGAGGGCGGCCGGGACACGGAGGACGGCATCGCGGCGTCCGCGTCGCCCAAAGCCGCCACGCTGCTGCCGTCCTCGCTGGGCCTCACCTTCGACCTGGCCGGCGAAGCCACGGCCATCGTCCTGCGCGCCCGCTACGGCCGCTACGAGCGCACCAGCAGCGCCGAGGGCAAGCGTGTCTGGCAGCGCGTCCCGGTGGAAGGCGTCTCAGCGCCCATCCCGCTCAAGGCCGGCCGGATTAATCCCTGGCCGGTCAGCGCCGAGTATCCAGAAGTCCAGGTGCAGGGGCTTATCCGCCGGCGCGCCGGGCAGTGGAGTGTCACGGTCTATCTGATCAACGGCCAGAAAGAGCCGCCGCGCAGCAAAGACACCGCTTGGGTCTTTCAACCTGAACTGAGTGTGACGGCCGCCGCCGGGGAGATGGCCGACGATGCTCCTGTCTTCATCCGCCGCGCGCCGGGCCGGCAGACACCGGACCTGGAAGAGCAGTCTATGAACCTGCTCTACCGCCGCACGGTCGAGTTTGCGGTTGGCCACGGCGTGGCCGTGCACGCCGACCTGGCGCCGAGCCGCTGGGACCGCGCCGTGCGCCTCACGACGCGGGTGGCGCCGGCCTATGAAGTTCCGCGCGTCACGCCGCCTACGGCCGCCGAGATCCCGGCTCTGGCTGGCGCGGTGCTGGATATGCAGGTCCTGGCCGAGACCCCGGACGCCGGCTTCGCGGCTGCGCTCGGCCCTATCGCCGACGCCTACCGAGCCTGGATCGACGAGCAGGCCGCGCGTTTGGCGGCCGAAGGCGATCTGGCACCGCACCAGACCGTAGCCCGCCTCAACCTGGATGACTGCCGCGCCGCCCTGGCGCGCATCCGGGCCGGCCTGGACCTGCTCGGCCGAGACCCACAGGCGGCCGACGCCTTCCGCTTCGCCAACCGCGCTATGGCCCAGCAGCGCGTGCGCACCCTGTACGCGCGCGCCGTGCGCCTTGGTCAACAGCCGGACCTGGCGGCGCTGGATGCCCCCGCCAACCGCACCTGGTATCCATTTCAGCTCGCCTTCATCCTGCTCAACCTGCCGGCGCTCACCGACCCCACGCACCCGGACCGCAGTCACGAGACCCAGGCGCTGGCGGATGTGCTCTGGTTCCCGACCGGCGGCGGCAAGACGGAAGCTTATTTGGGCCTGACGGCCTTCACCCTCGGCCTGCGCCGGCTGCAGGGTATGGTGGGCGGCTACTCCGGTCACGCCGGCGTGGCCGTGCTAATGCGGTACACCCTGCGCCTGCTCACGCTCCAGCAGTTCCAGCGCGCCGCGGCCCTGATCTGCGCCTGCGAGCTGATCCGGCGCGCGGACGCTGCCAAATGGGGCGCCGAACCCTTCCGGCTGGGTCTGTGGGTGGGCCAGCGCACCACGCCCAACTGGACAAACAACGCAGCCGAAGCAATTCAGGTGGACCGTGGCGGCGCACCGCGCGCGACCGCTGTAGGCGGCTCCGGCACCCCGCACCAGCTCACCAACTGCCCGTGGTGCGGGGCCGAGATCAAGCCCGGCCGCGACATCCGCGTGGACAAGTACCCGGCCGGCGCAGCCCGCACCTTCATCTTCTGCGGCGACTCCACCGGCCAGTGCGCGTTCACGGCCCGCCAGTCACCGGACGAGGGCCTGCCAGCGCTGGTGGTGGATGAGGAGATCTACCGGCGCCTGCCGGCGCTGCTCATTGCCACCGTGGACAAGTTCGCGCAGCTGCCGTGGAAGGGCGAGACGCAGATGCTCTTCGGCCGGGTCACCGGCTACTGCCCGCGCCACGGCTTCCGCTCACCTGAGATTGAAGACGCGGACAGCCATCCAGCCTCGCCCAAGGGCCGGCCGGCCTGCCGCAGCCAGGCCTCGCCGCCCTTGCGGCCGCCGGACCTGATCATCCAGGACGAGCTGCACCTGATCAGCGGCCCGCTCGGCACGTTGGTGGGCCTGTATGAAACCGCCGTGGACCGGCTGGGCGCGTGGGAACTTAACGGCCACACCGTGCGGCCCAAGGTGATCGCATCCAGCGCCACCATCCGCCGCGCCCGTGAGCAGGTAGCCAGTCTGTACGTGCGCGAGATGCGCATCTTCCCGCCGGCCGGCCTGGACGCCGGCGACAACTTCTTCGCGCGCGGCCGCGCGCCGAGCGCGGCGACTTCGGGCCGGCGGTATCTCGGCCTGTGTGCGCCCGGCATCCGGTTCCGCACCGTGCTCATCCGCGTGTACGTGGCCCTGCTCTCGGCCGCGCAGACGTTATATGAGAAGTATGGCGCGCGCGCCGACCCGTGGATGACCCTGGCCGGTTACTTCAGTTCCATCCGCGAGCTGGGCGGTATGCGGCGCGTGGTGGATGACGCCGTCCGCGCCCGCCTGCTGCGCATGGACGAGCGCGGTCTGGCCAAGCGTTCGCTCTCCACCTACAGTGTCGAGGAGTTGACCTCGCGCAAGGGCGCCACGGACATCCCCCAGATCCTGGACCGGCTGGAGACCGAGTTCGACCCGGCCGCGGCCGATGCGCGGCGCCAGCGCCGGCAGGCCGGCCAGGCCGTGGATTTCAACCGCTATCCGCTCGATGTGCTCCTGGCCACCAACATGATTTCGGTCGGCGTGGATGTGCCGCGTTTGGGCCTGATGGTGGTGGCCAGCCAGCCCAAGAATACGTCCGAGTACATCCAGGCCAGCAGCCGCATCGGCCGGCGCTGGCCGGGCCTGGTGGTCACGGTCTATAACTGGGCGCGCCCGCGCGACCTCAGCCACTACGAGCGCTTCGAGCACTACCACGCCACGTTTTACCAGCACGTCGAGGCCCTGTCGGTGACGCCCTTCGCCAGCCGCGCGCTGGACCGCGGCCTCTCAGCCCTGCTGGTGGCCTATGTGCGCCTGCTTGGCCAGGAGTTCAACGCCAACGACCGCGCCGAGACGATCACGCGCGATCATCCGCTGGTCCAGACGGCGCTGGCCGAGATCAGCCGGCGGGCCAGCCTGGTGACGGGCTCAGCCGAGGTGGAAGCCGCGGTGCGGGCGGCCCTGCGCGACCGGCTGGACGTCTGGCTTGCCCGGGCGGCGCGCCTGAGCAGCGGCGCGCGTTTGGGTTATCAGACCAGGAGCGATGGTCAGACGCTCGGCCTGCTCGTCTCCGCCCAGCAGGCCGCGGCCGATGAACTGGCTTGCCTGACCTCGCTGCGCGATGTGGAACCGTCCATAAATCTCCTGCTCAACGACTACGGCATGGACCGCGAACCCGGCGCGCCGGCGCAAGAGGCCGCGGCGCCGGCCGGGGAGGGTCAATAACATGGCCCCCCTCAAGAACCCGCTCGTCGGTCAGATCAACCCCAGCCAGTTGCTGTACACCTACGGCGTCGGCGCCATCGTGGATCTGCCGCATATCTCGGTCCTCGTCACCGGCCTCGAGGACTGGCCGGCACGCGGCGGCCAGATGCGGCCGCTGGTGGAGCCGCGCCTCCTGCGGGCGGTGCGTGGCGTCGTCGGCAGCCAGGTGACGCAGATGCTGTTCCCGCCGGTCGGCGACGACGACAACGGTCTGCGCAACCCGTTCGACGAGAACGCCCGCATCGGCGTCCCGGTGGCGCCGTTCCCGCGCTGGATGCTCTGCCCGGTTTGCCGGGTGTTGGCCCCGATCTCCAGCGGGCTCTTCGAGCTAAAGACCGATGCCTACCGCGCGGACCGCGCCCGGTACGAGCACATCAACTGCGAGAAGGCAAAGGGCAAGCCGCCGACGGCGGTGCCGGCCCGCTTCCTGGCCGCCTGTGAGCACGGCCATCTGGACGATTTTCCCTGGGTGTACTTCACCCACAGCGGACCCACGGACTGCACCGGTCAGTTGAAGCTTTCGGAGTACGGCGCTAGCGGCGAGGCGCGTGACCTGGAGGTGAGCTGCTCTTGCGGCAAGCGCCGGCGCCTGGCCGACGCCTTCGGCAAGGACAATCGCGAAGCCAACATGCCCGCGTGCCGGGGCCGGCGGCCCCACCTGCGCGACTATGAACAGGACGGCTGCACCGAGAAGATGCGCGCCATCATCCTGGGTGCGTCCAACTCCTGGTTCCCGGTCCTGCTCGGCGCGATCGCCATCCCCGAGACCACGGACCGGCTCGATCTGCTGGTGGATGAAAACTGGGGTTTGCTGCAAAAGATCACCAACCGGGACCGCCTGGAATTCAGCTTCGAGTCCGGCCAATTGCGGGCTTTCACGCAATATGACCTGGACACGGTCTGGGCGGCCCTGGAGCGCAAGCGCGCCCGCGAGGCCGGGGAGCCGGAGGCCGACACCGGCGCTGACCTTTTGATCCCGGAATGGCAGGCCTTCTCCCAGCCCGACCCTGCCCGCAACGCCCGCGACTTTGAACTGCGGTCGTCGGCGGCGCCAGCTCCATACCGCGACCTGATTGCAGACATAGTCCTGGCGGAGCGCCTGCGCGAGGTGCAGGCGTTGATTGGCTTCACGCGGGTCGACTCGCCTGTGGAGTTGACAGCCGCCGCCCCTGATGAGAACGTGAGTTTCCGGGCCGGCCTGACACGCCAGCCGCCAACCTGGGTGCCGGCCGTGGATGTTCGCGGCGAAGGGCTCTTTGTCCGCTTCAACGAAGACGCCGTGCGGCAATGGGTGGCGGATCATGCCGCCTATGATGAGGCCTTCCTCGGCGCCCATCGGCGGTGGCGCTCGGCCCGGGGCCTGGTGCCGCCGGAGAAGGACTACCCGGGCCTGCGCTATGTGCTCCTGCACTCGTTTTCGCACGCCCTGATGCGCCAGTTCGCGTTGGAGTGCGGTTACTCCGCCGCCAGCTTGAGGGAACGCATCTACGCGCGTGAGCCAGAAGAGCGGGGCGGGCCGATGGCCGGCCTTCTGATCTACACGGCCGCCCCGGACAGCGAAGGCACACTGGGCGGCCTGGTGCGGCTGGGGACGCCGGGCGAACTGGAGCGCCACTTGCGCGCCGCCCTGGACTCAGCCCGGCTCTGCGCGTCTGACCCGACCTGCGCCGAGAACCCACCCAGCCTGATGGGGATGTCCGTGCACGCCGCCGCCTGCCATGCCTGCCTGCTGGCGCCCGAGACCTCCTGCGAGCGCGGCAACCGCTTCCTGGATCGATCGGTGCTGGTGGCCACCATTGAGCGCACGAATGTCGCGTTCTTCCCGGAGGCCCTCGTCGGATGAGCGCCGCCCTGCAGGCCGAGATCCAGAGCCTGGCCGCCGATCTGCCGCGCGCGCTCGTCGACCAACTGGCCGAACTCGTCGCCGCCAACCCGGCCGGTGATTGGAACTACCTCGGCGGCCGCATTCAGCGCAGCTTTGCGCAGCCGCGTTACCAGGCCGGGGTGCGCCGGCTTCTGCAAGTTTGGGAGACCGAAGCTCCCGCCATGCCGGCCGCGGCGGTGGCGCTGGCTTTGCAGTCCGCGGCCGGCCTGGCGGAGGCGCTGCGGACTGACCAGACGCTGTCCCTGGTCTGGACCGGCCCGGATACCCGGCTGGTGCCGCTGCGCCGCACGGATCAAGCCCTGTTGGAGGTCATCGACCGGGCCGAGCGTCAACTGCTGGTGGTGAGCTTTGCCGTCTATCGGGCTGGCAGCATCGTGGACGCGCTGCTCCGTGCGGCCGGCCGCGGAGTCGATATCACTATCTGTCTGGAGACGCCGGAGGCCAGCGATGGCCACATGTCGGGCGACACCTTGAGGGCGCTCGGCCGAGAGCTTCGCCAACGGGCGCGGCTGTATATCTGGCCGCTGGATCAACGCCCGCCGGCGCCAAATGGCCGGCGTGGCTCTCTGCACGCCAAGTTGGCAGTGGCTGATGGGCGGCTGCTGTTCGTCTCCAGCGCCAACCTGACCGAATACGCCATGCTGCTCAATATGGAGTTGGGCGTTCTCATCGAAGGTGGTCAGGCGCCCGGCCAAATCCAAACCCACTTTGCGCGTTTAATCCAGGACGGCGTGTTGAGCCAAGTCGACGACGTGCCACCGAGCTGAAGGTGATGAGACAGGGCCACACTCTGACTACAGTGAATGGAAACAGTACATGACCAACTCGGCCGATGAGTCTCGACAGCCTTCTCCCGCTGCCGGCGCCAACCCAGGCTACGCTCTGGGCCAACTGGCCCGCGCGTTGCAGACCAGCCAATCTCATCCAGATCCGGAGACCCGCGCCCGGGCAGAGCAGAAGGCCGTGGCCTGGGCCAAAGTCTTCCAGGGCATGCTGTCCGGCGCGCTCCAGGTCGGCTCCCGTATGCCGCTGGCGGAGGTCCCCGGCTGGGTCACGCTCGGCGTCCTGCCAGGCGGTTTCGCCAGCGGAGAGCTGCTGGCCGGCGGTCCGCTCCAGGAACATGAGCAGGCCCTGCTGGCTCAGCTGCCGCCGGTCGCAGCTGGCGCAGAGCGGGCCGCGCTCAACGGCTACTACCTGAGCGAAGCCGGCCTGCGCGTTCTCCAGCAAGGCTTGGTGGACGGCCGCTACCGTATCACCGTCCCGGAGGAGGGCGCGCTGCTGACCGTCGTCTGGCTGCTCCAGAACGGAGCCGGCGACGAGGCCCGCGCTCTGCTGGATGAGCTCGGCCCCTTTCTCGGGCGGCTGCGTTTCTATCCGGTCCCGGAGGCGTACCCGGCCGTGGCCGGCACCGTGGTGCATGTGCAGGACGTCGGGCAGGCCCGGACCGCCCTTCAGGCCGTCCGCCTGCCGCGCGAGATCGCGGTCATGCGCGAGGCCATCCAGGTCTGGGCGCCGCTGGCCGACCGCGTGGTGGCTCTGTTCCTGGAGACCGTCGTTGGCGACCCGCCCGGTCCGCGCCTTGACCCGGACGGCCAGCCGATGCGCCGGGCAGATGGCAGGCTGGAGGCTGCCGGCGGCTGGCCGTGCCAGCAGTATCCGGCCGGCTGGCAGGCGCGCGCCCAGGCTGTGCTGGACGATTATCGCGAGGCGCGCCAGCAGCATGCGCTTTCCGGCAAACCCGAGCGTCCGACCGAGAATTTCGCGATCCTGCGCCGTTATCTGGCCAAGTGCCTCCAGGATCCGGCGGCGCTCACCGGCCGCGAGGTCGGCCAGATCCGCGCGATCCTGGCCGCCATCGCCGCCAAGCGGGGCTTGCCGGCCAGCGCCCGCTGTGAGGCGATCCGCCAGACCCAGCTCCGCCAGGCTGCCTTGCCGACCAGCCATGAACTCGCGCCGATCGTCCTGCAACGCTTGCAGGCGCTGCCGGCTGACGAGGGCCTGGCCGAACCAGATGCCTATCTGCATCCGCTCACGTCCGAGGAGACCGCTGCCCTGGACCTGCCGACGGGCCGGCCCATGCCGCGGAGGTTGCGCCGGATCGTCGAGCGCTGCCGCGCCGCGCCGGTGGAAGAGTTGGCGGCGGCCGGGTTGCTCCCCTCCGGCGAAGTGCTGGCGCGGGTCATCCCCCAAATCACGGCCGCGGCACGGTCGGCCAGCTTCGCGGACCCAAACCTGGGCCGGTTGTACGCGGCAGTCTATGCCGCCTTCCGCCGGCGCCGCTCGCTGCTGCTTCTGCATCTGGCCCACCAGAACCGATTGGAGGAACTGCCCTGGATCCGGGCGGTCCAGCCCTATCGGGAGGCCAACCCGCGGACACAGGCCCAGGCTCGCCAGGTGCTGGAGCAGGTGGCGGCGCTGGCGATCACGAGCTATCCGCATCAAATTCTGCCCAATAAGCTGCTCCAAGAGCTCCGGGCCCTGGCCGACAGCGCCGGTCTGAAGCTGCCGCTGGTCGATGAGCTGGCCGCCGATATCTTCATGGGGACCTTCACGGAGAAGTACCTGCGCGCCGCTCAAGTGGCAGCCGACCTGCTGGCCGGCACGCTCTATGAGCGCTACTATGGCCTGGACTACGCCCGGGTGCGGGCCATCGACGACGTAGCCGCATCGCCCTACGGGGCCCCGGTCTCGCCGGCCTTTGCGCGGCTCTGCCATGCGTTGGCTGGCGAGAGTGTGCCGGCCCCGAGAAGGTGGAACCGGCCGGCCCAGAACGGCAAGGTCATCGAGCAGCAGCAGATCCTGACCACCCAGAACCTGGCCGTGCTGTTTACGGCGCTTGATCTTCAAGCGCCGTTGGGGCCGCGCTTGCCGGAGTTGGGTAAGGCCTGCCTGAAGTGGGTTTGTGAAGCCCTGCAGAAGCCCAACCTGGAGTGGCGCACTGAACTGCGGCTGGTCAAACAGTCGGCCTATGCCTGGCGGCAGATGATCTTCTACCTGGCCTTGTCCGCCCGGGAGGCCGGCCCGGCCTTCCTGCTCTGGGCCGAGGCGCACGTAGCGCAACAGGGCCTGGATTTTCAACGGCGTTTCCGACCGGCACTGGCGCGGTTGGCGTCGGCGCTGGCCGGCCGGCCGGGGGCGGGGGCCGTGTTCCTGGGCTGGACCACGGACCGACACTGGCTGCTGCCCGCGAGGCAGAAATGAGCCGGCGTCCCATCCGGCCGGGGCACCCGCCGGCCGAGGCCACCGGGTATCGGTGAACCAGATAGCGATAACGCAGTGACATGGGAGAATTGAACAACAGTATGATGAACGTGTCGTCTTTGGAGTTGGCCCGGAACCTGTATCGCGAAGGCCGCCGCGATGAGAGCCGCGCCATGTTGCGGGCGCTGCTGCTGGAACAGCCGGAGTTAATCAACCTGTTGGCCGGCCTGGCCCGCACGTCTCAAGACCCGCGCGAGGCCATGGCGGCTGCCGACCTGGCGCAGGCGTTGGCGCCGGAGAACGAACTCGTCCAACGGGCTGTGGCCGATGCCTCCCGGCTGGTCCCGCCGCCTGCGCCTCTGGATGTAACCCGCGTCACCGGGCTGACCGTCGCCCAGGCCCGCGCAGTCAATTGGCCGTTCAAGGGCCTGAACCGGCCGGTCGGGGTCCTCATGGACGAGGGCCTGGTCGCCTTAAGTGATCTGGGCTACGGGCTCGAAAAGGCCTACGACCCGCTGGTGAAGAAAGCGGCGGCGACGCTGCTCCTGGCGGCCTTGTTGAAGGACGGGCTCACGGATCCGCTTCCCCCGCTGCGGGTGCTGGGCCAGAACCGCTACGCCCCCTGGCTCGTCCGCCGCTCGGCCTTCTACCTGGGGCTGCTGACCGTGCCGATGTTGGCTGTCTCAGGGGCCGTGATTGGTCTTGGGATTGGGTGGGCCTATTACCTGTCAGGGCTCAAGACATCGTGAACACACATAGGTCGAAAAAGGCTCAAGA
>ERZ761602.3679-NODE-3679-length-21221-cov-10.028584_pt1 | contig 21221 bp, 19 predicted proteins | sample MGYA00512165_ERZ761602 | MGnify/ENA primary metagenome ERZ761602 (study PRJEB28899, sample SAMN02445085) | bioreactor sludge metagenome | biome: EBPR sludge; isolation source: Thorneside wastewater treatment plant | place: Australia: Brisbane, Thorneside...
GCGGCGACGGCATCGACCAGGACTGCGACGGCCTGGACCTGGAGTGCGAGCCGGAGCCGGAGCCGGAGCCGGAGCCGGAGCCGGAGCCGGAACCCGAACCCGAGCCGGAGCCCGACACGGGGACGTCATCCGAGGACGATGACACCGGCGACGAGGACCCCGCCGACGAGGAAGACCCCGGCAAGGGCGGCGGCTGCGCCTCGGCGCCCGGCACCGCAAGCCTGCTGGCGCTGCTGCCGTTGCTGGCCCTGGGCCGGCGTCGGCGGCAGACAGGCTGAGCCTCAGCGGCTGCACCTCGCCCTCATCGGGCTAACCCCCGCGGATGCCTCTCTCTCCCGCCTACCGCCCCGATCCCCGCCACCTCTCCCTGGGTCCCGAGCTCTCGGACCCGGCGACGCCGGCCTCATTCCCCGCCCACCGGCTGCGCTTCCGCAACCAGCGCCACGCGGCCACCGTCGGCCTGGACACCCTCAGCGACAGCGAGTGGCTGGACCACCTCGCCCGCTTCCATCCGCTGCCGGACAACCTGGAGCGGCCCCTGGCCCTGCGCTACCACGGCCACCAGTTCCTCTCCTACAACCCCTACCTGGGCGACGGGCGCGGCTTCCTCTTCGCCCAGCTCCGCGACGGGCAGGGCCGGCTGCTGGACCTGGGGACCAAGGGCAGCGGGACCACCCTGTACAGCCGTGGCGGGGATGGTCGGCTGACCTTGAAGGGCGGGGTGCGGGAGATCCTGGCCACCGAGCTGCTGGAGGCCCGCGGGGTGGACACCAGCAAGACCCTGTCGATCGTGGAGACGGGCGAGGAGCTGGACCGCCACGACGAGCCCAGCCCGACCCGGGCAGCCGTGATGGTGCGGCTCAGCCACGGCCATGTGCGCATCGGCAGCTTCCAGCGATTGCACTACCAGCGCCAGAAGGCCGAGCTGGACCGGCTGCTGCGATACGCGGCCGCGACCTACCACCCGGCCATCGTTGATGCGCCCGATCTGCCTGCGGCCTTCCTGGGGGCGGTGGTGCGGGCCTGCGCGGACACGGTGGCCGCCTGGATGGTGGCCGGCTTCGTCCACGGGGTGCTGAACACCGACAACATCAACATCAGCGGCGAGAGCTTCGACTACGGGCCCTGGCGCTTCACCCCGACCTGCGACCCGGGCTTCACCGCGGCCTACTTCGACCACTCCGGTCTGTACGCCTACGGTCGCCAGGCCGCCGCGGTCGCCTGGAACCTGGAGCAGCTCGCCCAGTGTCTGCAAAGCCTCGGCCAGGCCAGCACCCTCTCGGCGGCGCTGGGCAGCTACCGGGCGGAGTTCGCCCGCGCCTTCGTGCGGCGCACCGTGGCGGGCCTGGGGGTGCAGTCGCGGGGAGAGGCGGCCGACCAGGCCCTGACGGACGCCTGGTGGCACTGGCTCGAACAGAGCCGGGTGCCCTTCGACCAGGCCTGGTACGACTGGTACGGAGGCGAGGCCGCCGAGTCCCGCGCTCGCGCCTCGATGCTGCCCTATCGAGGGGCCGCCTGGGAGTCCGTGCGCGGTGTGCTGGAGGGGACCTTGCCCGCTCGGCCCGAGGCGCTGGCGGAGCGCTACTTCAAGGGCGGAGGTCCCGAGGGGCTGCTGATCAGCGAGGTCGAGGCGTTGTGGGATTCGATCGACCTGAAGGACGACTGGGGGCCGCTGCACCGTAAGATCCACCGCATTCGACGCATGGGCCGGGCGCTGGGCCACGGGCCTCCGCGAGCGGAGCTGGACGAGCAGACCGGCTCGCTCAGTTCATGACCAGAAACCCACCCGCCAGCCCGACCAGCGCGTAGAGCTCCGGCACGCCGGTCGCCAGCAGCGCCTGGCCCTGGTCCATCTGCCCGTTGTTGATGCTCTTGATACAAGCCGCGGCGGTCTTGGCCTGGCCCAGGGCCGAGAAGAGGCAAGGCAGGCCGCAGAGGATGCCGGCCAGGGCAACCTTGAAGCTGACCTGGGGGTCTCCCCAGCCGGCCTGGTAGGTGCCGATCATCAGGAAGCCGATGGCGAAGCTGTACAGACCCTGCGAGCCGGGCATGACGGCGGGGATGAAGGCGGCGCCGCGGCGGTCCTTGTCGCAGGCGGCGTAGGCCGAGAGCGAGATGGACAGCGCGTAGCCGGAGCTGAGGATGCCGATGCCGATGAAGGCGAAGCCGATCATCAGCATGGCCTTGTCGGCGGTGCCGAATGGGGGCGTGATCCCGGTCTGGGCGAAGGCGGGGTTGGCCGCGAGCAGGAGGAGGGCGGCGGTGAACAGGCTGCGGAGGAGGGTCATGGGGGTCTCAGGGTTGAGGAGGAGGAGAGGGGCTCAGGCGGCGGTGCCACGGGCGAGGCTGCGGCTGCGCATCGGCTCGTACCAGGCCTGGCCGCCATCGAAACACTTGCTGCCGAACTCCAGGAAGATCAGGCGGTTGGTGTGGATGTAGAGCGAGAGCAGCGAGAGGACGAAGACGAAGGCGTGCCCGACCAGCCCGACGATGATCGTTCCAGGCAGGGGCAGCATGGCGGCCATGGTGTTGATGACGGAGGCCATGATGGCGCCGGAGAGGCCGATGCCGAACAGCCGCATATGGCTCATGATGTCCTGACCCAGGCCGGTCAGGCCCGAGTACAGGGTCCAGAACACGTTGGCGATGTGGGACTTGGGGCCGAAGACCGGGTCGGGGTAGACCAGCCAGGCCAGGATGCCGGCGACCCCCAGGACGGCGCCGCCGGTGGCGACGACGCTGCCGATCTGGGCCACCTGCCCGGGCGCGGGGCTGGCGATGATCAGCCCGGCGACGCTGTCGGCGGCGAAGCGGCTGATGGCCATGGCGATCGCCCCCAAGGCGACCAGCAGGCTGCCGGTGGCCACGGTCTTCCAGCCTCGCTGCCAGATGGCCGTGGCGTAGGCGGTGGTCATGGTGATGGCGCCGATCACCAGCGAGAAGATGAAGGTGGTCATCGGATCGGCGGCGAGCTGGGTCGGCGGGGCGTTGCCCACCAGCACATCCTTTCCGATCACCAGCCCGAAGTACTGGCCACCGAGGACGCCGACCAGCAGCGAGAAGGCACCGGTCCAGATGAAGACGTTCCCGAAGGCCTTGTTGCCCTTGAAGAGCAGGTACAGTCCGGTCCCCAGCAACATCAGCCCGTAGCCGGCGTCGACCAGGCAGAGCGAGCCGAAGACCATGAAGAGCATCATCACGATCGGCGTGAAGTCCTTCTCCCAGTAGCTGATGCCGGAGAACTCGCGCACGATGGTCCCGAAGCCGGCGATAGGCCGCGCGTGGTGCAGCTTGACCGGGACCGCCGAGCCGGGCTCGGGGTTGTCGACCTTCAGCCCAGCGGAGAAGGGCAGGATGGCCTTCTCCAGGTCGGACTGGTTCTCGGCGGGGATGAAGCCGCAGACGGCGTAGAGCGGCCCCTCGTCCAGCCCGGTGCCGAGCGCGGTGAGCACGGCGGCCCGGTCGGCCAGCTCGTCCAGGCGCCGGTCGATGTCGGGGAGCCGGTGGGCGAGGCCACCCAGGAAGCGCTCGATCCCGCGCAGCTCGGCGGTGATGGCGTCGCGCTCCTGGATCGCGGACGAGAGCTTCAGGCGAGGCAGCCGGACCGGGGTGCTGGGCAGCTCGGAGGGGCCCTGGCTGAAGATGGCGACGTAGACCTCGTGCTCGTCCTGGTCGGCGATCGCGTGGGCGATGTCGGTCCAGTCCAGCATCCGGAAGTCGGTCGGGGTGAGGCGGACGAAGGTCACGGGCGCGCCGTGGGCGGCGAGGTCGTCCAGGTCCAGCGGGTCGATCTCGCCCCAGGGCTCCAGGGCCGAGACGGTGGCCTGGGCGGCGTTGTGCTCGCTGACGAGGCGGTCGCGGCGCTCCAGCTCGGCGCAGACCCGGTGCCCGAGCTCGTCGACGGGCAGCTGCTCGGGCAATGGGGGGGCCTCCACGACCGAGGCGATCGCCGCCCGGGCGCGCTGCAGGCGGGCCACCTGGGCCAGGGTGCCCTCGCCCTGCCCGATTGCGGCGCTGAGCTCTTCGGGGGGGCGCATCGGCGTGATGTGCAGCAGCCCCGCCGCCTGGATGGCTGTCAGCGTGGCCTCGGCGTCGGCCATGCGCCCGATGACCGTGGCGCGCAGCATCCGTGTGATGCTCATGCGCGCTCCCGGGCGGCCTGCGCGGCGTTGGCCAGGGCCTTGCCCTTGGCGATCTTGGCCCGACCGACCGCGGCGACCTGCATATCGCCCAGGGCGATCTTGATGCGGCGGATGGCCTCGGTGGCCTCGGGGATCAGCACCAGCTCGAAGAGGTTGACCTTCTGGGTCGTGCGGCGCAGCTCGGCGGTGACGAGCGCGTACTGCTGTTCGATGATGTTCATCTCGGTGTGGAGCTGTACGAAGCGGCGCAGGCGAGGCAGGACCCGGCTGACCCAGGCGGGGGTGCCGAAGCGGGAGAGCTCGACCGAGGAGAAGCGCACGCTCTCTAGGGTGGGCACGACCACGCCGGCGATGGTCTTGCTTCCGATGACGAGGTCGCGGGGGCGGGTCAGCTCGACGAGGTCGACCTGGGCCGGCTCGCCGAAGAGGGGCAGCAGCGGGGTCCAGCCCTCGCGGGCCTGCTGGAACTCGGCCCGGCGCAGCTCCAGCTCGCGGCGGATCTTGAGCTGCTCGGCCTGGAGCTGCTCCTGCTTGAGCTTGAGCACCGGCAGGAACTGCTGATAGGTCTTCACGTCCCGCCGGAAGCGGGTCAGCTCGACCTTGTTCAGCTTGATCTTCTCTGCCATGGGGAGACCCGCGCGGGGAGGGGAGGGAGGCTCAGGCGGCCCGGTTCTTGGGCCACCAGGTCGCCAGCAGCTTGCCGGGGATGGTGGTCTGGGCTTCCGTGAAGTGGTTGGCCAGGATCTCCCAGCCCAGGTCCAGCTGCTCGACCAGCGAGAGGTTGACGGCGAGGTCCATCATCCGGGTCTCGAACTCGCTGGCGTAGGCGAGCAGGTGCTGGTCGAAGGTCGAGACGGAGAAGCCCATCGACTGCTGCTGCCGCACCTTTCGGGCGGCGTCGTACAGTCGGATCATCGCGTTCATCAGCGGGGCGTGGTCCGGCCGGGTCTTGCCGTTGACCAGCTGCTTCAGCCGGGAGAGCGAGCCGAAGGGGTCGATCACACCGCCCTTCAGGTAGAACTGTCCTTCGGTGATGTAGCCGGTGTTGTCGGGCACCGGGTGGGTCACGTCGTCGCCGGGCATCGTCGTCACTGCAAGGATGGTGATCGAGCCGGAGCCCTCGATGTCGACGGCCTTCTCGTAGCGTGAGGCGAGCTGGCTGTACAGATCGCCGGGGTAGCCGCGGTTGGCCGGGATCTGCTCCATCGCGACGGCGACCTCCTTCATGGAGTCGGCGAAGGCCGTCATATCGGTCAGCAGGACCAGCACGTCCTTGCCGGCGGTGGCGTAGCGCTCGGCCGCCGCCAGGGCCATGTCGGGCACCATCATGCACTCGACGACCGGGTCGGCTGCGGTGTGTACGAAGAGGATCGTGCGCTCCTTGCTGGAGGCGAGCTGGTCGCGGAAGTAGAGGTAGTCGTCGTACTTCAGGCCCATGCCGCCCAGCACGATCACATCGGCCTGGGCCTGCAGGGCGATCCGGGCCAGCAGCTCGTTGTAGGGCTCGCCGGCGACGCTGAAGATCGGCAGCTTCTGGCTCTTCACCAGGGTGTTGAACATGTCGATCATCGGGATGCCGGTCTGGATCATCTGCGAGGGGATGATCCGCCGGGAGGGGTTGAAGGAGGGCCCCCCGATCTCGATCGGCTCGGCCCCTTGCAGGCGGGGGCGGCTGTCGATCGGCTCGCCGACCCCGTTGAAGGTGCGACCGAGCAGGTTGTCGCTGGAGAAGTCGAGCTGCACCTGGCGGCCGAGGAACTCCACCTCGTCCCCGGTGGAGATGCCCTTGCTGCCGGCGAAGACCTGCAGCGAGACCTCCTCGCCCTTCAGCTTGATCACCTGGGCGTAGGTGCTGCCGCCGTCCCGGGTGCGGATCCGGGCCAGCTCGCCGTAGCTGACGCCCTTGGCCCGCAGGGTGATGACGGGGCCGACGATCTGGTCGATGTGGGTGTAGACCTTGCGCATGGTTCCTCGGTCCGCCCGCAGGCGGGGCATTCGTTCAGGCGGCGCGGGCGGCGGCCGAAGCGTTCAGGCGGGAGTGGACCTTTTCCAGCAGGGTCCGGTAGTCCTCGCTGCCCTCGGCGGCGAGGTTCCAGTCGCGGACGGTGGCGGTCAGCTCGGTGAAGGTCTCGCGAGCCTGGTCCTTGCTGCGGAAGCCGAAGTCGTGGTCGACGACCTGGGCGGTCAGCTTGAGCAGCAGGGCGGTGCGCTCGTTGCTGGGGCTGGAGTCCACCTCGGAGAAGGCGTTCTGCTGCATGAAGACGGAGTCCAGGAACTCGGCGGCGAGGTAGCGCTCGAAGTCGGCCTGGGCGAGGTCGTCCTCTCCGACGACCTTCATCTGGTCTCCCACCTTCTGGCCGGCGATGTACAGGCGCTGCAGGCGGTTGACGAGGTCGACCCAGCCGGGGAAGTAGGCGGCGTCGAGCGCGGGGCGCAGGCGCTCGAGGTACTTGCTCCAGGACTCGGACGGCGAGATGGCCGGGAAGCGCTTGGCATAGCTGCGGGCGTAGGTGAGGCCCAGGAAGCAGCCCACGACGGCCAGGGTCGACTGGGTGACGGGCTCCTCGAAGTTGCCGCCGGCGGGCGAGACGGTGCCGATGGTGGTGACCGAGCCCTGGGAGGGGCCCAGGTTGGGGTCTTCGAGGCGCACGATGTTGGCGCGCTCGTAGAAGGCGGCGATCAGCGAGCCCAGGTAGGCGGGGAAGGCCTCTTCGCCGGGGATCTCCTCCAGCCGGCCGCTCATCTCGCGCAGGGCCTGGGCCCAGCGGCTGGTGGAGTCGGCCAGCAGCAGGGCGCGCAGGCCCATCTGCCGGTAGTACTCGGCCAGGGTGATCGCGGTGTAGACGCTGGCCTCGCGGGCGGCGACCGGCATCGAGCTGGTGTTGCAGATGATGATGGTGCGCTCCATCAGGGAGCGGCCGGTGCGGGGGTCGATCAGCTCGGGGAACTCGCGCAGGGTCTCGACGACCTCGCCGGCGCGCTCGCCGCAGGCCGCGATGATGACGATGTCCGCCTCGGCGTAGCGGCTGACGGACTGCTGGAAGACGGTCTTGCCCGAGCCGAAGGGGCCGGGGACGCAGGCGGTGCCGCCCTCGGCGACGGGGAAGAAGGCGTCGACGATGCGGGTGCGGGTGGTCATCGGCTTGCTGGGCAGCAGGCGCTCGGCGTAGCAGCTGACCGGGCGCTTGACGGGCCACTCCTGGACCATCGTCAGGGCCCGGACCTCGCCGGTGGCCAGGACGCGCACGGTGGCGACGGTGGCGTCGACGGTGAGATCGCCGGGGGGAGCGACGTCGATCACCTCGACCTGCCCGATGATGCCGAAGGGCACCATGATCCGGTGGGTGAACATGGCCTCGGGCACGGTGCCCAGGGCGTGGCCGGCCGAGAGACGCTGGCCCAGGCGGGCGATCGGCTGCCAGGCCCAGGTCCGCTGGCGGTCCAGGGTGGGCAGGTAGACGCCGCGCTGGAGGAAGAAGCCGCAGCGGTTGGCGAGGGCTTCGAGCGGGTTGCCCAGGCCGTCGTAGGTCGAGGAGAGCAGGCCGGGCCCGAGCTCGATCGCCAGGAGCTGGCCGGTGAAGCTCACCTCGGCGCCGACCTCGATGCCGCGGGTGTCCTCGAAGACCTGCATGTCGCACTCGCCGCTGCGGATGCGGATCACCTCTGCCTTCAGGCGCAGGGCCTCTGCCTTCAGGCGCACGGCTTCTCCGCCGAGATCCGGCAGGGTGATGAAGGCGACCTCGTTCATCCGCACGTCGCCGCTGAAGGCGACGGTGACCATGTTGCCGCTGACGCCTTGTACATGTCCAGAGGAGGTGCTCATCGTTGAACCTGGGAAGGTGAAGGGGCGGTGGCGGCCAGGATGCGTTCCAGCATCTGGGCGCCCTTCTCGGCGCTCCACTGGGCCTGGCGCTCGGCGATACGCAGGTGCAGGTACAGGGCCAGGACGGTCTCGATGCGGAAGGTCTCGGTGGGGGTCAGCGCTTCGATGCGCTCCCACAGCACATCGTCCAGGGTGCGGGACATGGCGATCATGTCCTCCTCGCCCAGGGCCTTGACGACGCGGGGCACCCAGCCGAAGCGACTGCCCAGGCCCAGCAGCGGGTCCTCCCAGTTGGCGATGATCCGGGGGGCGGAGGCGTCGAAGTTGCCCTGCATCTGGACCAGGAACTCGTCGCGGCTGCGGCCCTCCTGGCGGCAGAGGACGGCGGTGACGACCTCGCCGATGTCGACGCGGAAGTTGGCCCAGCGCACCAGGAACTCGGTCCGGGCCCGCTGGGTGACGTCGTAGTAGTGCCGACGGAGCAGCTCGTGCTGGGGGCCGGGGCGGAGGAGCCAGGGCTGGAGGCGGTCCAGCGGCACGCCGTCGCGGCGCTCGTTGACGATGGACGAGACGGTGGCCTCGGCGTCCAGGCCGGCGAGCTGGGCGTTCAGGGAGAGGCGGACGGTCTCTTCCACCGACTCGGTCTGCAGGAGCAGCTCGAACTCGGCGCGGTCCCCCCCGTGCAGGTTGTCCCGGCAGCGCTGGACCAGCTCGGCCCGGGTGATGGGCGGCGGCTCCCCGCGGTGTACGCGGGGCAGGCTGGTGATGAGGTAGACGAGCGACATCGAGGTCGGCTCTCCGGCGTCAGCCTTGGGGGTCCTTGGGGCTCAGCGCGCTGCGCAGACCGGGCTCGACCAGCCGCCCCAGCTCGCGGGCGACGGCGTCCTGGCTGACATCCCAGGAGAAGTGCTCGCCCTGGCGGACCAGTCGGAAGCCGCCCAGGCCGGCCTCGTCCGTGATCTCCAGGCCTGCGCCGATCGCCTTGGCGCCGATGCGGCGCAGGATGGCCGCCTCGAGCGCCTGTCGGCGGGCGCTGTCCACGGTCAGGCTGCTGCCGCTGGCGCGGTCGCCGAGCAGCTCGACAATCAGCCCGGCGACGGCGTTGTCGTCGCTCAGCGCCTGGGCGGCCAGCTCGGAGGTGGCCGGGCCGAGCACCTGGCTGCTGAGGCGCTCTTGCAGCCGGAAGACGAAGTCCCGGGCGGCCATGCGCAGCTCGGCGTCGAGCTGGCGTCGGCGGCGCTCGGCGTCGGCCTGGGCGGCCGCCGTGATGCGCTCGGCCTCGGCGCGGGCCTTGGCCAGCACCTGCTCGGCCTCGCGCGTCGCGGCGTCCACGCGGACCCTGCGCTCGCTCTCGCCCGCCTCTACACCATCGGCCTTGATCTTTGCGATCAGGTTTGCGATTCCGCTCGCAGCCTCGTTCATGGCTCCGCTCCGGTGAACCGGGCGCTTCCGCGTCTCGGGCCCACGGGCATATCCCTGGACCGGCGGGTCTGTCGAGGAGCTTCAGCTCGGCCCCGAAGGCTCAGGGCGTGAAGCTGGCCAGCTCGAAGCCGTCCCCGATGACCGCGCCGACCCCGACGGCGAGGTGCTGCTCGTAGGCTGCGCCGGAGCCGCTGTACTGCACGACCAGCGTGTCGAAGCTGCCGGCCTCGACCGTGACGCTGTCGGTGCCGGTCACGGTGGAGGTCTGGGAGTAGGAGAAGGGCGTCTCGCCGCCGGCGGAGCTGGTGGTGCTGCCCTCGTAGCTGGCGGTCCAGGAGTCTCCCTCGGCCAGGTTCTTGGGCGAGACCAGGGGCGGGGTGGTGTAGCTGGTGGTCGTCCAGCCCGAGTAGCCGCTGGAGCCGCTGGTGCCCTCGTAGGTCATCTCGGAGCCGAGGATCTTCACGCCTTCGCTGCCGCAGGAGTACCAGGTCGCCATGGTCCAGGACTGGGTGTAGCCGGTCCCCTCGATGTTCCCGGTGCCGTCGATGCGCCAGGCCTCGGCGCCCTTGTAGGTCTCCATGCCGACGGCGACCTGGGTCCAGCTGCCGGTCGTCGGGCCGGTGTAGATGTAGCGCCAGGAGGCGCCGGTCTGGTCGACCGGGAAGACGTTGCTGCAGTCGCCGCCGCCGCCGCCGCCGCCATCGCCGCTGCCGCCGTCTGCACCCCCGTCTCCGGCACCCCCGTCTCCCGAGCCCCCGTCTCCGGCTCCCCCATCCGTGGAGCCGTCGCCGGTGTCGTCGGACTTGTCACCGCAGGCGGTGAGGAGCAGGGCCAGGATGATTCGCTTCATGGGTCCTCCAGGTCGGCGATGGTAGCCGGCCCGTTTCAGACCCGCTGGCTTCAGCGCGAAGAACCGTTGGCCTTGTAGCTCTCCAGCCAGGCAATGATGTCGGCGCTCTCCAGCAGGGGCTGGCCGTCGATGACCAGGCAGGGGACCTGGCTCCCGCCGGTCAGGGCGCGCAGCTCTTGCGCGGCCAGGGTGTCGTGGCGGGTGTTGCGGACCGGCACCTCGATGCCCAGGCCCTGCAGCGCCTGGTAGACCCGCCGGCAGTAGGGGCAGGTGTCGTAGGCGTAGAGGGCGAGGCTGCGGGGCTGGTCCGGAGAGGGGACCCCCAGGCGCCGGGAGAGCTCGGCGGGCTCGGCCGGCGTCGGGCGCTGCCGAGGGCCGAACAGGCGAGAGAGGATGGACATGGGGACGGGTTAACCCGATGGGGTGCTGCACCTCGCCTCGATGACCGACGCCTCCTGGCTCCGCGGGGCCCTGCTCCGCCTGGACGAGGTGCTGATCGACCACGCCCACTGCGAGAAGAAGGCCGCCAGCACGGCGATCAACCTGATCTTCCGCTACGTCGACCAGGGCCCGCTGGTCGCCGCCCTCTCACCCCTGGCCCGCGAAGAGCTCGAGCACTTCGAGCAGGTCCTGGGCCTGCTCGCCGCCCGGGGGCTGGTCCTGCGGCGCCTGGAGCCGGCCCCCTACGCCGCCCGCCTGCACGCCGCCGTGCGCCCCGCCGAGCCGGAGCGCCTGCTGGACACCCTGCTCTGCTGCGCCCTGATCGAGGCCCGCTCCTGCGAGCGCATGACCCTGCTGGCCCAGGGCCTGACCGAGCAGGGCGAGCTGGAGCTGGCCGACTTCTACCGCTCGCTGCTGGCCAGCGAGGCGCGCCACTTCAGCACCTACACCGACCTCGCCGCCCACGCCTTCGGGCGCGAGGCCAGCCGGGCGCGGCTGGCGGAGCTGGCGCAGCACGAGTCGACCTGCCTGGTGCACGCGCCGGGGCGGCTGCACGGCTGAGGCTCAGGCCCCCTCCATCTGCCGCCAGGTCAGGTTCAGGCGGGGGCCCACCGGGCGAGCCGTTCGGGGGAGGGCGTGCTGCCAGCCGGTCAGCGCCTCGCCTGAGAGCAGCAGCAGGCTGCCGCTCTCCAGGTCGAGGGCCACTCCCTCGCCTCCACCGCAGGGGCGTAGCCGGAAGCGCCGGGTGGCCCCCAGGCTCAGGCTGGCGACCGCGGGCTGGCCGCCGTGGGGGTAGTCGTCGTCCCGGTGCCAGCCCATGCTGTCCTGGCCGCTGCGGTAGAGGTTGAGCAGCACGCTGTTGAAGGCGAGGCCGGTGGCCCCCTGGACCTGCTGCCGCAGGGCCTCCAGCCGCGGGCCGAGGGGGCGCGGCGGGTGGCTCAGGCCGGAGTAGCGGTAGCCGTGGGGGCCGTACATCTGGATCAGGCGCGGCATGGGCACGGTGCGGCCGAAGATCGTGAAGCTGTGGGCCTCCCAGGGGGTCTCGGCCACCAGCTCGGCCATGATCCGGTCGGCCTGCTCGGGGTCGAGGAGGGGCGACAGCAGGCGCAGTCCGTCGACGCAGCTCGGAGGGGCACCCCTCAGCCCAGCCGGCCCCGCCACGCCTCTTCCTTGAAGCCGACCAGCGCCGGCTGCCCGTCGATCTCCACCACCGGGCGGCGGATCAACATCGCATCCCCCTGAAAGCGGCGGGTCCACTCGGCCTGGTCCCAGTCGGCCTTCTCGGCGGGCAGCTCGCGGTAGGCGCCGCCCGAGGTGTTGCGCATCGGCCCGCTGCCGAAGGCCGCGACCCAGCGGGCCACGCGTGCGGGCTCGGGGGCCGTGGTGCGGAAGTCGACCCAGTCGTGGTCGAGGCCCTGCGCGTCGAGCCAGGCGCGGGCCTTCTTGACGGTGCCGCAGCTGGGGATGCCGTAGACGGTGATCTTCATGGAGTCCTCCCGGACGGTCTCCTAACCGCCCGAAGTGTGACAATCCGCGGGTCGCGGCGCGGGGGCGGCAACACTGAGGTAGACTCGCGGGAATTGCGAGGTGATCCCGTGCCCAGGTCCCGCACCAAGAGCCCGTCTCCCAGCCCCCAGGAGACCGTCGGCAACGACGGCCTCGCCACCGTCGCGCCGACCGGTCCGGCCAACAGCCAGGTCCAGGCCTCGCTGGCGGCGAACCGGACCGACCCGGGCTTCAAGGGGGATCTGCCCTCCTTCCAGCGGCGGATGGAGTCCTCCTTCGGGGCCTCGCTCTCCAACGTGAAGCTGGTGGGCGGGGACGCCGGCCAGGCGGGGCTCCCGGCGGGGGCGATCGCGCTGGCGCGCGGCAGCTCGGTCTGGGTGGGCGAGGCCTTCGCGGCGATGGGCGCCCAGGGGCAGGAGCAGGTGCTGGCCCACGAGCTGGCCCACGTGATGCAGCAGCGGCAGGGTAAGACGGTGGACCCGGGGGCCGGGGGCGCCGAGGCGGACGCCAACACGGCGGCGGCCCAGGCGCTCGCCGGACAGCAGACCCAGGTGACCGTCGGCACCGCCGGCGGCGAGAGCCACGAGTTCGATCTGCGGGGCACGCTCTCGGCGATCGGCGACGGGGCGATGGACCTGGCCATGCGCCAGATCGAAGACGCCGCGCAGCTCATCGCCTTCCTGGGCCGCTTCGGCGAGGCGGCGGCCAAGAAGGCGATCGACTTCCTGGTCACCCACAAGGTCGAGATCGTCGTCGGGCTGCTGACGCTGAACCCGGGCACGGGCCTGCTGGTCTACGCCTTGCGCAAGCTGCCGGCCGAGCGCATCACCGAGTTCCTGCGCAGCAGCGAGGTCGCGACCGCCGCCCGCATCGTCGGCATCGCCATCGCCGCCGGGGCCATCGCGGTCATCGCCGTGCCGCTCTTCGCCCTGGGGCCGGCGGTCGGCCCGATCCTGAAGGAGCTCTCGGGCCCGACCCTGGTGCTCTTGTACCGCCACGCGCCGGAGCCGATGCGCCGCTACGCGCAGGAGCTGCTGGTCGAGGGCTGGCCGGTCGGCCTGGGCCTGGAGATGGACGGCGCCATCGGCGCGACCTTCGGCTACCCGGTCTACCTGGGGGTCGAGGCCTTCTTCTCGGTCAGCCACTTCACGGCCGGCAACTTCAAGCTGCGGCGCGGCGGCATCATGACCGAGGCCTTCGACACCGGCGTCGGGGCCGGCGGCTTCGTCGGCCTGGGCGGGCGCGGCGGGGGCCGAGGGGCGGGCGGCCAGGAGGGCGGGCTGGGCATCGGCGCCGAGGCGGCCGCGCAGTTCCAGGCCGGCCTGAAGCAGGTGGTGCTCCAGGAGTTCGACTTCCCGGTCACCCAGGACACGGCCTTCGGCTCCTTCCTGATCGCCCTGATGCAGGCCGACACCAGCGCCTCGATGAGCATCCTCAGCCTGTTCAGCAGCACCATCCGTAGCTTCAACCCCATGAGCTACAACACGATGACGAAGATCGAGATGAAGGAGTTCGCGGAGGGCAACGCCCTGGCCCAGGCCGGAGTCCGGACGGGCGGCGCGAACACCGAGCAGGGCGGCGGGACCTGGAACAACCAGGAGGGCGCCCGCGACAACGGCTCGACCAAGTGGTGGCAGCGCTGGATGCGGGCGGGGGTCTTCGCCAACCTGCGCGGCGAGCTGACCCAGGGCATGGAGCAGCGCAACCTGGAGTTCACCACCGACTCCGAGGGCGTGCGGGTGCCCTCCGTGATGGAGGTCGACGTCTACGGCGAGGGGGCCGCGGCGGCCAGCATCGTGCACGCCATCCCGGTCATCTCGCAGGCGCTGCCGCAGCTGCCCAGCTTCGACGGCGGCGGCGGCATCCGGGTCACCTGGCGCATCACGGGCCAACCCAACGACACCGAGCCGGTGGTGGCCGAGCCGCGCTGGCAGATCTACGCCAAGACCGGCGACATGGACCGATACAACGGGGCCGCCAGCGAGACCTCGATCTCCATCGGCAACATGACGGCCGACACCTTCAGCTCGGTCGAGACATTCCTGGCCAGCATCCAGGCGGGCAGCACCTTCAAGCGCCGCTTCAGCGTCGGCGCCCAGCTCGGCCGCAAGTACTTCCTGGCGGCCAAGCGCCAGGGGGCCTTCAACGTGATGTTGCCGGCCGAGTACCGCAGCTACGGCTTCCGCATCGAGGGCTACATGGACCTGGAGAGCGTGCTCTCCGCCGACCAGGTGCGCTCGATCTTCCGCTCGATCATCGCCGCCAGCAGCCGCTACACCGAGGGCGGCGCCCCGCTCCAGCAGCTCTACACCGATGTGACGACCTTCCTGGCCACCGGCAGCGGCCCCGCGCAGGTCACCACCCAGATGCGCACCATCGCCGACACCCTGCTCTCGGCGGTCCGCAAGCTGCACCTGCACGGCCTGGTCGGGCTCTCGGTCGCGGCGGGCGCCCAGGTCTCGGCCGGCGCCAAGCTGCGCCTGCATGGCCGGCTGGGCGGGCAGATCACGATGGACCACGACCTGCTCAGCTCGATTGGCGGCACCGTCACGGTGGACGACATCACGAACCTGATCCGCAACGGCGGGCAGGCCGCGACCGGCGCGCTGGACGTGCCCGGCGACTCCGGGAACTGAGAGCCTCTCCTGGCGCGCCTGCTCTTCACCGGCCTCTCGCAGAGCCTCGCCCACGCCGGGCGGCTGCTGCGACTCGCTCGCGACGCGGAGGGCCTTGGCCATGAGCCGGTGCTGGCCGGAGCGCCGGGCCGCTTCGCCGATCCCGGGGTGATGGGAGAGCAGGCCCTGCCGGTCGAGGTGCTGGCCGAGCCGCCGCTGGAGGAGCTGCTCCGTCCGGCCCGAGGCCTCTCCTCGCGGCTGGTCGAGTCCGAGCTCTTCGAGAGGGCCCTGGCCGCCGATCTGGAGCTGCTGGAGAGGTGCAGGCCCGCGCTGGTGGTCGTCGACAACCGCCGCAGCATGATCGTCGCCGCCGAGCGCCGAGGGCTGCCGACGATCAGCCTCAGCACCGCGGCGCTGCTCGGTCCGCACTGCGCGCTGGTGCCGACGCTTGACCAGCTCGCCCGCATCTACGCCCCCTGCGTGGGCCTGCCGCCCGAGGCGATCCTGAAGGACCCGCGCTGGCAGGGGTCCTCGCCCGAGACGCCGGTCCCGCTCCAGCCGGGCTTCCTCTCCATGGGCATGGTCGACCTGGCCAGCTCGGGCGGTCGGGCCCGGCAGTACGCGCACGAGCTCTGCTTCGGCGACCGCAGCCTGGTCCTGGACCCGCCGGCCCTGCTCCCGGCGCGGTTCTTGCCCCAAGGCGCCAGCCAGCCCGGCCCCCTCTTCCCGCGGCTGCCCGCCCCCGGCCTCGCTCTCCCGCCCCGCGGCGCTCGCCCGCGCCTCTACCTGAGCTTCGGCGCTACCGGGCGGCCCGAGGCCTTCCTCGACGTGATCCAGACCCTGCTGGATCAGGACCTGGAGCTGGTGATCAGCACCGGCGGCCTGGTGCCCCTGCCGCGACACCCGCGGGTGGCGGGGGCCGATCTGCTCGACGCCGACAGCGTCTTCCCCCAGGTCGACGCCGTCGTCTGCCATGGGGGCACGCTGACGGTCTACCACGCGCTGCGCTACGGCCGGCCCGTCCTGACGGTGCCCGGGCACATCGAGCAGGCCATCACCGCGATGGCGGTCGAGCAGGCCGGCTGCGGGCTGCACCTCTCGGCCATGCAGGTGGCCCTCGACCCGGGCTCGCTGGTCCAGGCCTGCCTGCGCCTCGCCCGCGACCCGCTGCTGGCTGAGCGCGCGGGGCAGCTCGGGGCCGGGATCGAGCCCGAGGCCGCGATGCTCGCCTGGAGAGAGGCCCTGGCCGCGCTGCTGCCTTGACAGCCGCCGGCCTATCGCCCAGTCTCTGAGAGGAGGACACCGATGTCGACGCTCCGTGCCTTCTTCGCTGTCTGCGCCCTGGTCGCCCTCGGCTGCGGCGGGGCCACCCCTGGAGGAACCGTGAAACACTGCTTTGAGGTCATCGACGGCGCCGAGCGCACCCTGATCATCGTCGAAGAGGGCGATCCCGCCAAGGTGACCATCCAGGACCCCGACGGGGGCAACAAGCAGGTCACCCTGGGCCGGACCGAGCCGGGCGCCTTCGTCTACGGCGACGGCAGCCGGCTCAGCTACGATGCCACGAGCGTCCGCGGCACGGGCGGGCTGATCGAGGGCATCGTCGGCAGCCGGATCTCCTGCCCCTGAGCCCTACTCGACCGTGAACCACTGCACCTCGACGCGGCGGTTCTGCTCGGGGTCGCGGCCGATGGGCTCGTCCCAGCCCAGGCCGACCGTCTCGATGCGCTGCTCGTCGACCTTGTGCACCTCGACCACGGCGCCCTCGACGGCCACCGCCCGGCTGCGCGAGAGGTCGACCGCCTTGAGCGCCATCTGGCGGACGAAGGCCTCGCCGCCCTTGGCGCGGAACTCGGCCACGAGGCTGTCGTCGACGTGGCCGCGCAGCAGGATGGTCGAGCCGGGGCTGAGCTGGAGCAGGCGCTTGAGGTCGGCCAGCCGCTCCAGGTTGCCCGGGTCCTGCATGTCGAGCTTCTCGGAGTTGGGCTCGAACAGGAAGCGGATGTCCTTGGACAGCAGCGGGTCCTGCTCGACCGTGCCCTGGGCCTGGCGGATGGGGGCGATGGAGATCTGCTGCTCTTTGTAGGTACCGGCGGCCTCCAGGGCGGTCAGCGCCGCGCCGTCGAGGAAGCGGGCGCTGTCCACCGCGTCGCGGATCAGCTCGCGGCCGTAGGCGTAGACGGCGAGCTGGTAGATGCCGCCGAAGCTGCCGGCCATGTCGATGGCGCCGGAGAAGAAGGCCTGGGACTCGGGTAGGTTGCTGAGGTGGACCTTGGCCAGCTCGGCCTGGGCCTCGGCGGGGGTCCAGCCGAAGGCCGAGGCGATCACCGGGAGCTGGGCGGTCTGCTGGTCACGCACGAGGCGGTTGCCGTGCAGCAGGCCGTCGACCAGCCCCTGCACCATGGCAGGCGAGGCCTCGGCGAAGCCGCGGTTGACGAGCAGGATGTCGGCCACGACCAGCAGGTTCTTGTTGCTGGTCAGCAGCCGGGCCTTGCCGCCGGAGCCCTCGATCACCTCGCTGGTCTTGGGCTCCCAGGTCAGGACACCCGCGAACGAGCCGGCCCCCTGCAGGTCAGCCAGGAACACGTCGCCGGCCACGAAGGCGTCCTCGGCGAAGCGCAGGTGGATCGCCTCGGGGTCGAGGGGGGCGGCCTCGTCCAGCACCGTCTTGACCGGGATCCCCGCCTCCTGGGCGAGGTAGCGCAGGAAGAACTCGGCCTCGGTGAACTGGCTGGCCAGGACCACCTTGCCCTTCAGATCGTTCAGGCGGCGGATCTCCTGGCGAACCACCAGCCCGTCGGCCCCGCGTGAGAAGCCGATCTGCGCGGGCACGACCACGTTGAGCTGCTTGCCGTAGACGGCGAGCACGTCGACCGTGGTGGCGCTGACGCCGATGCGGCCGGCGTTGAGCGCCGACCAGCTCTCCTCCTCGGAGAGCTTGATCTCGACCTTGAAGCCGTGCTGCGTGAAGAAGTAGCTGTCCTCGCTGGGCTTCAGGCCGCCGTTGGCGACGATCAGCCCGGCGTAGCCGGCGTACTCGGAGAGCTCGACCACCACGGTGTTGTTGACCGGCGTATAGGTCCCGGCGCCCTCCAAGCGGGGCACGGCGGTCTCGGACTCGATCAGGCCCTCGACCGGCGCGGCGGCGGCTTCTTCATTCACGGCGACCGTCGGCTCGACCGGCTTCGCCTCGTCTGAGCCTCCACGAACGATCAGGAAGGTGCCCAGGCCCGCCAGGCCGATGATCATCATCAGCGTGAGCAGCTTTCCGAGTCCAGTCGTCTTCGGTCCATCGGCCATGGGGCCTCCTTCAGCTTCGCTGGCCCTGGGGGGGGCGTCGCAGGGGGATGGGGGTGTCGCTGGGCTGGGGCTCCAGCCCGTAGAGCGTGCGGTGCTCGCTGAGCCAGGCCTGGGTGGAGGCCAGCGAGCTGGAGATCCGGTCGACCCGCTGGGCGGTCGAGGTAGGGTCGGCCTCCAGCAGGGCCATGTCCCGCTGCAGGGCGACCTGGTCGTCGATGCGCTGCAGCTCGGCCTCGATCACGGCGAGGCGGTCCTGCGCGGCCCGGGCGGCCTCGATGCGGCGGTCCAGCAGCTCGGCCTGGCTCTCCAGGCTGCGGCGCAGGGCCTCGTCCAGGCGTTCGCTGGCGAGCTGCGTGTCCAGGCTGGCTCGCCGCTTGACCAGCATCGGCAGCGGCTCCGGCCAGCCCGCCATCGCCTCTTCGATGCGCACCCGCGTCTCGTGCAGGTCGAAGGCGGCGGCCAGCAGATGGCCCAGGGCGTCGCTCAGGGCGGCGTCTTCGCCCTCTTCGGGCAGCAGCTCCTCGCACTGCCGGTGCAGCCGCTGCAGGCGCGCCCGTCCCAGCTCGTCGAGCGAGGCGAGCCGCTGGTCGAGGCCCTCGCCCGCCGGCTGGCGCTCCCTCTCGACCAGGGCCCGGAAGCGGGCGTTGTGGGTGAGGGTGTAGAGCCAGGCCAGCTCCAGCCCCGCGCCCAGCAGCCAGAAGCCAGGGTTGAGGAGGCCCGCGAGGGCGAAGCCGGCCAGGCCAAGCCAGTTGGGCGAGACCGGCATGCCCAGCGGGCGCCAGGAGAACGCGGCGGAGAGGTAGTCGGAGAAGCGCAGGGGCATGGCAGGCGGCAGGCTAGCACGGGGGAGGGCGGGCTTCCGCTCTCGGGGTGGAGATTGTCGGGCGGGGTGGGGTCTCGGCCGGGGTGATTGCCTGGCTCGACGGGCCGTCTTGGGTCGACGCCTTCCAGTGCCGAAACGACTACCGCCAGCGATGGAGTACCAGTCTCCCCGGGCTTCACTCCGTGGGGACCCAGGGAATGTAGGGCGGGCAGTCCGGCGGCAGCCATGCCTCGATCAGATGGCGATTGTCTTCGCAGATGGATGTGTTCTCACGGACAACCCTGGTCAACTCGCAGGGGGGAAAACCAGCGGAGTCGACGATCTGCCCGTAGCAGATATCGGGCGATGCGATCAGACTGCAGTGGCCTCCATCGTACTCGCCGCCCTGGCAGGCGGCGGCGGCCTTCCACCGCCAGTGGTACCATGCGCCCGAACCGAAGGCTCCGTCTGACGTTCGATCGCAGCGTATGCTCCCGGCAGCATCCACCACCGGAGGCGTCTCTGGCACGTTCTTGTTGCTCGTCGGCGAGCACCAGCTGTGCCCGTTCCACGTGTGAATGGTCTCGTGCACCAGGGTGACGGGCCAATCCGTCATGGAGGGGTTCAGAAGGTCCACATTGACTTTGGTGGTGGCGACGAGTGCGTTGTATTCTGCGGCGATGGTGCGGCTGCGATTCTTTTCGAATGTCAGTGTTCGGGTCCGTCCTGCGACAAGACCATAGTACAGATAACTCGCCGGAAGGTCTTCGCTGAAGCCGTTGGTGTCTCTCACCTCGGTCAACGCTTGGAGAAGTACGGGCGGCATTCCTGACATCGCGAGCTCCTCACGGATGTCGGGCATAGGGGTGCTCAACAACAGGTAGAGTGCACCGACTATCTGCTGGGGAACGGATGGCTGGTCTCGAAAGAAGTCGAGTTCCATGGCTGACGGTTCCAAGCGGGCCGCTGCCCAGTCGAAGCCTACGTCGTTGGTCAGCGCGCGGACGCAGTCCTCGCTCAGCGAATAGATGAGGTGATCGCCCAAGACCTCCTGAGTGGGGCTCAGTCCGCAGGCCGCCCGGGTCGCGACGACATCCACCGGCTGCACGGCGCAGCCCGCAGACAGGAGCAGTGCCCCTGTCGGGAGGAGATGAAAGACGCGCCTCACAACCGTGGAAGAGTGTCGGTGTCGGCAGTGCATTGCTCAACCCTACCAGAGGAGGGGGGCTGACGCTCCACCGCGCCGGTTGAGCGCCCCGAAGAGGCGAACTCCCGATTTCTGCAGCGCTGGCCGGGTGATCCTCCCATTTTTGCAGCGCCTCGGCGCTGAGCGGGCAGATCCTCGACCTGAGATCAGTATCTTAGCGGTGGTGTTTCCGCGGGAGGGGCCTCGATCGCTGCATTTTTCGGGGGATCACCTCCGAATCGCTGCATTTTTCGGGGGATCACCTCCCTCACTCCGCTCGCCGCACCCGATGTCAGCCGAGCCAGCTCGCGGCCGGCCGGGCGAGGAAGGCGCTCCAGCGCGACCCCATCTGGCCCCACCTCCCAGCAACGGCTCGGAGAGAACGTCTTCTCGAAGGCAGCCAGTCCCTGCCGCGAGCGGGTACGGCCGCTCTTCAACTGGCGCGCCAGCGGGGCGCAGAGGGTAGTCAGGAGCGGTCTTGAGTACATTTACTCAGTATACTGAGTAAACTTCTCGCCCGCCCCAGCGCGCCCGGATCGTCGCCCGCAGCTCCGCCCGGTCCATCGCGAAGTCCTCCGGCGAGGACGGCCCTGGAAACCACTTCCACAAGAAGGCGCCCACCACCGTCGGCTCTCGTTCGAGCGCGCGCAAGGCCACGTCGAGACACCGCTCCTGGAGCGCGCCGGCGGAGGCATCGTCCTCGTGCCGCCAGGGTTCGAGGGCGGCCTCTGCGGAGCGCGGGTAGCCGAGCTCGGTGAAGACGATGGGCTTGTTCCACCGCTGCGAGAGGGTCCGCATCTGTTCGAGGATCCGCACCCAGGAGGCCTCCAGGGTGGCGAGCTCCGGCGCCTGCCCTGGCGCGACCAGGGGGAAGTAGGCCTGGACCCCGATCGCGTCCACGAGGTCCCAGAAGCGCACTCGCTCGATCTCCGACCAGTTGGCGCCGTAGCAGATGGGTCCCGGGAATCGCGACCGAACCTGGCCCACGAGCGCCCGCCACTCCGCCTCGCGGTGAACCGTGCCCTCCAGCTCGCTGCCGATGCAGAGGGCGTCGGCGCCGCGGGTGGCTTCGGCCAGGGAGGTGAGGAAGCGCCCGTAACCATCGAAGAAGCGCCGCCAGGTCGCCTCGTCGCT
>ERZ761602.3680-NODE-3680-length-21219-cov-8.907012_pt1 | contig 21219 bp, 26 predicted proteins | sample MGYA00512165_ERZ761602 | MGnify/ENA primary metagenome ERZ761602 (study PRJEB28899, sample SAMN02445085) | bioreactor sludge metagenome | biome: EBPR sludge; isolation source: Thorneside wastewater treatment plant | place: Australia: Brisbane, Thorneside...
CGCGTGATGCCTTCCTTCGGATCCGTGAGGGTGCCGTCGAGATCGAAGAGGATCGCCCTCACGGCCGGACCCCGAGCCCGGCGAGATCGACGAGGCCGGCGAACGACGCGGGATCGGCCCCCGGCGCGAAGGGCAGGCGTGCGACGAGCGGTGCGTCGAGCCGATGCGCCAGCGCCTCCACGTTCTCGTCGGCCGCGGCCATGTGAGGATCGATGGCGTTCGCGATCCAGCCCGCGAGGGGCAGGCCCGCGGCGCGCACCGCTTCGGCGGTGAGCAGCGCATGGTTGAGGCAACCCAGGCGCAGCCCCACGACGAGGACCACGGGCAGGCCGAAGGCCCGGGCGAGATCCACCGTGTCGAGGGAGTCGGCGAGCGGCACCTTGAAACCGCCGACGCCTTCGACCACGGAGAAGGTCCCGGAGGGCCGGTCGCGCCAGGCCGCGAGGATCGGACCCAGCTCGATGGCGCGGCCCTCCCGCGCGGCCGCCACGTGGGGCGCCATGGGCTCGGCGAGGAGGATCGGCGTCACGCGCCGCGGGTCGGCATCGTCCCCCGCCGCGGCGATGAGCGCGAGCGTGTCTTCGTTGCGCGGGCCTTGGGCGGTCGCCATCGCTCCCGCGGCGACGGGCTTCATCGGAAAGACCGGGCGACCGGCGTTTCGCAGCGCATGCACCAGCACGCATGCCGCGAAGGTCTTGCCCACGCCGGTGTCGGTGCCCGTCACGAAGACGCCGTTCATCGCGGACCCCGGCGATCGAGGCGGACGATCGCGTGGCCTTCCGCCGTGCGCTTCGGCGCGACCTTCCACGCGTGGCCGTAGAGCACCTCGAAGGTGGCGGGCAGCAGGCCGCCCTGGCGAAGGCGCTCGTAGGCCGCCTCCATGCGGCGCCACCGTGCGCGACCGGGCAGGCCCCGGGACCGGCCCGGCAGCGAGTTCACGGCGCCGAGGGCCTTGAGCTCCCGGGCCACGGCTTGCGCGCTCGTGTACTCGAGGCGGACGACCTCCATCTCCATCACGGGATCGGCGAATCCGGCCGCGACGAGCGCGTCGCCCAGGTCGTGCATGTCGGCGAAGTCGTTCACGTGGGGCGCGCCGTCGGCCTCGGCGAAGGCGGCGCGCAGTTCCTTGAGCGTGTCGGGGCCGAAAGTGGAGAAGGCGACGAGACCGCCCACGTCGAGCACGCGCGCGCCCTCGGCGAAGACGCGGGCCGGGTCGCACCACTGCAGCGCGAGATTGGAGAAGACCAGCTGCACGCTCGCGGCCGCGAAGGGCAGTCGCTCGGCGTCCGCGCAGGCGAGCGCGGGTGCACCGCCCACGGCGCGTCGCCACCACGGCGTGCGCTCCCGCGCCAGGCGCAGCATGGCTGGCGCCAGGTCGAGCCCGACCAGGTGCGAGGCCGGGTAACGGCGGCGCAGCTCGGCGAAGGCATGTCCCGTCCCGCAGCCCAGGTCGAGTACCCGCGCCGGCGCGAGGCGGATCGGGTCGAGGTGCTCGGCGAGCCGCGCGCCGATCTCGCGCTGGAGCACGGCGGCCCCGTCGTAGGTGGGGGCGGCCCGGTCGAAGGCGCGGCGCACGTCGCGCTTCGCGGGCCGGGCGGCGTCATTCATCGATGCGCTCCAGGATTGCGCCGGCGATGCCGGCATGGGATTGAAGCAGCGCGTGGCCCGCATCCGCGATCACCTCGATCCGCGCACCGGGGATCGCGGCCGCGAGGAAGCGGCCCGCGGCCACGGGCACCAGCGCGTCGCGCGCTCCGTGGATCACGAGGGTCGGCATCGCGAGATCGGCGAGGCCGCCGCGCAGGTCGGTGCCGGACAGCACGGCGAGGCCGGATGCCATTGCGCCGGTGGAGGCGGGACGGCCGGGCAGCGTGCGAAGCAGCTCGCGCGGCGCCGGCGAACCCGCTGCCACGAGATGACGGAACTCGCGCCAGGCGTCCTCCGGATCCGCGGACCATCGGGCCGAGAGTAAGACGAGGGATTCCGGGTCGAGGCCGTCCTGCCAGTCGCCGGCCTTCGTGAAGCGCGGCGTGGCCGCGACGAGGCCGAGGGACCGGATGCGCTCGGGCACGAGGGCCGCGATGCGAAGCGCGACGAGCGCGCCGAGGGACCACCCGGCGAGCGCGGCGTGCGGCGGCAGGACGTCGATGACGGCGCGCGCGAATTCATCGAGGTCGCCGGCGGGATGGTCGAGGGACTCACCGTGGCCCGGCAGGTCGATCGCGTGGACGCGGAAACGGCCCGCCAGCCGCGCGACGACGTCGTCCCAGGCACGGCGGTCGAAGCCCCAGCCGTGCAGCAGGGCGAGATCCGGCCCCTGCCCGCGGGTCTCAACGGCCAGCGTCAAGGGCGAGCTCCTCCACGATGGCGCGGGCGCAGGCGATGACCGTGGCTTCGTCGTGGCCCGCGGAAAGGCTCGCGCGAAGCCTCGAAGTGCCCACCGGCACCGTCGGCGGACGGATGGCCGGGACGAGAAAGCCGCGATCGTGCAGTCGCCGGGCGATCGCGACCGCGCGCTCGGGATCGCCGACCGGGATGGGCTGGATCGCCGTCTGCGACGCGGTCTCGATCCCGCCGCGCCCGAGCTCGGCGCGGAGGGCGGCGATGCGTTCATGTAGGGCGCGCACGCGCGCAGGCTCCTCCTCGACGATCGCGAGGGCCTCGGTGGCGCAGGCGGCCAGGGCGGGGGGCAGCGCCGTCGAGAAGACGTAGGTTCGGGCGCGCTGCAGCAGCCACTCGATCGCATCCGGATGGCCGGCGACGAAGGCGCCGTAGCCCCCGAGCGCCTTGCCCAGCGTCGCCATGTACAGGATGCGCGGCGAGGCCATGCCGAAGTGCGCGAGGCTGCCGCGGCCGCCCCCGAGCACGCCGATGCCGTGGGCATCGTCCACCACGAGCCAGCCGTCGTGCCGCTCGGCGAGGTCGAGGAGCGCCGGCAGCGGCGCGACATCGCCGTCCATCGAGAACACGGCGTCGGTCGCGATCACTTTCACCTCGGCTGCCGAGGCGGCGAGCGCGCGGGCGAGCGCATCGGCATCGCCGTGGGGGTAGCGATGGAAATCGGCGCGCGAGAGCAGGGCCCCGTCCACGAGGCACGCATGGTCGAGGCGATCGGCGAACACGGCCGCATGGCGGTCGGCGAAGCTCGCGAGGATGCCGAGGTTCGCGGCGTAGCCGCTCGGCATCAGCAGGGCGCGTTCGAGACCCGTGAAGCGCGCGAAAGCGGCTTCAGCCTCCTCGTGGGCGCGGGTGTGGCCCGCCACGAGGGGCGATGCGCCGGCGCCCACGCCGTAGCGGGCGATCGCCTCCGTGGCCGCGCGGGCGAGTCGCGGATGGTTCGCGAGCCCGAGGTAATCGTTGGAAGCGAAATTCGCGAGGGTTCGTCCGTTCTCGACGACGGTCGGCCCCTGCGGCGAGTCGATCACGCGGCGGCGACGGCGAAGGCCGTCCCGGTCGAGCCTTTCCAGCCCTCGCGCGAGGCGCGCGCGGGAGGCGTCGGCCACGGCCGCCTAGCCCGCCGTGAGGCCGAGCGCCGCGAAGAGCGCGTCGTCCCGGTCGACCTCGGGATTGCCGGTGGTGAGGAGCCGCTCGCCGTAGAAGATGGAGTTGGCGCCGGCGAGGAAGCACAGCGCCTGGACGGCCTCGTGCATCTCGCCCCGGCCGGCCGACAGGCGCACCATGCTTCGCGGCATCATCAGCCGGGCCACCGCGATGGTGCGCACGAACTCGGTCCACGGCAGCGCCTCGCTTCCGGCGAGCGGCGTGCCTTCCACGGGCACGAGCTGGTTCACGGGAACCGACTCCGGATGGGGATCGAGGCTCGCGAGCTGCGCGATGAGTCCCGCCCGGTCCGCCCGCGATTCGCCCATGCCCACGATCCCGCCGGAGCACACGGAGATGCCCGCCTCGCGCACGCGCTCGAGGGTGTCGAGGCGGTCGCGGTAGTCGCGGGTGGTGACCACGCGGCCGTAGTATTCCGGGGCCGTGTCGAGGTTGTGGTTGTAGTAGTCGAGCCCGGCGTCCCGCAGCTGCTCGGCCTGGCCTTCCTTCAGCATGCCGAGGGTGCAGCAGGTCTCGAGGCCCAGCTTCTTCACCTCGCGGACCATCTCGAGGACGGGGGCGAGGTCGCGGGCCTTGGGACCGCGCCACGCGGCGCCCATGCAGAAGCGGGAGGCGCCCTTGGCCTTCGCCGCGGTCGCGGCGGAAACGACCTCGCCCAGGTCGAGCAGGGATTCGTTCTCCACCGCCGTGTCGTGGCGCGCCGATTGGGAGCAGTAGCCGCAGTCCTCGGAGCAGCCGCCGGTCTTGATCGACAGCAGCGTGGAGCGCTGGATGCGGTTGGGATCGAAATTCTCCCGGTGGACTGTCTGCGCACGGAAGAGCAGATCGTTGAAGGGGAGATCGAAGAGCGCGAGCGCTTCCTCCCGGAGGGCGTTCCGGCGGGGGTCCGTGCGGGCGGGGAGGGCGATCGTCTGGTCCAAGGCGGCATCCGGTGATGGGTTGCAACTCCATGATGATTAAGGATTTTGTGTCTGATGTCAAAGCGGCCGTCACGGTCTCCCGTACGATTGCGCAAAAAACAGGCAGAGTCTTCGGCGCGGGTTTCGCCCCTCGCGACTGCCTGCTTTGCCTCGGTCCGGCCGGGGCCGCTATGCTCTGCAGTCACTGTGAGCGCTTGCTTCTAGACGATGTCTCCCGCTGCGACGGCTGCGGCCGTCCCGTTCCTTCGCCCTTTCGCTGCGGCGGCTGTCTCCGCCGCCCTCCGGTCCACGACGTCCTTCGGACGGCGTTCGATTACCGCTTTCCGCTGGACCGGCTCATCCACCGCTTCAAGTACGGCTCGGATTTCGTCGTCGGCACCTGGTTGGCGGAGCGGCTCGCTTGGACGGTTCGCACGGTCGGTGGGGTGGACGTCGTGATGCCCGTGCCGACGACCGCCTCGCGCCTGAGGGTCCGCGGGTTCCACCCGGCGGGGTGGCTCGCCCGGCGCGTGGCGGCGAAAGCGGGCTTGGCCTTCGACGACAACTTGCTCCTGCGGGTCATCGATACGCCCTCCCAGTCGGGACTCGGCCGGGCAAGGCGCCTGAAGGTGCTGCGGCATGCCTTCCGGGCAGGCGCCGACGCGAAAGGCCTCCGGATCGCCCTAGTCGACGACGTCACCACGACCGGCGCGACGCTGGAGGCCGCGACGCGGGCGCTTCGACGGGCCGGCGCCTGTCGCGTCGAGACCTGGGTGGTGGCCCGCACGCCCGAGCCGGCCCCGGAGGCCTGATCCATGGTCGATGTCGTTCTCATCCACCCCGAGATCCCGCCCAACGCCGGAAACGTGATCCGCCTCTGCGCCAATACCGGCGCCGGCCTCCACCTCGTCGAGCCCCTCGGCTTTTCCCTCGAGGACCGGCAGCTCCGGCGTGCCGGGCTCGACTATCACGAGTACGCCAGCCTGAAGGTCCATCCGGACTGGACCGCCTGCCGGAGCCATTTCGCCGGAAGGCGGCTTCTCGCCTTCAGCGCGGGGGGAGAAACCCCTTTTGCCGGGTTCGCCTTCTCCGACGGCGACGTGCTGGTCTTCGGGCCCGAAAGCACCGGCTTGCCTCCGGGCATCGCGGCGGATTTCGGCAAGGAGCGCCGCCTTCGCCTGCCGATGCGGCCCGGCAACCGCAGCCTGAACCTGTCCAACGCCGTCGCGGTCGCGGTCTTCGAGGCCTGGCGCCAGCAGGGCTACCGGGGGGGTGCCTGACCGTCGGAATGCGGATTCGTGGGCCCAAAGGCCCCGATTTCGGCGCCTGTAGGGCGAATTCTTACGTCCGTAACGCTCTTTTGGCGGAAATCCGTTTAAAATTATGGCTGAACTGTGAACGCAGTCACAGTCACGGCGGTCCGAAAGGGCTTTAATGGCAGCCATGGAAGCAAGGCCGGTGCGGGACGGAAGTGCGGCATCCCGCCAAGCGAACTTCCAAGTGACAGTTTCCCAGGGCCGGCCGGCCCGCCCGCAAGGGCAAACCGGCCGTCACCGGGGAAGCGAATCGGGTCGATAACCGGTCACTCGCCAAAGGGCGGGCGCGCAGGGAACGCCGTCGACAACGAGCCGCAGCGACACAAGGAGATCGAAAGTGAACGTGAAGAACCTCAGCAAGCTGGCCCTCGCCGTGGCGGTGGCTTTCCCGATGATGGCCTCGGCCGAATCGAACTTCGTGACCGGCGCGGCGACCACCACGCCCGGCGCCCAGGCGCGCCTGGATTTCCAGGTCACGATCCCGAAGGTCCTCTACCTGCAGGTCGGCACGGGCACGTACTTCACCAACGTCGCCACGGTGAACGGCGTCACCTTCACGGTGCCGGCCGCCAACGTGGGCGACAGCGGCGCGATCGCCGGCTCGGCCTCCGTGGCGGTCCGCGTCGTGGGGAACAACGGCAACATCACGCTCAACGCGACGACCCTCGGCGCGCTCGGCAACGGTTCGGGCGACACGATCTCCTACACGCAGATCGTCGGCTCCTCGGACAACGCCAACCTCGCGCACCCGGCGGCCTTCGTCGACGGCGGCACCAGCGCCAACGTGACCGTCACGCCGAACATCGGCTCCAAGGTCACGGACCGCACGGCCAACTGGTCCTTCAACTACTCGAACACGGCGGTCGTCCCGCCCGGCACGTACGGCGGCGTGAACGCGAACAACAGCCGCGTCACCTACACCGCCACGATGCCGTAAGGCACCCTTCGAAAGTCCATCGCCCGCGGGGCGTCTCCCGCCCCGCGGTGCGATAATGGACGGATACGCAGCATCCCGGACGAAAGCAGTGGGAATCGCGAGCCGTCTCCAGCAGCCGATCCAGCAGCCGGCGGGGCCTTCGGGCCGCCGCCGGTTCGCGCTCGTCCTGGCCGCCGCCCTCGCCGGGGCGGTGCCTTCCGCCCACGCCTGGATTCTCACGGGCCTGGGCACCAACAACCCGCGCCGCGTCTTCATGATGGTGGGCAACGGCGCCGGCGCGCTCTGGGCCAACAACGCCACGATCAACACCGTGAGCGTCTCGGTCCCCGCCGCCCAGCTCGGCAATTCGACCCCCCAGGCGATGACGAGCAACAGCACCCAGTCCACCAGCCCCTACGACGGCTTCACGGTCTGCTCGCCGCCCAACCAGGTCTACGTGGGCGCGGCCTACCAGCGGCAGAACGCGGGCAACCCCGCCAATGCGACGCTTCAGGTCACTTCGCCCGCCAACCTCACCACCGTCGGCGGCGACACCATTCCCTTCACCGAGATCAGCTGGACCGTCTCGGCCCTCGGCGGCGACGCCAATCCCGGCGCGATTCCCGCCGGCACCTTTTCCGGCGGCACGCAGTTCCTCACCGCCGTCGCCCAGGGAACGATGCGGGAGAACTGCCACACCTTCTCCTTCGCCAACACCGCGGTTCGCGCGTCGGGCACCTACAACGGGCGCGTGACCTACACGCTGTTCGTCCCGTGAGATCGCGCGCCCTGCTCGTCGGCCTCGCGCTGGCGGCTTCCGTCGGCACGAATGCCCTCGCGGCGACCTTCAAGCTCGACGACCCGGGCAGCCAGGTCGTGCCGCCGACGGCGCGCTGGCAATGGAAGAAATCCCTCGCGCGGGAGGACCTCAATGCCCTCGAGATGGACGTCCGCGTGATGGTGCGCATCGACACGCGCGCCTTCGCGGGCCGCGCGGGCCGCGTCTACATGGTCCTGCCGGCGGACCCCGGCGCGCCCGTGAGTGCCGAGTGGCAATCCCAGGGACGCCTGCTCCCGGGCCGGCTCGTCTCCGGCGAGCGGGCCGTCGTCTTCTCGGGAACCCTCCCCGGGCCCTTCCTGGAGGACACGCTGCAGGTCCGGCTCTCGGCCGACGCCCGCCGGATGCCCGAGGACGCGCGGCGGTTCGCGTTCCACTTCGAGTTCGACACGCCCTAGGCGACAGGGAACGGCCCGTGTCCGCGACCCCCAACCGAATTGCCGGCCGCGCGAAGGCCGCGTGCCTCGCCGGATGGCTGGTGCTCGCTCCGCTTTTCGCGCACGCCCAGGGCTTCGCCGTGTTCCTGTCGCCGTCCCGCTTCGACCTGCCGGTGAAGGCGGGTGAATCCCGACGCGAAGTGCTGGAGTTCCACCACGTCGGCCGCGAGAACGGGCGCTATCGCATCTACACCAACGACTGGGAATTCCGGCCCGACTACGCCGTGCAGTTCAACGACGCGCTCGCGCCCGACAGCTGCCGGCCCTGGGTGGCCCTCGAGCGCCGCGAGATCTCCCTCACGCCCAACCAGCGCTATCGCTTCCGGTTCGAAGTCACCGTGCCCCCGGGCACGCCGGCGCGCGAGTGCCGCTTCGCCCTGATGGTGGAAGGCGCCGACCCGGCCCAGGCCGCCGGGCAGAGCCTCAACATGCCCGTCGCGGGGCGCATCGGCGTCATCGTCTACCTGCGCGTGGGCGACGTGGAGGCGGATCTCGCCGTCAGGTCCGCCGGCGTCCAGGTGGCCGAGGGACAGTCGCTTCCGACGCTGGAAGTCACCAATCGCGGCAACGGCCACGGCCGGCTCGAGGGCTTCCTCACGGCGAAGGATGCCGGCGGCAAGTCCGTCGAACTCGCGCCCGACAACGTCCCGATCCTGCCCGGCATGACGCGGCGCATTCCGCTGCGCCCCGTCGGCGAGGAAGGCAAGGCGCCCCCGGCGCTCCAGTACCCGCTCACCGTGAAGGGCACGCTCGAATGGGGCAAGCGCCGAGAGCCGCTGGAACTGCGCTTCGAGCGCTGAGCGCCGCTGCCCTCGTCGCGGTCCTCGGGGCCGCGCCGTACGCATCGGCCCAGGTCCGCCTGGTCTCGTCGGCACCCAAGGCCCCCGAAGCGCCGGCCAGGCCCGCCTACGTGGACCGGGTGATCGAGGGGCTCGCGCCGGAACCCGTGGAGCCCGACGCCTCCGCGCAGTACGACCCGGCGGGCTGGCCCCGTTTCCTTCGCCTCGAGACCCGCCTCGGAACGCGGCCCTTCGAGAACGACAATCGCGCCTACGGATTCCAGGTGACGGCGGGCCTGGAGACGCCGTCCCACGGCACGTTCTCCCTCGACGCCGCGCTCGATCCCGAGGAGCGACGGCAGACCTTCACCTTGCGCCAGCGCGGGCTGCCGATGGACGGCGGCTGGCTCGTCAACAACGAACTCGGCGTCTCGACGCCCCTCGCGCCCGCGATCCAGCGATTGCCGAGCCGGGTCTTCCTGCCTTCGGTGGTCACGCGCGGCGGCGCCACCGAATGGCTCAATGCCGGCGCGAAGGTGCAGCTTCTCGCGACCGCCGGCGACTACGGACGCCTCAGCGGCTATCCGGTCGCCGGCTTCGAGACCCTGGCCGGTACCGTCGCGACCCTCGGCGGGCAGGCGGGCTTCGGCGACTGGACCGTGGCGGCGCGGCACGCGCGGGCCGACGGCCTGTCCCTGTCGGAACCCGCCGTGTCCACGGCGCTCGTCGACAGCGATTCGACGATGCTCTCGATTCGCCGCCAATGGGGCACGGCGTCGGTGCAGGCCAACGCCCTCGTCTCGCGGGACCGCGATGCGCCGGAACGGCGCGGATTCTGGCTCGATGCCGACTGGCGTGGCGGCGGCATGAGCCATGGCGCCGGCCTCTACCGCCTCGATCCTTCCCTGTCCTTCGCCGGGCAGCCCATGGCGAGCGACATCGAGGGGGCCTTCGCAAGGGGAAGCTGGTCCACGCGGCAGTGGTCCGCGGAGGGCAGCGTGGACCTGCTGCGCTCGGTGACGGGCGGCGGTTCGCCGGGATTGCTCGTGAGCGGCAGCGGCCGGTGGCGCTACAGCCGGCTCATCACTTTCGGGGGCGGCGGCAGCTTCCGTCACTTCAACGGCGACGCGGGCTCGCTCTTCGCCGACGCGCGTTGGCAGAACGACTGGGGCTCGAGCGGCCTGCGCGCCGAGCACAGCGACGGCTTCGGCCAGCGCACCTCGCGCCTGGCGGTGGACCATGCCTGGTCCCTGCCCCTGGGCTTCCAGCTCTCGACCAGCCTTTCCGTCGGACGGGAATCGGGCGACGAGGCCACCGGCACGCTCCGGGGCGGGTCGGTCTCCTTCTCCGCGCCGGTCTCCTCCGGCCTCACGCTCTTCGGCAACGCCACGACGGAGACTCGCGGTGACGGCAGCCGCGCCTCGAGCGCGAACGTGAGCCTCGCGTGGCAGGTGGCGCCGCGCTGGACCCTCGAGGGCAACTTCGTCTATTCCGACGGCAAGATCCGCGAGCCGATCATCGTCGATCCCCTCGCGCCGCCGCCGGAGCGCATCGTCACGGCGACCAACACGAAGTCCGCGTACCTCGTGCTGCGCTACGAGGACCAGGCGGGGTCCCGGACGGTTCCCTTGGGCGGCACGCCGCAGGAAGGCGGTGGGCGCCTGGAGGGCGTGGTGTTCCTCGACGCCAACCGCAACGGCGAGCAGGAGGCGGGCGAGCAGGGCGCCTCCGGCGTCACCGTTTACCTCGACGGCAAGTACGCGGCGCGGACGGACTCCCAGGGGCGCTTCGAATTTCCCTTCGTCGCGCCGGGCACGCGAACGATCACGGTGCTCAACGAGACGCTGCCGCTGCCCTGGGTGTCGGGCGAGAAGGGCGAATCGAAGGTGACGGTGCGCGTGCGGGAGACCGCGAGGCTGCTGGTGCCCGTGACGCGCCGGGGACCCGACTAGCTCAGGCGCCCTCGGCCTTGGGCTCGCGCGCGAGCAGCTCCCGCACGGCTGCCGCGGGAGAGAGGCCGCCGAAGAGGATTCCGCACACCGCTTCCGCGATCGGCATGTCCACGCCGCGTTCCCGCGCGAGGTCCCGCACCGCGAGTGCCGAGGCGACGCCCTCGGACACGTGACCCAGTTCCGCGAGCGCCGCCTCGAGGGTCTTGCCCGCGGCGAGCGCGAGACCGACGGCGCGATTGCGCGAGAGTTCACCCGTGCACGTGAGCACCAGGTCGCCCAGTCCCGCGAGGCCCATGAAGGTCGCGGGCTGCCCGCCCATCGCGACGCCCAGGCGCACGATTTCCGCCAGGCCCCGCGTGACGAGCGCGGCGCGCGCATTGCGACCGAGCGCGAGGCCGTCGGCGATGCCCGCGGCGATCGCGATCACGTTCTTCACGGCGCCGCCCAGCTCCACGCCGACGAGGTCGTCGCTCGAGTAGATGCGAAGCCGGGGGCCGTTGAGCGCCGCGGCCGTGGTGGCCGCGAAGGCCCCGTCGCGCGAGGCGAGGACGACCGCGGTCGGCTGGCCCCGCGACACCTCGAGCGCGAAGCTCGGGCCCGAGAGGGCGCCGCAGGGCGACGTGGCGCCCCGCACTTCCGCGACCACTTCATGGGGAAGGCGCCGCGTGCCGGTCTCGAAACCCTTGCAGGCCCAGAGCAGCGGAAGCCCGGGCCGCGTGTCCTCGACGGCTCGCACCGTGTCGCGAAGGCCCGCCGTGGCGGTCGCCACGAGGACGAGATCGGCGTCCCGGAGCGCCGTGGCCAGATCGCCTTCGACGCAGAGCGTGTCCGGAAACCGCTCGCCGGGAAGGTATGGGCTTTCGCGGGCCTGGGCGAGACGGTGCGCGTCGCGGCGCGCCCAGAGCGTGACCCGGTGGGCGCCACTGAAGCTCGTGGCGAGGGCCGATCCCCAGGCGCCCGCACCCAGCACGGCGAGGCGCATCGCGGCGCCTACAGGCCCCAGAGGTGGGAGACCCGCGCGTAGCCCTGCTGCCCGTCGCGGTGGCGCACCTTGACCCAGCCATCGGCCGGGGGCTCGAGGACCTCGAGGAGCACCTGGCGATAGGCCTCGAAGACGAGCGGCGCCTGGGCGCCGGGCGCGGCACGCACGTCGGCGAGAGGGACGTTCACGAGCGCGTTGCGGCGGTCGCCGAGGGCCCGGTTCTCCACCCACGCCACCTCGCCGCCCGCGTCGCGCACTTTCGTCCACTGGTCGAGCTTCACCAGCACCTCGAAGGGGTAGCCGCGGCTCGCGACGAACAGGCGGTCGGCCTTGAGGGAGGGCGCGTCGTACATCACCGCGGCGCGATCGCCGATCGCCCGGAACTCCGCCGCCGCGGCCGGCAGGGCGAGCGCGGCGAGGACGAGGACGAGGGCGGTGCGCACGGCGGTGTCAGTGCGTCGCGGTGACGATGGGCGAGGCCTCGGAGGCCTGGCGCGCCTGGGCTTCCTTCTGGGCCTGGAAGAGCGCCTCGAAGTTGACCGGCGTGAGCACGACCGGGGCGAAGCCCGCGCGCACGACGAGGTCCGAGACGACTTCGCGCACGTAGGGGTAGAGGATGTTCGGGCAGGCGATGCCCAGGATCGGCTCGAGCTCGGCCTCGGGAACGTTGCGGATCACGAAGATGCCGGCCTGGCCCACTTCGGCCAGGAAGAGCGTCTTGTCCTTGATCTTCGCGGTGACCGTGACCGTGAGGAGGGTCTGGTACACGCCGTCCTCGACGGGCTGCGACGCGTGGTGCAGCTGGATGTCCACCTGCGGGTTCTCGCGCTCGAGGAAGACCTGCGGGGCGTGGGGAATCTCGAGGGAGATGTCCTTCACGTAGAGCTTCTCGATGGAGAAGAGGGGCTGGTTGTTCTGGGCGTCGCTCATCGGACTTCTTCCTTCGTGGGGAGTGTTCGTCGGGGCGCGCCGCTCACGCGGCGAGCAGGGGGTCCAGGCCGCCGGCGCGGTCCAGGGCGGAGAGGTCGTCGAAGCCGCCGACGTGGGTCTCGCCGATGTAGATCTGCGGCACCGTGCGCCGGCCGGTGCGGGCCATCATCTCGTCGCGGCGGGCGGGATCGAGGTCGATGCGGACCTTCTCGATCTCGGCCACGCCCTTGGCGCGCAGCAGCCGCTCGGCCATCTGGCAGTAGGGGCACACGCCCGTCGAATACATGACGACTCGCGGCACGCTCACTTCTCCACGGGCAGGTTCGCGTCGGCCCAGGCCGGCACGCCGCCCTTCAGGTTGAGCACCTGCGTGAAGCCGGCCTTCTTGAGCAGCCGGCAGGCCGAGCCCGAGCGGGCCCCGGAGCGGCAGGTCACGATGACGGGCTTGTCCTTGAATTTCGAGAGCTCGCCCAGGCGGCCCTGGAGCTCGCGCAGCGGAATGTGGCGCGCCTTCGGCAGGTGGCCGGCGGCGAATTCGGCGGGCTCGCGCACGTCGAGCACCAGCGTGCCGCCCTGGTTGATGAGGCGCGTGGCCTCCAGCGTGCCGACCGAGGTGGCGCCGCCCAGCAGGCCCGACATCTCGGGCCAGACGAGCAGCGCGCCGCTCGCGAGGAAAAGCGCGACGAGCGCGATGTTTTCGAGGAGGAATTGGCCCATGGGGATGCGGGGTGTCCGGCGCGCGGTCAAAAGCGCGATTTTAGCAGCCGGCGGGGGGCTCGGGGCCGGGGCCTCACCGGGCGAGGCCTTGGAGGGCCCAGAGCGTCGCCATTCCGGCCACGATGATCGCCAGGGGATTGCGCACCCTCAGGGCGATGGCGATGGCGGCGAGGCCGGCGATCCAGCGCGGGTTGCCGAGCCCCAGGTCGATCGCACCCGACGGGCTCACCAGTCCCGGCACCACGATGGCAGCGAGCACGGCGGCCGGCACGAAGGCGAGGGCCACGCGCATCCCGTGGGGGAAGCGGCGCGGGTCGGCGAACACGATGAACGAGGCGCGCGTGAGGAAGGTGACGACGCCCGTGCCGACGATGACGATCCACTCGGTCACCGGCGGTGCCTCCATTCCACGAGGACCCCGGCGGCGATGCCGGCGAGCGAGGCCACGACGAGCGCGAGGCGATAGGGCAGTCCCGCCGCAAGCAGCACGACGGCGCCCGCGACGGTGGCCGCGGCGAGGTCGGCACGGCTGCGGATCGCCGGGACCAGCAGTGCGAGGAAGGACAGCGTCACCACGAAATCGAGGGACCACGCGGCGGGCACCTGCGCGCCCGCGAGCGCACCGGCGGCGACCGAGGCCTGCCAGGTGATCCAGAGCGTGACGCCCACGCCGAGCACGTGCCAGTGGCGCATCCCGCCGCCTTCGCCGTCGGCGTAGCGCTGCACGCCCATCGCGAATCCCTGGTCCGTCATGAGGTAGGCGAGGGGCGCGCGCCAGCGGACCGGCAGCGACGCGAGGTACGGCGAGAGCGCGGCGCTGTACATGAGGAAGCGCAGCGAGACGACGAGCGCCGCGGCGAGGGTGACCACGACGGGCGAGCCGGCCGCCACGAGCTGCGCGACGACGAGCTGGGCGATCCCGGAAAAGGCGAAGACCGACAGCGCGATGCCCTGGACCGGCGTGAGTCCCGCGCCCACGGCGGCGACCCCGGCCACGAAGCCGAAGGGCACGGTGCCCACGAGCACCGGCGCCACGGCGCGGCTGCCGGCGAGGAACTCGCGGCGGGCGCTGGCGGCGGAATGCGGGGACACGGGAGGTCGGTCGGCAAGCGGTGCGGAACGCGCGAGTGTATCGGATCGGGGCGGCGGGCCGGGGGCGTTTGCTACCATGGGGGGGCGAATCCGCCCGACCTTTCACGCCATGAAAAAGCTCGTTCTCATCCGCCACGGCGAAAGCCTCTGGAACAAGGAAAACCGCTTCACCGGCTGGACCGACGTCGACCTCTCGCCCCAGGGCGTGGAGGAAGCGCGGGCCGCCGGGCGCCTGCTCGCCGCCGAGGGCTTCGACTTCGACGTCGCGTTCACCTCCGTGCTGCGACGGGCGATCCGCACGCTGCACCTGGGCCTCGAGGAGATGGAGCGCCTCTGGCTGCCGGTGGAAAAGCACTGGCGGCTCAACGAGCGCCACTACGGATCCCTGCAGGGCCTCAACAAGGCCGAGATGGCCGCGAAGTTCGGCGAGGCGCAGGTGCTCGCGTGGCGCCGCAGCTACGACACGCCGCCGCCGCCGCTCGAGCCGGGCGACGAGCGCGACGCGTCCCGCGACCGCCGCTATGCCGGGCTGGGCGCGCAGGTTCCGCGCACCGAGTGCCTGAAGGACACCGTCGCGCGCGTGGTGCCCTACTGGAACGAGCGCATCCGGCCCCGCGTCGCGGCGGGCGATCGCGTGCTGGTCGCCGCCCACGGCAACAGCCTGCGGGCGCTCGTGAAGCACCTCGACGGCCTTTCGGACGAGGCCATCGTGGCGCTCAACATCCCGACGGCCGTACCCCTCGTGTACACGCTCGACGACGACCTGAGGCCCGTCTCGCGGGACTACCTCGGCGACGCCGAGGCGATCGCGAAGGCCCAGGCGGCCGTCGCGAACCAGGGCAAGGCCCGCTAGGCGATGGCGGGGCGGCGGCTCGCGGCCGCCTTCTTCGCGCTGGCGGCCGCGCTCGCCTGGGCGGCGCCGCCCAAGCCGGGCCCGGCCAAGGCCGGGCCGTCGGAAGAGGAGCTCCGCCAACTCCGGGGCCGGATCGACCAGTTGCAGAAGAAGCTCGCCGACGCCGAGGAGTCCCGGGGCGGGGCGGCCGATGCCCTGAAGGCTTCCGAGAAGGCGGTGAGCGAGGCGAACCGCGCCCTCTACGAACTCGCGCAGGCGAACAAGGCCCTGGGCGAGCGGCTCGAGGACCTCTCGCGCCAGGGCGGCGAGGTCCGCGCACGGATCGCCCGCGAGCAGGCCCTCGCGGAGCGGCTGCTGCGCATGCAGTACGAGCAGGGCGGGCAGGACCGGCTGCGCCTGCTCCTCGAGGGGCGCGACCTCGCTTCGCTTTCCCGGCACCTCGCCTACTTCGGCTACATCCAGCGCGCGCGGGCCGAGGTGCTCGCGGACCTGAAGCGAGGTGCGCAGCAACTGGCGGACCTCGAGGCGAAGGCCCGGGAGGAACGGGCCGCCCTCGCGGAGAACCAGGCGGCCCAGGCCCGGGAAAGCGCCCGCCTCGAGAAGGACCGGGCCGAACGGGCGGCGGTGCTCAAGCGCATCGCCAGCCAGATCGCCGAAGGCCGTCGCGAGATCGGCCGGCTCAAGCGCGACGAGCAGCGGCTCACGCGGCTGGTCGAAGAGATCGCCCGGGCGCTCGCGGCCCGACCGGCGCCCAAGCCGGCCGATCCCGGCAAGCGCAAGGGCGCCCGCATCGAGGAAAGCGCCGATGCCTCGAGCGCCGCCAAGGCCTTCACCGCGCTCAAGGGGCGCCTCAAGCTGCCGGTGAAGGGGGAACTCGCCAACCGCTACGGCGGTCCACGGGAAGGGGGCGGATCCACCTGGCGCGGGCTCTTCATCCGGGCGGCGACGGGCGAGACGGTCCGGGCCGTGGCCGACGGGCGCGTGGTCTACGCGGATTGGCTTCGGGGCTTCGGAAATCTCCTCATCCTCGACCACGGCGCGGGCTACATGAGCCTCTACGGATTCAACGAAGGGCTCCTGCGACAGGTGGGCGATGCGGTCCGGGGCGGGGATGCCGTCGCGCAGGTCGGCGCCTCCGGGGGCGCCGAGGAATCGGGGCTATACTTCGAACTCAGGCAGGACGGGCGCCCCTTCGACCCGCTCAAGTGGGTCAAGCGCTAGCGGCATCCGCCGCGCCGGCCGGTGCGTAGACGCGGCAGGCGGTCCCTCACATTCGCCACGGAAGGAGCGGTCATGGGCAGCAGGCTCCAGCAGGTCGGTTTGGTGGTTCTCGGCGCGGCCCTGGGCATCGCGGCGAGCCTGCATTTCTCCGCGAGCGCGGACCGGCAGGCCTCCAGTCTCCAGTTGCCCGTGGACGACCTTCGGCTCTTCAGCGAGGTCTTCGGGCGCATCAAGAACGACTACGTCGAGCCCGTCGAGGACAAGAAGCTCCTGAAGGAAGCCATCAACGGGATGCTCACGGGGCTCGATCCCCACTCGGCCTTCCTCGACCAGGACGCCTTCAAGGACCTGCAGGTGGGCACGCAGGGCGAGTTCGGCGGCCTGGGCATCGAGGTGGGCAGCGAGGACGGTTTCGTGAAGGTCGTCGCCCCCATCGAGGACACGCCCGCCCACCGCGCGGGCATCCAGGCGGGCGACCTCATCATCAAGCTCGACGGCGTGGGCCTGAAGGGCCTGTCGCTCAACGACGCCGTGAAGAAGATGCGCGGCAAGCCCAACACCGAAGTCGTGCTCACGGTGGTGAGGAAGGGCGAGCCGCAACCCCTCGACATCCGCCTGAAGCGCGACGTGATCCGCGTGAAGAGCGTGAAGGCGCGCATCCAGGAACCCGGCTACGGGGTGATCCGCGTGACGCAGTTCCAGGAGCACACGGGCGAGAACCTCGTCGCCGCGGTGAACGACCTGGTCCGCCAGGCCAACGGGGACCTGAAGGGCCTCGTGCTCGACCTGCGCATGAACCCCGGCGGGCTGCTCAACGCGGCGGTGGCGGTCTCCTCCGCGTTCCTCCCGAAGAACGCCCTCGTGGTCTACACGGACGGCCGCACCGACGACGCCAAGATGCGCCTCACCGCGACCAAGGAGAACTACGTCCGCGGCTCCTTCCGCGAGGACTACCTCGCCAAGCTGCCGGCCGTCGCGAAGACCGTGCCCCTCGTCGTGCTGGTGAACGGGGCGTCGGCCTCGGCTTCCGAGATCGTGGCGGGCGCGCTGCAGGACCACAAGCGCGCCACGGTCATCGGCACGCAGACCTTCGGCAAGGGCTCGGTGCAGACGATCCTTCCGCTGCCGAACAACCAGGCGGTCAAGCTCACCACCGCGCGCTACTTCACGCCGAGCGGCCGCTCCATCCAGGCCAAGGGCATCGCGCCGGATTTCGTGATCGAGGACGCGGTCGTCGATTCCAAGCTCTTCACGCGCGAGGCGGACCTGCAGCGCCACCTCGAGAGCGACGAGGAAAAGGCCGCGCGGAAGGAAGCGGCCAAGGTCCCCGACACCGCCAGGCCCGCGTCCAAGCCGGCCGCCAAGCCCGCCCATGGCGACAAGCCCGAGGCGAAGGCCGCCGACGGCAAGGAAGCCAAGCGCGAGGACGTGCAGCTCAACGCCGCCCTCAATCACCTGAAGGGCCTTCCGGTCACCACCGCCGCGGCGGCGAAGTAGGCCCCGCCCGCTTCGCCCGAGCGCCGTGGACGACGCCCAGCGGCTGCGCTACAGCCGCCACCTCCTGCTCGACGGCTTCGGCGAGGAGCACCAGGAAGCGCTGCTCGCGTCCCACGCGCTGGTGATCGGCGCCGGCGGCCTGGGCTCGAGCGCGCTCCTCTACCTCGCGGCGAGCGGCGTCGGGCGCATCACGGTCGCGGACGGCGATCGCGTCGATCTCACCAATCTCCAGCGCCAGGTCGTGCATCGCATGGCCTCCGTGGGCCGCGCGAAGGCCGAATCCGCCCGCGAGACGCTCGCCGGCATCAACCCCGAGGTCGCGGTCGAGGCGCTCGTCGAGCGCTTGGGCGGCCCCCGGCTCGCGGCCCTCGTGCGATCGGCCGACGTGGTCCTCGACTGCAGCGACAATTTCGCGACGCGCCATGCGGTGAACCGGGCCTGCGTCGAGGCCGGCCGCCCCCTCGTGAGCGGCGCGGCCGTGCGCTTCGACGGCCAGCTGTCGGTCTTCGATCCCCGCCATCCCGAAGGCGGCTGCTACCACTGCCTCTTTCCCGAGGATGCCGCGGGCGAGGAGGAACGCTGCGCCACGATGGGCGTCTTCGCGCCGCTCGTGGGCGTGGTGGGCACGATGCAGGCGATGGAGGCGCTCAAGGTGCTCGCCGGCCTGGGCGAGAGCCTCGCGGGCCGCCTCGCCCTCTTCGACGCGAGGGCCTCCCGCTGGCACCAGGTGCGCCTTTCGCGCGATCCCCGTTGTCCCGTTTGCGCCGGCCGCGTGGCCCGCGCCGCCTAGGAGAATCCCATGAAGGCCCTCGCCGTCCTCGTCGCCGCGCTCGCCGCCTCGGTCGCCCTCGCCTCCCGGGCCCAGGAATACCCCGCACCCGGCAAGGTCGAGGTGATCTACAAGACGATCGCGCCCAACGGCAAGGTCACCTATTCGCAGGACGAGCCCAAGAATCCCGTCGGCCGCGTGGTGAAGATCGAGCTCGATCCGCGCGCGAACCTCGCGGTGTTCCCGAAGTGGAACGAGAAGCCCGCCTTCCTCAAGCCCCGGCCGCTCACGCCCCAGGAGACCGCCCGCCTCGACGCGGAAAACATGAAAGTCCAGGCCGAGGACGCCCTCGAGGCGGCGAAGAAGGCCCTCAAGGACGGGCAGGAGCCCGCGGAGGACGAGCTCCAGTGGCTCGGCAAGAAGGGCGGCGGCGCTCGGCCCGTGCCCACGCAGGCCTACCACGACCGCATCAAGGGCTTGGAGGACGCCGTGAAGCGCGCCGAGGAGGCCTACGAGAAGGCCCGCAAGCACGCGCGCATGGTGTCGATCGACTGATGCCGCGCGCCGCCGCGGTCCTCGCGCTCTGCCTGGCTTTCGGCGCCGCCCCCGCGATCGCGCAGGTCCTCTTCAAGCTCATCGACAAGGCGGGCAAGGTCACCTATTCCGATTCCGTGCCCAAGAATTTCCAGGGGACGGTCGTGCGGATCGAGCCGGACACCGAATCGAACGTCGTTCCCTCCGCGCGCGGTACGGGAGGCGACGCGAAGCCGGCGGCCGGCCCCGGCAAGGCGGACCCGTCCTCCCGGGGCGCGAAGCGCGAGGCGCTCGAAAAGGCGCTCGCCGCCGCCCGCGCGCGCGTCGAGGCGGCCCGCAAGGCCAAGGCCGACGGAGGCGATCCGCGCGACGACGAGGTCCAGGTGCTCCAGCGCCAGTATCCGGCCCCGAAGGCGGGGGACCCGAAGCCCAAGCCCAATTGCTTCCTCAAGAAGGATCCCCACGGCCGCGCGGTGATGATGTGCCCCGGCCGCGCGCCCAACGACGCCTATTACGAACGCCAGGCCGCCCTCGACAAGGAACTGCGCGACGCCGAGGAAGCGCTCGCCGAAGCCGAGCGGGCCTACCGGCGCGGCACCGACTAGGCGGGGAGGGCGGCTTCCTCGAGGGGCCAGCGCGGGCGCACCGCGAAGCCTTCCGCCGGTTGCGCCGGAATGCCCCGAAGGCTCGCCGCCAGCGCGATCATGGCGCCGTTGTCCGTGCAAAGCGCCGCCGGCGGGAAATGCACGGTGGTTCCGTTCGCGCGGGCGTCCTTTTCGAGCCGGTCCCGAAGGGCCGCGTTGGCGCCGACGCCGCCGGCGACCACGAGGCGCCCCTGGCCCGTCCGCTCGAGGGCGAGCCGGCACTTCACCGCGAGCACGTCGACGACCGCGGCCTGGAACGAGGCGGCGAGATCCGCGCGCTCGGCCCCGGAAAGGGTCCGGCCCCGGGCCGCCTGCATCACCGCGGTCTTGAGGCCGCTGAAGCTGAAGTCGAGCTCGCCGCTGCCGATGAGCGGCCGGGGAAAGGCGTGGCGCCGCGCATCTCCCGTCGCGGCCAGGCGCGAGAGTGCCGGCCCGCCGGGATAGCCCAGCCCCAGGAGCGTCGCCGTCTTGTCGAAGGCTTCGCCGGCCGCGTCGTCCGCGGTCTCGCCGAGCAGCCGGTAGCGGCCCACGCCCTCGACGGCCATGAGCTGGGTGTGGCCCCCGGAAACGAGCAACGCGACGAACGGGAATTCCGGCGCGGGCCGCGCGAGCAGGGGCGACAGCAGGTGTCCTTCCAGGTGGTGGATGCCGGCGACGGGCTTGCCCAGGGCGAGGCCGATGCCGCTCGCGACGGCCGCGCCCACGAGCAGGGCCCCGGCGAGGCCCGGGCCGCGGGTGTAGGCCACGAGGTCCACGTCGTCGAGGCGCCGGCCGGCGCGGTCGAGGGCCTCGCGGGCGAGGGGCAGCAGCCGGCGGACGTGATCGCGGGAGGCGAGCTCGGGCACGACGCCGCCGTAGAGCGCGTGCAGGTCCACCTGGGAGTGGAGCGCCTCGCCGAGCACGCCGCGGTCGCTGTCGTACAACGCGACGCCGGTCTCGTCGCAGGAGGTCTCGATGCCGAGGGTGAGCATGGGGCGGGGGAGGGCGCGTCTTTGCCGCGGGCGCAAAACTTTGATATTATGCAGGGTTTTACCGGCGCCTTTTCTCGATCAGCCGCCCCCGAGGCGGACAAGCCCGAAAAAGCGCCCCACGCAACCTCCAGCGGAACACGACATGCCGATCATCCGAGTCAAGGAAAACGAGCCCTTCGACGTGGCGCTTCGCCGCTTCAAGCGCGCCGTCGAGAAGACGGGCCTGCTCACCGAACTGCGCGCCCGCGAGTTCTACGAGAAGCCCACCGCCGAGCGCAAGCGCAAGCACGCGGCCGCCGTGAAGCGCCGCT
>ERZ761602.3681-NODE-3681-length-21207-cov-8.504255_pt1 | contig 21207 bp, 16 predicted proteins | sample MGYA00512165_ERZ761602 | MGnify/ENA primary metagenome ERZ761602 (study PRJEB28899, sample SAMN02445085) | bioreactor sludge metagenome | biome: EBPR sludge; isolation source: Thorneside wastewater treatment plant | place: Australia: Brisbane, Thorneside...
CCGCCCCGCACATGTCGTACTTCATTTCGTCCATGCCCTCGCCCGGTTTGAGCGAGATGCCGCCGGTATCGAAGGTCACACCCTTGCCGACCAGCACGTAGGGCTTCGCCGCCGCCGGCCCCTGCCGATACGCCAGCCGGATCAGCTTGGCCGGCTGGGCGCTGCCACGGGTCACCGCCAGCAACGCGCCCATGCCCAGCTCTTCCATGTCGGCTTCTTCCAGCACCTCGACTTGCAGCGCCGAAAACTCTCGGGCCAAGGCTTGCGCCTGCTCGGCCAGATAAGCGGGGGTACAGAGATTGGGCGGCAGGTTGCCCAGATCCTTGGTCAGCTTGACCCCCGCGGCGATGGCCACGCCCTCGCGCACCGCCTGTTCGCCGTCCGGCAGTTCGCGCCGGCCGGGCACGCTGAGTATAATCTTGCGCGGGAACCGACGCGGCGCGTCCTTCTTGCTTTTGAGCGCATCGGAACGGTAGCGGGATTCCTCGAACGCCTCGACCAACTGGCGGATTTTCCAGTTCAGCTCGCGGCCCTTGACCGCAAGATCGGTGAGGTAGATCACCGCGTCGGCGGCCCCGGTTTCGTTCAGGGCGGACGCGGCATGGTGCATGATCTGGCGGAAGCGGCGACTGTCCACCTCCCGCTCCCGACCGCAACCGACCAGCAACACCCGTTCGCACAGCGCCTCGGGTACGTTGAACAACAACAGCGACTGGCCGACCTTGCCCTCCAGATCGCCCCGGCGCAACAGGTTGCCGAGATAACCGCCGCAAGCGGTGTCGAACTGTTCGGCGGCGGGCGTCAGCCGTCGGGATTCGTACACGCCCAGCACCAGGCAGGCGGTGCGCTGTTTCTCTGGATTGCCGCTTTTGACCGTGAATTCCATTGGTGGATAACCCTAGGTTTTATCAGGCGCTTGTTTTCATCGGGCGCATCGTGAATCCGATGAGTTTAGCCGGAAATCACCCCCTCTCACAGTTCGCGCGGGAGCATCCCCGACCGTGCCTTCCATCATCGACCGCTACCTGATCCGCGAGATCGCCCTGACCCTGGTGGCGACCACCCTGGTTCTGCTGGCGACGGTGCTCAGCCATCGCCTGGCTGGCTACCTGAGCAAGGCCGCCAATGGTCTGCTGGCCCGGGACTCCATCTTTCTGCTGCTGGGCTTGCAAGCGATCAACCTGCTGACCCTTCTGATCCCCCTGGCGTTTCTGCTCGGCATCATGCTCACCCTGGGACGGCTGCACCGCGACCACGAGATGACCGCGCTGGCCGCCTGCGGCTATGGACCGCTGTCGGTCTATCGCGCCGTCTTCCTGCTGGCCGCCCCGCTGGCCTTGCTCGTCGCCGGGCTTTCGTTCCTGGTGGGGCCGGTCATCATGGAATATCAGTTTGAGGTTCTGGCCCGGGCGCGCAAGGAAGCCGAAGTCTCGATGTTCACGCCGGGTTCGTTCCGCGAGGTGATGAACGGCCGGCATGTGGTGTACATCGGCGCCATGGACGGTCGCGAACTGCGCAACGTCTTCGTCCAAAGTCGCGAGCCGGACGGCGATCTCGGCATCATCACCGGCGAGAGCGGTCGGCAGGAAGTCGACGAGGACGGCATCCGGCACATCATTCTCGATCACGGTTACCGCTATCAAGGCACGCCGGGGCGCGGCGATTACGAGATGGTCCAGTTCGAACGCGCCATCGTGCGGGTCGACACCACGCCCCCTCGTCAGGACTGGCAACACCGGGAAACGCTGCCTCTCAGCCAGTTGGTGGGCTCGAACGAGCCGCGCCTGATCGCCGAATTGCAACTGCGGCTCAACAGCCCGATCCAGGTGCTGGTCATCGCTCTGTGGGCGCCGCTGTTGGCCCGCGCCAAGCCACGCGAGGGCCGTTACGGCCGGGTGGTCGCGGCGGTGTTGCTCTACGCCATCGACTTCAACCTGATCGGCGTCGGCGAATCCTGGCTGAGCCACGGCGTCGTCGGCGCGGGCATTGGTTTGTGGTGGGTCCACGGCCTGTTCCTGCTGTTCGGCGTCGGTCTGCTGCTCCGGCAATATTCCGGTGGCCGAAACTTCCGCTGGCTCCAGCGCACGCGCCGTCCGGTGGGACAATCATGAACATTCTCGACCGCTACATCTTTCGCACGGTCGCGACCACCACCCTGGTCGCCCTGCTGGTTCTGCTGCTGCTTGAATTTTTCCTGAGTCTGCTGGTGGAACTGGAAGACGTCGGCAAGGGCCGCTACGACCTGCTGGCGGCATTTCATTATCTGCTGCTGATCCAGCCGCAACGCCTGTACGAACTGTTTCCGATGGCGCTGCTGGTCGGCGGCCTGCTGGGCATGGGCGCGCTGGCCAGCGGCAGTGAGTTGATCGTCATGCGCGCCGCCGGCCTGTCCCTGACCCGGCTGACCGGCTCCGCCCTGCAAGCCGGCCTGATCCTGAGCCTGGCGGTGCTGGTTCTTGGGGAATTCGTCGCGCCGCCGCTGGAACAGACCGCCTACGAACAGCGGGCCGCCGCCAAGAGCGAGAGCATGGCGATTCGCGGCGGCCGCGGTTTCTGGGCACGGGATGGCGACTATTTCATCCATGTCCGGGCGGTGCTGCCCGGCATCCGCCTGGTGGATATCCATGTCTTCAAGGTCGGTCCCGACACCCGGCTCGAAACGCTCGTCGCCGCCCAGGGCGCGCGCTACATGGAAGGGCGCTGGCTGTTGGAGGAGGTCAATCGCAGTGTGTTGAACGGCGACTCGGCGCGCACCGAGCACTTGCCGAGTCTGGAGGTCGCCTCGGCCATCAGCCCGCAAGTCCTGGACGTGCTGGCGACCCACCCCAGCGAGTTGTCCATCCGCGACCTGCTGGTTTACGTGGACTATCTGGAACGCAACGGCCTGGATGCCCAGGAATACCGGCTGGTGCTCTGGCGCAAGCTGTTGGCGCCGCTCATTTACACCACCATGCTGGTGGTCGCGATGCCGTTCGTGTTCGGTCCGCAACGCTCGACGGGGACGGGGTATCGTCTGCTGGTGGGGCTGCTGCTGGGACTGGCGTTTTTCCTGAGCAACTATCTGCTGGGCAATGTGGTGTTGCTGTACGGCCTGCCACCGCTGATGGGCGCCGGCCTGCCGACGCTGCTGTTTCTGGGCGGGGGATTTTACGCGCTGCGCCGGCTGCGCTGAGCGGCGTTCGATCGTGGGAGTCCGAGCAGGGCCAATCTTTTCAGGGTGCGCTCGAATCTCTCATGAGTCGTTTTATCAGGAAAATTTACAGTAGGAGAGCTGTTTTCGCACAGCTTTACAATTTGGAGGGGACGAAGCTACTCCCACTCGATGGTCGCCGGCGGCTTGCCGGACACGTCGTAGACCACTCGGGAAATGCCGCGCACCTCGTTGATGATGCGTCGCGACACCCGATTCAGGAAGTCGTAGGGCAAATACGCCCAGCGGGCGGTCATGAAATCCACCGTCTCCACCGCTCGCAGCGCGACGACGTAATCGTAGCGGCGACCGTCGCCCATCACCCCCACCGACTTGATCGGCAGGAACACCGCGAAGGCTTGGCTGGTTTTGTCGTACAGATCGGCCTGGCGCAGCTCCTCGATGAAAATGTGATCGGCCCGGCGCAGCACATCCGCGTATTCCTTTTTCACTTCGCCGAGGATGCGCACGCCCAGCCCCGGACCGGGGAAGGGATGGCGGTAGACCATCTCGAAGGGTAATCCCAGTTCCATCCCCAGGCGACGAACCTCGTCCTTGAACAGTTCCCGCAACGGTTCCACCAGCTTGAGCCGCATCGTCGCCGGCAGCCCACCAACGTTGTGATGGGACTTGATGACATGGGCCTTGCCGGTTTTCGCGCCCGCCGATTCGATCACGTCGGGGTAGATGGTGCCCTGGGCCAACCACTTGACGTTGCGCAAGCGGGCCGCTTGTTCCTCGAAGACCTCGATGAACAGTCCACCGATGATCTTGCGCTTTTGCTCGGGGTCGGTCACGCCAGCCAACGCGGCCAAAAATCGAGCTTCGGCATCCACCCGAATCACCCGGACGCCGAGGTGTCGACCAAACGTGGTCATGACCTGATCGCCCTCGTGCAGCCGCAGCAGGCCGGTATCCACGAACACGCAGGTCAACTGGTCGCCGATGGCCCGGTGCAGCAACGCCGCCACCACCGAGGAATCCACCCCGCCGGACAGCCCCAGCAACGCCTCGTCGTCGCCCACTTGGGAGCGGATGGCGACGATGCTGTCCTCGATGATGTTGCCGGTGGTCCACAGGGGCTCGCAGCGGCAGATGTCCAGCACGAAGCGGCGCAGGATGCGCTCGCCCTGGCGGGTGTGGGTCACCTCGGGATGGAACTGCACCCCGTACCAGCGTTTTTCCTCGTTCGCCATGCCGGCGATGGGGCAGGTCGCGGTGCTGGCGATGCGGGCAAAGCCGGGCGGCAACGCGGTCACCCGGTCGCCGTGGCTCATCCACACGTCCAGCAGGCCATAACCCTCGGTACTGGCGTGGTCCTCGATGGCGCGCAACAGTTCGGAATGGGCGTGGGCGCGCACCTGGGCGTAACCAAATTCATGGTGATCGGCGGTCTCCACCTGGCCGCCGAGTTGCACCGCCATCGTTTGCATGCCGTAACAGATACCGAGCAGCGGCGCGTTCAGATCGAACAGTTCCCGATGCATGCGCGGACCCTCGGCCACCGTGGTGGATTCCGGCCCGCCGGACAGAATGACGCCGCGCGGATGGAAGGCGCGCAGCGCGGCCGGCTCGGCGTCCCAGGGATGAATCTCGCAATAAACCCCGATTTCCCGCACCCGGCGGGCGATCAACTGGGTGTACTGGGAACCGAAGTCGAGAATGAGAATCCGGTCGAGATGGATGTCGCGGGCGGTCATGACGGCAGTCCTTCCCCCTGGTCGGAGAGGGTCAAGGCGGCGGGGGGCGGAACTCATTCCACCCGATAATTCGGGGCTTCCTTGGTGATGGCGACATCGTGGACATGGCTCTCCCGCATCCCGGCGCTGGTCACCCGAGTGAACGCCGGCTTGACGCGCATCTCGGCGATGTCCTGGCAGCCGACATAGCCCATGCTGGAGCGCAACCCGCCCATCAACTGGCCGATAATCGCCAGCACGCTGCCCTTGTAGGGCACCCGGCCCTCGATGCCCTCCGGCACCAGCTTTTCGACCGCGCTGCCTTCCTGGAAATAGCGGTCGCTGGAACCGTGCTGCTGGGTCATCGCGCCGATGGAGCCCATGCCCCGATAGGACTTGTAGGAACGGCCCTGAAACAGCTCAATCTCGCCGGGCGCTTCCTCGGTCCCGGCGAACAGGCTGCCGATCATCACCGAATGCGCGCCGGCGGCGATGGCCTTGGCCAGATCGCCGGAATAGCGCACCCCGCCATCGGCGATCACCGGCGCATCAGTATCGCGCAGCGCCTCGGCGACGTTGGCGACCGCGCTGATCTGGGGCACGCCGACCCCGGCGATGATGCGGGTGGTGCAGATCGAACCCGGCCCAATCCCGACCTTGACCGCATCGGCCCCCGCTTCCACCAGATCGCGGGCGGCGGCGGCGGTGGCGATGTTGCCACCGATCACCTGCACCCGCGGAAAATGCCGCTTGATCCACCGCACCCGGTTCAACACGTTCCGGGAATGGCCGTGGGCGGTGTCCACCACGACCACATCCACATCGGCCCCCACCAGCGCCGCCACCCGTTCCTCGGTATCGCCGCCGGTGCCCACCGCCGCGCCAGTCCGCAGCCGGCCCCATTCGTCCTTGCAGGCGTGGGGAAAATCGCTGGATTTCTGAATATCCTTGACCGTGATCATGCCGCGCAACTGAAAGCGATCATTGATCACCAGCACCTTCTCGATGCGGTGCTTGTGCAGCAGCGCCACGATTTCCTCGCGGCTGGCCCCCTCGCGCACCGTCACCAGCCGCTCCCTCGGCGTCATGATGGCGCTGACCGGCGCATCCATGTTGTGCTCGAAACGCAAATCCCGGCTGGTGACGATGCCGACCAGGCTTTCACCCTCCACCACCGGCACGCCGGAAATATGGTGGGCGCGGGTCAGGGCCCGCACCTCGCGGATGGTGGTGGTCGGCGAGGTGACGATGGGGTCGTTGATGACGCCGCTTTCGTACTTCTTGACCCGGCGCACTTCCTGCGCCTGTTTCTCGACCGGCATGTTCTTGTGGATAATCCCGATGCCGCCTTCCTGCGCCAGGGCGATCGCCAGCCGCGACTCGGTCACCGTATCCATCGCCGCCGACATCAATGGGATATTGAGCGTGATGGCGCGGGTCAGTTGGGTGGTGAGGCTCACGTCCTTGGGCAACACCGCGGAATAGGCGGGAAGGAGCAGGACATCGTCGAAGGTCAGGGCTTCCTGAACGATACGCATGGCGGGCCTCGGGATTTGGCAAAAAATTAAGCGGGCTAGTCTATGCCACGACGCGCGGACGGTAAATGGTCAGCGGCCAACCAGATCCAGGGCTGTCCAAGCCATGCCTAGCTTTGGATCACTGAAACCACGTACACTGACTACGACGGCCTCCGGCGTGAAAACAACGTCCCGCCTGTTCCACCTGTTCGGGCATTGGCCCATGGTTATCCATGACGACACTTCACGGCTAATGCGGTCGGATCGCGAAACCCACACCGTCTCCCGCCTGAATCAGGCCGCGCGCGCCCTGTTGGAAGGCGAATTTCCGTCGCTGTGGGTGGAGGGCGAAGTCTCCAATCTGTCCCGCCCATCCTCCGGCCATCTCTATTTCTCGCTCAAGGACGCCAAGGCGCAGATCCGCTGTGCGCTGTTCCAGAGCCGCGCCTTCCTGCTCCGGGACTGCCCTCGTAACGGTCAACACGTGCTGGCGCGGGGTCGGGTCAGCCTGTACGAACCGCGCGGCGATTTTCAGCTCATCGTCGAATACGTGGAGGAAGCCGGCGCCGGCGCGCTGCGCCGGGCTTACGACGAACTGCGCCTCAAGCTGGAACGGGAAGGACTATTCGCGCCGGAACACAAACGGCCCCTGCCTCGCTTCCCCCACCGGATCGGCGTCATCACCTCCCCCACCGGCGCCGCGATCCGCGACGTGCTGACCACCCTGCGCCGCCGTTGTCCTGGTCTGCCGGTCCTGCTCTATCCCGTCCCGGTGCAGGGCGACGGCGCGGCGCAAGAGATCGCCCGCGCCATCCGCCGCGCCTCCGAACGCCGGGACTGCGACGTGTTGCTGCTGGCGCGCGGCGGCGGGTCGCTGGAGGATTTGCGGGCTTTCAACGAGGAAACCGTGGCGCGGGCCATTTTCGCCTGCGCCATCCCGCTGGTGACCGGCATCGGCCACGAAACCGACGTCACCATCGCCGATTTCGCCGCCGACCTGCGCGCCGCCACCCCGACGGCGGCCGCCGAATTGGCCAGTCCCGACCGGCTGGAATGGCTGCGCCAAGTCCGGTTGCTGGAAGAGCGGCTGGATTGGGCGCTGCAACGGCGGTTCGTCCATCAACGCGAGCGACTGGCGGAACTGACGCGCCGGCTCGACCGCGCGCAGCCGCGCCAGCGCCTGCGGGATCGCGCGCAACGGCTCGACGAGTTGGACCAACGGCTACGCGCGGCGGCGCGCCAGCGTCTGGAAGCCGCCGCCCAGCGTCTGCGCGGCCTGAGCGACCAGATTCACACCCTGAGTCCGCTCGCCACCCTCGACCGCGGTTACGCCATCGTGCGCCGACCAGCGGATGGTGAAATCCTGCGCCGGGCCGACGCCGTCCGCGCCGGCGATGTCGTGGAGGCGCTGCTCAGTCATGGCCGTCTGCGCTGCACGGTCACGACCATAGACAGCGCGGACTGGGCTTCGGCAAGGTCCCTTGAGTAAATGGCCCACCACCCATGCGTCGCCTCTGGTTCCTGCTCCTGATCTGCGCGCTCGGCGCCTGGTTCGCCTGGCGCGACCGGCCCATCGAACAGCCGCCCGGCGTGCTGGCGCCCGACGTTCCGCGCCAACAGCGATTGAACGCGGCGGCGCCGACCTTCCGCAAGGATCGATACGAAATCAAGGCGTTGGCGGAATTTACCATCGAGGCCCGGGTACTGGGTCGGGAAGATTACCGCTTCGACGCGGGCGCGGACCTGGCGCCGGTGGATTTGACGCTGGGCTGGGGGCCGATGTCGGACAGCGCGGTGCTGGCCCAGATCACCGTCCACCAGCGCAACCGCTTCTACTACTGGCATACCGCCACCTTTCCCATCCCGCGCCGGGAGATCGAGACGCACAGCGCCAACATGCATCTGATTCCCGCCTCGCGCGCCGTCGCCGACCAGTTGAAGTCGGTGCGCGCCGGCCAAATCGTCAGTTTAAGCGGCTATCTGGTCGACGTGCGCCGTGACGACGGCTGGCGCTGGCGCAGTTCGCTGAGCCGCGACGACACCGGAGCCGGCGCTTGCGAGCTGGTTTGGGTGAAAACCGTGGCCCTGCGCTGACGAAGCGCCGATCCGTCACCCGCGCAACCATTTCCCGCAAGCGCCGCTTCGATCCGACCTCTTATCGTATCCTCTCATTTTCCCCGCCCGCCCGCACAGGACCTTCATCATGAAACTGGAGATGATCAGCCGCTATCCCGAAACCACACCCAAGCCGACGCCCTTGCTGTTCATGCACGGTTCGTTCGCCGATGCCCGCTGCTGGGATGAAAACTTTCTCCCCCATTGCGCGCGACGGGGCTACGAAGCGCACGCCTTCAGCCTGCGCGGTCACGGTCGCAGCGAGGGTCACGAGCATCTGCACACCTGGCGACTGGCCGATTACGTCGCCGACCTGGAAAAAGCCGTCGGGACCATGCCGGCTCCGCCCGTGTTGATCGGGCACTCGATGGGCGGCATGGTGATTCAGAAATACCTGGAGAATCACGCCAGGATCGCCGGAGTGGTGCTGATGGCCTCGGTGCCGCCGCAGGGCCTGCTGCCGACCAACCTGCACATGGCAATGCGCCATCCGTTCCTGTTCCAACAGATGGCCCTGTTCTCGCTGCTCGGTCCCACCTACGGCACGCCGGAGATGATGCGGCGACTGTTGTTTTCCCAAAACATGCCGCTGGCGAAACTGCGGCAGTACTTCGATTTCGTCCAGGCCGAATCGCAGGTGGTGGCGCTGGACATGATGGGCTTGAATCCGCTGCGGTTGAATCCGCGTCAGTTGCGGATGCCCATCCTCGTGCTCGGCGCGCGCAACGACGTGTTCGTCTCGCCGGCGATGGTCGAGGAAACCGCCCGCTTCTACGGCAACGCCGAGGTGCGCATCTTTCCGAACATGGCCCACGCCATGATGATGGAACTGAACTGGCACGAGCCGGCGGATCACTTGCTGGACTGGCTGGAGCGGGCGATCAATACCCAGGCGGCGGCCTGACCCAACGCCCTCACCCCAACCCCAACCCTTTTCCAAGGGGAGAGGGAGTCATGTCTATCCCTCCCGCAACAGCCGCCGCAGAATCTTGCCGACGTTGGTCTTGGGCAGCTCGGTCCGAAACTCGACCCGGCGCGGGACCTTGTAACTGGTCAAACGCTGGCGGCAATGCTCGATCAGCGCCTCGGCGGTCAGCGCCGGATCCTTCCTGACCACCACCAGCTTGACCGCCTCGCCGGTCTTCTCGTCCGGCACCCCCACCGCCGCCGCTTCCAGTACCCCCGGATGCAGCGCCACCACGTCCTCGACTTCGTTGGGATAGACGTTGAAGCCGGACACCAGGATCATGTCCTTCTTGCGATCCACGATTCGGGCGTAGCCCCGCTCGTCCACGTAACCGATGTCTCCCGTGCGCAGGTAGCCATCGTCGGTCATGACCTGGGCGGTTTCCTCGGGCCGTCGCCAGTAGCCGCGCATCACCTGCGGGCCGCGAACGCAAATTTCGCCGACCTGGTCCTGGCCGATGCCCAGCTCCCGACCGCCGTCATCGCGGATGGACAATTCGGTGGAGGGTATCGGCAGGCCGATGCTGCCGTTGTATTCCGGCAAGCTCAGGGGATTGATGCAGGCCGCCGGCGAGGTTTCGGTCAGTCCATAGGCCTCGATCAGCGGCGTTCCCGTCACCTTCCGCCAGCTTTCCGCCACCGCTCGCTGCACCGCCATCCCACCGCCCAAACTGATCTTGAGGGCGCTGAAATCCAGCCGGTCGAAACCGGGCGTGTGCAATAACCCGTTGAAGAGGGTGTTCACGCCGGTGATGGCGGTGAACCGGACCTTGCCCAGTTCCTTGACGAAGCCGGGCATATCGCGTGGATTGGTGATCAGGATATTGTGACCGCCCACCTTCATGAAGGTCAGGCAGTTGGCGGTGAGCGAGAAGATGTGATACAGCGGCAGGGCGGTGATGATGGTCTCCTCGCTCGGTTTGGACACCGGGCTGAGCCAAGCCGAGGCCTGTTGCAAGTTCGCCACCAGGTTGCCGTGGGTCAACATCGCCCCCTTGGACACGCCGGTGGTGCCGCCGGTGTATTGCAGGAACGCCAAATCGTCGTGATCGAGCGGCACGTCCGCCAGCGTCTGGCCCGATCCCTCGCTCAGCGCCCGCCGAAACGGAATCGCGCCGGGGACATTCCAGGCCGGCACCAGCTTCTTGACCCGCTTGACCACGAAATTGACCAGCGGCCGCTTGGGAAACGGGAACAGATCGCCGAGTTGCGTGGTGATCACGGTCTTGACCGAGGTCTGGTTCAAGACTTCCTGCAGGGTGTGGGCGAAGTTCTCGATGATCACGATGGCGGCCGCGCCGGAATCCTTGAGCTGGTGCTCCAGCTCGCGGGGCGTGTACAGCGGATTGACGTTCACCACCACCAGACCCGCGCGCAGGATGCCGAACAGCGCCACCGGATATTGCAGGACGTTGGGCATCATGAGGGCGACCCGCTCGCCCTTGCCCAAACCGAGCGTTTGTTGCAGCCAGGCCCCGAACGCGCGGCTGAGTCGGTCGATGTCCCGATAGCGCAGGGTCACGCCCAGGTTGGAATACGCCGGCAGATCGGCGAACCGCTGGCAGCTTCTTTCCAAAATATCCTTCAACGAACCGAATTCATTCAGATCCACCTCGGCTGGCACGCCCGGCGGATATTCGCGCAACCAAATCTTTTCCATGCTGACCTCCTTTGGTTCTTATGATCCCGGCCAGGCCGGATCGTTGGAAAATAGTCCAAAACCACCCACAATTAAACGACACCCTCCCGTCGGCCCCGCTCCGCCACCCGCCCGGACCCGCGCCCGTCCTCATGAAAACCCGCGACCGCATCCTGCAAACCAGCCTGCAACTGTTCAACGAGCACGGCGAGCCCCGCATCACCACCAATCATATCGCCGACGAGTTGGACATCAGTCCCGGCAATCTTTACTACCATTTCCGCAGCAAGGATGAAATCATCGGGCTGCTGTTCCAGCAGTTCGAACGGCGGATGGACGCGGTGTTGCAAACGCCCGAGCGCCGCGTGCCGGACATGGAGGACATGTGGCTGTACCTGCACCTGGTGTTCGAAACCATTTGGGAGTACCGCTTCATCTACCGCGACCTCGACAACATCCTGAGCCGCAACAAGAAGCTGCGGACTCATTTTCGCCGGATCCTGGAGCGCAAGATCAACACCGCCACCGCCATCTGCAAGGGTCTGGTGGAGGCGGGCGTGATGGACGCCACCGGCGAGGACATCGCGGCGCTGGCTCGCAACATCGCGGTGGTGGCAACCTACTGGCTGAACTTTCAGAGCGTCCGCGCCAGCGCCAGCGCCCCTCCGGACGAGGGCAGCAACCTGGGTTTGGGGGTCTATCAGGTGCTGTCCCTGGTCGCGCCCTTCCTCAATGGGAAGGCGCGGCGGCTGTTTCAGCAGATCAGCCACGAGTATCTGGCCTAATCGACCGGGACAAGCCTCGGCCGACGCGAACCGAGGCCGGGCGGATCGATCAACGCGCGCGGCCGGTCGGCGCCGAGACGACCTCCTGCAACTGGTCCAGCACCGCGTGCAGATGCCGAGCCAGTCGACTGCGATACCGCGTCGGCGCGGTCAAATCCCGTTGATCGCGCAGGCCGGTGTAGTAATGCCGGTCGCGATCCTCCAGCACCTCCAGCCGCATCCGAACGCCATGCCGGGCCAGGATCGGCTCCAGTTCGGCCCGCCGGGCCAGTAAATCCTGACGGGTGCTCTGATAGGCGTGCTCGCACACCCAGTGCCGACCCGAGAAGCTGAAGACGTTGGTGAAGAACATCTTGGCGTCGTCGCGGTTAGGCTCGAACAGAACGATGTCGGTACGTTCGAACTCACTGTCGTATTTCTGCATGCCGACCCGCAACCGGGAATGGATCAGCGCCCGGAAGGTCTGGGACAACACCACCGGCAGGCCGCCTTCCACCAGCCGGTTCACCTGGGTCGGCCGGCCGCCCCGAACCGCCAGTCGGGCGTCGAAGGGCACCAGCGGATTGAGGCACAACAGCAAATCCAGCTCTTCCTGCAAGGCCACCGAGGCGTGCATGGTCTTTTGCAACGCGCCGTCCACGAAACAGCGGCCGTCGATCTCCACCGGTGGATACAGTCCCGGCAACGCGCTGCTGGCCTGGACCGCCCGGGAAATCGGCACATGGTCGTAGCCGGGCGCCCCGAATTTCACCGATTCGCCGGTATCGAGATCCACCGCCACCACATACAACCGGTTTGCCAGTTGGCGAAAATCGTTGGTCCGACCCGGACCGCTCCACATCTGGGCCAGATACTCGTGAATCGGCTCGTTGTCGAAAAACCCGGACGGCAACACCCGACCCAGTCGGGTCAGCGATTGCAGCAGGCTCAGGTCCAGCGGATTCTGCCAATAGCGCCAGAACGCCTCCCACAGCAGATAGGGCGCGGTTGACAGCCGCCGCCAGTACTCCCCGAATGCTGGCATCAGAAAAATCCGGGGATCGAGCGGATGCTCCTCGGATTCGTTGCTGATGAAGATGTGGCACATCTGGCCGGTCGCAAGCTGGTTGGCCAGCAACGCCGCCACCACCGCGCCCGCGCTCACGCCCACGTACACGTCGAGATCATTGAAATCGACCCCGTCCAAGGCATCGTCGAGCGCGCGCAGGGCCCCGATTTCGTAGACCAGCCCCACCGGCCCACCGCCCGCGACGGCCAGGCCAATCCGGGGACCGCTGGCTTGACGTCGAACGCTTTCGGGCTGGGTAACCAACATATGACCTCCATCGATTCCCTGGGACTGATATGGATAACTACGCGGCGTCCGGGCCCACGCGCGCCAACAGTTCGGCGATTTCCGCCTCGATCCCGGCCACCAGTTCCCCCGGCGTGGCCACCACGCCCTGATCGGTGGTGACGCCGATGGTGATGGCCCCGGCGTAACTCAGCACGCAAACGCCGATCCCGATGCTGGTGACCTGCGGCACCCAGGCCAGCACCCGCGTCACCGGCGCGTTCGCCAGATACAGCGTTTCCTCCGGCCCCGGCACGTTGGTCAACACCGCCGTCGCCTTCAACCCCAACAGCCGCAACAACCCCTGTTCCAACCAGCCGGGCAGTCCGCCGACCAGCCGGATCAGCAGCAGATTGGCCATCGCTTCCGGCGAAGCCTTGACCCGCGCCATGCGCGCGCGCACCGCCTCCAGCCGCGCCACCGGATCGACCACGTCCAGCGGCAGCTTCAGAAAAGCCACCGCAAACTGGTTACCCAGTTGAATGTCTTCCTGGTAGGGCCGCAGATTGACCGGCACCACCAGCCGCCCCATCAGCCCTGGCCGGACATCGCCCCGCGCCCGCAGATACCGGCCCAGCGCGCCGGTCACCACGGCCAGCATCACGTCGTTCACTCGCCCGCCCCAGCGCTGGCGGATGCGCGCGATGTCGTCCAGGGGAAACGGGGCCGACCAGGCCATGCACTTCTGGCCGTTCAACACCCCCCGCAACGCGGTGCGGGGCTCCGGGATCACCACGAGTTGCCGTAGCAACCCCGCCAGAAGCGCCCCACCCCACCGCAACCGCGCCAAGCCGTTGGCGAACGGTTTGGCCGTCTTGGCCGTCTTGGCCGCCAGCCGAGCCTGTTCGCGCCGTGCCTCCAGCGACGCCTCCGGCGCCGATTCTCCGTCCGAACGCGGCGCCCGGTCGGCCAGAGTCAGAAACACCCGCAACAGCGCGATGCCATCGGCGATGCAGTGATGGACCCGGAACAGCAGCGCGCAGCCCGCTCCCACGTTTTCCACCACCACGCAGTGCCACAGCGGCCGGCTCGGGTCCAGCGGCTGGCTGGCCACTTCGCCCACCAGCGTCGCCAGCGCCCGCCGATCGGCCAACTCCGGCAAGCGCCGCCGTTTGAGATGGGCGTTCAAATCGAACGCCGCATCCTCGATCCAGGCGTGGCGGCCGCCTTCCCGGACCAGCCGCTGCCGGAAGCGGGCGAACGGCAGCAAGCGCCGGGTCAACACCTCGCGCAACCGTTCGTCGGCCAGCGGTTCGGCCAGCGCCAGTAGAATCGTCACCACCATCGGCTGGTGGAGCGTATCCATCCGCGCCCAGGTCACATCGCCGCGGGTCGCCCACTCCCTCGCCGCGCTCACTCGGGCTTCACGACCGGGGAGGGTTCTGGGCGCGACCCAGCTCCTCGAGTTGCGCCTGCAAGGCATCGATCCGCTGAGTCAGCTCCCGCAGATCCTCGCGGCTGGGAATGCCAAGCTGGCCGAGCACCCGATCCAGCCGGTCCTCGAAAATCTGTTCCACCTTGTCCCAGGTCTCGACCACCCGGCCGCGCGCCTCGCCGGTCTGTTCCCTGGCCGCTTCCAACGCGCCGGCGGCGACCTCGCGGGTCCGCTCCTCGACCTTTTCGCCTTCCTTGACCAGCGCCTCGAACAGCTTGCCGCCTTCCGCGCTCACCTTGGTGAACGCTCCCAGCCCCGCCAGCCAGATCAGGTGGGCGGATTCCCGCACGGACTGGGACAACTGGCTGTCGGCGTTGCCCTTGACTTTCTTGACCATGACGATGCTCCTCCGCCGGGCGTTCGGGAGCCCAGACCAAGGACTCCCTACCCCGATTTGAGTTTATTGTGCGACCCATCGTTAGACTAAACATCCTAAAATTCGGTGGGCTTCAAGTCTCCGGTCCACCGAGCCGCTTGAGGGCGTCCTCGACCGCGCGCGAATCCAGTTCCCGCCCCCAGGGACTCATCAGGGTAATGAACAGTAGCTTTTCGAATTCGCCGGCGAAGCGGCCGATGATCGCCTCCGGATCGGCCACCAGCTTGCGATCGGCCACCAGACCGAAGTGAACGCGGTCGTTGTAGCTGAGAATGCTGACGCCCATGCCGATCTGGCCGGATTGCGGCACCCAGAACATCATCTCGGACACGCGGGACCCGCCCAGATAGATCGCTTCGCGCGGGCCGGGCACGTTGGTCATCACCGCCGAGGCCTTGTTGCTCAGCAGGTCCAGCAACGGTTGCTGCAACAGATTGGGTCCCATGCCAACGGCTCCCAGCAGACCCAGCGCCAGGATCGGCTGATAGGATTCCTTCAGTTCGTTCATCCGCCGCCGCACCTCGTACACCCGTTCCAGCGGATTGGCGATGCCCACCGGCAGCGCCAGGAACACCAGCCCAAAGAAATTGCCCAGCCGGGCGGCCTTTTCCAGCGGCCGCAGGTTGACCGGGATCAAGGCCCTCACCTGCAAATCCTCGGGGATGGAATCGCCCTGCTCGACCAGATAATCGCGCAGCGCCCCCGCCACCGCCGCCAGCAACACGTCGTTGACCGAACCGCCCAGGGCCTTGCCGACCGTCTTGACTTCGCGCAAGTTCAGCGGCTCGGCCCAGGCGACCCGCTTCGACACGCCCAGATCGCCCTTGAAGCGGGTCTTGGAATCGTCGTTCATCAGGGCCAGCCGGGCGATTTCCGCCGTCAGCCGCACGCCGTTGCGGGCGTAGTCGAGCGCGTGGGCGGGATGGCGGACGATGTCGACGCCCTCCCCCACCAGCCCACGGCCCAGCTTGAGCGTGGTGTTCACCACCCTGTCCACCGGCTCGAAAAACCGCCGGAACAGGCCCGCGTCCTCGTTTTCCTCCTTCGCCTCGGCGGCGGCGGCCGGCGTCGCCTGAGCCGCGTCAGGCGCGGAGTCGGTCAACGACAGGAGGACGTGAATCAAGGCGATGCCGTCGGCGTAACAGTGATGGATCCGCAGGATCACGGCGCTACCGCCCTGGTAATCCTCGACCAGATGGAACTGCCACATCGGTTTGGAGAAATCCAGCGGAGTGCTCATCAAGTCGCTGGCCAGGTGCTGCAATTCGGCCTTGTCGGCCCGGCCCGGCAGCGCGGTGCGCAGCACGTGTCGACTGAGGTCGAAATGCGGGTCCACCTCCCAAAAGGCGCCCGCCGCTTTCTGGACCGCCCGCTGCCCGAATCGCTGATATTTCAGAAAGCGCGACTCCACGACCTCCCGCAACCGGTCGTAGGCCAGGCGCTCGGAGAAGACCATGACTCCGGTGATCATCATCAGGTTGGTGGGACGCTCCATGCGCAGCCAGGCGGTATCGATTCCCGATACGGGCTCGCTCTGCTTTTTCTTGGGCATAAAAAAATCCAGCATCATGAATGACCAGGGATTCTAAGCCAGTGGATTACAAGGAACTTTGTTGAATTGGCCGCCGCGCCGCGCGCTTTCGTCCGCCGCGTTCGGCCCATAGCCACTCCATGCAATGAACTCTCTCGTGGTTCGGCTACACTCGTTTTCATCGTACCCATCACCGAAGGAACAACCGCCATGTCCGATCTCGCCAGCCGTTTCCAGACCGCCGTTGAGGATAGCAAGAAACTGAGCAAGCGACCCGACAACGATACCTTGTTGAAATTGTACGCCTATTTCAAGCAGGGTTCGGCCGGCGACGTCGAAGGGAAGCGGCCGGGCTTCACCGATCTGGTGGGTCGAGCCAAGTACGACGCCTGGGCCAAGCTCAAGGGCATCACGAACGAAGACGCCATGCGGCAGTACATCGACCTGGTCGAATCGCTGAAGAACGCCTGAATGCGGCGTAACCGTTCAGATCCTCTGGTGGTTTCGCCCCGTATCGATGGGTTTCGCTACGCTCAACCCATCCTACAACTCATTGTGCTTTCTTAGGATGGGTTGAGCGTAGCGAAACCCATCGCCGCGCTGTCGATTTGGGTTTCCAGCCGGTTTTTGGCGCATCCAGTCGGCAATGGCCTAGTGCTTTGTCACACTTCTAATTTAGGGTAGCGATCACGGACAATTTTAGGCAAGGTACGCCCAACGAAGGAGGGTTGGGCGATGCCAAAAAAGTATGTTGTTCGGCTAACGGATAGTGAGCGAGACCTGTTGAACAGTCTGGTCAAGAGGCAACGGGTATCGGCTCAAAAGGTGCTTCGCGCTCGCGTTCTGCTCAAGACCGATGCGGATGGACCTCACTGGACCGACGCGGCGATCGCGAACGCCTTCGACTGTCGCACGAAAACCATCGAAAACATTCGGGAGCGGTTTGTGACGGAAGGGTTTGAGATCACCCTCAACGGCCAGCCGAAGCATCGCGTGCGTGGCAAGATTCTCGACGGCCATCAAGAAGCCAAGATCATCGCCTTGCGGCTGGGACCACCGCCGCCAGGATTCGCCCATTGGACCCTACGCCTGCTCGCGGAACAGGCCGTCACGTTAGACTTGGTCGAGACAGTAAGCTACGAGACGCTGCGTAGGACCCTAAAAAAATCACTTCACGACGCGGAAGATCGCCTATTGGGTGATGCCGCCGGACGCCGATGCCGAATTCGCCGCCAGCATGGAGGACGTGCTCGATGTCTACGCCCGACCCTACGACCCCCGCTATCCCGTGCTCTGCATGGATGAGCAACCGATCCAGTTATTGAAGGAAACGCGCCTCCCCATCGTGGGGACGCCCCAGCATCCGCGTCGCGTAGACTATGAGTACGAGCGGGCGGGTACCGCCAGCATGTTTATGTTCCGCGAACCGCTGGCGGGCTGGCGGCACGTCTCGGTACGCGAACGACGGACCCAGGTGGACTGGGCCCAGGAAATGGCGCACTTCCTGCGCACGCGCTATCCCTCGGCGCAGAAGGTAATCTTGGTCTGTGGCCATCTGAACACGCACACTAACGGCGCCTTCTACCAGACCCTTGAGCCGGCGACGGCGCGGTCGTTAGTACAGCGGGTAGAATTTTGTCACACCCCCAAGCACGGCAGTTGGTTAAACATGGCCGAAAACGAACTGAGTGCGATGACTCGGCAATGTATTAGGGGTCGTCGCTTTGCGACGGTCGAGGAACTCCGCACCCAAACGACCGCTTGGCATGAGCACAGTAATACCCGGCAGCGAACCGTCGATTGGCAGTTTAGGATCGATGATGCGCGGGTGAAACTGAAGTCAATCTACCCTAAATTAAAAGTGTGACAAAGCACTAGGGCATCATAGTGATAAAATGTGGTCACGCCGTCGGTGGTCGCCGTGTCTGTCCGAAAACACTTCGAGAAAACAACCATGTGGATATGGATGGGGTTGATCGGATTGTTGCTGTGGCCGTGGAGCGGCGGGGCTGGCGAATTGAACTGGCAAGGATCGCTGACCCAAGGAGGGTTGATCACGGGCCGGGCCGGGCCGGGAACCCGGCTGGAGCTGGACGGCCAGCCAGTGCCCGTCGGGCCGGACGGCGCGTTCGTGTTCGGTTTTGGCCGCGACGCGCCGTCCCAAGCGCGGTTGAGCGTGGTGACGCCCGATGGTGCCCGCGAGGAGCGGCAACTGTCGATCGCGCAGCGCCAGTACGCTATCCAGCGTCTCGATGGTCTGCCACCGAACCAGGTCACGCCGCCCCCGGAATTGCTGGAGCGCATCCGCCGCGAGAATGCGCTGGTGGACGAGGCCCGTCGGCGGGACTTTCCGCAGGCGTATTTTCTGAGCGGCTTCGTTTGGCCAATGGTCGGCCGCATCAGCGGAGTGTACGGTAGCCAGCGCATTCTCAATGGCGAACCGCGTCAGCCGCATTACGGCGTGGATATCGCCGCGCCCATCGGAACGCCGGTGCGCGCACCGGCCGATGGGATCGTGACCCTGGCCGAACCGGATTTGTACTATTCCGGCGCGACGGTGATCATCGATCACGGCTATCGGCTCAGCTCCACGCTGATGCATCTGGACCGGATCGACGTCGCGGTCAGCCAGCGGGTACGCCAGGGCGACGCGGTCGCCACGGTCGGCAGGAGCGGCCGGGTCACGGGGCCGCATCTGGACTGGCGGATGAACTGGCGCGAGGCGCGCATCGATCCAGCGTTGCTGGTTCCGCCGATGCGCTGACGGCGAAGCGAAAAATCCCCCCTTGCGGGGGGATGGCCTTGGGAAGGGGAGGGACCGGTTACGCCAGCGGCATCTCCGGCAGTTGCTTCAACTTCCAGATCTCGGCGTTGTACTCCAGCATGGTGCGGTCGGTGGAGAACTTGCCGCTGGTGGCGGTGTTGAGGATGCTCATCCGCGTCCAGCGATCCTGATCCTGATAGGCCTGCGCCGCCAGCTTTTGGGCGTCGATGAAGCCGCGCAGGTCGGCGATCGTCAGCCATGGATCGTGCGGACTGGTCAGCGAATGCAGGATCGGATCGAAAATGCCCTGCTCGAACTGGTTGAAGTGGGCACTTTCCAGCAATTGCATCACCCGGGCAATGTCGGAATCGCCATGGATGATCGCCCCCGGATCGTAATTGTGCCGCCGCGTCTCGACTTCCTGCGCGGTCAGGCCGAACAGGAAAAAGTTTGCGTCGCCGCACTCCTCGCGAATCTCGATGTTGGCCCCGTCCAGGGTGCCGATGGTGACCGCGCCGTTCATCATGAATTTCATGTTGCCGGTGCCCGATGCCTCCTTGCCGGCGGTCGAAATCTGTTCGGACAGGTCGGTGCCAGGGCAGATCAACTCCATCGCCGAAACCCGATAGTTGGGCAGGAAGGCGATCTTGAGCTTGTCGCCGACGTCGGGATCGTTGTTGATGACCTTGGCGATGTTGTTGGTCAGCTTGATGATCAGCTTGGCCATGAAGTAGCCCGGCGCCGCCTTGCCGCCGATCAACACGCAGCGCGGCGTCCAGTTGGCGGTGTCGCCGCGCTTGATCCGGTCGTACAGATGGATCACATGCAGGAGGTTGAGCAACTGGCGCTTGTACTCGTGGATGCGCTTGACCTGCACGTCGAACAGGGCACCGGTGTTGAAGACCACGCCGCAGTCGGCCTCGACCAGACTGGCCAGCCGCACCTTGTTGTCCTGCTTGACCTGCCGCCACTTCGCCCGGAGTTTGGCATCATCCGCGTGGGGAATCAGCTGGCGCAGTTCGTCCAGTTGGGTCACCCAGCCCGGCCCGATGGTCTCGGTGATCAGTGCGTTCAGGCCAGGGTTGCAATTGGCCAACCAGCGCCGCTGGGTGACGCCGTTGGTCTTGTTGTTGAACTTGTGCGGCCACAGTTCGTAAAATTCGCGGAACAGTCCCTGCTTGAGCAGCTCCGAGTGCAGCGCGGCCACGCCGTTGACCGAGGTGCTGCCGACGATGGCCAGGTAGGCCATGCGCACCTGCTGTTCGTAGCCTTCCTCGATCAGCGACATGTTGCGCTGGCGGTCGATATCGCCGGGCCAGCGCCGCGCGACCTCGGCCAGGAAACGGGCGTTGATCTCGTAGATGACGTCCAGGATGCGCGGCAGCAACTGCCGGAACAGCCGTACCGGCCACCGCTCCAGCGCCTCCGGCAGCAGGGTGTGATTGGTATAGGCCATCACCTGGCTGGTGATCGCCCAGGCGTCGTCCCACTTGAGATTGTGCTCGTCGAGCAGGATCCGCATCAGTTCCGCCACCGCGATGGTGGGATGGGTGTCGTTGAGCTGGAAGCAGTTTTTCGCGGCGAACTGGCTGAAATCCTCGCCGTGGACCCGTACCCATTGCCGGATCACGTCCTGCAGGCTGGCGGAGGCCAGGAAGTATTGCTGGCGCAGCCGCAGTTCCTTGCCGCTCTCGGTGGCGTCGTTGGGATAGAGGACCATGGTGATGTTTTCCGCCATGTTCTTGGCGCCCACGGCCTCGGTATAACTGCCGGCGTTGAAATCCTCGAAGTCGAATTCGTCGGTGGCGGCCGCCGACCACAGCCGCAGGGTGTTGACCGTGCCGTTCTGGTAACCGGGAATCGGCACGTCGTAGGGC
>ERZ761602.3687-NODE-3687-length-21197-cov-7.548955_pt1 | contig 21197 bp, 17 predicted proteins | sample MGYA00512165_ERZ761602 | MGnify/ENA primary metagenome ERZ761602 (study PRJEB28899, sample SAMN02445085) | bioreactor sludge metagenome | biome: EBPR sludge; isolation source: Thorneside wastewater treatment plant | place: Australia: Brisbane, Thorneside...
GAGCTTGCCCATGGAGACCATCCGCGCCGTGAGCGCGATCTCCTCCGCGCGGATCGTCTTGCCGTTCGACGCGGTGCAATCCATCGGTGGCGCGACGAAGCCGATCTTGGGCGTCGCCTGGCGCTTGGTGCTGGCTTCCTCCGCCGTCTTCGCGATTCCCATGGCGACCGCGCAATGGGACCGCACCGCCTCGAACTTCGCGAGCACGCCCGCGTCCCCGTTCACTTCGTCCTGAAGCTCGTTTCCGCGAAGTCCCAGCGCCGAAGCCGCCACGAAGATCGTCGGATTGCCCGCGTTGATCAGCGTGGCCTTCACGATGCCGAGGCCCGGCACGTCGATGTCATCGACGAGACGCCCCGTCGGGAACATCGCCCCGCCCTCGTCGTCCTCGCCCCCGCCCGGATCCATGAACTCCAGCGCGATCTCCGCGGAGGGAAAGGTGACGCCGTCCAATTCGAAATCGCCTTCCTCGACCACTTCGCCGCCCTTCACCGGCACGCGCGAGACGATGCCCTTGCCGATGTTCGCCTGCCAGATGCGCACCGTGGCGATGCCGTTCTTCGGCGCGGCGACGAGACCCTCCGACACCGCGAACGGCCCCACCGCGCTCGTGAGGTTGCCGCAGTTGCCGGACCAGTCGATGGTGGCGCGGTCGATGGCGACCTGGCCGAAGAGATAGTCCACGTCGAAGCCCGCGCGATCGGACTTCTTCAGGATCACGACCTTGCTCGTGCTCGAGGTGGCCGCGCCCATGCCGTCGATCTGCTTGCCGTAGGGGTCGGGGCTGCCGATCGTGCGAAGCAGCACGCGCTCGCGCTCCTTCGGGTCCGTGGGCAGGTCGGCGTCCTTGAAGAAGACGCCCTTGCTGGTGCCGCCGCGCATGTAGACGGCGGGGATGCGGAGCTGGGTCATGGGCTTTCGGCGCCTATTTCATCCGGTAGTTGGCATGGCACGCCACGCATTGCGACATCACGCCCGTCAGTGCGGCCAGTGCGGGCTTCGCATTGCCCGTCGCCCCGGCGTTGGTAGCCTCGACCGCGAATCGGCTGGCGGCCCGGTGCATGGCCGTGCCCGTGGCCTGCATGCCATCGGGCATGAACTTCGCCACGTCGTGTGCGCCGTGGGCGCGAAGCGACGTCATGCCCAGGCGCTTCTCGGCGACATCCGACGCGCGGTCGTAGGCGCCTTCTGCGAGGGCCTGCTGGATCTCCTGGAGGGCGAGCAGGTGGTCGCGCATGTTGGCGAGCGTGTGGGACCGGAGCGGCTCGGGGAAATCGACGGCGATGCGCGTATCGGGCGCGGGGGCGGCGTGGCCCTCGTGGCCGCCATGGGAGGCGCAGGCGGAGGCGAGGAGGGCGAAACAGGCGGCAGCCAGTGAGCGCATGGGAAGGAAATTCGGGGTCAGGTGTATTTTTCACCTGACCCCGATTTATTGGTGCCGGGAGGGGGACTCGAACCCCCACGATGTTGCCACCGGCGGATTTTGAGTCCGCTGCGTCTACCGGTTCCGCCATCCCGGCCGGGAGGTGAAGGCGAAATTATAATCGCGGGGTGAGACTTTCCGATTTCGACTATCCGCTGCCGCCCGAACTGGTGGCCCAGCATCCGCCCGAAGAGCGCGGTGCGAGCCGGCTGCTGCACCTTTCGGCGGCGGGGCAGATCACGGACCGGCAGTTCCGCGACCTGCCTTCGCTGCTCGCGTCGGGCGACCTGCTGGTCTTCAACGACACGCGGGTGATCAAGGCGCGGCTTCGCGGTCGCAAGGATTCGGGCGGGGAGGTCGAGGCGCTGGTCGAGCGCATCACCGGCGAGCACGAGGCCCTGGCCCATGTGCGGGCGAGCAAGTCGCCCAAGCCGGGGCGGTTCCTCGAATTCGCGCCGGGCGTTCGGGCGGAGGTGACGGGGCGCGAGGGCGATCTCTTCGCGCTTCGGTTCGAGGGCGGATCGGTGCTCACCGTGCTCGATGCCCATGGCGCCGTGCCGCTGCCGCCCTACATCACCCACACGCCCGATGCCGAGGACGAGTCGCGCTACCAGACGGTGTACGCGAAGGAGCCGGGCGCGGTCGCGGCGCCGACGGCGGGGCTGCATTTCGACGACCTGATGCTCGCGCGGCTTTCGGCGATGGGCGTCGCGACGGCGCGGGTCACACTGCATGTGGGCGCGGGCACCTTCCAGCCGGTGCGCGGCGAGGACATCGCGAGCCACGTGATGCACGCGGAGTGGTACCGGGTGCCGCCTGCGACGGTGGAGGCGATCGAGGCGGCGAAGGCGCGGGGCGGGCGGGTGGTCGCGGTGGGCACGACGTCGCTGCGGGCGCTGGAATCGGCGGCGGCTTCGGGCGTGCTGCGGGCCTGCGAGGAGGAGACGCGCCTTTTCATCACGCCGGGCTACCGGTTCCGCGTGGTGGACCGGCTCGTCACCAACTTCCACCTGCCGCGCTCGACGCTGCTGATGCTGGTCTCGGCCTTCGCCGGCCACGCCGCCATCCGCCGGGCCTACGACCATGCCGTCGCCGCTCGCTACCGCTTCTTCAGCTACGGCGACGCGATGCTCCTGGATCGGGAAAATCGGGGTCAGGCACCTTTTCGTACCTGACCCCATTTTGCCCTGGGGTCAGGTACGCGATCGCACCTGACCCCAGCCTTTGATCCTTCGCAGGCGGGGGGAGGGCCGGGGGGACATATAATCGGGCATCCCAAGAACCCGCCCCCCCTTGGACCAACTGACGACGTCGAGCCCGGCCTGCGAGCCGGGCGCATCCGCCGCCGGGCTCAAGGCGACGATCGACTGCCCCCACCTGTACGCCCTTCCGGCCCGCCTCGGCGCCGGCGCGGAGCTCATGCCCCAGGCGGGCTGGTCGGATTCTTCGACGGGCGGCGAGAACTGGCTGGCCCTGGGCGCGATCGACGAGCTGGTCGTGCCCGCCGGCGCCGGGTTCGAAGCGGTGCGGGAAATGATCGAGCGGGCCCGCGAACGCCTTCGCCTCTTCGGCGGCCTGCCCCACGGCGGCCTCGCGCGCTTCGTGGGTGGCCTCGCGTTCGATCCCCGCGGCCCCGCCCATCCGGACGACTGGCCCGCCGGCATCGCCGCCCGTTTCGTGCTGCCGCGCGTGCTCGTCCGGGAAAAGGAAGGCCGCGCGGAAGTCTCGATCCTGGGCACGCCAGAGGCCGAAGCGCGCGAGCTGCTCGGCCGCATCGAAGCCGCTGCCGCCGATCCCGCGCCGGCCGACCATCCCCTGAAGCTCAGGAACATCGAGCAGCCCGCCGCCCGCGATCGTTGGACCAGCGCCGTGAAGGAGGTCCTCGCCTCGATCGCGAAGGGCTCCGTGCGCAAGGTGGTCCTGTCGCGCGACGTGGTGATGGAAGGCGACGAGGACCTCGATCCCTGGGCCATGCTGCGACTCATCCGCGCGCGCGATCCCCGGGGCCTTCGCTTCTGCCTTCGCTTCGACGACGGCGCGGCCTTCGTGGGCGCCACGCCCGAGCGGCTCCTGGTCCAGCGCGGCAACGAGGTCGCGTGCGATTGCCTCGCCGGCACGATCATGCGCGGCGCCACGGCGGGCGAAGCCGAGGCCAATGCCGCCAAGCTCCTCGCCAGCGAGAAGGACGCCCGCGAGCACCGCATCGTGCTCGAGGAAATCCTCGAGGCCATCGCGCCCCACGCCCGCAGCCTGGATTCGCCCGAGTCGCCCTCGGTCCTGATGCTCGCGGAAGTGCTGCACCTGTGGAGCCCGGTGCGCGCCACGCTGCGCGGCGGCGCGGATCTCGCCGCGATCGTCTCGCGCCTGCAGCCCACGCCCGCGGTGGGCGGTTCGCCCCGTCTCGCGGCCATGGACATCCTTCGCATCCTCGAAGGCCGCCCGCGCGGCTGGTACGCGGGGCTCGTGGGCACCATCGGCCCGGACCACGCCGATTTCGCCGTCGCCATCCGGTCGGGCCTCGTGAAGGGACGGCGCCTCACGGCCTTCGGCGGCGCGGGCATCGTGCGCGGCTCGGATCCGCAGGCGGAGTGGGACGAGACGGCGCGCAAGGCCGCGAGCTTCATCCACCTGTTCGCGGAGAGCGCGTGACCGCGGGCGCCCCGGGCGCCGCGCCTTCCGACGCCCGGCCCCTCTCCCACGACAACCTGCTGTGGGCGCGCGCCCTCGTCGAAGGGCTGGTGGCGGGCGGCACGCGCTTCGTGGTGCTGTCGCCGGGCTCCCGCTCATCGCCCATCGCGTTCGCGCTTGCGAGAGACAAGCGGATCCGCGTGCACGTGCAGGTGGACGAGCGGAGCGCTTCGTTCGTGGCGCTCGGATTCGCGAAGGCTTCGCGCTCGCCCGTGGCGATCGTGTGCACCTCCGGCACGGCCGCGGCCAACTGGCTGCCGGCGATGGCGGAGGCGCGGCTCTCCGGCGTGCCGCTCGTCGCGGTGACGGCGGATCGGCCTCCGGAGCTTCGCGGGACCGGCGCGTCCCAGACCATCGACCAGATCGGGCTCTACGGCCGCCATGCGCTGTCGTTCACGGACCTGCCGTGTCCGGGCGATGCGGGGCTGGACCTGCGCGAGGCTTGCGCCGCCGGTCGCCGCGCATGCGACGAGGCGATGTCGGGCGCGGGTGGGCCGGTGCACCTGAACGTGCCGTTCCGGGAGCCGCTGCTGCCTTCGCCGGCGGAGATGTCGGTGGTCGACCAGGCGTGGTCGGCGGTGGAGGCGAGCGTGCGGGGCGCGGCGCGGGGCGAGGGTCCCGTGGCGGTTCCGGCCGCGACGGATGCCGAGGTCGCGCGGGTCGCTTCGCTTCTCGCCCATGCCCGGCGCGCGGTGATCGTCGCCGGACCCGAGGCGGTGGACGCGAAGGGGGCGGCATCGGTGCTCGCGCTTGCGAAGTCGGCGGGTGTCCCGGTGTTCGCCGACATCGCGTCCAACCTGCGGCAGGGCGACGACGGCGGCGCGGTGCGCGCGAGCCACGCGGACCTGTTCCTGCGCGACGAGGCCTTCGCTGCCCTCGCGCCGGACTTCGTGCTTCGCCTCGGCAACATCCCGACGTCGAAGGTGCTCGCCACCTGGCTCGCGCGCCATCGCCCGCCGATGGTCGCGGTGCAGCCCGATGCCCGCCGGCGCGATCCGGACGGCGTGGTGGGCGAGGTGGTCGTGGCAGATGCCGCGCTTTTCTGCGCGGCGGTGGGGAAAAAAGGGGACGCTTCCCTCGGGGAGGGAAGCGTCCCCCATCCGGCCGACAAGAGGGACAGTTCCCTCGTCGAGGGAACTTTCCCTCATTTGCGCGCCGCCTGGCTTTCCCTCGTCGCCGATGCCGAGGCGGGTGCGCGGGAACGGGCGAAGTGCGCGCCGAAGGAAGCGCGTGCCGTCGTCGCGGCGTGCGAGGCGGTACCCGCCGGCGGCGCGATCTTCCTGTCGAGCAGCATGCCGGTGCGCTGGGCGGAGTTCTACGCGACGGCCCTCGCGCCGGGCGTGGAGGTCTTCGTGAACCGCGGCGCGAACGGCATCGACGGCATTCTCTCGACCGCGGCCGGTGTGGCGATGGCGCGGGGCAAGCCGACGCTGTGTGTCATCGGCGATCTCGCTTTCGCCCACGATGCGGGCGGTCTGCGATCCGTGCGCGAGGCAGGCGATCTCAAAGTGCTGCTGCTCGACAACGACGGGGGCGGCATCTTTTCCCACCTGCCCGTCGCACGGCACGAGGACATCTTCGAGCCGTATTTCGGCACGCCTTCGGGAATGGACTTCGCGAAGCTCACGGAGGCGGCGGGGGTGGTGTTTCAGGATGGGGACGCTTCCCTCGCAAGCAAGGGAAGCGTCCCCTCTCTCGTGAGTGAGCCACTTGTCCACAGGGAACTGTCCCCATTGGTCCTCCGCGTCCGCACGGACCGGAAGGAGACGGTGGGCGAGCAGCAGGCGTGCACGCGCCTTGCGGGCGTGCATGACGAGCGTGTCGATGCGGCCGGCCTCCAGTGGAAGGTGCGTTCACGCGGACTGTCGCGGGGCACGCCCCTCGTGATGCTCCACGGTTTCACGGGCACGGGGGAATTCTGGACGCCGGTCGCGAATCGCCTGCCCGCGTGGCGCTGCGTGTTCCCGGACCTGCCGGGCCACGGCGGCACCGGGGCTCCGATCCCGCCGGAAGAATGGCGCCTCGATCGCGCGGCCGACTCGCTGCTCGCCCTGCTGGACGCGATGGGCATCGATGACTTCGCGCTCGCGGGTTATTCGATGGGCGGGCGCCTCGCGCTGTCGGTGGCGCTGAAGTCCCCTGCTCGCGTGAAGGCCCTTGCCCTCGTCGGCGCGACGCCGGGCATCGCGGACGCGAAGGAGCGCGAAGCGCGCCAGGGCTCGGACACGGAGCTCGCCCGCCGCATCGAGACGGGCGGCATCGCGGCCTTCAGCGCGGCGTGGGAAGCGAATCCGCTCTTCGCGACGCAGGCGAACCTGGATGACGCCACGCGCCGCGCGATGCGCGAGCAGCGCCTCGCGCAGGACGCCTCCGCCCTCGCCGCGAGCCTTCGCGCGTTCGGCACCGGGTTCCAGCCACCGCTGCACGATGAACTCCCGCGCCTGGAAATGCCCGTCCTCGCGATGGCCGGCGCGCTCGACGCGAAGTTTTCCGCCATCGCCCGCGAAATGGCAGGCCGCATTCCCGGCGCGCGGGCCTGCCTCGTCGAAGGCGCCGGCCACGCCGTTCCCCTGGAGCGCCCCGACGCGTTCGCCCACGAGATCCACGACTTCCTCACGAGGAGCCTTTCCCCATGACGACGACCACCATCGTTCCCGCGCTCGACTGGCAATCCGCCGGCACCTTCGAGGACATCCGCTACGACAAGGCCGAGGGCATCGCGAAGCTCACGATCAACCGGCCCGAGGTGCGAAACGCGTTCCGGCCGAAGACGCTGCTCGAACTGTCCACCGCCTTCAACGACGCCCGCGAGGATCCGTCCATCGGCGTGATCATCCTCACGGGCGCGGGCGATCTGGCGTTCTGCTCCGGCGGCGACCAGCGCGTGCGCGGCGACCAGGGCTACGTGGGCTTCGACGGCGTGCCGCGGCTCAACGTGCTCGACCTGCAGAAGGCCATCCGCTCGTGCCCGAAGCCCGTCGTCGCGATGGTGGCGGGCTACGCGATCGGCGGCGGCCACGTGCTGCACGTCGTGTGCGACATCACGATCGCCGCGGACAATGCGCGCTTCGGCCAGACGGGCCCGCGCGTGGGCAGCTTCGACGGCGGCTTCGGCTCGTCCATCCTCGCGGACCTCGTGGGCCCGAAGAAGGCCAAGGAGATCTGGTTCACCTGTCGCCAGTACGACGCGCAGCAGGCCCTCGCGATGGGGCTGGTGAACGAAGTGGTGCCCCTCGCGGACCTCGAGAAGACCACCGTCGCGATGTGCCGCGAGATGCTGCAGCACAGCCCGCTCGCGCTGCGGTGCCTCAAGAGCGCTTTCAACGCCGTGTACGACGGCGAAGCGGGCGTGCAGGAGCTGGCGGGCAACGCGACGCTGCTCTACTACATGAGCGAGGAGGCGCAGGAAGGCCGCAACGCCTACGTCGAGAAGAGAAAGCCCGATTTCTCGAAGTTCAAGCGCGTGCCCTGACGCCCCGATTGCCGTGCGCGGCGAGTTCGTCCCCTACGCCATCGCGTTCCGCACGCCCGTGGAAACGGGCGCGGGCACGTGGGTGGTGCGCCGGGGCGCGTGGCTGACACTCGCAGATGCCGACGGGCGCGAAGGACTGGGCGAGGCCGCGCCGCTCGAGCCGCTGGCCAACGCCGCCGAGGCCGCGCTCGCGGTGGAGTGCGAGCCGTGGCGGGGCGGGGCGCTCGATCTCGCGCGGTGCGACCTGGAGGCGCAGCGGCGCGGCGTGCCCCTCGCGGCGCTGTGGTCGGATCGGCCCGAGACCGGCGTCGATTGCAACGCGCTCCTCACCGCGACGGGCGTCGAGGCGACGGGCGATGAAGCGGTCGCGGCCGTGGCGGCGGGCTTTTCCACGATCAAGATGAAGGTGGGCACGGCGAAGCCCGGCGAGGACGAGGAACGCGTGGCCGAAGTGCGGCGTCGCGCGGGCGCGGGCGTGCGCATTCGCGTGGATGCGAACGGCGCATGGTCGCCGGATCGCGCGCGCGGGGCGCTCAAGGCGATGGCGGCCCACGACATCGAATATGCGGAAGATCCGGTCGCCGGCGATGGATCGGCGCTTCGCGGGCTCGGCGTTCCGGTCGCGCTGGATGCACGCACGCTGGAATCGGGATGGGCGGCGGTTCGCGCAGGAAGCATCGATGCCCTCGTGCTCAAGCCCATGGCGCTCGGCGGACCGACGGCGACGAGGGAGCTCGCCCTCGCCGCCATCGAGCGGGGCATCGCGGTCACGATCACGTCGTGCTTCGACACGGCCGTGGGCATCGCGGGTGCATTGCATCTCGCGGCGAGCCTGCCGGGTCCGCGCCGGGCCCACGGGCTCGCGACGGCGATGCTGCTGGCCGATGCGCCGCTGGAAGGCTTGCCCTCCGTGGCCGGCGGTCGCCTCGCGCTGCCCTCGGGCGCGGGGCTCGGCGTGCGGCTTCGGCGGACGGCGCCTTGAACCCCGGCGGATCGCCATCGAATCGAAAGTCATCGTGAATCCCAACGCACCGGCCATCACCTCCCGCGAAGCCGCCGTCACCCATGCGGGGCTCGCACGGCTGGTAGAGGAAGCGACGGGTCGGCTTCGTTCGCGGGGCGTGGTGGCGGGGGACCGCGTGGGCCTGTGGTCGGCCAACAGCCTGGACGGCATCGTGATCGCGCTCGCGGTGGAGCGGGCGGGTGCGGTGCTGGTGCCGCTCAACGCGCGGCTCGCGGATCCGGAAATCGAATGGCAGCTCGGGCTCGCGCGGCCGAAGTTCGTGGTCGCGTCGGAGGAACTCGCGGCCCGTTCGGTGCGGGGCGCGCCGGTGCACTCCTTCGAGGCGTTCGATTCGGTGTCTCCCATCGATGGCGGCGCGGATGAAACGCTGGCGGATCCCACGCGCGACGCGGTGATCGTGTTCACCTCCGGCACCACGGGCCGGCCCAAGGGCGCGGTCCTCACCCGGGCGAACCGGGCGGCGGCGGCGCGGGCGGCGGCGGCCGTGCTGCCCCTCGGCGAGGGCGATCGCTGGCTCGCCTCGCTTCCGTTCTTCCACGTGGGCGGGCTGGGGCTGCTCTCGCGGGCCTTCGCGTCGGGCGCGTGCGTGCACCTGCCGAGCTCGTTTTCCGCCGATGACCTGGCCGAAGCCATCGCCGATCGCGGCATCACGCACGCCTCGGTGGTGGACGCGACGCTCGCGCGCATCCTCGAGGCCTTCGGCGAGAAGCCGCTGCCCTCGCGCGTGAAGGCGCTGGTGGTGGGCGGCGGGCCCGTGAGCCCGGCGCTCGTCGAGGCCTGCCCGTTGGCCCTCGCGACCTATGGCCTTACGGAAAGCTGCGCGATGGCGACGCTGGTGCGCCCCGGCGCGCCGCGATCGGAACGCCGAACTGCCGGCCGGCTGCTGCCGGGCATCGAGGCTCGCATCGCCGAGGACGGCATCGTGGAGCTGCGCGGGCCCACGGTGATGCGCGGCTATCTCGACGACGAGGCGGCGACATCCCGCGTGCTCGTGGACGGCTGGCTTCGTACCGGGGATCTCGGCGAGATCGACGCGGCGGGCTGCCTCACGATCCTCGCGCGGCGCGAGGACCTGATCGTCTCCGGCGGCGAGAACGTCTATCCGGCGGAGATCGAGCGCGTGCTCAAGGAACATCCCCGCGTGGTGGACGCCGTGGTGATCGGCGTGCCCGACGAGCGCTGGGGCCAGGCGCCCCTCGCCTTCGTGCAGGCGCCGGGGGTGGGGGAGGCGGAACTCGCCGCCTTCGTCGCCATGCGGCTCGCGAGCTACAAGCGGCCGCGCATCTCTTTCGTCGACGACATCCCGCGCCTCGCGAGCGGCAAGCCCGACCGCGCCGCGCTCAAGAAAATCGGGGTCAGGTGAAAATGGGGTCAGGTGTGATTTTTGTCCGGACGGCTATTGCCGTCTTGCCGACAAAAATCACACCTGACCCCATTTTCACTCAAAAAGATCGGGACGGAAATTCGGGGTCAGGCACTTAAATGAGCCTGACCCCGAATTACTTGGCCTTGCGGCGAGGGGCCTTGTAGCGCTTCACGGAGGCGAGGATCTCGGCCTTGGCTTCCTCGGGGCCGACCCAGCCTTCGATGCGCACCCACTTGCCGGGCTCGAGGTCCTTGTAGTGGGCGAAGAAGTGGGTGATCTGCTCGAGCACCATGCCGGGCAGGTCGCGGGGCGTCTCGATCGTGCGGTACAGGGGCGTGAGCTTGTCGATGGGCACCGCGAGCAGCTTCGTGTCCCCGCCGGCCTCGTCGGTCATCTTGAGCATGCCGATGGGCCGGCAGCGCACGACCACGCCGGGAATGAGCGCGAAGGGGCACACCACCAGCACGTCCACCGGATCGCCGTCGTCCGAGAGCGTCCCGGGGATGTAGCCGTAGTCGCACGGGTAGTGCATCGCCGTCTGGACGAAGCGATCGACGAAGAGCGCGCCCGTCTCCTTGTCCACCTCGTACTTGATGGGATCGGCGTGGGCGGGGATCTCGATGATGACGTTGAAGTCGTTCGGCAGGTCCTTGCCGGCGGTGACGCGGTCGAGGTTCATGGCGGCCTTCGGGCAGGCGAGCGTGCGCGGGAGCGAGCGCCGGCCAACGGTTGTGGTAGATTGCTCCCGCAAGGTCACATTATCGCAAGTTCCCGATTTGACTGGCAAAACGCCCCAAAAGGCGGCCGAAGTGAAGTGAAGGGACCGACGAGATGAACCGTTCCCACCCTCTCATCCTCACGCTGGACCAGAACGGGGTCCCGCACCGATGGGTGTCGTGGCAGCAGGCCGTGTGGTACTACGCGAAGGACCGCGTTGCCTGGGAGACCGGCCGCGAAGCCTTCCGCATCCTGGGCGGCAGCTCCTCGCTCACGGGCGAGCGCTCCAGCATCACGGCCAACTCGATCATCGCGATCAAGGGCAAGGCCCTCGCGATCCGCGGCTTCCGGCAAGTACCGCCCCTCGACAACCGCGAGCTCTTCCACCGCGACCGCGGCCTGTGCGCCTACTGCGGCGGCGACTTCTCCCCGCTTCGCCTCACGCGCGACCACGTGCAGCCCCTCTCGCGCGGCGGGCGCGACACCTGGATGAACGTGGTGACCGCCTGCCGGGCGTGCAACCAGAAGAAGGGCAATCGCACGCCGGAGGAATCGCGCATGCAGCTGCTCTACGCGCCCTACGTGCCGAACCGCGCGGAGTTCCTGATCCTCGCCAATCGCCGCATCCTCGCGGACCAGATGGCGTTCCTCAAGCAGCACGTGGCGGCGAACTCGCGCATCCACGCGGATTGAGGTTGGCCCCTAGGCGGACGTCGCGGCGACCGATCGTCGCCACCCCCGCCACGCGAGAAACGCGAGGGCCCCCACCACCGTCGCCATGCCGGCCCATTCCAGGGGCAGCGGCCGTTCGCCCAGTTGCCACGCCGAGGCGAGAAGCGCGAAGACCGGGACGCCCAGCGAGTTGAGCCCCGCGACGCCCGCCGGCGCGTTGGCGAGGATGAAGGTCCACAGCAGCCACCCGCCCGCCGTCGCGAAGACCGCGGAGTAGAAGAGCATCAGTGCGTATTCGCCCGTCCAGCGCACGGGCGCGTGGTCGTGGGCGAGGGAAAGCAGCACCAGGGGCACGGCGCCGAACGCGAGCTGCCACGCGGTGAGGGTGAGCAGGTCCGCGCCCTTCGCCGGCCACTTCTTGGAGAGCACGGCGGCCAGCGCCCACACGGCACCGGAGGCGACGGCGAGCACGCTGGCGGCGAGGCTCGACAGGTTCCACGGCGCGACGATCGCGAGCAGCCCCGCGAAGGCCGCGACGACCGCCGCCCACTGTGCGGTGCCCATGCGCTCGGCGAGCAGCACCCGCGCGAAGAGGATCATCCAGAACGGCATCGTGTAGGTGAGGACCGCGACCTTGCCCGCCCCGCCCGCGAGCAGCGCGTAGTGGGAGAGCACAACGAACGCGCCCACCTGCACCAGGCCCAGCATCGCGGCGGTGCGGTAGTCGGGAAGGCGAAGGGGCCGGCCCGTGGCTGCCGCAACGACGAAGAGCAGCACCGCGCCCGCCACGAGCCGCTGCGCCGCGAAATCGAAGGGGTGCGCGTGTACGAGCGCCACCTTCATCGCCACCCACGAATAGCCCCAGACGGCCACGAGCAGGACCATGGCGAGGGCGACGGCGGATCGGGCGGCTTTCATCGGGGGCGGGGCGTGGACGGACCGTCATGGTGCCATGGGTCCCCGTGCCGAACGCCACGGAATACTCCGCCGCGGCGCTCCGGAATTCTCTCCCGGAAGCGCGGGCGTTCGCCTCAGGAGGCGCCGAGCAACGCGGCGCCCACCACGCCCGCCGATGCGCCGAGCCTCGCGGCGAGGACGGGTGCCCGGCACCGGCCGGCGAAGGCGTGCCGCGCGATCTCGTCGGAAAGGCCCGGAACAAGGCCCGGCGCCTGGCCGAGCCCGCCGCCCACGACGAACGCGTCGGGATCGAGGATGTTCACGACGATCGCGAGGGCGCGGGCCAGCCGATCGCGGAGGCGGGCGAGCGACGCGGTGCAGTCCCGGTCGCCGGCCGCGGCCCTCGCGCCGATCTCGGTCGCCTCGAGGAAGACACCCGTCACGCGTGCGTGGTCGCGGGCGAGGGCCGTGCCGGAGACGAATTGCTCGATGCAGCCGACCCGTCCGCAGCCGCAGGAGGGGCCCGGATATTCGTCCGCGGACATCCAGGGCAGGGGGACGTGTCCCCACTCGCCCGCGACACCGTTCGCCCCGCGATGTACCCGGCCCCCGATCGCGAGGCCGGCTCCCGCGCCGGTGCCGAGCGTGACCCCGAAGACGACGCCTCGCCCGCGGGCCGCGCCCACGGTCGATTCGGCGAGGACGAAGCAGTTGGCGTCGTTGTCCGCGCGCACCGGGCGCGCGATGCGCCGGGCCAGGTCGTCGGCGAGCCGATGGCCGATGAGCGGCGTGGAAAACGCGTGGCACGCCATGCCGTCGTCGTCCACGAAGCCCGGAAACCCGATGCCGACGCGGGGGCGGCCGCCGGCGTGGGCGTCGGCTTCCGACACCAGTGCCGTGAGCGCATCCAGGCAGGCGTCGTAGGTCCGGGGCGCCGGCACGCGGCGACGCCACGCGATCGAATCGTCCGGCCCGAGGACCGCCGCCTCGATCTTGGTGCCGCCGATGTCGATGCCCGTGCGCACGGCCCCTAGAACGCCTCGTGCCAGGGGATGCTCAGGCGCGTGGCGCTGTTGACCAGGCCCACGAGGCTGTAGGTCTGCGGAAAGTTGCCCCAGTGCTCGCCCGTGACGGGGTGGATGTCCTCCGAGAACAGGCCGAGGCGATTGCGGCGGGCGAGCGTGGATTCGAACAGCGCCCGGGCCTCGTCCCGCCGGCCCAGCGCGGCCAGCGCGTCGACGTACCAGAACGTGCAGACGAGGAACGCGGTCTCCGGCGTGCCGAAGTCGTCCGGCTCCGAGTAGCGGAAGATGAAGTCCCCGCGGCGCAGGTCCCGCTCGATCGCCGCCACGGTGGAGGCGAATCGCGGATCGTCGGCACGAAGGAATCCCAGCTCGGCGAGCAGCAGCAGGCTCGCGTCGAGCGACTGCCCGCCGAAGGTGGCCGTGAAGGCCTGCCGCCCCTCGTGCCAGGCCGACTCGCAGATGCGCTTGTGGATGCGGGTGGCGCCCGCGCGCCAGGCCTCGGCGTCGTGGGACAGCCCGAGCCGCGTCGCGATCTTGGCGAGCCGGTCGCAGGCCACCCAGCACATCACGCTCGAGAAGGTGTGGACGCGAGGGGAGCCGCGCAGCTCCCACAGTCCGGCGTCCGGGACGTCGTGGCGCGCGAGCGCCTGGTGGCCGAGCACCTCGAGCTGCCGAAACAGGCCCTCGTTGCCGATCGCCGCGAGGCGCAGGTCGAAGAAGGCGTGGGTCGCCGCGAGGATCGCCGAGCCGTACACGTCGTTCTGCACCTGCCGCGCCGCCTGGTTGCCGAAGCGCACCGGGCCCATGCCGCGGTAGCCCGGCAGCCAGTCCACCCGCCGTTCCTCGAGGTCGGCACGGCCGGCGATCGTGTAGACCGGCTGCAGCGTGCCCCCGCCCGCGGCGGCCACGTTGATGATGTAGCCCAGGTACCGCTCCATCGAGCGCGTGGCGTTGAGGCGATTGAGCGCGTTCACGGTGAAGTAGGCGTCGCGCAGCCAGCAGAAGCGGTAGTCCCAGTTGCGGCCGCTGCCGGGCGCCTCGGGCACGGACGTGGTCATCGCGGCGACGATGGCGCCGGTGTCGTCGAACGTGGCGAGCTTGAGCGTGATGGCCGCGCGGATGATCGCCTCCTGCCACTCGAACGGAATGGACAGGTCCCGGACCCAGTCGAGCCAGTAGTCCCGCGTCTGCTCGCGGAACCGGCGGGCCACCTCGGCGGGCGAGCCCTGGAGCGTCTCGTCGGGCCCGAGCAGGAAGGAGAGCGTGTCGCGCAGGACGACGGGCTGCTCCTCGAGCAGCGCGGTGATCGAGGCGTCCGTCGTGAGGCGCGTCACGCCCCCGGCGCCCACGAATCGCACGTGGTTCGAGCCCCAGGTGAGGGACGGGCGGCGCGCGCCTTCCTCGGCCGCCGGGCGGATCCGCACGTGCACGCGGGGCGAGCCCGCGAGCGGGCGCACCGTCCGCACGAACTGCGCCGGCGTGAACAGGCGCCCGTGCTGCCGGAAGCGGGGCGCGAAATCCACGATCTCCACGACGCCGCCATGACGGTCGACGAGGCGGGTGACGAGTATCGGCGTATGGGGCTCGTAGGACTGCTCCGCGCGCTCGAGGTCCACGAGATCCACGGACCAGAAGCCGAAGTCGTCCTCGCCGCAGCGCGGGCGCAGCAGCGAGCAGAAGACCGGGTCCCCGTCGAGCCGCGGCAGGCAGGCCCAGCCGATCTCGCCATGGGCGTTCACGAGGGCACCCACGGCGGCATTGCCGATGGCGCCGAGATCCAGCGTGTTCATGTCGCTCCTTCCTGCCCCAGCCGGGCCAGCCAGTCGAGGACCTCCGGCGCGCCCGCGAGGCGCGAGCGCGCGGCGGTCGGCCCTTCACCCACCTTGACCGACAATCCGCGGCGCGCGTTCACGAGGTCGAAGCCGGGCTCGTCGGTCACGTCGTCGCCCAGGAATACCGGGATGCGCCCGCGGAAGGGCGCCTCCTCGAGGAAGGCGGCGATGGCGGTGCCCTTGTCGCGTCCCCGGGGCTTGATCTCGACCACGAACTTCCCGCGCAGCAGCTCGATCGAGACGCCGATCGATTCCCTCGCGACGGCCATCTCGCGCTCGACGAGGCCGGCGAGCTCCGGGGCGCGCCGGTAGTGGAGCGCGAGGCTCGAGCCTTTTTCCTCGAGGACGAGGGCCGGGTGATCCCGGGCGAGCGAGCGCAAGCGATCGAGGACGCCGTCGGGCAACGGCCCGGCGTGGCGATGGCGCAAGCCGGACGCGTCGCGCCGCTCGGCGCCGTGCTGCCCGGCGCAGGGCCACCGGCCGGAGCCGAAGAGGCCGTCGATGTCGTCGATGGCGCGGCCGCTCACCAGCGCGAGGGCGCCGCCCGTCGCGCAGGCGAGCCGCCCGAGCAATCCGTGCAGCGCGGCCGGCGCCTGCACGGCGGCCGGGTGGGATTCGTGTCCGACCAGCGTCCCGTCGATGTCGAGGAAGAGCGCATGGGCGGCGAGGTCGAGGCTCGGGGGCGGGCCCGGCGCGGGCGCATCCGCCTTCATGCCGATCGTCCGATCCGCTCGGAATCGGCCCGCTGCGCGCGCGTGAGGTGGCGGCGCCGGCGCATGCGGGCGGCGTCGAGCAGCATGCGCCCGGCCCACCGGTAGACGTTGAATTCCTGGACCAGGGCGCGCATGCCCCGCATGCGCGCGCGCTGCTCCTGGGGCGACATCGAGATCGCCGCGTGCAGCGCCGTGGCGCATTGCTCGGTGTCGTAGGGGTTCACCACGAGCGCCTCCGTGAGCTCCCGGGCCGCGCCGGCGAACTGCGACAGGACGAGCACGCCCCGTTCGTCGTCGCGGGAGGCGATGAATTCCTTGGCCACCAGGTTCATGCCGTCGTGCAGGCTGGAGACGAAGCAGAAGTCGGAGGCCCGATAGTAGCGGTAGACGCTCCGGCCGTCGTGGTGCTCCACCTTGAGGAGGATCGGGTCCCGGCCGTCGCGCGCGAAACGCCGGTTGATCCGCGCGGCCTCGGCGCGGACGCGGGATTCGAGGTCCTGGTACTCGGCGATGCCGGAGCGGCTGGGCGCGGCCACCTGGATGAACGCGAGGCGGCCGGCCCAGGCGGGCTCGCGCTCGAGCAGGCGCTCGATGGCGGCGAAGCGCTCGAGGATGCCCTTGGTGTAATCGAGCCGGTCGACCCCGATGCCGATGATCGCATCCGGCGCGAGGCCTTCCTCGGCGATCACGGCGGCGCGGCAGTCGGCGACCGCGGGCTGGCCGGCGAGCGCCTCGGGGGGCCACTCGATGGAGATCGGGTAGCGGCGGACCTCCGTCGGCTCGCCCCGAAGGCTGATGGTGAAGGTCTCGCGGTCCACCCTCGCCTCGAGGAAGCGGTCCGCGGTGTCGAAGAAATTGTTGCAGTGGAACTGGGTGTGGAAGCCCAGGATGGACGAGCCGAGCATGCCGTCGAGGAGCTCCTCGCGCCACGGGCACAAGCCGAAGGCCTCGGGATTGGGCCAGGGGATGTGCCAGAACGTGATGATCGTGGCGTCCGGCAGCCTCTCCCGGAGCATCCGCGGCAGCAGCGCGAAGTGGTAGTCCTGCACCAGGACGATCGGGTCGCGCGTGCGCGATTCGGCGACGACCGCGTCGGCGAAGCGCCGGTTCACGACGCGGTAGTGCTCCCAATCGGCCGCGCGGAACACCGGGCGCGTGTGGGCGATGTGGCACAGGGGCCACAGGCCCTCGTTGGCGAAGCCGTAGTAGTAGCCCGCCTCCTCCTCCGGCGTGAGCCAGATGCGGCGGATCCGGTAGGCGGGGTGATCCGGCGGCACCGCCACGCGATCGTGGGCGTCGACCGTGTCGCGGTCGGCGTTGCCGGCGCCGTGGGCGATCCAGGTGCCGGAGCAGGCGCGCATCACCGGCTCCAGGGCGGTCACCAGCCCGCTCGCGGGCCGGAGCACCTCGATGGCGCCGGCGCGCCGCACGTGGATGTAGGGCTCGCGGTTGGACACGATGAGGATCTCGTGGCCATGGAGATCGTCGCGCAGGATGCCCCTGAGCGTGTCGGGCACCCAGCTCATCTGGGACTCGTCCCGGATGCGCCGCTCGGTCTCGAGCTCGCGCACGAGATCCGCCAGGTCGCGGGCGATGGGGCTGAGGGCCTTGGAGCCGGGCTGCGGCGGCACCGCGAGGGACTGTCCCCGGATCAGCGCGGAGATGCTCGCGACCCAGCCGCGCCAGGACAGCTCGGCGATGACGATGGTGAGCAGCGCGATGACGAGGCCCAGCCCGGCGAAGAAGACGATGAGATAGCGCCGGGTCTCGGCGCTGCGACGATCGGCGAAGCTCATGTCGTGCAGGATCATGAGCACGCCCGCCTCGGCGGCGAGCGGGACGACCGGTGCCGCCGCGACGTGGAGCGGGCCGCTCGCCAGCCGGACGATGCGACCCGGCGGGGCGGCGCCCGCCCCGGGGCGCTCGCAGGGAATCTCCGGCGGGAAGGCGGCGCTCCGGTAGGCCTTGCGGCCGGCCGTGTCGCACCAGGCGATCGCGAACAGCCGTTCGTCCTGCGCCGTGCGCTCGAGCAATTGGACGATGCGCGTGGCGCGGGTCGGCTCCCGCACGTCGTCCGAGAGCCGCTCGGCGAGGGGTTCCTGGAGCGTGGAGGCCACCAGGCGTGCGCGGATGTCGAGGTCGCGCGTGACCCAGGCCAGCATGAGGTCGTCCACGAGCGGCACCACGAGGTACGCGACGAGGGCGATGACCGCGATGAGCGGCAGGACGAAACGCAGGGACAGGCGCATGGCGGTGCTTCCAGCGGGGCGCGCGGAGGCTTCGTCGTTCTCTCGCGTGCCGAGGTTCGCCGGGGCGCTCGTCGTTCTCCCGGGGAAGGGACATTCTATCGCGCGGGCGATAGAATTCCTCCATGGATACGGATGACAGCATCGCGGGAACCGGGTTCCGCGTCCGCCTCGTCGATTGGCGGGAGCATTCCGCCGCACTCGGGGCGATCCGCACCCGCGTCTTCGTGATGGAGCAGAACGTGCCCGCGGACCTGGAGCTCGACGGGCTCGACGGCGATTGCGCCCACGTCCTCGCGGAAACGGACGGGGGCCTTCCCGTCGGCACGGGGCGCCTCATGCCCGACGGGCGAATCGGCCGCATGGCGGTGCTGCCCGCGTGGCGCAACCGGGGCGTGGGCGCGGCGATGCTGGCGGCGCTGATGCAGGAGGCGAAGCGCAAGGGCTTTTCCGTGACCTACCTGCACGCGCAGATCCACGCGAAGGCCTTCTACCTGCGGCACGGCTTCATTCCCCGCGGCGAGGAGTACCTTGAGGCGGGCATCCCGCACATCGAGATGACCGCGAGCCTCTAGGCCGCGGCGGGCAGCGCGTAGGGCAGGGGCAGGATCGGAAGGGCGGGGCCGGCGGGCGAGGCGTGATGCAGGTCGCCCTGCGCGATGGCCGCCGTCTGCGCGACCACCAGCGCCTCCCAGCCGCCTTCGGGCGCGGGCGCGGCGTTGGCCACCAGGCCCGCGGACTGGTCGCCGAAGGCGCTGCTGTACACGCTGTCGCCGGGATTGAGGGGGCCTTCGGACTTCACCCGCACCGCGCGCTTCTTGAGGATGCCGCGGTACTGCGTGCGCGCGACGATCTCCTGGCCCGGGTAGCAGCCCTTCTTGAAGCTCACGCCGCCCACCAGGTCGTAGTTCGCCATCTGGGGGACGAATTCCTCCTGCGTGCCGGGCACCACCTGCACGACGCCGTCGCGGATGAGCGAGAGGTGCCACGCGTCGAGGCTGGCATCGACGCCGGCCGGGGTGTTTCCGAACGCGAAGGACCGGTGGCCGTCGAGGGCCAGCGCGCCTTCGGCCGGAGGAGCGCCCCACAGCCCGAAGCGAGGCGTGCCGGCGGAGACATCCTCGATCTTCGCCTTGGCCCGCAGCACGAACATCCGGAGGCGCTTGGTGAAGGCCTCGGCGAAGGCGGTCGGCAGCAGCAACCAGAAGCCTCCGGCATCCCGCGCGAGCACGAAGGTGGCGACGAACCGGCCCTTGGGAGTGCACCAGCCGTTCCACTGGGCGCGGCCCACCGCGAGGCCCTTCACGTCGTTGGTGAACTGGTTGTGCAGGAACTCGGCGGCGTCGTCCCCCGTGATGCGCAGCAATGCGTTGAGGGGGGAGAGATCGACGCGGAAGGGGGCGGGCGTGTTCACGAAGGGCAAGATGGGGGCGGGAAAGGGCCGGATCAAGTATAGCGGCGGCGGTACGGCGAGCGACCGCGCCGGCCGTGGGGGCATGGCGCGACGAGGAATTCGGGACGAACGGGTGGCCGGGGGCGACGACGGCGCGCAGGAAGGCTGGCGTGTCGACCTGCCCCTGGGTTCGTCGCGGCGGATCGCGGCCTGGGTCACGGTCATCGGCGGTGGTGCCGTCGCGGCGATCTGGCTCGCGGGCGGGGAACGGGGCCTGCCCTGGACCGTGGCGGCGGGGCTATCGCTCGCGATCGTCGGACTCGCGGTGCGGGCGCTTCGCCGAGATGCTTTTCGCGAAGGGGCCGGCGGCACCTCGCGGCTCGTGACGGGGCTCGACGGGCGGGTGGAGGTCACCACGGCCGGCGGCCGGGTCCGCACGGGGCGCCTCGCGGGGCCCCATTTCGTCGCGCCGTGGCTCGTCATCGTCGCGTGGGTGCCCGAGGGCGCGCGGTGGTCCCGCACGCTGCTCGTGCCGTCCGATGCCGCGCCGGAGGGAGAGCATCGCCGCCTGCGCATCCTCCTTCGCTGGATGGCCGGACGAAATCGGGGTCAGGCACCTTTTCGTGCCTGACCCCGATTTGTTGGGTGCGTGCCCCCAGGCTCCGAAGCGGTTCGCGCCGCGGCGGTATAATTCGCGCCATGAATTCCGCCCCCGCGCAGCACCTGCTCACGCTGCCCGGCAGCGTCGCGCTCTCCCCCTTCCGCATCGACAAGCTCCGGGCCGGCTTGAAGCCCGGCCTGAGGGACGCCGCCCGGCTCGAAGCCCGTTTCGTGCATTTCGTCCTGCTCGCCAGCGCGCCGGACGACGCCGAGCGCCGCGTGCTCGAGCGCATCCTCACCTACGGCACCCCGGCCGCGGGCGCGCCGCAGGGCGAGCTCCGCCTCGTCCTGCCGCGCTTCGGCACCGTCTCCCCGTGGTCGTCCAAGGCAACGGACATCGCGCGCAACTGCGGCCTCGCGAAGGTGATCCGGCTCGAGCGCGGCATCGCGTTCCACGTCGCGATGAAGGACGGCGGGCCCCTGCGGCCCAAGGTGGACCGCGCCATCGCCGAGGCGATCCACGACCGCATGACGGAGACGGTGGTCGGCTCGCTCGAGGAAGCGACTCGCCTCTTCGAGCGCCACGAGCCCCGGCCCCTGTCCACGATTCCCCTCGCCGCGGGCGGGCGTGCGGCGCTCGTGAAGGCCGATGCCGAGATGGGCCTCGCGCTCGCGCCCGACGAGATCGACTACCTCGCGGAGAACTTCGGCAAGCTCGGGCGCGACCCCACGGACGTCGAGCTGATGATGTTCGCGCAGGCCAACAGCGAGCACTGCCGCCACAAGATCTTCAACGCTTCCTGGACCATCGACGGGCAGGCGATGGATTCCTCGCTCTTCGGGATGATCCGCAACACCCACCGCGCGAACCCCAAGGGCACGATCGTCGCGTACTCGGACAACTCCGCGGTCATGGAAGGCGCGACGATCGACCGCTTCTTCCCGGACGCCGAGGGCCGCTGGGGCCACCACCGGGACGAGACCCACATCCTGATGAAGGTGGAGACCCACAACCACCCCACGGCCATCGCGCCGCATCCGGGGGCGGGCACCGGCGCCGGCGGCGAGATCCGAGACGAGGGCGCCACGGGCACCGGCGCCAAGCCCAAGGCGGGCCTCACGGGCTTTT
>ERZ761602.3688-NODE-3688-length-21185-cov-5.273355_pt1 | contig 21185 bp, 15 predicted proteins | sample MGYA00512165_ERZ761602 | MGnify/ENA primary metagenome ERZ761602 (study PRJEB28899, sample SAMN02445085) | bioreactor sludge metagenome | biome: EBPR sludge; isolation source: Thorneside wastewater treatment plant | place: Australia: Brisbane, Thorneside...
TCTCGACCGATCCGGTGACGGCCGACGCGGCGGCGGCCAAGCTGTTCGGCCTGGAGCCGGACGCGGTGGACTACATACGCATCGCCGGTGAAATGGGCGTCGGCCGCAAGGATTTGGAGAATCTCGCCATCCGCCGGATCGCGCTTTGATTTGTAACATGGGGACTCGCCGAGTCCGCTACCATCACCCTTGAAAATACCGCGACGCACTGATTTTTTCAGAAACAAGACCCTAATCGGAATACCTCTATGATCTCGCTCGTTGATCGCATTCTCGCCGATCTGGCGGAGCTGATCAGTCAAGGTCGCTTCGAGGACTTGGAATCCGATACCCTGGAAATAAAACCGGTTCCTGCGGATGGAGGGCAATGGCGCGAACGTCACAAGAGTGTCAATGCGTTTCTCAATACTCGGGGGGGTATTTTAATTCTAGGAATTAAAGAGGAAGGGCAGGGCACTGCAAGGCGCTACATCTTTACCGGCTATCAGGAACATGCCGAACCCAAGCTCAAGGAGCTACCCAGACTATTCACTGATCGCGCTGGACGCCCGCTCGATTTGAGCGATTGCTTTCCTATGGAACTCAAGCCGTTCTTGGGTGGGCGTGTGGCTGTGGCTTACGTGGATGAATTGGCCGCAGACCGCAAATACTGCTTCTACCAGCGCGATGCATATCGGCGCATTCTCACTGGCGATCACAAGATTAAAGAAGCTGAAATTGAAGCACAAGAAGAATTCAAGGAAGAGGCATTGCACGCCCGGGAATTGCAAATCGTTCCCGGAGCGACTTCGGGCGACCTCGATTTGGATCGGCTCAACGAGTACATTCAACAACTGAACCGGACTGTCAGGGTCGAGACCATCAAACCTGATATGATCGCGGCCACTCCCTTTTTGACCCGAAAAAACTTTATCAAGGATGATAAAGTGACCACGCTAGGGATGCTGGTTTGCGGCAGATATCCCGGCGATCATCTGGGATTTCGCAGCCAAGTTCACGGCTATGTGGATGTTCCACAGGAGATCGCTCAAGATAAACAGGATTTGTGCGACAATATTCTACCCTTGATGGAGGGGAGCCTCGCTTATCTGCTGCGTAATATCCAGGTGGGCGTCAGCGTGGCGGCTGGCGGCAGCCACCGACCGCAATACCCCGATGAAGTCCTGCGGGAAACTGTCAACAACGCATTGGCCCATCGCGACTACGCCATCGACCGGCAAGTGATTATCACGATCAAGCCCGGCGAACACTTCTCGATCAGAAATCCGGGTACTTTCCGCCGACATTTGCTTGTGGGTACCACTCAAAAGCCCGTTCTGCATCGTATCCTTCCTGAAGCCAAACCCCGCAACCCCAAGCTAGCGGATGTGCTGCGAGTTTTCCGTAAATGGGAAGGAAAAGGTATCGGGATGGCGACTCTCGTTAATCTCTGTTTGCAGGATAGAATGGATTTGCCCTATTACCGTCTTCACCAAGAGGAAGTTTGTTTGTTCGTCTGTGCGGGTAAGCTATTAGATGAACGAATGGAACGGCTGTTCACTTCATTCGACGCCTATTTGGAGGCTAAACTGAAGGGCTTGGCGCCGACCAAAAATCAGAAACGGGTATTGGCCTACCTGATCAAATCCGAGTGGGCTAACGAGTCGCTGCGTCACACCATTCTTCTGACCCCAGACAACAACCATTACCAAGAACTGCTAGCCTTGGAACAGGCTGATCTAATTAACAAACATCCTGAGAGCCCCGCGTTGTATCCGCTTTATACAGTGAACCGGGAACTCATGAAAAGAGATTATTTGGACGAATTGCGGGCCTTGTTTGGGGTATTTTTCGATTCGCTGGACAATTTTGCCAAGGATGTACTGAGCGTGGTCTACCGATTCAATCATTATTCGAGGGAGAAGACCGCTAGTGCCAAGCAAACCAGTTTTTACCTCTGGGCGCGTGATACAAGTAGTACCGCGAACGATATTAAAGCTTTCGATACTTTCTATCGCAAAGCGCGTTACACTTTCAATAAACTAGAGGAAGCCGGTTTTTTAGTAAAGAACCATCCTCGTCGGGGTTACCTGCTAAACGTAAGTTATCGACGCGATCATCTGGGATGATCCACGCTTTTCCGGTTTGCGAGCAGACTGAGCTGCCATGAAACAGACGTGGCTGAAAAAAATCCGGGTGGTGGTGGCGCTGACGTTTCTGGCGCTGACCGCGCTGCTGTTCGTGGATTTCGAGCGGGTCGGGGCCACGCCGGCCGCAGCGGTGGCGCTGTATCCGCAGTTCGTGCCGTCGCTGCTGAAATTCACCCAGACCTTTGCCTGGGCGGCGACCGGCTTTCTGGCGGTGCTGGCGTTGACTCTGCTGCTCGGCCGGGTGTACTGCTCGATGATCTGCCCGCTCGGCACCTTGCAGGACATCGTGATCCGCCTCGCCGACAAGTTGCGCAAGCCGCGCAAGATCAAGTTCCGTTACCGGAAGCCGCATGAGATTATCCGTTACGGGGTGCTGGCGCTGACCGTCGGGCTGTTTCTGAGCGGCAGCGCGCTGGCGCTGAACCTGCTCGATCCCTTCGGCAATTTCGGCCGGATCGCCGGCGATCTGTTCCGGCCGCTCTACGTCGCCGCGCATAACGGGTTCGGGCAATTGCTGGAAAGCTTGGGGATCAACGGCCCGTTTCCGCTGCAATGGAAAGCGCCGTCGCCGACGACGCTGGCGTTTCCGGCCTTGTTTTTGATCGGGTTGGTCTGGCTGAGCGCGACCCGAGGCCGGCTGTTCTGCAATTTGCTCTGTCCGGTCGGGGCGTTGCTGGGTCTGGTGGCGCGCTTCGCCCTGTTCAAGATCCGGATTCCCAAAGACGCCTGCATCCTGTGCGCCCAGTGCTCGATCAACTGCAAGGCCGGCTGCATCCACCTGAAAACCAAGGAAGTGGATTTCACTCGCTGCGTGGCGTGCTTCAACTGCATCACGGTTTGCGAGGCGCACGGCATCGGTTACGCCCATCCCCGGCCGGTCAAGTTTTATCCGGCCGCTCCGGCCTCGCTCTTGTCGAACAACTCCTATCATCCTCCGCACCACCACCTCTCTCCGGTCGAAGAGGCGTCACGCGGCGCGGGGAAGAGCGAAAGTCGCCCGCCGGACCCCGCACGGCGGACGCTGCTGCGCGGATCGGCGCTGTTTCTGGTCGGGCTGGCGGGCCTGACCCCTCGGAACAGCGCCGGAATCAAGCCGCACAATCGCGTGCCGACCGCGGTGGTCAACCGCAAGGCTTGGCCGGTGACGCCGCCCGGCGCGGGCGATCTGGCGCGCTTCAACGATCTTTGCATCGCCTGCCATCTTTGCGTCGGCGCTTGCCCCTACGGCGTGCTGCAACCGGCCTTGCTCGAATACGGCCTGTCCGGGTTGTTGCAGCCCCACATGGACTACGCCACCGGCTATTGCAGCTACGAATGCAACCGCTGCGGCCAGGTCTGCCCGACCGGCGCGATCCGTCCGCTGGATTTGCCGGCCAAGCAGACTATCCAAATGGGCGTGGCCCGGTTTGTCCGCGACAACTGCATCGTGTACACCGATCACACCGCCTGCGGCGCCTGCGACGAATATTGCCCCACCAAGGCGGTACACATGGTCCCGTATCGGGATGGCCTGACGATTCCCGAAGTGCGGGAGAGCCTGTGCGTCGGTTGCGGCGCCTGCGAGAACGCCTGTCCGGCGCGACCGCACCGGGCGATTTACGTGGACGGCCATCCCGTCCACAAACTGGCGATCCGGCCGATCGCCGAGCCGCTGCAACGGGAGGAGCGCGGTGAGTTTCCGTTTTGACGAGCGCCGAGGATGAATGTCCTGTATTACGACTGTTTCGCCGGCATCAGCGGCGACATGCATTTGGCCGCTCTGCTGGATCTGGGCGTGGACTATGACGAGCTGAGCGTCGACTTGGCCGGGTTGGGGCTGGACGGCTACGGCCTGCAAGCCAGCCGCGCCAGCCGCAAGGGCATCGCCGGCGCGCAAGTGCGGGTGGTGACCGACCCCCGGCAACCCCCGCACCGGAATCTGCGGCAGATCGAGGCCATCATCGGCGCCAGCTCGCTCAGGGAAACCGTGCGAGGCCGGGCGATGGCGGTGTTTCGCCGGCTGGCCGAGGCCGAGGCCCGCATCCACGACATCTCGCCGGATCAGGTCCATTTTCACGAAGTCGGCGCGCTGGACGCCATCGTCGATATCGTCGGCGGGGCCATCGCGCTGGATCGTCTGAACGTGGATCGGGTGCTGTGCTCGCCGGTGGAGCTGGGCGGCGGCATCGCCCACTGCGCGCATGGCGCGTTGCCCGTGCCCGCGCCAGCGACTCTGGAATTGCTCAAGGGGGTACCGGTCAAATTTGGCGCCGTGCCGTTCGAGGCCACCACCCCGACCGGCGCGGCCTTGCTGGCGACTTTCGTGGACGAGTTCGTGGCACGCCCCGAACTCGTCGTGCAACGGATCGGCTACGGCATCGGCCATCGCGACGGCCCGATTCCCAACGTGCTGCGGGTCTGTTTGGGCGAGCCGTTGCCGGACGGCGGCGAGCAGGCCGAGCTGTGCGTGCTGGAGTGCAATATCGACGACATGAATCCCGAGTGCTACGACTACGTGCTGGAGCGGGCGTTCGCGGCCGGCGCCAACGACGTGTGGCTGACGCCGGTGCTGATGAAAAAAAATCGGCCGGGCACGGTGTTGAGCGTGCTGTGCCTGCCGATGCTGGAGCCGGAGTTGACCGAGTTGCTGCTGACCGAGACCACGACTCTCGGCGTGCGCCGCTATCAGGTCGCGCGCACCGGGCTGGTCCGGGAAACCGCGCGGGTGGCGACCCGGTACGGGCAGGTGGCGGTCAAAATCGCTCACCTTCGAGGCCGGCCGCTGCGCGGCAAGCCGGAATACGAGGACTGCAAGCGGTTGGCGCTGGAGCGAGGGGTGCCGATCCACGCCGTTTACGCGGCCGTGCGCGAAGGCTTGGTGGCGGAGGATATGCCGGTGGACATGGTGGAGGCGCCGCCATGACCGACGAAGCCGCGACGGCGCTGGCGGAACCGGGCTACCGGCGATTGCTGGAGGTGTTGCGAGCGATGGAGTCGGTCGCGGTCGCTTTCTCGGGCGGCCTCGACAGCGGCCTGCTCCTGGCGGCGGCCCATCGGGCGCTGGGCGATCGGGCGCTGGCGCTGACGGTGGTGACGCCCTACATGGCGGCCCACGAAGTCGCCGAAGCCGAGGCGTTGGCCGCCGAACTCGGCGCCCGACACCGGGTTTTGGCGCTGCCGATGCCGGCGGCCATCGCCGACAATCCGCCCGACCGCTGCTATCGCTGCAAGAGCGCCCTGTTCGCCGAGCTGAAGGCCGTCGCCGTAGATGAAGGTTGCGCTTGGCTGGCGGATGGCACCAACCGCGACGATCTCGACGATTATCGGCCCGGCCTGCGCGCCTTGCGGGAACTGGGCGTGCGCAGCCCGTTGCTGGAAGCCGACCTGGGTAAAGCCGAGATTCGCCGCTACGCCCGCGCGCTGGATCTGCCGGTGTGGAACAAGCTGGCGTCCGCCTGTCTGCTGACCCGTTTGCCGCACCATACCGAGGTCGATCCGGTCGTGCTGCGCCGGATCGAAGCGGCCGAACGCGCCTTGTCGGAGCTGGGGTTTTGCGCGGTGCGGGTGCGCTGTCACGGCGATCTGGCCCGAATCGAGCTGGATCGCGGCGAGCACCTCCGCCTGCTGGACGAGTCGATGGGCGCGCGCGTGGCCACGGCCTTGACCGCGTGCGGGTTTCGCTACGTCACCCTCGATTTGCGGGGCTACCGCATGGGCAGCTTCAACGTCGTCGCGCCGACGGAATAGACGACGGTGAACGAAACCGCGCTGCGCTCGCTGCTGGAGCGGGTCCGCGCCGGCGACTTGCCGGTTGACGGCGCGCTCGACCGGCTGCGCGACCTGCCGTTTCGCGATCTGGGCGACGCGGTGCTGGACAGCCACCGCGAATTGCGGCGCGGTCAGCCCGAAGTGATCTACTGCGCCGGCAAGACCGTCGCCCAGGTGCGGGCCATCGTCGCGGCCATGCTGGCCGGCGAGAGCGACATTCTCGCGACCCGCGCCACCCCGGAGATGGCCGAAGCGGTGGCGGAGCTGAGTCCCGCTGCCCGCTACAACCCCTCGGGTCGCACCATCGCCATCCGGCGCCGCGCGCCATCCTCGACCGAGACCTTTATCGCCATCGTGACCGCCGGCACCTCCGATCAGCCGGTGGCCGAAGAAGCGGCCGAAACCGCGCTGCTGCTCGGCAACCGGATCGAGCGGATCAACGATGTCGGCGTGGCCGGACTGCACCGGCTGCTGGCGCGGCTGGACGTGATTCGCGGCGCGCGGGTCGTCATCGTCATCGCCGGCATGGAAGGGGCGCTGGCCAGCGTGGTGGCCGGGCTGGTGGCCCGCCCCGTGATCGCGGTGCCGACCAGCGTCGGCTACGGCGCCCATTTCGACGGCTTGGCGGCGCTGCTGGGGATGCTGACCTCCTGCGTCGGCGGGGTGGGGGTGGTCAATATCGACAACGGCTTCGGCGCCGCTTGTCTGGCCAGCATGATCAACCAAACCTGACCGAGGCACGATGCCGATGGCCGCACCCAAACCCGTGTTGCTGATCGACGGCTCCTCCTGGCTGCATCGGGCGTTCAACGCCCTGCCGGCCCTGAGCACGAAAGCGGGCGAGCCGACCGGCGCGCTGTACGGGGTGCTGAACATGCTGCGCCGGCTGCTGGCCGAGCACCGGCCCGACTATCTGGCGGCGGTCTTCGACGCGCCCGGCAAGACGTTCCGCCACGAGATGTTCGCCGAGTACAAGGCCCATCGGCCGCCGCTGGACCCGGAACTGGTCCGGCAGATCGAACCCTTGTACGCCTGTGTCCGCGCCATGGGATTGCCGCTGCTGCAAGTGACGGGGGTCGAAGCCGACGACGTGATCGGCACGCTGACCCGACAGGCAGTCGAGCGCGATTTGTCGGTTCTGATCGTCAGCGGTGACAAGGATTTGGCCCAGTTGGTCGATGGGCGGGTGCGAATGCTGGACACCATGAAAAACGCGGTGACCGACATCGCTGGAGTCGAGCAGAAGTTCGGCGTACCGCCGACCCTAATCGTGGACTGGCTGGCGCTGGTGGGCGATACCTCCGACAACATCCCCGGCGTGCCCGGCGTGGGCGCCGTGACCGCGGCCAAGTGGTTGCGCCAGTACGGTTCGCTGGATAACCTGGTGGCGAACGCCGCCGCGATTGCCGGCAAGATCGGCGAGAAGTTGCGGGCCGGTTTGGACCAACTGCCGCTGTCCCGGCAACTGGCGACGCTGGATTGCGCGGTGCCGCTGCCGGTCGGCTTCGAGGCGCTGCGGCCCGCGCCGCCCGATACTGCCGCGCTGCGGGCGCTGTACGAGCGCTACGAGTTTCGCTCCTGGCTGCGAGAGGTGTCGGCTGATCGGCGTGATCCACCGGAGCCGGCGCCGGTCACGGCACCAGCGCCAGCCGTTCCCGACCTGGCGGAACCCTCGAGCGAGCCCACGCATTACCATCTGGTGCTGGATCAAGCGGCGTTCGATGCTTGGTTGGAGCGGTTGCGGGCGGCGGAATTGTTCGCCTTCGACACCGAGACCACCAGCCTGAATTATCTGGACGCCCGCATCGTCGGCGTGTCCTTCGCCGTGAAGCCTTGCGAGGCGGCTTACGTGCCGCTGGCGCACGACTATCCCGGCGCTCCTGACCAACTGGACCGGGATGCGGTGCTGGACCGGTTGCGCCCGCTGCTGGAGGACGAGAGCCGGCCCAAGCTGGGCCAGCACCTCAAATATGACGCGCACGTGCTCGCCAATCACGGCATCGCCTTGCGCGGTATCCGACACGACACCCTGCTGGAATCCTACGTGCTGGATTCCACCGCCCGGCACGACATGGATTCGCTGGCGGAGCGGCATCTACAACTGCGCACCATCCGCTACGAAGACGTGGCGGGGAAGGGCGCCAAACAGTTGACCTTCAATCAGGTGGCGCTGGAGCAGGCCGGACCTTACGCCGCCGAGGATGCCGACGTGACCTTGCGCCTGCATCGCCGCCTGTGGCCCCGCCTGGAGCGCGAGCCCGGTTTGCGGCAACTGTATGAAGGGCTGGAAATTCCGCTGATTCCGGTGCTGGGGCGAATGGAGCGGATCGGGGTGCGGGTAGACGCGGCGGCGCTGCGCGAGCACAGCGGCGAGCTAGCCAAGCGGCTGTGGGAGTTGGAGCAACAGGCTCACGAGCTGGCCGGGCATCGTTTCAATCTGGGCTCGCCCAAGCAGTTGCAAGCGATTCTGTTCGAGCGGATGGGCCTGCCGGCGGGCAAAAAGACCGCCACCGGCCAATCCTCGACCGCCGAGGACGTGTTGCAGGAACTGGCGCTCAACTACCCGTTGCCCAAAGTCATTTTGGAGCACCGGACGCTGAGCAAGCTGAAATCGACCTACACCGACCGCTTGCCCGAGCAGGTTCACCCGCGCACCGGCCGGGTGCACACCTCCTATCATCAAGCCGTCGCCAGCACCGGCCGGCTGTCGTCTTCCGACCCCAATTTGCAGAACATCCCGATCCGCACTCCGGAAGGGCGACGGATTCGGCAGGCGTTCGTGCCGGAGCCGGGCCGGGTGATGCTAGCGGCGGACTACTCGCAAATCGAACTGCGAATCATGGCCCACCTGTCCGGGGATGAGGGGCTGCTACGGGCTTTCGCCGCCGGTGCCGACGTGCATCGCGCCACCGCCGCCGAGGTGTTCGGCGCGGCGTTGGAGGAGGTGACCGCCGACCAGCGGCGCAGCGCCAAGGCGATCAATTTCGGGCTGATTTACGGCATGTCGGCGTTCGGGCTGGCCCAGCAATTGGGCATCGAGCGCGGTGCGGCCAAGGCTTACGTTGACCGCTATTTCGCCCGCTACCCCGGCGTCAAGGCGTACATGGACGACACCCGCCACCACGCCGCCGAGCGGGGTTACGTGGAGACGGTGTTCGGCCGGCGGCTGTATCTGCCCGACATCCGCGCCCGCAACGCGCAACTGCGTCAAGCGGCGGAGCGCGCCGCGATCAACGCGCCGATGCAGGGCACCGCCGCCGACATCATCAAGCGGGCGATGCTGGCGGTGGATCGCTGGCTGCAAGAGTCCGGCTTCCCGGCGCGGATGCTGATGCAGGTCCACGACGAGCTGGTGTTCGAGGTGGCCGAGGATGCCGCGACCGAAGCCGGGGAGCGCATCCGGGCGGCGATGGTCGCGGCGGCGGAGTTGCGCGTGCCGCTGGAGGTGGATATTGGGGTGGGCGCGAACTGGGACGAGGCGCATTGAGTGAGGGGGTGTATGCGCATCGCCAAAGTGAGCCTGATCTTTGAATGGAGACTGCCATGAATCGATCCCAGGCTTTGGAATTGCTCACCCAGAGCAAACCGGTTTTAGCCGCGCGTTATGGAGTGATGCGGCTTGCTCTGTTCGGTTCAACCGCGCGAGACACCGCGCGGGTTAATAGCGATAGCGATATTTTGGTCGCCTTCGACGGCCCAGCAACATCGGAACGCTATTTCGGCGTACTGTTTTATCTGGAAGACTTGTTCGGTTGCATGATCGATCTGGTTACCGAGAAAGCCTTGCGCCAAGAGTTGCGTCCATTTATCGAAAAGGAAGCACTTGATGTCTGATCTGGGTTCCCGCGAATGGCGTTTTTACTTGGAAGATATGCCCCAACTTCGACAGTTGTGGGACACCACGCAATGACCAAGAACCAAAAACTCGAACTCACCTGGATCGGTAAGGAGAACCGGCCGAAACTGGAGCCGCGCATTCTGCTGGAAGACCCTCTGAGATCGTATCACGCCGGGCAACGGGTAACGGAGGGGGACATTTTCGACAACCGGCTGATTTTCGGCGATAACCTGCTGGCGCTGAAGGCGCTGGAAGCCGAGTTCGCGGGCAAGGTGAAGTGCGTGTTCATCGACCCGCCCTACAACACCGGCAGCGCGTTCACGCATTACGACGACGGGTTAGAGCATTCGATCTGGCTGTCGCTGATGCGGGATCGGCTGGAGATTATCTGGCGGTTGTTGTCGGAGGATGGCTCGTTGTGGATCACGATTGACGATAACGAATGCCATTATCTGAAGGTGTTGTGTGACGAGATTTTTGGGCGAGTGAACTTTATAGCAAATACGGTTTGGGAAAAGCGCACTTCAAGAGAAAATCGTCGTGTTTTCTCCTTTAATCACGATCACCTGTTGATTTACAGCAAAGCAAAGACGGAGTTCGAGCGGGTTAGGAATCCGCTTGATCTAAACAAAGAAGTGTTGTCGCGATACAGGAATCCTGATAACGATCCGCGTGGCGCTTGGCAATCTGTCTCTGCAAACGCTCAAGCAGGCCACGCAACGGTAAGCCAGTTTTATAAGCTCAAGCTGCCGTCAGGCCGAGAGATTGATCCACCGAAAAGCCGGTGCTGGCTCTACACGAAAGAGCGAATGGAGCAAGAGATTAAAGCAGGTAATATCTGGTTTGGGGAAGACGGTGACAACGCGCCACGCATCAAGAAGTTTCTTAGAGATAACGAAGAAAAAGGACTCACGCCAGAAACCATCTGGCCTGCTTCGGAGGTCGGTACGAATGATGACGCCAAGAAGGGTTTGCTCCGGCTTCTCGCAGATGTATCGATTTTCGAAAATCCAAAACCGGAAGGGTTGCTGGAGAGGATTATCCACATCGCCACCAACCCCAACGACCTCGTCCTCGATTCCTTCGCCGGTTCCGGCACCACCGGCGCCGTGGCGCACAAGATGGGCCGGCGCTGGATCATGGTCGAACTCGGCGAGCACTGCCACACCCACATCATCCCGCGCCTGAAAAAAGTCATCGACGGCGCAGACCCCGGCGGCATCACCAAAGCCGTAAACTGGCGGGGTGGCGGCGGCTTCCGCTACTACTTCCTCGCGCCCTCGCTGCTGGAACAGGACAAGTGGGGTAACTGGGTCATCAACAAGGACTACAACGCCGCCATGCTGGCCGAGGCGCTGTGCAAGCTGGAAGGTTTCACCTACGCGCCGTCGGACTCGGTGTATTGGCAGCACGGCTATTCGACGGAGCGGGACTTTCTCTACGTCACCACCGCTACCCTCACCCACGAGCAACTCCAGCAACTTGCCGACGAAGTGGGGTCGGATCGCACGTTGCTGGTGTTGTGCACCGCCTTTCGAGGACGCGGCGAGTACAGTAACCTGACGGTGAAAAAAATCCCCAAACAGGTCTTGAATCGCTGCGAATGGGGCCACGACGACTACAGCCTGCGGGTGGAGAATCTGCCGAAAGCCCCTCACCCCAACCCTCTCCCAGAGAGAGAGGGGGCAAAAGAGGATGGCCCATCCCCCGCAAACGGGCGCGGGGAGAACGCACGGCAGCAGTCACTGTTCAGCGACTCGCCGGAAGAATAAGCATGGAAAAACAGCCGAACGACACCAGCAGCGGGGCGCCATGGCTTTTTGACCGTGTTCGCAACATCCTCGAATCAGCCCGCGCCGGCGTCGCTCGCACCGTCAATACCGCTCAGGTCATGGCCAACTGGCTGATCGGGCGCGAAATCGTCGAGGAAGAGCAGCGGGGAAAACGGCGCGCCGATTACGGAAAACAACTGGTGGCGCAGCTTTCCGAGCGATTGACGGCGGTCTATGGGAAAGGCTGGTCGGTCCAGAATTTGTTCTACATGAAGCAGTTCTACCAATCCTATCCCCGGCTGTTGCCCGATGGCGGGATGTTCCACGCGGCGGGTGGAGAATCTCCCCATGCGGCGATTCTCCACGCGGCGCGTGGAGAATCAGCCACGATGTCTTCGCTGTCCCAGGAAGCCTGGCAACCGGGCGAATTGCACGCGCATCTTTCCTGGACTCATTACCGCACGCTGCTCCGAGTAGGCCGGCCCGAAGCGCGGGATTTCTACGAAATCGAGGCGATCCGCAACGCTTGGTCAGCGCGGGAACTGGAACGGCAAATCAATAGCTTCCTGTTCGACCGGCTGCTGAAGAGCCGAGACAGGCAGGGGTTGATGAGGTTGGCCATGCGAGGGCAGGAGGTGACGCAGCCCATCGATGCGCTCAAAGACCCGATGGTTCTGGAGTTTCTCGATCTGCCGGAATCGCCGCGTTTGGTGGAATCGAAGCTGGAACAGGCGCTGATCAGCAACCTGCAAGCCTTCCTTCTGGAACTCGGCAAGGGTTTCGCCTTTGTCTCGCGGCAGGAGCGCATCACGCTCGATGGCGACCACTTCTACATCGACCTGGTCTTTTATCACATCGTTCTGAAGTGCTATGTGCTCATCGACCTGAAGGTCGGCAAGCTGACCCACGGCGATCTCGGGCAAATCCAGTTCTACGTGAACTACTACGACCGGGAACGGCGCACCGAAGGCGATAATCCGACGCTGGGACTGATCCTGTGCTCGGACAAGAACGATTCGGTGGTGAAATACACCTTGGGAGAACAGCAGGAACGCAACATCTTCACCAGCCGCTACCAGCTTTACCTGCCGACCGAGGAGGAATTGCAACGCGAGCTAAACCGGGAACTGCGATACCTGTCTCCAGCGGCGCCGAAACCGGCGAGAAAGCGCACGCCCAAGGACGAGGATCACCAGCCATGAACCGCCACCTCAACGCCATCGCCGGCCGCCTCTCGCTGCGCCCGCCGCAGCGCCGCTCGTTGGAAATTCTCGACCGCATCACCGAAATCGCGCCGCCCGGCAAAGGCGCCGATACCGCCGCCGTGCTGGAACTCATCCGCAGCGAGTTTCCGTCGGTCACGGATTTCGAGCGCGAGTTTCCGTCGCTGTGCTTCGCGCTCGCCACCGGCGTGGGCAAGACGCGGCTGATGGGCGCTTTCATCAGCTATCTGCATTTGGCGCACGGCATCGACAACTTCTTCGTGCTGGCGCCCAACCTGACCATCTACAACAAGCTGATCGCCGACTTCACCCCCAACACGCCGAAGTACGTGTTCCGGGGCATCGCCGAGTTCGCCACCGATCCGCCGGAGATCATCACCGGCGATACCTACGAGGCGCGGGCGCGGACGCTGTTCGACGAACTGATCCGTTGCAAGGTCAACATCTTCAACATCTCCAAGATCAACTCCGAGGTGCGGGGCGGCAAATCGCCGCGCATCAAGCGGCTGTCGGAGTACATCGGCGAAAGCTATTTCGACTATCTGGCCGGTCTGCCCGACCTGGTATTGCTGATGGACGAATCGCACCGTTATCGGGCCAGCGCGGGCGTGCGGGCGATCAACGAACTCAAACCGATCTTGGGGCTGGAACTGACCGCCACGCCGTTCGTGGAAACCGGCAAAGGCGCGGTGGCGTTCAAGAACGTCATCTACGATTATCCGCTCGCCAAGGCGATGGCCGATGGCTTCGTGAAAGAACCGGCGGTGGTCACCCGCAAGAACTTCAACCCGGCCGGCATGTCGCCCGAAGAAATCGAACGGCTGAAGCTGGAAGACGGGGTGCGCCTGCATGAAGGCGTGAAGGTGGAACTGGAAACCTATGCCCGCGAAACCGACAACCCCATCGTCAAGCCCTTTCTGCTGGTGATTGCCCGCGATACGACACACGCGGCACAGCTACTCGCGCTGATCCAATCCGACGGCTTTTTCGAGGGCCGCTACCGGGACAAGGTCATCCAGGTCGATTCCAGCAAGACCGGCGCGGAGGAAGAGGCGATGATCGCGCGGCTCCTCAAGGTGGAGCATACCGAAGAGCCGACCGAGATCGTCATTCACGTCAACATGCTCAAGGAAGGCTGGGACGTGACCAACCTTTACACCATCGTCCCGCTGCGCGCCGCCAACGCGCGCATTCTCATCGAGCAATCCATCGGTCGCGGCCTGCGTCTGCCTTACGGCCAGCGCACCGGCGTAACTGCCGTGGACCGGCTGAACATCGTCGCTCACGACAGATTTCAGGAAATCATCGACGAAGCCAACAAGCCCGATTCCGCCATCCGCTTACAGGCCGTGGTGTTGGACATCGACCAACTCGGGCGGAAAACGGCGACGCTCGTGTCGCAACCGCGACTGAACACCACGCTGGGTATTACGCCCGTTCAGGTGACCGGCAGCACGACCACCGTCGCCGGGCAAGACGAACCGCCCGTGTTCGCGAATCCGGAAGAGCAAAAAGTGGCGCGGATCGCCTACGAGGTCATCCATCGACTCGAAAATCAGCCTGAAGCCGTACCGACCATCGAGCACCTCAAGAAACCGGAAATCCAGGCCGCCATCGTCAAGGCGGTCGAGGAACAACGGGCGCCCGCGCAGATGGAACTCGAAGGCGTTGTCAAAAAACCGGATATCGCCGCCGTGGTCGCGAAAACGGTGGATTTGGTCACGCAACAGACCATCGACATTCCCCGGATTCTGGTTGTACCCAAGGGCGAGGTAAAGTCGGGTTTCAAGCCGTTCACGTTGGAACTTTCGACGCTGCGGTATCCGGCGGTTTCGGAGGAGCTTTGGATTCAGCATTTGCGCACTCGTCAGCTCGAAGTCGTTGCGCTGGGCCGTGGCGGTATCGAGGAGACGCGCTTGGAGGATTACATCGTCAGCGGTCTGGTGGATTTTGACGACATTTCCTACGACGACCACGCGGACATGCTGTACGATCTCGCGGCGCAGATGGTGCGGCATTTGGAGAGCTATCTCTCCACGGACGACACCTGCAAGGTTCTGCGCTGCTATCAACGCGACATCGCGCGTTTCATCCACGCGCAAATGCAGGCCCATTATTGGGAAGACGCTGCCGGCTACGAAGTGAAGGTCAGCAAGGGCTTCACCGCGTTGAAGCCGAGCGCCCACACCTGCTCGGTTCAAGAGCCGCCCACCGATTACCGGGTCGCGCCTGAAGACAAAAGCAACATGGCGCGATACCTGTTCGGTGGCTTCCAGCGTTGCCTCTACACCGTACAGAAATTCGACTCCGACGCCGAGCGCAAGCTCGCGGTCATTCTGGAGCGCGACGCCCTCAAGTGGTTCCGGCCCGCCAAGGGGCAATTCCAGATTTTCTACCGGCAGGGTGCCGACCATCTGGAGTACCAGCCGGATTTCGTGGCGGAGACCACCGCCACGGTCTACATGCTGGAGCCCAAGATGCGCAAGGAGCTTGAGGATTCGGTCGTGCTGGCCAAGCAGCAAGCCGCGATCGACTGGTGCAAGAACGCCTCGCGCCATGCCGAGTCCCATGGTGGCAAACCGTGGCGTTACCTGCTGATTCCGCACGATGCGATTGCGGAAAATCACACGCTCGCCGGCTTGGCGGCGCGGTTTGACGGGTGACCGCGTCCTGCCAAGCATCGGAATCCATCCCTCATCCAGCGGCCCGCGTTCCGGTTTGACGCGGATTCGGTCGAAACCTATGCTCGGCATATGCTCTCGGTTGAGGATATCGCCATGTCAAGCCAGAACATCGAACGCCACGCTCGTCTGTTCCGCAACGGCCGCAATCAGGCCGTGCGCATCCCGCGCGAATTTGAATTCCCCGGCGATGAGGTCATCATCCGCAAGGACGGTGATCGCCTTATCGTGGAGCCGGTGAGGAAACCGAGCGGCTTGGCCGAACTGCTGGCGTCCTGGGAGCCGCTGGAGGAGGGGTTTCCCGACGTGGATCAAGGTTTGCTGCCGCTGGACGATATCAAGCTGTGATGGTTGACTTGCGCTATTTGCTGGACACCAGCATCGTCTCGGGCATGGCCCGACATCCGCATGGAGCCGTGGCGCGGCGAGTGATGGGGGCCGGGGTCGAGCGGGTCGGCATCAGCATCGTGGTCGTTTGCGAAATCCGGCTTGGCTTGCTCAAGCGTCCCCAGCCGCGTTTGGCGACGCATATGGAGCAATTGCTAGGTCACTTTTCGGTGCTCAGCTTGGAACCGCCGGTCGAAGAGCACTACGCCGATATTCGCAATGCGCTGGAGCGCGCGGGCACGCCCATCGGCCCCAACGACTTGCTGATCGCCGCCCACGCCCGCGCGCTGGGCCTGACCCTGGTCACCGACAACTTGAGCGAGTTTTCCCGCGTGCCGGGGCTCGCGGTCGAAAACTGGCTGACTGCGGACGCCTGAGCGCCGGCCATCGGTGCGGCAAAACCGGCTTGAGAGGAGGAAAGCGATGGACATACACGAACAGATGCAAGGCAACGCGCTCGTGCTGGAGCCGGTCGGCCGGCTGGACAGCCTGACCTGCCGCGAGTTCGAGGCCCGGCTGCTGCCGGCGCTGAGCCAGAGCGGAGCCGTGGTGGTGGATTGCGCCAAGCTGGATTACATCAGCAGCGCCGGCTTGCGCGTGCTGTTGGTGGCGGCCAAACAGAATCGGGTCACGGGCGGGCGCTTGGCGCTGGCAGGCTTGCGGGACAATTTGCGCGAGGTGTTCGACATCAGCGGATTTTCGGCCATTTTCGCCATTCATCCCACGGTCGCGGCGGCGGTCGCCTCCCTCGGCTGACACCCGCGCTCCCGCCGCCGCCCGGCGCTCTCGGCCATGTTGCGAGCCGGTCAACACCTCGGCCCCTATCGCGTCGAGTCGATGCTGGGGCGGGGCGCCATGGGCGTGGTGTACCGGGGCGCCGACAGTCGCGACGGCACCCCGGTCGCCATCAAAACCTTGCGCGCCGAGCTGCTGGTCGGTTCCGAGCAGTCCGGGATTCTGGCGCGCTTCCGGCAAGAAGCCGACATCGGCCGGCGCCTGCGCCATCCCCGCATCGTCCGGATTCGCGACTACGGCGAGCAGGGCGACATCGTGTATCTGGCCATGGAGTTCGTCGCCGGCCAGGAGCTCGGGAGCCTGCTGGAACGCCAGCCGGATTTACCGCTCGGCATGAATCTCGCCATCCTGCTGCAACTGCTGAACGCGCTGGCGTACGCCCACGGCCAAGGCGTGATCCACCGGGACATCAAGCCGGCCAACATTTTGGTCCGCTCCGACTACACCATCGCGCTGACCGATTTTGGCATCGCCCATGTCGGCGGCTCCGATTTGACCCGCATCGGCGATCTGTTGGGGTCGCCGCTGTACATGGCCCCCGAACAGTTGCGGGGCGAGACCGTGGACAGCCGCGCCGATCTGTTCGCGGCCGGCGTCGTGTTTTATTACCTGCTGACCCAGCGCAAACCGTTCGTCGCGGATTCGCTGGCGGCTTTGATGCACAAGGTGTTGCACGAAGACCCGCCGCCGCCCTCAGCCGTCAATCGAGCCTTGCCGGTGGCGTTCGACGGGGTGGTGCGCCGGGCGCTGGCCAAGGATCGGCGGCGACGTTTCGCCAGCGCCTTGGAGTTCGCGGCGACCTTGCGGCGGGCGCGCTCCGCCGTCGGGCAAACGGCGCTGGAACCGACGTTGATCGTGCCCGAGTCGCGCCGGCCTCGACCGGAGACCGCATCGAGCGATCCATCCGACGGCGGCGAGCTGGATGCGCTGGCCGACCGCATCGAGGAGCTGTTGCGGGTTTGCACCGGCGAACAGGCGACCGCCCAACGGCTCGCCGAACTGAGCGAGGCCTTGGCGTCCTGGTTCGCGCTGGCCGACCGAGTTGCTCCATCCTCCGCCGAAACCGCCGGACGGCGGGCGCGGTTGCGGGCGCTGTGCGCCGGGGCGCCGCTGGCGGCGCTCGCGGATTCGATCGAGCGCGATGCGCCGCTGCCGGGGCGAGCCGTGCGCCAAGCGCGCGGCGACTGGCTGGATCTGGTCCGGCTGTTCGCCCACATCCATTGGGCCGCCGTCCGTCTGGGCGCGGGGCAGGCGGCCGATCGGGCTCACGCCGATCTGATTCGGGAGTTCGCCGGGGCTTTTCTGAGTTACGCTGGCCCGCTGAACCGGCTGCTGTTCAGCGACGATAGCCCGCAACTGGCGCGGATTTCCGCCGATTTCATGCGGCTGGACGTGCTGCAACTGGCCTTGGACGAGCTGGGTGCAGCGGCCGAGGTGAATCGTGCCCGGCACACCCTGCTGCTGTTCGCCAGCCAAGTCATGAGCAAGGTCAACGCCATGATCCGCCAATTCCTGGACCGGCGCGATCCGCTGGCTCGCTACGGCGTGGCCAGCTTGCTGGTCGAGGTCGAGGAACTGATCGTGCTGGCGGATCGGCTGCTGGAAGGCAGCGCCGAAGCGTCGATGGCGGAACCGGCCGAACCGGGCGGGGTGGTGATGATCGAGTTCGTCGGTAACGTCCGCGAGCTGGCCGGACTGATCGGTCGGGAATTGGCCGAGCAAGTCCGAGACCGGCCGCCGTCCGGCGCCGGTGAAACGGCCGCCGATCCGGGACAGACGCTGTTCGTCGGTCGCTTGCGGCAGTTGGGTCTGCTCTATCAGTGCGCCGCTCAGCTCGAAGCCGGCGGCCGCGCCGCGCTGGGCGATTTGGCCGCCGAGGTCCACGCGTTTCTGCGGCGCTTGACCGACCAACTGCTGATCGCTTTGCAGGCGTTGGGCGCCGAAGAGCAGGCCGATGCCCCGGTCGAGCGCCTCTGGGTTCGGCTGACCGTCATCGCCGAGCTGGCCGAACGGTTCGGCTGGCTGGAGTTGCGGCAGCGGATTTTGATCGCCACCCGCGATCGGTTAACCGGCTAGCCGGACTAAATCGCCGCTCTCGATGGAGGAGGATGGGAAACAGGAGATGCGTTGGCGCTCGCCCGGTCGGCCTGACGGGGTTCGGTCGCGACCGGCCCGCGATAGCGCAAGGCCAGCAGCGTGAGATCGTCGGCGGGCGGGGCGGAGCCGGCGAAAGCCCCCACGGCGCCCACCACGGCCGCGATCATCTGGCGGGGATCGGCCGGTGCGGCGGCCAGCACGGCTTCCAGGCGGGCCACGCCGAACTGCTCGCCCCGCGGATCGAGGGCTTCGGTCACCCCGTCGGTGTAAAGCAACAGGCTTTCCGCCGGGCGCAGCGCCAAACTCCGCTCGGCGAACGCCAGCTCTTCGATCACGCCCAACGCCATCCCGCCGGTGCGAGCCAGCGCCGCGATTTCGCCCGGAGCGATGCGGTAAGGCGGATTGTGGCCGGCGTTGGCGTAGCGCAATGCTCCGGTGGCGGGGTCCAGCACGCCGTAAAAAACGGTGACGAACATCGCCGCCGCGTTATCCTGGCTCAACAGGGCGTTGGCCTGCTCCAGACAGGCGCCGGGTTCCGGCACGATCTGGGCGACGGCGCGGATGACGGTACGGGCGATGGCCATGAACAGCGCGGCGGCGATCCCCTTGTCCGAAACGTCCGCGATCACCAGCCCCAGCCGGCCGTCGGGCAGGTCGAAAAAATCGTAAAAATCGCCGCCGACTTCGCCGACGGTGTGCAGCTCCGCGCACAGGTCGAACTCCCGGCGTTCGGGAAAGCGTTCCGGCAACAGGGCGCGCTGGATGCGGGTCGCGATGTGCAGTTCTTGCCGCAGCGCCGTCAGTTGCACCCGCGCTTGCTGGGCTTGGCGAAACTGCTCGGCGGCGCTGGCCAAACGGCCGATTTCATCGACGCGGGGCGGCACGGTGGCGAGCACCGGCAGCCGGGTATCGCCTCGGGCCAGCGCGTTCAGGATGCCGATCACTTCGTTGAGCGGCCGGAAAGCGTGGCGCAGATACCAGTGCAATCCGCCCAGGAACAGGGCCAGCACCACGCCGATGGCGCCGTGAGAGAGCGCGTTGACCAACAGATCGCGCCAAAATTGCTGGGTGATGTCATCGACCGTAGCCAGGATCGCGGCCTCGCGGTCAAACAAATCCCCCAGGGGTAGCCAAGCGACCGTGTACGCCTGCCGGTCGCGGCGTTCGATCCGAACGCCGGCTTGCCGGTGGCGCGGCATGACGCCCTCCAATCGCCGCCATAGCGCCAAGTCGGCGCCACGCGCTCCCGTCCCGTCGGCGCTCGACAGGAAAGCGGGCACGCCGACGCTGGCCTGAAAAGCCGGCAACAGATCGGCGGCGTCCAGCAGAAAGGCGCCGACCGCCGCAGGTCCGGTTCGGGTCAGCAGCGGAAAAGCCACCGTCAATCCCGGCCCGCCGTCCGGCAGGGCGAGCAAGCCCGACAGCGGTTTGCCGGCGCGCAGCACGGCTTCGATCAAGGGGGCGGTGAGGAACCGGGGCGATCCGGGCGCTGGCGCCGCGCTCCTGTCCGGCGGTTGACCGTGGTCGGTGGGGGGATAAACGGTCGGGTAAAGCGGCTGATCGGCGGAGCTGAAAAACAGCTTGCCGTCCAAGGTCGCGATCTCGAATTCGACCGGCAAAGGATTGGCTTGCAGGCCCAGCAGAAATTCCGTCAGGCTGGCGGCGAAGTCCTCGGCATCGCGTCGCGCCAGCGCCCGCAGCGCGCCGTCGTTGCGGCTGATCGCGGGGATGACGGTCGCGAGCCGCTGCAATTCCGCGTCGGCGATGCCGTGCCAGGTAGTGCGGTAGCCCGCCAGCAATTCGTGCTGGTAGCGTTGCTCCGCCCGCCATTCCCGGATGCGGCCCTCCAGGGCCAGGCCGCCGGCGACCAGCCCAAAACACAGGCTGACGCTCAGCGTGATGCGGGCCCGCAATTTCATGTGACGCGAGGACGGGCGTACTCGATCCGATCACCGTCCGCCTCCGCTACGGGCGCGTAACCCCGATAACCTCGCGCCAGCAGCGCCCGTTGCTCCTCGATGGCGGTGGCGGGCACAGCGACGGCGGTGGCGGGGTCGGGCGCCGACGAGCCCCGCAAATCGGCGTGCAGCAGAAAGCGCAATTTGTCGCCGCCCAGCAGCTTGATGCTTTCGACGCGCAAGCCGACCGCCAGCAAATTGCGCCAACTGTGCGGGTTGCGGGGCGAGGCGACCGCCGCGACGTGCGGTCGATCGACGGCGCGAGCCAGCGCCATGCGCCACTCGCACAGGCGGCGGTGCAGGCCGTTGCCGCGCCATTCCGGCAGCACGCCGACCCCGATCAACTGGGCGATCCGCCACCGTTCGGCGGCGGGCAGGCCGAGATCGTCGCCGAACCGGTCGTAGGGGTAATCGGCCGTGGCAGGCAAACCGAGGACGGCGTAAGCGATCAACCGGCCGGCGACGAGCACGCCGAGAATCCGGCCTTCGCCGGCGAAGTGATGGGCGAAAAACGCATCCGGGTCGGCGCGCACGATGCCCGGCTCCGGCACCAGCCGC